>Ga0302046_10000130_pt1 | contig 78807 bp, 56 predicted proteins | sample RVTome_11_FD_200261 | JGI IMG/M metagenome (GOLD analysis project Ga0302046, IMG submission 200261) | Soil microbial communities from uranium-contaminated site in the Upper Colorado River Basin, Wyoming, United States - RVT147D111 (version 2) ... | reverse complement strand
TCTCCGCTGCCCTCTTTGCCGTCCGCGACGCAAGCCTCAAGCAGCTAATCGCCAAAGCCGCGTAGAATCCTCGCGCCACGCGAAGACTCCAAGACCTAGTAGAACAGCGCTAGCTCGCTCATGCGCGCGCGACCCTTCTCCGCCGCCCTGGCGACCTCCGCCGCCCTCGCGACGGGACTCCTCGCGGCCGTGGCCCCGGCCCGGGCCCAGGCCCGCGTCGAGTACGAGCTGCGCCACGCGCCCGCCGCCCCCGGAGGGGCGTTCGCCGAATGGCGGGTCGAGATCCGCGTGCAGGGCCTCGCGCGCGGCGCGGGGCCGCTCGGCTTCCGGCTCTCGGATTGGGGCAGCGGGGCGGCGGCCGACTGGGACTACCTGACGCTCCTCGAGGCGGATCCGCCGCCGCGCGAGGGGACGCCCGCGGGGGTCTTCGAGCTCCAGCCGCATGGCGGCAGCGCCAGGCTCGTCTACCGCCTGCGCCTGCCGCAGCTCGGCAGCGGGCACCAGCGCCGCTTCGGCCTCTTGCCGACCTGGTCCGAGCGCTACGCGTTCGGATACTCGTGGAGCACGCTCCTCGCGGTGACGCTCGATGGGGCCGCGCTCCCGGGCGAGCGCACGATCGAGCTGCGCGCGCCGCGCGGCACGCCGATCGTGACGGGCTGGGCAGGGCGCAGCGCCGGAGCCCAGCGGGTGCGGCTCGACATGGCGATGGGCAACGGGCCGATCGCGTTCGGCGAGCCCGCGCACGAGCTGCGCGCGGCGGGCGCGGGCCTCGCGCTCGAGGTCTACCAGTTCGGCCGCGGACCCGACGTGACCGCCGGCCTCGCCGAGGTGCTCCTCGCCTGCGCTCCCGCGCTCGGGCGGGCGCTCGGCGCGCCGCCGCGGAGCCCGTACCGCGCGTTCGTGACCGACACCCAGGGCGGCGGCATGGGCAGCCACTTCGGCCTGCGCATCGGCGTGATGGAGGACGCTCCCGCGGGCCACGCGGAGTCGCCCTGGCTGCGCCACCACGTCGCGCACGAGCTGCTGCACGACTGGCTCGGGATCCGCCTGAGCGAGGCCGACCCGTCCCTCGTCTGGTTCAAGGAGGGCTTCACCGAGTACCTCGCGCTCTGGCAGGTAGCGGCGGTCGGCCTCGTCAGCCGCGACTACTTCGCGAGCCGCCTCTTCGAGCTCGAGGAGATCGCGCGCGCGAGCCCCGCCGCCGGCGAGGTGGCCTTCGGCGATCCGGCCGTAGACTGGCGCGACGGCGACGGGCCGAACGAGATCCTCGCCTACACCGGCGCGCCGCTGCTCGCGCTGCGCCTCGACGCGGAGCTGCGCGCCGCCGGCGAGCCGGGCCTGCTCCAGCTCGTACGCGAGCTCCTCGCCGCCGGGGCGGTCTACTCGCTCGCCGACATCGAGGGCTGGCTCGCGGCCCACGGGCTCCGCGAGCGCTTCGCGCGCTCGATCGCAGGGCCCGAGCTGCCGGACGTGGCGGAGAGCCTGGCGCTCGCCGGCTACCGCGAGGTCGAGACGCCGACCGACCTCACGTACTTCGGGCTGCGCGCCGAGGGCGACTGGCCCGGCGCGCTGGTCCTCGCGGTCGATCCCGAGGGTCCCGCCGCGGCGGCCGGCATCCTCCCCGGGGACGTGCTCACCGGGTGGTACCCCGCGCGCTCCGAGCCTGCGCGCGTCGTCGACTTCGACACCGAGTTCGACTTCGGCCTCTGCGCCTTCCGGCCGGGCGTCGAGGGCACGTACCTGGGCACGGCGCGCGAGGGCGAGGACCGCAAGGTCCTCGTCCAGCCCGCGCTCGTCCCGGGCAAGGGCGTCGTGCGGCGCCGGGCCACGGACGAGCCCACGCTCGACGCTTTCTTCCGGTTCGTGCCGCGCGCGCCGCGCTAGCGCCGCACGGAAGGGCGGCGGCGGCCCTGCGCGCAGCAGGTCCGCCGCCGCCGGCGACTCCCCCCTCCCGGCTCTCTCCTCCTCCGCGGGTCGTTCGGCTGCGCGCCGCTCTCTCCCGGCCGGATCCGGTGGTGCCCTCCCTCTGGAGAGCACCGGTGGGTCCGCACGCGAACGGCATTCCGGTGAAAACCTCGCGTGGAGGTATGCTCCGAGCGCATGCGCAGGATCCCGATCCTGGGGCTGTCCCTCGCAGCCGCCGCGCTCGCGTGCGCGGAGCCGGGTGACGGCCAGGGCGCGGGGGTCGCGCGCCTGCACCTCGCGCCGTTGGGGTCGTTCGACGCTGCCCCCCCGGCCGTCCGCGAGGAGCACGGGCCGGCGACTGCGCGCGAGCGCTGGACCGCGCAGCGCGCGGACCTCTCCTGGGCGCGCGCCGCCGACACGGGCGGCGTCGAGCACGACGTGCTGCGGCTGGCCGCGCGCCGGCGCTCGATGCGGCTGGCCCTCGCCGGACCGTTCGCCACCGGCTTCGACCAGGTCGCCGTGACCCTCTTGCTGTACGGCTGGGAAGACCTCTCGGTGCACGTCGAGACGGCGTCGCGGCGCGTCGTGCGGACCGAGAGCCAGCGCGTGCACGGGACGGGCGAGCTCGTGACCGCGCCCTTCGACCTGCCCGAGCTGCGGCTCGAGAGCGAGCCGCTGGAGAGCATCGCCGTGATCTTCGCCGGTCGCATGGACGGGGCGGACCTGGTGCGGCTCGCGCTCGTCGGCGTGCCACCCGAGGCGCGCCTGCCCGCGCCCGGCCGGCCGCCCGAGCTGCTGCACGTCGGCGCCGAGGCGCGCCGCGCGCTGGGACTGTCGACGGCGTGTGCGCTCGAGGCCCGAGTCGATGCGCCGCCCGGCGCGCGGCTGAGCTTCTCGTACGGCCAGCCCCTCGGCGTGCGGCGCCCGGGGCAGCACCCGGAGCTCGTCGTGCGCCTGGAGCCCGACGGCGGCGTGCAGCGAGTCGAGCGCTTCCCGATCCCGCCGGACGGGCGTGCGGCGGTGCGCTGGCGGCGCGCCGTGCTCGAGCTGGGCGCGAGTGCCGGGCGCGCGCTGCGCATGCGCTTCGAGCTCGAGGAAGCCGGCGGGACGCGCGCGTTCGCCGCGCTGGCCGAGGCGCGGATCGAGGTCGCGGGCGCGGAGCCGCGCACGGTGCTGCTCGTGACCTCCGACACGCACCGCGCCGACCACCTGGGCGCGGCGGCGAAGGGCGTCGAGCTCGAGACGCCCTTCCTCGACGCGCTCGCCGCGCGCGGGGTGCTGTTCGAGGACTGCGCCTCGCTCTCGAACGTCACGGTCCCCTCGCACGTGAGCCTGATGACCGGGACGCACCCTCGGGACAGCCGCGTCGTCGACAACCTCGAGGCGGTGACCGAGGACGCGCTGACGCTGGCAGAGTGCTTCCGCGACGCGGGCTTCCTCACGTGGGCCGCGGTGAGCGCGGTGCACCTCGACGATGCCCGCAGCGGTCTCGGCCAGGGCTTCGACCGCCTGACCGTTCCGTTCGAGGTGCAGCGCGATTCGAGCGCGACGCTGGCCGAGCTCTCGCGCTGGCTCCCGGAGGCGGCGGGCCTGCCGCTCTTCCTGTGGCTGCATGTCTTCGACGCGCACGGACCCTACGATCCGCCCGAGCCGTGGCGCCGGCGCTACTACCCGGCGGACGCCGACCCCTACGACCCCGACCTGGCCGAGCCGACGGGCACGCCGCCGCCGCACTGGGACCGCGACATGCGCGACGTCGGCTACGCGACCGCGTTGTACAGGTCCGAGGTCTCGTACCTGGACTCGGGGCTGGGCGGCCTCTTCGAGCACCCGCGGCTCGCGGCGGCCGTGGTCGCGGTCACCGCCGACCACGGCGAGGTGCTCGGCGGCGCCGCCGCGTTCGACCACAAGCGGCTCGCGCCGGACACGCTGTTCGTGCCCCTGATCCTCGCCTGGCCGGGAGCCCGCGGAGGCGAGCGGAACTTGCGTCCCGTGCACCTGCTCGACGTCGGGCGCACGCTGCTCGACCTCGCCGATCTCGGGGACGTCGCCTTCCCTGGGACGAACCTCCTTCGCGCCGGCGCCGATGCTGACGGGGACGACGCGGGTGCGGGGCCGCGCTTCGCCATCTCGGCGCGCGGCGAGGTGGCGTCGGTGCTCGACGGCGACTGGTTCCTCGCGCTGCACCTGGTCGAGAACGACCTCTCCGGGACGCTGCAGCCCGTGCACTCCGTCGAGCTGTACGACCTCGCGCGCGACCGCGCGTGCCGGAGCGATCTCTCCGTCGCTCGGCCCGACGTCGCGCGCTCGCTGCGCGCGCGGGTGGTGCGCTGGCTGCTGGAGGACACGCGGGCCAGCTGGCTGCGGGCGACGGTGGGCACCGATCCGCTCTTGCGCGCCCAGCTCGCGGCCCTGGGCTACTCGGAGGGCGCCGCCGAGGAGCGGACCGGCCCCTGGTTCGACCCCGCGTGCGCCTGCGAGCGCTGCGCCGAGTTCGAGTAGCGCGGGTACGCCTCACGCTGCCCGCCGGCTACGCACTCGTGCTCAGGCGGTGCCCGCGGCCGTCGCGCTAGGGTGGCGAGGGCCATCCCAGGAGGCCCGCATGCCCATCGCCGAGTCGCTCTTGACCAAGCCCGTCCACGCCCCGCCCGAGGCGACCGCGCGCGACGCCGCACGGCTGATGAAGGAGCACCAGATCGGCTCGGTCGTCGTGACCGATCACGACGGCGCGCCGATCGGCATCGTCACCGACCGCGACCTCGCGCTCGGAGTGCTCGGCGACGCGGCGGGATCGTGCGACGACCCGCTCTCCGATCTGATGACCCCGAACCCGACCGTGCTCTCGCGCGAGGACTCCCTGGTCGACGCGTGCCGTCTGATCCGCCGGCGGCGCGTGCGCCGGCTTCCCGTGGTGGACGAGGACGGGGTCCTGGTCGGCCTGGTCAGCGCCGACGACCTCGTCTTCGCGCTCGCCGCCGACCTGCGCTGGGCGGCGGAGGCCCAGGCGACGGGCTTCTCGAACGAGACCCGGCCGCGCCTCGACCCGCCCTCGATCTTCGGAAAGGAGTAGGCCCGATGCTGGTCCGCGAGCACTGCACGAAGGACGTCGTGTGCATCCGCTCGGACGCGCCGATCATCCAGGCCGTGCGCAAGATGCGCCGCGAGGGAGTGGGCTCGGTCGTCGTCCTCGACGCGGACGGCAAGGCCGTCGGCATCGTCACCGACCGCGACCTCGCCCTGCGCGTCGTCGCCGTCTGCGAGGACCAGGACCGGGAGGCCCCGGTGAGCCAGGTGATGAGCTCACCGCTCGTGCACGCCGACCCGGACGAGACCCTGGAGCAGGCGGTGCGCCGCATGTGCACGCGCGGGCTGCGCCGGCTGCCGGTGTGCGAAGCGGGACGGCCGCTCGGCATGCTCGCGCTCGACGACGTGCTCGCGGTGATCGCGACCTGCCTCTTCGACATCGCGGCGGAGGCGGGCGCGCAGCGCCAGCGCGCGCTCTGGCGCGGGCACGCGGAGGCGGCGCGCGAGGAGCTCGAGGAGCTCTACGAGGACGTGCGCGACCGCCTGCGCTACACGACCTGGTACTCGCGCGCGCGGCTGCTCGACGAGATCGACACGCTCAAGGACAAGTTCAAGAGGTCCCGGAGGTAGCGGGCGCGCCAGGAGCTGGCCGGGGCGCCCGAAGCGGGAAGCGCGCGGCGGGGCTCGCCGCCGGGGACAGCATTGGCTCAATCGCCGGAGGTCGGCGGGCCGATCAGGACGGGGCGGCTCCAACGATGCGACCCGGCGCGCTCCCCGACCTGCTCGGTATCACCTACCCGATCGTGCAGGGAGGCATGAGCTGGGTCAGCCGCCACGCCCTCGCCGCGGCCGTGTCGGAGGCCGGCGCGCTGGGTGTGATCGGCTCGGGCGGGATGGAGCCAGACGAGCTGCGCGAGGAGATCCGCGCGCTGCGCCGGCTCACCGGGCGCGCGTTCGCGGTCAACGTTCCGCTGATCGACGTGCGCGTGAGCGGGACCGACGACGTCGCCGCCAGGCTCGTCGACGTCGTCGTCGAAGAGCGCGTGCCCATCGTCGTCACCGGCGCCGGCTCGCCCGCGCGCTTCACGCCGCGGCTGCAGCAGGCGGGCGCGCGCGTCCTGCACGTCGTGCCCTCCGTGCGGCTGGCGCGCAAGGCCGAGGGCGCCGGTGTCGACGCGCTCGTCGCGGAGGGCTTCGAGGCGGGCGGGCACGTCCAGGGCGACGGACTGTCCACGTTCGCGCTCGTGCCGCAGGTCGTCGACGCGGTCTCGATCCCCGTCGTGGCCGCCGGCGGCATCGCGGACGGCCGCGGCGTGGTCGCCGCCCTCGCTCTCGGCGCGGCGGGAGTGCAGCTCGGCACGCGGTTCATCGCCACCCACGAGTGCAACGCGCACGTGCACGCCAAGAACGCGCTCGTCGAGGCGTCGGACGAGGGGACCCTCGTCTACTGCCGGGAGTCGCACACGAGCCGGGCCCTCGCGACCCGCGCCGTGCGGGCCATGGTCGAGATGGAGGCGCGTGGGGTGCCGATCGAGGAGATCCTCGAGTACCGCGGCCGGAGCCGCGCGCGCAGGGCGTGCCTCGGAGGCGACCTCGAGGAAGGCATCCTTCCGGCCGGGGCGTCGGTCGGGCTCGTGCGCGAGCTGTGCTCGGTGGACGAGCTCGTCCGGGCGCTCGTCGACCGGTGGCGCGCGGTCGTCGCCGAGCTGCACGAGCGCCTGCCCGCGCGCCGGCGAGGCGCCGCGTGAGGCCGGCCGACACGGCGGGCGGCCAGGCGGCGTCCTGGCCGCCCTCGTCGCCCTCGTCGAGCAGGGCCTTCCTGCCGCTGCTCGATCCGCTGCGCATCCTGGCCAGCGTCGCCGTCGTGCGCCACCACGTGCGCCAGGACTTCCTCTTCGGCGTGGGATTCGGTCTGCCGCTCTTCCTCGTGGTCCTCTTCGCGCTCGCCGCGACGAGCGCCAGGCGCGAGTCGCTCGCGCGCTTCGTCGGCCGCAAGGCGCGCTACCTGCTCGTACCCTGGCTGCGCTGGTCGCTGATCTACCTAGCGATCGTCTCCGGTGCCGACCTCGCCCGTGGGCTCGGTCCCGCGCACCGGCTCGAGCCGGCGATGCTGCTCTACGGCGGGCACCGCGCGCTGTGGTTCCTGCCGTTCGCCGTGCTCGCGCTCGTCCCCACGAAGGCGCTCGCGCGCACTCTCGCGCGCACACCGCCCGCTTCCGCGCGGATCGCCGTGGTCGCGGCGGGCGCTCTGGGAGCCCTGACGACCAACGTCGCCGCCGTCCTGCTCCTCGAGGGCGACCTCGCCGACATGCCCTGGCGCGCGTGGCTGCGGCCCTCGCCGGCGATCTTCTGGGGGCTCGCGCTGGCCCAGTGCCTGCGCTTCCGCGCGACTCGCCCGCGCGCCCTCGCGCTCCTCGGCGTCGGGCTCCTCGCGGTGGCGAGCTGGGCGCTCTCCCCCTGGCGCGGTCTCGGGGAGGACCTGACGCTGCGCTTCGCCGTCGCCGTCCCGCTGGCGTGCCTCGGGTTCGCCGTGCACGCCCCCGTGCCGAGCTTCGTGCGCGCCGTCGCCGGCGTCACGTTCGGCGTGTACCTGATCCACCCGCTCGTCGGCAAGGTGCTGGGCGACGCCTTCGACGCCTCCGCCTGGCCGGCGAGCGTGCACACGGCGGCGGCGTGGGGCCTCGCCGCGGCGGGCGTGGTGGCGCTCCGACGCGCGGGGGTCCGCTGGCACGAGTGCGCCGCGCGGGCGGATCACGACCCGAGCTCGAGGGCGCGCTCGAGGTCGGGGTCGCGGCCGTGGACGAAGTCGTCGATCGAGCGCCGTACCTCGACGTGGGGGTCGAGCGTCGGAGGATCGGCGTCATCCAGCGTCCGCTCGAAGCGCGTCGAGTAGTTCACGCGCAGGCCGGAATTGGGCAGCTCGAACCAGCGCACCTCGCCCCAGCTGTTGGGCTTGCCGCCCGTGGGGCGGCCGACGATCGTGGCGCGGGTGTCGCGCTCGAGCCGGACCGCGTTGTCCCCGGCCGAGGAGAACGTGCCGTCGTCGATGAGCACGAACAGCCGGTCCGGGCGGTCCAGCTCGGGCCGCGCGCGGAGGCGCGGCAGGAAGAACCAGTCGAACTGCAGGCTGTTGCCGCCGCCGTTGCCGCGCAGGTCGATCACGACGCGCTCCCAGCCCACGCGATCGAGCTCCTCGAACAGGCGCCGCGCGAAGCGGCGGAACTCGAGGAAACGGTCGCAGCGCGCGTAGCGCACGAAGAGCGTGCGGCCGTCCGCGAGCGGCTCGAACCAGAAGCTCTCCCCCGGGCGGCTCGCTGCGAGCGGCGCCGCGCGCGCCGCCGTGAAGAGCACGAGCGGCTCGCCGGGCGCGACGGGGACCAGGTTCAGCGCCAGGGGCGCGCCGTCCTCGCCCTCGACTACAAGGCGCGCCTCGTCGGGCGAGGGGAGGATGCCGAGCGCGTGCAGAAGCTCGGCGTAGACGAGCGCGCCGGGCAGCTTCGCGCGCAGCCAAGCCTCGTTGTCGTGCGAGATCACGGTCGCCAGGCGCCCGAGCAGCGCCGGCACGTCCGCGCCGCCGATCGAGACCAGCTTGCGCCCGAGCGCGGCTTGTGCGCCCTCCGCGGCGAGCGTCACGCGGAGGTCGTCGCCGAACCACTCGACGGCGAGCGGAAGACGGCGGAATCCCAGCTCGCGCCAGGGCGCCATGTCGGTGTGCGCGTCCCCGACCGAGGCGACGATCGCGGCCAGGCCGACTGCGACCTCGGCGTCCGACAGGCGCTCGAGCCGCGCCTCCAGCGCGCGGATCGACGCCTCGAGCTCGACCCGCGGTCGGGTGTGGAAGGCGTTGCCGTGCAGCCGCGGCAGCTCCGACGCGAGGTAGCGCAGGTCCTGGCGCCAGCGGCCGAGGCGTGTCGCTGCCGGCGGGGGCGCGCGGGAGGGGACCGGGTACCACGCGTGCCCCGAGCCGACCAGGAAGCCCGCGGCGCCGGCCGTCGCGAAGCCGAGCGCGAACAGCGAGAGCGCGAGCAGCCCGCGCCCGCGGCGTCGGAGGATCCAGGGCAGCGCGCCCGCGAGCGCGGCGACGCACCAGCACCACGGAGCCCACACGGCGCGCCCGTGCAGGTCGAAGAAGGCGAGGACTTGCACGGCGGCGCCCGACGCGAGGATCGCGGCGAGTTGCCGCCCGCGCGGCGTCTCGACGCCGAGACCGAGCCGCAATGCGAGCGGCGCGACGACGAGCAGCTCGCCCAGCTTCTGCCACAGGACGGTCTCGTCGAGCACGCCGGCGGGCCCGCCCCAGCGCGCAGCCTGGCACGCGACGCGGCCCGCCGTCCAGAGCACCCAGCCGAAGAGCCCGATCGCGGCGAGGCGCCCGGTGCCGCGGGCGAGCTTTGCGAGCGCGCGCAGAGCCGGCGTCGCGGGCATCGTGCTCAGCGCTCGACGAGGAGCGAGCAGCAGCTCACGCCGCCTTCGGCCTTCGCCAGCTCGTCCGCGGCGACCGGGAGGACGCGCACGCCGCGCTCCTCGAGCCGCTCGCGCGTGCGCGGGAACGCCTCGGGGTGGATCAGGGCGTCGCGCACGCGCACCGCGTTGGCCGCGAAGGGCTCGCTCTCGTCGACGGCGATGCACTCGTAGCCCGCGAAGGCGCGCGGGTCGACCCAGCGCGGCTGCACGAGGAGCGTCCCGACGCCGACCGCGCACGCGGCGGACTTGAGATGCAGGCAGCCGTCGAGCGGCACGCCGTGCACGCGCAGCCCGCGCGGCTCGAGGAGCGTGCGCATCTGGGCGAGCGCCGGCTCGCCGCTGCGCGACGAGAGTCCCACGAAGACGTCCCGCGCGAGGCACAGCACGTCGCCGCCGTCGAGCGTGGCGGGCGCCTCGATGTACAGCAGCTCGCGGTGCGGCGCGAGCGCGGCCGCGACGGAGGTCGTCTCGGCGCGGCGCGACGCCGCCCCCGGTCGCGCGACGATCGCGACCTCGTCGAGCACGACGGCCGCGTCCTCCACGAAGACCGAGTCCGGCAGGTCCGGCTCGGCGGGCAGGCGCTGAACCTCGCAGCCGAGCTCCGCGAGGAGTGCGCAATAGGCCGCGTGCTGGCGCCGGGCGCGGTCGACGTCGATCGGCCGCCGCGCGAGGTGCGTCAGCTCGCAGCGCTCCAGCGCCGGGCTGACCTCGCGCGTGATCGCGAGCAGGGTCATGAGGCGGAGCGCGGCGTGCGCGAGAACACCGCGGTCACGAGCGGCTCGAAGGCCTCGATGCCGAGCGTGTCGTAGGCCGGGTCGAACGAGCACTGGTCCCAGCGCTCGCAGAAGCGGGCGCACGCCTCGAAGAAGCGGTGCCCGCGGTAGCGCTCGCGCGCGTCGCGGTCGCGGCCCCAGTGGTGGAAGTAGTAGTAGCCCTGGAAGAGCGGGTGGTGGCGCACGATCCAGGCATTCGCCTCGCTCACGTACGGCTCGACGATCGCCGCAGCGAAGGCGCCGTGGTTGTCGGGGGCGAGCAGGTCGCCGGCGTCGTGCAAGAGGGCGCAGACCACCGTCTCCTCGTCCGCTCCGTCGCGCAGGGCGCGCGTGGCCGTCTGCAGGCAGTGCGTGCGGCGGTCGACCTGATAGCCGGTGGGCTCGCCGCGCAGCGAGTCGAAGAGGCCGAGCACGCGGCCCGGAAGATCGGCGCGCTCGGCCTCTTCGAGACGGCGCAGGAGCTCGAACTCCTCGCGCGTGCCGTCCGCCATACGCGTGAAGCGGACCTTGTCCATCGGCGCATTCTAGCCCGGACGGCGCAGCCCGTCGTCGCGCGCGATTCGTCCTCCCGCCGGCGACTCGCTCACGCGGCTGCAGATGCGCTCGGAGATCATCCGCATCTGGGAGCGGGAGAAGATGACGATCCTCTTCGTGACCCACGACGTCGACGAGGCCGTGCAGCTCGCGGATCGCATCGTCGTGCTGACGGCGCGGCCGGGTACGGGCAGACCAAGAACCGGCTGTACGAGCTGCTCGGGGTCTCGCACACCGTCTGATCGGTTCCCGGGTGGCGCGGCGGGGCGCGGCTGGCGAGACTATTCCGCCATGCAGCTCCCGTCGATCCCGATCTTGACCTTCCTCTTCTGCCTCGCCCCGACCGCCAGCGCCCAGGAAGGGGGGGAGGAGGAGCAGGTCGAGCGCGGCCTGCGCGTGCGCGCCGCCGGCGCGTTCGAGGGCTACACGCTGATCTCGCCGCTGCAATCGCACTCGGTCTACCTGCTCGACATGGACGGCGAGGTGGTCCACGAATGGAAGACCGGAGCCCAGCCGGCCGGCGGCTTCTACCTGCTCGACGACGGGCGGTTGCTGCGCGCCGCCGCGCAGAAGGACGTCCCGATCTTCCACGGCGGCGGCATCGGCGGGCGGATCCAGGAGCTCGACTGGCAGGGCAAGCTGCTTTGGGACTACGTCCTCGCCGACGAGTTCCAGACCCAGCACCACGACCTCGAGCCCCTGCCGAACGGCAACGTGCTCGCGATCGTGTGGGAGCACCGCTACGCGGAGGACGCGGTGGAGTGGGGCCGCGACCCCGGGACGCTGAACGACGAGGGCTTCTGGCCCGACGCCGTCGTCGAGATCCGGCCCGAGCGTCCCGAGGGCGGGGAGATCGTCTGGGAGTGGCACTCCTGGGACCACGTGATCCAGGACCTGTTCCCCGACAAGCGCAACCACGGCTCTCCGGCGGATCACCCCGAGCGCATCGACCTGAACGCCGACCACCGCGACCGTCCGGCCTCGACCGAGGAGGAGAAGCGTCGCCAGGCGCAGCTGGCGGAACAGATGCGCGAGCTCGGCTACGTCGGCGGCGACGAAGAGGAAGAGGAAGTCGGAGAGGCGGATGGCGACGGGCCGCCGCAGGGCGGCGACTGGCTGCACACCAACGGCATCGACTACCACCCCGAGTACGATCTGATCGTCCTGAGCACTCCGCACATGAGCGAGCTCTGGGTGATCGACCACTCGACGAGCACCGAAGAGGCCGCGTGGAGCTCGGGAGGTCGCTGGGGCAAGGGGGGCGACCTCCTGTACCGCTGGGGCAACCCGCGGAACTACGGCGCGGGCGACCGCAAGGCCCAGCGCCTCTTCTACCAGCACCACCCCATTTGGCTCCCTGGCGAGAGGCCCGGCGAGCTGCGGCTGCTCGTCTTCAACAACGGCGGAGGGCGGCCGGGCGGCGACTTCTCCTCGGTCGACGAGCTCGTGCTCCCCTTCGATCCGGAGAAGGGCTTTCTGCGCGAGAAGGGCGCTGCGTTCGGACCCGCGGAGCCGGCGTGGTCGTACTCGGACGGCGAGCGCTTCTTCTCGGGCTTCATCTCCGGCGCCGAGCGCCTGCCCAATGGCAACACCCTGATCTGCCAGGGCGCCGCCGGCCGCGTCTTCGAGGTCACGCGCGGCGGCGAGATCGTCTGGGAGTACTGGAACGAGCTCGGCGGCGAGGTCGCCCCCAACCCGCAGGGGGGCAACGCGCCGCCGCAGGCGCTCTTCCGCGCCACGCGCATCGCGAAGGACCACCCGGGCATCGCCGACCGGTTCTGAGTCTGGCGGCATCTCCGAGGCCTGACGCAAAGGCTCGTGAACAGTCCCGGCGCGACACGTCGCGATCCACCGATCAAGGAGGTAACCGATGAACTACACGACCGCATGTGCCGCTTCGTTCCTGTGCGCCGCGGCGCTGACGCTGGGCCCGCTGCGGGACAGGGACGAGGACCGCAAGGCCGTCGAGCGCGCCGTGCTCGACTACGTCGAGGCCGTCGAACAGGGCAAGCCCGAGCTGATGGAGCGCAGCGTGCACCAGGGCCTGCACAAGTTCGGCTTCCACCGCCAGGAGGCGGGCGCCGAGTACCGCGAAATTCCGATGACCTACGAGCAGCTCGTCGAGCTCGCCGGCAAGTACAAGCAAGCCGGCCGGGTGCCCGACGACGCCGAGCACGAGGTCGAGCTGTTCGAGGTCCTCGACAAGACGGCCAGCGCGAAGCTGACCGCCTTCTGGGGCGTCGACTACATGCACCTCGCCAAGTACGAGGGCAAGTGGAAGATCGTCCAGGTCCTCTGGCAATCGCCGCCGCAGGGCGGCGAGAAGGACGAGTAGCGAGGAGCGGCGAGTTGGAGCCCATGGCCGGGTCGGGCACGAGCGGATCCGACCGCGCGTGACGCGAGCCGGCCTGGTCGCCAGGGCGCCTTTCTGCTACCGCTGACCGCCGACCGAGCGCACCTCGCCGGGTGTCTTCGGCGCTCCGCCCTCCCCCGCGCTCGCGCACGCCGCGAACGCGAGCGCCAGGCTGCGCAGGTTCGCGCGCGCGCCGTGGAAGGGCTCGCGGTCCTCCTCGATCGCGCACAGGAGCTCGGCCATCGTCCCGCGGAAGCCGTCGTCGAACCAGCGGCCCTGGAGCACGGGGCGCGCCGCTCCCGCCGCCGTGTGCAAGGACACCGACTGCTCCTGCAGGCTCGGCCCCTCGCTCACGAGGCTCCCGAGCTCGCCCTCGACGACCGTCCGGTCGAGCGGGTCACGGCTCGCGGCGCCGTCGAAGGCGAGCCGCGCGCTGCCGCCCTCGAGGCCCACGTGCGCTTCGGCCCGCAGCGGCTGCCGCGTCCGCTGGCCGCCGGCGCGCCGCTCGGTGGCGCGCACCTCGAGCGCGGCGCGCTCGCCGAAGAGCACGGTGAGCATGTCGAACCAGTGCACGCCGAAGTCGAAGAGGATCAGGTGCCGGGTCTCGTCGAACTTCGTCCCCGCGACCCACGAGTGGTCCCACTCGACCCGCATCTCCACGCGGCGCAGCGCGCCCACGAGCCCGGCCGCCACCGCCGCGCGCATCCATGCGAAGTGCGGCGCCCAGCGCCCGTTCTGGTTGACGGCGAGGCGCACCCTGCGCTCCTCCGCCAGCGCGCAGAGCGCCTCGCCCGCGTCGAGGTCGGTGACGAACGGCTTCTGGGAGAGGACGTGCTTTCCCGCCTCGAGCGCGTCGCGGACGATCGGCACGCGCACGTCCGGGTGGGTGGCGACGTCGACGACCTCGACGCGCGGGTCGTCCAGGAGCGCGCGGTGTTCGCGGTGGACCGCGGCGTCGGGGAAGAACTCAGCGCGCCGCGCCTCGGCCTTCGCCACGGTCGGGTTCGCCAGCGCCACCACGCGGTACCCCGCCGCGCGGTAGGCGCGCAGGTGGCTCGCGCTGATCGCCCCGCAGCCGACGATCCCGATGCCATGGTCCCTGCGCGCCGGCTCGCGCGGGCGGTAGGGGAGCTCGGGCGCCTCCATCGCCACCGTCAATCGGGGAGCGGCACGCCGCGCTTCTCGCGCGCCGAGCGCACCGCGCCGTCGACGATGCGCTGGCCGACGCGAGCGAGCTCGGGAGAGAGCGGGCCTTCGATGGGCGCGTCCGTCGCCAGGCAGTGCACGACGTACTGCACGGGGCTCTGCCGCGGCGGCTCGAGCGCGTCGACCGGCAGCTCGTGCACCTCTGGCTGGGCGCGCGTCTGCACTCGCACGACGTCCTCGTAGTCGTAGCTCGTGAGCGTGCCCGCGCGGCCCACGATCTCGAAGCCGCACTTCGGCTGCGGCTGGTGGACCCATGGGTCGCTGAAGGTCCCCCAGCGCGTCTCGAAGCGCGAGATGCCGAACTCGTAGCGGGCGATCGTGAGCGAGTGCTCGTCGACCTCGAGGCCGGCCGGCTGGTCGACGACCGTCGTGACCTCGAGCGGCGCGCGCCCGCCGAGGAACCAGGTGCCGAGCGTCGCACCGTACCCGAGGTAATCGAGCAGCGAGCCGCCGCCCTCGGCGCGCTGGTAGAACCAGCTGCGCGCCTTCTCGGAGCTCCTGAACTCCGCGCTGGTCCCGAGCTTGTCCTCGACGTGGAACAGCGGGCCGCGATTGCCGTCGTAGTAGTTGCAGGTCGTCACGTCGCCGATGGCGCCCTCGTCGACGAGGCGCTTGGCGGTTACGTGCGGCGGGTACCAGGCGAGCGGCCAGTTGATCGCCAGGCGCACGCCGGCCCGCGCGCAGGCGCGCGTCATGCGGTCGGCCTCGGCGAGGCTCGCGGCGAAGGGCTTCTCGAGCAGCACGTGGACGCCGTGCGCGGCCACGAGCTCGACGAGCTCGACGCGCCTTCCAGTCGGGGGGCAGAGGATCGCGAGGTCGGGTCGGGTGCGCTCGAGGCATTCGCGCGCGTCACGGAAGACGGCGGACGCCGGCAGCCCGAAGTTGCGCACGGCAAACGCGGTCTTCGCGGGGCGCGCGTCGGCGATTCCGACGATATCCACCTCCGGCGCCTCGTGGGCCATGCGCAGGTTGTCGCCCATGTGCATGTGCGAGAAGTCGATGCCGACGACCTTCCAGCGTCGCATGCAGCGCTCTACCGGGTCGCCGGTCTCCAGCTGGCGCCGGCCGGCCGCGGCCACGCACGCGTCGTCCCGGATCTCGAGCGGGTGGTAGCGCGGGTGGTGATGCTCGCGGACCGGGTCGTTGTGGCGCGTGTTGTAGCAGGCGATCAGGGAGAGCCGCGGCGCGCGCGAGGCGTTGCGGTCCGAGCGGTGCAGCAGGTTGCAGTGGAAGAAGAGCGCGTCTCCCGGCGCCATCTCGACGTGTCGCGCCGGAAAGCGCTCGAGGATCGCGCGAACGCGCTCGGGATCGGCGCCCGCCTGGTCCGAGACCCGACGGTGCTCGAGGCGGCCGAGCGCGTGCGAGCGGGGCACGACCTGCAGGCAGCCGTTCTCCCTCGTCGCCGGGCCGATCGCGACCAGGCAGCTCGCCATGTCGGGCGCGAGGCACCCGTTCTCGTACCAGTAGCCGTAGTCCTGGTGCCACTCCCACGCGCCGCCGACCTCGGGGTCCTTGATCATCAGCTTGTGGTGGTAGTGGTAGACCTCGTCGCCCAGGAGCTCCTGCATGCTCGCGGCCACGCGCCTGCAGCGGACGACCGCGCTGAAGACGTCGCCCCCGAGCTCGTTGCGGACGGAGAGCCGCGTGACGTGGCCCTCGGTGTCCTTGCGCTGCGCCGCGCCGGCCGTGACCTCGAGGGCGGCGGCGCGCCGGAGCAGGTCCACCTCGGCGGCGTCGAAGAGCGCCGGAGCGAGCAAGCAGCCCTCGAGCCGGAACGTCGCGACCTCGTCGGCGGAAAGCGTCGCCCGCATTCACGGCCTCTCAGCGGAAGCGCTCGCCCCAGGCGTCCTCGTCGAACCCGACGTACCAGGTCTTGCCGATCCTGACCGCCGGCGCGCGCAGGTTGCCCGTCGGACCGAGCACGACCTCGCTGAACGCGGCGGAGCTCGGCGGGACCTTCGCGAGGTCGAAGGTCGAGACCTTCTTGCCCTTCGCCACGACGACCTTCGACGCGCCCTCGAACAGCGCCCCGAGGTCGCCCTTGCCGAAGCGCTCCTTGGCAGCGTCGGCCGTCTCCCGGACGGCCACGTCCCGACCTTCGAAGAAGGCGTCGGCACGCTTGCAGCTCGTTCAGCCCTTGCGGTGGTAGTACCAGTCGATTCGCGTGGTCATGGTGATCTCGCTGCGACACCCTACACCGGCGCCCGTACGCCTTTCCACCCTCACGTACCATCCGGACCGTGGCTCCCGACCCGCCGCACGCCGCGCGCCCGCCCGTCTTCCCGGTGCTGCTCGTCAACTTCGTCGGGACGCTGGGCTACAGCATCGTCCTGCCGTTCCTCGTCTTCCTCGTCGCGCGTTTCGAGGGCACGTCGCTCATCGTCGCCGGCAACCTGGTCCTCGCGATCGGCTTCTGGCTCCTCGTCTCGCCGCGCCCGCTCCTCCCGTACGCGGCCGCGGCGCTCGTCGCGATAGGCAACGGCGTGATGTGGCCCGCGGTCATGGCACTCGTCGCGAACATGGCCGGCGAGGAGCGCCAGGGCGCGGTGCAGGGGATCGCCGGCGGCCTCGGCGGCCTGGCGAGCATCCTCGGCCTCGTCGGAGGAGGCTTGCTCTACGAGAGTCTCGGCGCGGCGACGTTCGCCTTGTCGGCCGGGACGATGCTCGTCGCCGGCGCGATGGCGATGGCGCTGCGCGCGGCTCACTCGGCCGGAAGGCGAGCCTCGACGAACTCGAAGAACGGGTTGTAGCGCAGCCGCATCAGCTGGTTCACGGACACGCGCAAGAGGCCGCGCTCGCCGCGCGGCTGCACCGTGCCCAGGTGCAGCCCGCCCGCGGAGCTCGGCTCGGCCCCGTAGATCGGGTCGTCGGGCGGGAAGGGCAACGCCACGTGCGAGAGCGAGTACACGCCAGCGGGCCAGGATTCGCCGAGGGCGGTCGTCTCGCCGGCGCTCGAATGCGGCGCGAACGCCGTGGCGGCCACGGCGGCCGTCTCCTCGGAGACGTTGGTCACGACCGTCAGCCGGTAGGCCCGCGCGGCCTCCTGCTGCAGCCTCTCGAGGTCCGTCCGCTCCAGCGGCCCGACGAACGGCCGGAGCGACGCGGCGCGGTTGATGTCGAAGAGCACGAGCTCGCTGCCGTTCTCCGCCAGCTTCTCGAAGAGACCGACGACGGCGCCCGTCAGCACCGTCGCGTCGACGAGCGACTGGTAGGCGAGCATCGCCGGCAGCTCCGCCGTCCTGCCCGCGCGCGCCAGCTCCGCGAGCCGCTCCTGCACGGCGCCCGCGAGCCGGAACATCTGCTCGCCGCCGTTCTTGGGGAACGAGTTGTACTTGAACGGGTCGTACTCGGGCTCGATCGACGACCAGCGGAACTTCGCGAAGAACGGCATCCAGCTCAAGGCGCGGTGCCAGCTCGCGACCGTCGCGAGCGGACCGACGCCGATCGCCGGCGAAAAGAGGATCAGCCGGTCGGGGACCCGTGCGCCGCCCTCGAGGACCACCGACGCCGCGTGAAGCACGGCGAGCGCGCCGCCGGCGGAGTAGCCGACGAGCACGAACGGCGCCGCCTCGCCGATGCGCTCTTCGACGTGGAGCGCGGCGAGGCGCACCGCGGCGCTCCAGTCCCTCCACGCGACGTCCGCGAGCGAGCCCGGCGTCGTCCCGTGACCCGGGAGTCGCAGCCCGAGCACGTAGTAGCCCGCGTCGCGCAGGATCTCCCCGACCCGCCGCAGGCTGTAGGGCGAGTCGGTCAGGCCGTGCACGAGCAGCGCGCCCCCGCGCGGCTCCTCCGGCTCGAGCTCGAAGGTGCGGTTCCAGTTGCCCGGGCCGCGCGGATCGCTCGGGCCGCCCGCGTCGTAGCGGCAAAAGTAGTCCTGCGCGGACGCCTGGAAGGCGTCGTAGACGTCGCGGTCCAGCTCGGCGAAGAGGCGCTCCTCGGCAGCGAGGTAGTCGGAGAACGCCGCCGCGCCGTCGGCGGCGCGGAACTCCGCGTCGAGCCGGACCGTGTGCCACAGCTCGAGGTCGGGCATCGAGCGCGAGTCGATGGCGCGCACCAGGTAGACCGTAGCCGCGGCGATCAGGACCCAGAGGAGGGGCTTGCGCAGCGCGCGGACGACGCGGCGGAGCAGGCTGGGGCGCGGCGCGGCAGGCGTGGCGGACATGCTTGCGGCAGAGGATGGCACCTGCCGCTGCACCTGAGAAGTGCGAGTCGCGCGCGGCACCCGGAGAGCGGGATCCTGCGCCGAGCCCGTATTTTCGAGGGGATTGCCCTTTGCGGCCACGGCGCGCTTGGCCGAGAATCCCGCCCCCCGATGCGCGCCGCCTGCCCCCTCGCTCTGGGCCTCCTGGCCGCATGTTCCTCCACCGCCCGCGAGCGGCACGCCGCGCTGCCGCGTTCCGCGACTCCCTTCGCGCTCGAGCCCGCGGGGTTCGAGTCGCGGGCGGCCGGGGGCGGCTCGGCCGCGGTCGCGCCGGATTCCGCCGGCCCGCGCCAGCCGGCCGAATGGGCGGCCGAGCGCGCTTTCGCGCCCGCCGGCCAGGAGACGCGCGACATCGACACGTCGCGGCTGCGCGGCGGCACGCTGCTGCAGGGCTTCTTCGGCGCGTTCCTGCTCGACCAGGTCGAGCGCGCGGACGACGACCTCTCGGCGGACGAGGTGGAGCCCGCCGACCTCGACACGATGCCGGTGATCGGCGGCGGCGCCCAGATCCCGCTGGGCGGGAACGAGCGCGCGCAGATCGGCGTCGACGTCGGCCTCGCGATCGCGTGGCGCGGCGACACGGCCGCGTTCGCGGTCGGCGGAAGCGGGCTGACGGTGGTGGTCGACACGAGCGTCTCGCTTTGGGAGCTCTACGGCGGCGCCTACGCGGACACGCTGCGCGGTAAGTGGCGCCTCTACGGCGGCATCGGCCCCTCGCTCGTCTTCGCCAACTACAGGCTGAACAGCGACGACGAGACCGCCTTCTCGAGCCAGGACGGCTCGGGCTTCGGCGTCGGCGGGTGGGTGCGCGCCGGGATCGAGCGCGTCGTGTCGGAGAGCATGCTGGTCGGGATCGGCGCGCGCTGGCTGACGGCCGACATCGACCTCTCCGGCGGGCTCGGCGACCTCGAGGTCGAGGGCACGCAGGTGTTCATCACGGTGGCGACGACGGATTGAGCCCTGGCGGCGGCGGCTCGATGGCCAGCCGATCGAGGCTTGCTTCCTTCTCGGGCACGTGTAGCGTCTCGGGTTCCGCCACCGAGGAGGCCGTCGAATGGGAAAGGCCAAGAGCGAGCGCACGCCGCAGGCATGGGTCGAGGCTCGCAAGCGCTTTCGACTCTCGAACGCTCACGTCCAGATGGCCCGCGAGCTCGGGATGAACCCGAAGAAGCTGGGTGGGCTCGCGAATCACCACCAGGAGCGCTGGAAGGCGCCGCTCCCGCGGTTCATCGAGAACCTGTACCTGCGACGCTTCGGCCGATCGCGCCCCGAACGCTCCGTCGGGGTGGGCCCTACGCCAGGATCTCGCGCACCACCCGCGCCTCTTCGACCCCCGTCAGCCGCTGGTCGAGCCCCTGGTACGGGTACGTGAAGCGCTCGTGGTCGATCCCGAGCTGGTGCAGCACCGTCGCGTTGAAGTCGCGGATGTGCACGGGGTCCTCGACGATGTTGTAGCAGTGGCTGTCGGTCTTGCCGTACTCGAAACCTGCCTTCACGCCGCCGCCGGCGAGCCATGTGTGGAAGCAGCGGCCGTGGTGGTCGCGGCCGTGGTTGTCCTGGGTCAGTGCGCCCTGCGAGTAGATCGTGCGGCCGAACTCGCCGCCGCACAGGACGAGCGTGTCCTGGAGCAGGCCGCGCTGCGCGAGGTCCTTGACCAGGGCGGCGCAGGCCTGGTCGGTGTCCTTGCACTGCCCGCGGATCTCGCGCGGCAGGTTGCCGTGGCCGTCCCAGCCGCGGTGGAAGAGCTGGACGAAGCGCACGTCGCGCTCGGCGAGGCGCCGGGCGAGGATGCAGTTGGCGGCGAACGTGCCGGGCTTCCTCGAGTCCGGGCCGTACAGCTCGAAGGTCGACTCGGGCTCGTCCGAGAGGTCCATGAGGTCCGGCACGGAGGTCTGCATGCGGAATGCCATCTCGTACTGGGCGATGCGGTCGTGGATCTCCGGGTCGCGCGTCTCCTCGTACTTCTGCTCGTTGATGCGCGCGATCCCGTCGAGCATGCGCCGGCGGGTGGTCGCGTCGATGCCGGGCGGGTTGGACAGGTACAGGACCGGCTCGCCGGAGCTGCGGAACTTCACGCCCTGGTGCTTCGAGGGCAGGAAGCCCGAGCCCCAGAGGCGCGCGTACAGCGCCTGCAGGTTGCCGTTGCCGCGCGAGATCATCACGACGTAGTCGGGCAGGTCCCTGTCGAGCGTCCCCAGGCCGTAGCTGAGCCAGGCGCCCAGGCTCGGGCGCCCGGGCTGCTGCGTCCCGGTGTTGATGTAGGTGATCGCGGGGTCGTGGTTGATCGCCTCGGTCCACATCGACTTGACGATCGTGATCTCGTCGACGATCTGCGCCGTGTAGGGCAGGAGCTCGCTGACCCAGGTGCCGTGCTCGCCGTAGCGGTGGAACTCGAACATCGGCGCGACGCACGGGAAGGACGTCTGCCCGCTCGTCATCGTCGTCAGGCGCTGGCCGCGGCGGATCGACTCGGGCAGCTCCTGGCCGTGGATCTCGCGCAGCTCGGGCTTGTAGTCGAACAGGTCGATGTGCGAAGGGCCGCCCGACATGAAGAGGTAGATCACGCGCTTCGCGCTGGGCGCGAAGTGCGGCAGCTCGGAGCGCGCCCCCGCCCGCGACGCGGACGCGCGGGCCTCGCGCTGCACCAGCGCTCCGAGCGCCATCGCCCCGAGGCCGCGGGCGCCGCCCGAGAGCAGGGTGCGCCGGGTGAGGAGGCGGCCGTGCTCGCCGAGCGGGTCGCAGTTCAGGTCGTGGTTCGGGTCCAATGGCGCTACTCGCGGTTCAGGGTCTCGTCGAGGTTCAGCAGCATGCTGGCGAGCACGGTCCACGCCGCGTGCTCGGCGGCGTCCAGCGTCGCGTCGCGCTCCGACTCACCGACGGCGAGCAGCGCCGCGGCCGAGGCAGGATCGGCGCGGTACGTCGCGAGCTGCTCGTCGAGCGTGGTTCTCGCGACCTCGCGCCGCGACGCGCTCGCCGGCCGGGAAGTGCAGAGCTCGAAGCCGCGGTCGACGCGCGCCTCGAACGAGTCGCCGGCGCGCAGCATGCGCTCGGCGAGGTGCCGCGCCGCCTCGACGAACTGCACGTCGTTCAGCGTGACGAGCGCCTGCAGCGGCGTGTTCGTGCGCTGGCGCTGCACGACGCACTTCTCGCGCGTGGGCGCGTCGAAGGTGGTCATCGCGGGCATCGGCGCCGAGCGCTTCCAGTAGATGTACATCGACTTGCGGTAGAGCTTCTCGCCGCTGTCCTGCGTGAAGCGCACGTCCTTGTCGAGCGAGACCTCGTTCCAGAGGCCTGGCGGCTGGTACGGCTTGACGCCCGGACCGCCGACCCGGTCGACCAGGAGCCCGCTGACCGCGAGGGCCTGGTCGCGCAGGAACTCGCCCTGCAGGCGGAAGCGCGGCGCGCGGCCGAGGAGCCGGTTCTCCGGATCGACGCGGTCCAGCTCCGCCCGCCGGCGCGACGACTGGCGGTAGGTCGCCGACGTCACGATCTGGCGCAGGGTGCGCTTCACGTTCCAGCCGCTCGCCACGAAATCGTCGGCGAGCCAGTCGAGCAGCTCGGGGTGGCTCGGCCATTCGCCCTGCGAGCCGAAGTCCATCACCGTGCTCACGATGCCGGTCCCGAGGAGCATCGCCCAGTAGCGGTTCACGGCGACGCGCGCCGTCAGCGGATGGTCCGGGTGCACCAGCCAGCGGGCCAGCCCCAGCCGGTTCCGTGGCGCGCCCTCCGGCAGCGGCAGGAGGAAGTCGAGGACTCCGGGCTCGACCGGCCGGTCCAGGAGCGGCCGGTCGTACTCGCCGCGCTCGAGGACGTAGGTCGGGCGGCCCTCCGGGACGTCCTGCATCACCATGACGGTCGGGATCCGGCCGCGCAGCGCCTCTCGCTCCTCGAGGAGCGCGTCGAGCTCCGCGTTCTTCTCGACGCCCGGCGGCCAGACGGTCTTGGCGTAGTGCGCGCGGATGGCCTCGCGCTGCTCGGGCTCGCGCGCGCCCTCGTCCGTGCGCAGCGCCGCGATCACCTCGTCGGGGAGCGGCGGGCCGAGCAGCTCGAAGTAGAAGCCCGACGCCCCCGCGCCGTTGCACACCTTCATCAGGAATTGGTTCGCGCCGGCGCAGAGGTCCAGCGCGACGCGGTCCTGGTCGGGCAGCGTTCCGCGGTAGACCTCGCGGGCGAGCAGCAGCTCGCCGTTCAGCCAGACCTGGATCGTGTCGTCGCTGCCGAGCGAGGCCGAGCGCCGCGTCGGCCGCTCGACCGAGATCGTGCGGTGCAGGTAGATCGCCGAGCTGTCCGGCAGGTCGAGCGAGTGCGGCCGCGCGTCCGGCCAGTCCGCGCGCGGCTCGAAGGAGAGCCCGCCGGCCGGGCCGTACGACGCCGCGAGGTCGAGGCTCGTCTCGGGCCCGATCTCCTTCTCGAAGGCCTCGCGGCCCGACGCCGCGGTGAAGGGCCCGAGCGAGCTCCAGGTCCCCAGCTCGGGCTCCTCGAGCTCTGCGAGCTGCGCCGCCTGCGCCTCGATCCAGGCCGCGAGCTCGTCCGCGGGCGGCGCGGCGTTCGCGAGGAAGCTGTGCGCGCCCGCGATCTCGCGCGCGAGCCGCTCGTCGCGGCTCTGCTCGTCCGCCGACGCCACGCGCTCGAGCGGGGGCTCGTTCCCCGTGCGCGTCTGGAAGCCCTTCTCGAGGCTCTGGTTGAAGAACGCGTAGAAGCGGTAGTAGTCCGCGTGCGAGATCGGGTCGAACTTGTGCTCGTGGCACTGGCCGCACTCCATCGACAGCCCGAGCCACACGTTGCTCGTCGTCTTGACCCGGTCGACCATGTACAGGACGCGCAGCTCCTCGTCGATCGCGCCGCCCTCGTCGGACGTGCCGCAGTTGCGGTGGAAGCCCGAGGCGACGCGCGAGCCTTGCGTGGCGTGGGGCAGGAGGTCGCCGGCGAGCTGCTCGACCGTGAAGCGGTCGAACGGCATGTTCGCCGCGTACGCCTCGATGACCCAGTCGCGCCAGGGCCACATGTCGCGCGGACCGTCGGCGTGGAAGACGCTCGTATCGCCGTAGCGCGCGGCGTCCATCCAGGCGAGGGTCATGCGCTCGGCGTACGCCGAGCTCGCGAGCAGCCGGTCGACGACGCGCTCGTACGCGTCGGGGCGGTTGTCGAGCTCGAAGGCGCGGATCTCCGCGGGGGTGGGCGGCAGGCCGATCAGGTCGAGGGTCACGCGCCGGACCAGCGTGCGCGCGTCCGCCTCGGACGAGGGCTCGAGGCCGCGCGCCTCGAGCTCGGCCAGGACGAAGTGGTCGATCGGGCCGCGCGGCCAGGCGTGGCGCTCCACGTCCGGGACCTCGGGCCGCTCGATCGGCTCGAAGGACCAGTGCCCGCGGAGCTCGCCGCCCTGCTCGATCCAGCGCCGCAGCATCTCGACCTGCTCCGCGGAGAGCTCCTTGTTCGCCTCGCGCGGGGGCATGCGCTCGTCGGCGTCCGGGGCGCTCACGCGCCGGAAGAGCTCGCTCTCGTCCGGCCGCCCCGGGATGACGATCGGTCGTCCGTCCGCCGGCCCGCCGGCGACGTCCAGGCGCAGGTCCGCCTGGCGGCTCTCCGCGTCCGGCCCGTGGCACTGGTAGCAGTTCTGGGAGAGGATCGGGCGGACGTCGCGGGCGAACTCGACCCGGTCCGGGCCAAGCCCTGACGGCAGCTGGGCGCCGGCGAGCAGGAGAGCGCAGATCGCGGAGATCATCTTGGGGGCTCCCGAGGAGCGTGGGAGCCATCATAGCGCCCTCGGGAGGCCTTCAGGAGCGAGCCTCTGACGGACGGGATTTTTTGTCCGCGCCGTCTTGACGGGCGCTCTGCCGACAACTATTCTTGTCGGCGAGCCTCACCGAAGACCAGAAGGAGACCGAGACCATGAGCCAGACGTCCGCATCCACCCGTCAGTTCGAGATCAGCCTCGTCATCGCCGCGCCGCGCGACGCCGTCTGGGACGCGCTCGCGACCGAGTCCGGCCTGCGGCGCTGGTTCGCGCCCGAGGCCGGGGTCCAGCCGCGCAAGGGCGGCGAGCTCTTCTGGCGCTGGGGCGAGCACTTCCTGTGGCGCCAGGAGATCGAGGCGTGGCAGCCGGGCTCGCATCTGCGGACGCGCTACGCCTCGAGCGTGCCCGACGGCGCCGGCGGCCACGAGCCCCTGTTCATCGACTTCCGCCTCGAGGGCGACGGCGGGACCACGACGCTGCGGCTCGTCCAGTCGGGCTTCGGCCACGACGCCGCCTTCGACGAGGAGTACGACGGCATCAGCCGCGGCTGGCCGGTCGAGCTGCGCAGCCTGCGCCTCTTCCTCGAGCGGCACCGCGGCCGCGAGCGGCACCTCGCCTGGAGCACCGAGAAGGTCGCCCTCGACGCGGACGAGGCCTGGCGCCGCCTGACGGGCGAGCAGGGCCTCGCGTGCGGCGCCGGGATCGATCAGGTGGCCGCGGGCGAGCCGTTCCGCTTCCAGACGCCGGACGGCGACGTGTTCGAGGGCGAAGCCCTCTATTGCGCCGAGCGCGAGCTCGCCGGCGTCGCGCGCTCGCACGGGGACGGCTTCCTGCGCCTCAGCGTCGAGCGCGTGCGCGGCGCGTCGTTCCCCTGGGTGTGGCTGGCGACGTACGGCGAGCCGGGAGCCGGAGGGCCCGCGCGCGGCCTGAAGGCGCGCTGGGACGCCATGCTCGGGCGCCTCTTCGCGGGGCACGAGGTGCGCGAGGTGCGCGGGGAGCGCGCCTAGTGCCCGTCGACGTCGACGTCGTCGCGGAGACCGAGCGCGCGCAGGCGCTGCTGGCGCCGGCGCGGCTCGAGCTGCTCGAGCACCTCGCGCAGCCGGATTCGGCGGCGGGCCTGGCGCGCCGCCTCGGGCTCCCGCGCCAGCGCGTGAACTACCACCTGCGCGAGCTCGAGAGCCAGCACCTGATCGAGGTCGTCGAGGAGCGGCGCCGCGGCAACTGCGTCGAGCGCACCTACCGCCGCACGGGCCAGGCCTACACGATCTCGACCGCCGCCCTCGGGCGCCTGGGGACGACGCCCGAGGACGTGCAGGACCGCTTCTCGTCCGCCTTCCAGATCGCCCTCGCCTCGCGCGCCGTGCGCGAGCTCGGCGCCCTGCAGTCGGGGGCGCGCTCCGCGCGCAAGAAGCTGCCGACGTTCGCGCTCGAGGTCGACGTGCGCTTCGCCTCCGCCGAAGCGCGCAACGCGTTCGCCGGCGAGCTCGCCGACGCGGTCGCCGAGCTCGTGCGCAAGCACCACGACGAGGAGAGCCGCGGGGGGCGCGCGTTCCGCTTCTACCTGGGAGCCTACCCGCGGCCGCGCGGCGCGCCGCCGGCGGCGACCGGGGACGCCGACTGATCCCGGATTCCTGTGCTAGCCTTCGGATGGGTTCTCCCCCGCGAGTCCGCAAGGACCGCGGTCCCTCCAGAGACAGCCATGTCCAAGCTCCCCTCCCCCCGGGCGCTGGCCTGCGGGTCGGCCCTCGTGCTCGCCGCGTGCGGCGGCAACAGTGACGGCCTCGCGGGCGGCGATCCGGGGTCCTCCGCGCCCCCGGCGAGCGGCGATTTCCTGCTCGGCGACGCCGCCGTCGACGACCTGCGCTCTTTCGTCGCCACCGTGCGCGAAGTCCGCCTGCGCCGCGCCGACGGCGAGCTGACGCCCGACTTTCTGAACGGCGAGACGCGCGTGGAGTTCCTGGGCCTCGCCGGCAAGCTGCGCTGGCTCGCGGCCGCGAGCTACGAGTCGGGCGAGTTCCGCGAGATCGTGGTGGGCTTCGCGCCCCACGGGTACCTCGCGCGCTCGATCCCCGGAGCACCGCTCCCGGTCCAGTCGACCTCGGACGAGCTCGTGCTGCGCTTCCCGGAGCCGCTCCCGATCGAGGGCGGAGCCTTCGACCAGTTCCTGATCGATCTCGACCTCGAGCGCTCGCTCTTCGAGAACCCGGACGGCCCCGGGCTGCTCTTCGACCCCGAGGGCTCGGTCCGGCGCGCACAGGAGCCGACGCGGGTCGCCGGGCTGCTGGGGCTGGTGCAGTCCCGCGACACGGGGACCGGCGAGCTCCTGGTCCAGTTCTACACCGATCAGGAGGGGCGCGAGCCGCTGGTCGTCGAGGAGGTGATCGTCGACGACGCCACGCTGCTCGTGACCGAGCTCAACCACTTCGTGACGGGCGTTCCCTACTACCTGACGTTCATGAACCCGGGCGTCACCATCGTGCGCGTGGACGGTACTCTCCTGACCGACGGCCGCGTGCTCGCCGACTGCGTCGCGATCGAGACCCAGAACGGCGTGGTCGGCCACCAGATTCCGGTCAAGATGCAGGGGGTCGTCACGGCCACCGACTCGTTCGCAGTCTTCGAGCTGGCGATCCGCGACGTCACGCGCGGCGCCGTCTTCGCCGGGCCGATCCTCGATGGCCTGGAGGATCCGTTCGACGTCCGGGTGCGCACGGGCTTCCGGACGGTCTTCGCCTTCGCGAACCAGCGCGTCGGCCCGCAGCTGCTCACCCCGGGCATCGACGTCGAGGTCGAGTTCAACCAGTTCTCGTCCGAGCCGTTCAACGCCTACCGGGTGCTCCTGAGCGAGGTCGAGGCGCCGTTCGAGGGCACGGTGCTCGACGTCGGCGGCCTTCCGGCCTTCGTCCTGATGCTCCTCGACCCGGACGACCCGGCGATCGCGGACGGCCGCCTCGCCTCGGAGCAGACGCCGGTCCGCGTCGACCTCCTGACGAGCCAGGTCTTCCTCTCGGTCCCCGGCCAGCCCGTCCTCCAGCCCGCCGTCCTCCAGCCGACGCAGCGCATCGAGGTCTTCGGTCCCTTGCTCCCGCCCTCGATCGCACCGTCGATCCCCGCCGACCGCGTCCAGGTCCTGCCGGGCCTCTACGACGGCGGCGTCGTGATCAGCGCCTCACCCTCCGACCGGACGCTGCGCGTCGGCGGCGGCACGCTCGAGCGCTCGTTCGGGATCCACGTCACCGAGCCGCCGCTGGACGTCCTGGTCCAGATCGACGCCACCGTGCGCGGCGCGGCGCACTCGGTGGAGGAGCTCTTCCTGCTCTTCGAGGGCCTGCAGACGGGCCAGGAGCTGATCGTCGACGTCGCCGGGATCGGCACCTCCGAAGCGAACGAGGTGCGCGCGTTCGACATCGTCGCGCGCATCGACCCCGAGCCGGAGCTCTAGTGGTGTGATTCAGCGAGCCGGAGCAGGCGAACTCGGGGTAATGCCCCAACAGCCTGAATCACACTACTGGCCCCGCGCCGGAAACAACGGTCGGGTCCCTGCGTAGGGGTCGCTCATGGATCCCCGCCGCCCGCTCGCCGTGCGTCGCGCCCGGGCTCTGCTCGGCGCGCTCGCCCTCTCGACCGCGGCGGCCGCGCAGGACGCTCCGCGCGTCCAGCTCCAGGACCGGACGATCCGCGCCGGGAGCGTCGAGTACGCCGCCGAGGTGGGGCGGCTCGCCGTGCCCGAGAACCGCGCCGCCGAGCGCTCGCGCGAGATCCAGCTCGCCTTCGTGCGCCTGAGGAGCTCGGCCGGCGAGCCGGGGCCGCCGCTCTTCGTCCTGCCCGGGGGCCCGGGCAACTCCGCGACGTCGCTGGCGACGAGCCCGGTCTGGCAGCACTTCCTCGAGCTCGGCGACGTGGTGCTGCTCGATCCGCGGGCCGTGGGGCGCTCGGAGCCGGACCTCGCCTGGAAGTCGGAGGCGCTGCGCCCCGAGCTCCTGTTCCTCGACCGCGAAACGGCGCTCGAGCACGCGCGCGAAGTCTGCGGCGCCGCGGCGGAGGAGCTCGGAGCGCGCGGCGTGGACCTCGCCGGGTACACGCCGATCCAGATGGCCCACGACGTCGACGACCTGCGCCGCGCGCTGGGATACGAGCGGGTGCACCTCCTGGGGCACAGCTTCGGCACGCTCCTCGGCCTCGCGATCCTGCGCCAGCACCCCGGCAGCGTCGCGCGCCTGGTCGCCGTCGGGGTCGCGGGGACGGGCGAGGTCATGAAGCTCCCGAGCGAGCTCGACGAGAGCCTGCGCGAGCTGGCGGCAGCGGTCGCCGCCGATCCGCGGGTCGCCGAGGGCATGCCCGACATGCGCGCGACGCTGGAGCGCGTTCTCGCGGACATCGCCGCGGAGCCGCTCGTCGTGCCGCTCGCGGACCCCGTCACCGGCGCGACGCGCGAGGTTCGGCTGGGCGCTTTCGGCCTGCAGCTCCTCCTGGTCGCCGACCTCGGCGACACGAGCGACGTGCCGGTCTTCCCGCGGCTCCTCCACACCCTCGAGCGGCGCGACCCGAGCGTCGTGCGCTGGTTCCTGCAGAAGCGCCTCGAGACGTTCTCCGCGCTGCCGGTGATGATGCTCGCCGTGCGCGGTTCCTGCGGCGCCACCGAGGAGCGCTGGGAGCGGATCCGGCGCGAGGCGCCGGCCTCGCCCTTCGGGCTCGCGCGCTGCATGTTCTCTCCCGAGGCCGAGCGCGCGCTCGGCGCGCTGGACGCCGGCGACGCCTTCCGCGCGCCGGTCGTGAGCGACGTCCCCACGCTCCTCGTCAGCGGCACGCTCGACGCCCACACGCCGCCCTTCCAGGCCGAGCGCGCGCGCGCCGGGCTTTCCGTTTCGGGGCACGTCGTGGTCGTGAACGGCGGCCACGAAGACCTCCTCTCCGATCCCGAGGTGCAGGCGCGCATCCTCGACTTCCTCGCGGGCGCCGCGCCCGAGGACGCGCGGGTCGAGCGTTCGCCGCTGCGCTTCGCGCCGCTCGAGGGGGACCCGGCGGGCTTCGACCATCCGGCGCTGCGCGGCGCTCGGTGAGCCTTGGGTTCGGCCCGTTGAGCGGGGCGGAGCCGCTCGCCAAGATGCGCCGGTCCCGCACCTTCCCATGCGCGTCGTCCTTCCGCTCGTCCTGATGCTCGGCGCCTGCACGGCCACGCAGTTCGGCGACGGCGACGGCGCGGTCGCGAGCGGGACCGCGCCGCCGGTGACGTGGCGCGTCGCCGGCACCTCGGTCGAGGGGCGTCCGATCGAGTACGCCGAGCTCGGCACGGGCGGCGAGACGGTCCTCGTGATCGCCACGATCCACGGTGACGAGGCCGCCGCGACGCCGCTCCTCTACGAGCTCGCGGCGCGCCTGGCGTGCGGACCCGCATGGCTCGCGGGTCGGCGCGTCGTCGTCGTGCCCACGGTCAACCCCGACGGCGCCGCGCGGCGCTCGCGGAGCAACGCGCGCGGCGTCGACCTGAACCGCAACTTCCCGGCCGAGAACTTCCGCGCCCGCGGCGGCGCCGAGCCGCTCTCCGAGCCCGAGTCGCTTGCCGTCTTCGAGCTCGTCGAGCGCTACGCGCCCGAGCGCATCCTGAGCTTCCACCAGGCGGCCGAGCTGATCGACTACGACGGTCCCGCCGCCGAGCTGGCCGCGGCGCTCGCGGCCGTCTCGCCGCTCGCCGTCGAGCGCATGGGCGCGCGCCCGGGGTCGCTCGGCTCGTGGGCCGGCGTCGACCGCCGCATCGCGACGATCACGGTGGAGCTGCCGCGCTCCGACGACGGGCGCAGCGCCGCGGAGCTCTGGGAGCTCTACGGGCCGTTGCTCGCCCGAGCGGTGGCGGGCGGCGCATCCGAGTAGGATGATGGGCGCATGATCCGATCCACTCTTCTCGCCGCGCTCGCCGCGGTGCTGTGCTCCTGCGCCGCGAGCCACAAGGTGTACTCGTCGGCGGACCCCACGGCCGACTTCGCGCGGTACACGACCTACAATTTCGTGTCGCCGCTCGCGGTCGAGGCGCCCGGCGAGCCGACGCCCCTGTTGGTCCAGTACTTGAAGGCGGCCACGAGCGCCGAGATGGAAGCCCGCGGCTACCGGCTCGACGCGACCACGCCGGACCTCCTCGTCAACCTCGAGGTGCACACCGAGCAGCGCACGGAGGTGCGCTCGACGCCCTCCTCGGGGATGTACTTCGGGTACCGTGGCGAGGGCTACGGCGTCTGGGGAGGGTATCAGGAGCCCGTCGTCGTGAGCTACACGCAGGGCACGCTCAACGTCGACCTGATCGACGCGAGGCGCAACCAGCTCGCGTGGGAGGGCGTGCTCGAGGGTCGCCTGCGCGAGAAGGCCCGGGAACACCTGGAGAAGGCGGTCGACGACGCCGTGGCCGACGTCTTCGAACGCTACCCGTACGCCGCCGGGAAGGGCGAGCCCGCGGGCAAGTGACATGCGCTCGGCGTGCACCGCGGTGCTCGTGTCGCTCGCCGGCTGCAGCTCCACCGACCTCTACTCGTTCGAGGAGCCGGGGGCCGATTTCTCCGCCTACTCGACCTACGCGATCGTGCCCGTGCCCGGCAGCGCGCCGCCCGGGGACTCGGATTCGCCCTTGACGCGCTACCTCGAGGAGGCGGTCGGCGCGGAGCTGGAGGCGCGCGGCTACGTGCCGTCGGAGCAGCCCGACCTCCTGGTCGACTTCCACCTCGTGACCCAGGAGACCAGGGACATGCGCGCCACGACGAGCTCCAGGCTCTCCACGGGCGGACGCGACTACCACGGGGAGTGGGACACCTACGCCGCACCCGAGGTGATCGAGTACCGGGCGGGCACGCTCAGCGTCGAGCTCACGGACGCGGCCGAGCAGCGGCTCGTCTGGAAGGGCGCCGTCGCGGGGCGCATCCGCGAGAAGGACCGCGAGGACCTCGAGGCGACCGTGCACCGGGCGGTCGCGGACATCTTCGGCCGATACCCGTACAGGGCTCCGGGCCGGTCGCGCTGACGCCGCGGCGCCCGCGCCGGCTCGGGATCAGGGGCAGAAGGTCGCGCTCAGGCCGTCGGACAGGTTGAAGCCGCTTCCTCCCGGCCCGCCGGGGTCGCGGAACCAGAACTGGAAGTTCCAGGTGCTGAGCGGCGCGACCCGTCCCGGCCCGGACGCGGCGGGCGGCGACTCGAAGTCGAGCGGGCGGCGGGCCTCGCCGGAGGCCTCGACCGCGAGCGGGGGGTGCAGCCGGAAGAGGCCGCTCGCCCCGGCTCCCACGCAGCGGAAGCCGTCGCCGAAGGGGATCTGGATCTGGTCCGGCCCGTAGTAGAAGAGCCCGAACTGGCCGGGGACCGCGCCCGTGACCTCGAGCGTGAAGTTGCCCAGGACGACGCTCGAGGTGCCCGAGCTGCGCATGAGCGCGCCGCTGCCGAACGAGTTCGGCGCCGTCGCGCAGTAGGAGGCGCCCGGCTGGCACCCGGCGCCGAGCACCGTGTCGACGTACTCGATCAGCGCGCGCAGCGTGACCTGCGTCGCGAGCGCCGCCGTGGCCCACGAGACCTGGGCGCCCACGTGCACGTGGCCGCCGGCGACGCACCAGTCCGCGGCGAGCGGGTCGGCGTGCCGGTTCTGGTACCACACCCCGTGGTAGGCGATGAACTCGGACAGGAAGCCGCCCCCGTCGCCGGTGAAGCAGATGTAGGCGTCGAGCCCCAGGCCCGCGCCGCCGACCGCGTCGACGATCGCCTGGGCCGGGAGCATCGAGAGCCGCAGCGTGCCCCCCGGGACGTCGGAGTCGGGCGGAGTGGGGGTGGGCTGGAAGGGCGCGCTGAAGTCGTCGACCCAGGAGGTGCGGTTGAACTGGTTCATCTCGACCTCCCAGCTCACGTCGTCCCACCCGCGGCTGAAGGTCACGACGGCGATCGGGTCGAGCCCGTCGGCGATCGGCCAGAAGTCCGTCGAGGTGTCCTGGTAGTCGACCTCGAGGTCGCCGCTGCCCTGCCCGCAGGCGCCGCAATCGGGCGGCGAGAACTCTGGGAAGAAGGCGTGCACGTCGTAGCCACGGCCCTCCCAGTCCGACCCGATCCAGCCCCCCGGGTTCTGCACCGGGTCCGTGCTGAACGGGCGGATCATCTCGTTGGTCGGCGGCCAGTAGCCGGTGAGCAGGATCGCCGGCCGCGCGCCGGCTGCCAGGGAGTCGCGCCGCGCGCTGCGCGCCCCCGGCGGGCGCTCGAGCAAGTTCGGCTGCGGCTCGGCGAGGCGCCTCTGGCGCACGGTGTCGGCGCGGCCGCGCTGGGCCGCGGCCGGCGGCGCGAGCGCGAGGTGCACGAGCGCCGCTGCGAGGAGGAACAGGAACGGGAGCGTCGCGGGGCGGGTCGTCATCGGGGACCTCCGTGGCCGGCGCGGATCGGCCGGCCCCAGTGTACGCCGGGTATGCCCGGGCACACCCGGCGACATGCCGGGCGTGCCGCGGTCCGCTGCGCTCGAGTGCCGCCGCCCGAAAAGACAGGCGAACCCTGGGGCCCGGGAACGGGCGTGGTTGCTAGAACTTGCGGTGTCCCGAGGACGCACGCGAAGAGGACCGAGCCGATGCAGGACTACGTCGCTTCCCTGATGGAGGACGTCAAGGCGAAGAACCCCGCCGAGCCCGAGTTCCACCAGGCCGTTCGGGAGGTGGCGGAGTCGCTGGTGCTGGTGTTCGAGCGGTACCCCGAGTACCAGAGCGCCCGGATCCTGGAGCGCATGATCGAGCCCGAGAGGGTGGTCATGTTCCGCGTCCCGTGGATGGACGACCGGGGCGGCGTGCGCGTCAATCGCGGCTTCCGGATCGAGATGAACAGCGCCATCGGGCCCTACAAGGGCGGGCTGCGCTTCCACCCGTCGGTCAACCTGGGGATCCTCAAGTTCCTGGCGTTCGAGCAGGTCTTCAAGAACTCGCTGACGACCCTGCCCATGGGCGGCGGGAAGGGCGGGTCGGACTTCGACCCCAAGGGCAAGAGCGACGGCGAGGTCATGCGCTTCTGCCAGAGCTTCATGACCGAGCTCTACCGCCACATCGGCGCCAACACGGACGTTCCGGCCGGCGACATCGGCGTCGGGGGTCGCGAGATCGGGTACCTCTTCGGGCAGTACAAGCGGCTCTCCAACGAGTTCTCGGGCGTGCTCACGGGCAAGGGGCTCAACTGGGGCGGCTCGCTGATCCGCTCCGAGGCGACCGGCTACGGCGCCGTGTACTTCGCGCGCGAGATGATGGCCGCGCGCGGCGAGACGTTCGAGAACCGGACGTGCCTGGTCTCGGGCAGCGGCAACGTCGCCCAGTACACCGTGGAGAAGCTCCTCGATTTCGGGGCCCGCGCCGTGACGTTCTCCGACTCCGGCGGCTACATCTACGACGAGGCCGGCATCGACCGCGAGAAGCTCGCCTTCGTGATGGAGCTCAAGAACCACCGCCGCGGCCGGATCAGCGAGTACGCGGAGAAGTTCCCCGGCGCCGTCTACACGCCGTTCGACGCCTCGCTCGACCACAACCCGCTCTGGAACCACACGGCGCACTGCGCCTTCCCGTCCGCGACGCAGAACGAGATCAACGGCAAGGACGCCCGGAACCTCTTGGCGAACGGCGTCAGCGTGGTGAGCGAGGGCGCGAACATGCCGACCGACGCCGAGGGGGTGCAGCACTTCCTTGACGCCCGCATCCTCTACGCTCCGGGCAAGGCGGCCAACGCCGGCGGCGTCGCCACGTCCGGGCTGGAGATGGCGCAGAACAGCATGCGCTACGCCTGGACCCGCGACGAGGTCGACCAGCGCTTGCAGTTGATCATGGCCGGCATCCACACCGCGTGCATGCAGGCGGCGGAGCGCTTCGGGACGCCCGGCAACTACGTCAACGGGGCGAACATCGCCGGATTCCTGAAGGTGGCGGACTCGATGCTGGACCAGGGGCTGGTGTAGCCCCTCCCGCGCGCCGCGAAGCTGGTCCCCGGCGCCGCGATCCGTTGGAATCAGGCCATGCCCCCCGGGGAACCCGCGCGCTCGGGTGCCGCCATCGTGCCGCGGCTGCGCAGCTTCCACGAGCTGCGGCAGCGCCGGATCCAGCGCATCCTGCTCGTCTCCAGCCTCTACGACTCCTTCATCATGTCGGAGGAGGGGCAGCTGCAGGAGACCCTGCTCAGCCAGTTCATCGACCTGAACCTCAGCCAGATCCCCGACCTGGTCCAGGTGCCGAGCCGCGCCGCGGCGCTTGAGGCCCTCGCCCGCGGCCGCGAGTTCGACCTCGTGATCACGAGCCTCTACGCCGGCGAGAGCAACGCGGCGGAGCTGGCCGCCGGGCTGCGCGAAGCCGGCCACGACCTGCCGATCATCGGGCTCGCGTACACGGGTCGCGAGCTGCACGAGTTCGTGACGGCGCACGACACGAGCCAGATCGAGCGCATCTTCCTGTGGCAGGGCGACACGCGGATCCTCATGGCCATGGTCATGTACCTCGAGGACCGCCTCAACGTCGCGCACGACACGGGCGTGCGCGGAGTTCCGGCGATCATCGTCGTCGAGGACAGCATCCGCTTCTACTCGTCGTTCCTCCCGACCATCTACGCGGAGGTGTTCGAGCACACGCACCGCCTGCTCTCGGAGGACCTCAACCTGTCGCAGAAGATGCTGCGCATGCGCGCGCGGCCGAAGGTGCTGCTCTGCTCGACCTACGAAGAGGCCTGGGACTACTTCGAGAAGTACGGGGATCAGGTGCTCGGCATAATCTCCGACTTCGAGTACCCCAAGGGAGGCAAGCTGGACAAGGAGGCGGGGCTGGAGCTCTGCTCGCGCGCGCTCGAAACGCGCTCCGACATCCGGCTCGTGCTGCAGTCGAGCCGGCCCGAGAACCGCAAGGCGGCCGAGGAGCTCGGCGCGTCCTTCCTGCTCAAGGGATCGCCGGTGCTCCTGACCGAGCTGAGCGAGATCCTGGTCGAGCGCTTCGGCTTCGGGGACTTCCTGTTCCGCCACCCCGACCACGGCAAGGTGATCGACCGCGCGCACGACCTGCGCTCGCTGGCCGAGAAGCTGCGCACGGTCCCGGTCGAGAGCGTCGCGTACCACGCCGAGCGCAACCACTTCTCGAACTGGCTCAAGGCGCGCACCGAGTTCGCGCTGGCAGAGCGCTTCCGACCCCAGAAGCTCAGCGACTTCGAGAGCGCCGACCACCTGCGCCATCACCTGCTCGGGATGATCGAGGAGTTCCGCCAGGAGCGCAACCGGACGGTGATCGCCGACTTCGACGTCGAGCGCTTCGAGCCGACGGTCAGCATCACGCGCATCGGCGCGGGCTCGCTCGGCGGCAAGGCGCGCGGCGTGGCGTTCGGCAACCGCATCCTGCGCGCCACGGGCGTCGACCGCGAGTTCGCCGAAGTCGACGTCTACGTCCCGCCGTCGGTCGTGCTCGGCACGCAGGTCTTCGACGAGTTCCTCGAGTACTGGGGGCTGCGCGACTTCGCGATCGGGGCCAACCCCGACGAGGAGATCATGAAGCACTTCCTCGCCGCGCCCTTTCCGCGGCGCGCGATCGGCCCGTTGCGCGCCTTCCTCCAGCGCGTCAAGTACCCGCTCGCCGTGCGCTCCTCGAGCCTGCTCGAGGATTCGCTCTCGCAGCCGTTCGCGGGCGTGTACCGCACGTACATGCTGGCGAACAACGACCCCGACCTCGACGTGCGCTGGAATCAGCTCGCGACGGCGGTCAAGCAGGTGTACGCGTCGGCCTTCATGGAGCAGGCGAAGTCCTACCTCTCGATGACCGCCTACCGCCTGGAGGAGGAGAAGATGGCCGTCATGATCCAGGAGGTCGTCGGCGACCGGCACGGCGACTTCTTCTACCCCGACTTCGCCGGCGTCGCGCGCTCGCACAACTTCTACCCCGAGCCGGGCCACGCGCCCGGGGACGGCGTGGCCGCGGTCGCGCTCGGCATGGGCCAGGCCGTCGTCGGGGGGCTCTCCTGCCTGCGCTTCTGCCCTGCGCACCCGCGCCAGATCGTCAGCTTCTCCTCGGTGGAGGACGCCCTGCAGAGCTCGCAGCGCGAGTTCTACGCGCTCAACCTCGACGAGGAGAAGGGCGAGCCCGGCGTGTGCCTCCTGCCGCTCCAGGTCGCGGAGCGCGACGGGACGCTCGCCTGGCTCGGGTCGACGTACTCGCCCGAGAACAACGTGATCGTCGACGGCATCTCCCGCCCGGGCGTGCGCCTGGTGAGCTTCGCGCAGATCCTCAAGCACGACGCCTTCCCGCTGGCCGCGATCCTGCGCGTGCTCCTGGCGCGCTGCTCGGAGGGCACGGGAGCGCCGGTCGAGATCGAGTTCGCCGGCGGCCTCGGGAAGCCCGGCGGGTCCCGTCCGCGGTTCGCCTTCCTCCAGCTGCGGCCGCTCGCCCTGTCGAAGGAGACCGAGGAGGTGCGCATCGACCGGGTCGCCGCCGAGGACCTGCTCTGCCGCAGCCGGACCGTCCTCGGCAACGGCCGCATCGACGACGTCCACGACGTCGTGGCCGTCGACCTCGAGCGCTTCGACCGCCAGAGGACGCGCGAGATCGCGCTCGAGGTCGCCAAGCTCGACGCGCTCCTGCGCAAGGACTCGCGGCCCTACCTCTTGATCGGCGTGGGGCGCTGGGGCTCGGCCGACCCGAGCCTGGGGATCCCCGTCGGCTGGCACCAGATCGCGGGCGCGCGCGTCATCGTCGAGGCGGGCTTCCAGGACATCCGCGTGGCGCCCTCGCAGGGGACGCACTTCTTCCAGAACCTGACGTCGTCGAACACCGGCTACTTCACCGTCAACCCCGGCGCCGAGGAGGGCCACCTGGACTGGGACTGGCTCGCCGCGCAGCCGGCGGCCCGCGACTTGGAGTTCGTGCGCCACCTGCGCTTCGAGGGCGCGCTCGTCGTGACGATGGACGGGCGCAGCGGCGAGGGCGTCATCGAGAAGCCGCGCGCGTGAGCGGCGTCAGACGTCATGGAGGCCCGGCCTCCCGTAGCATGTTCGATCGCCATGCTCGAAGCTCACCCGTACTCCGCGATCGGCAAACCAGGTCGGCGACACGACCCCAACCGGCGCCGGCGGCTGCGCCACCGGTGAGCCGGTGAAACGACCGCTTCGTTCCCTTCGGATCAGGCGGGATGACTTCCGTGAGGCGCCCGAGGTCGCGGTCCCAGACCTTGAAGATCGTCCCCATGCCGCCGCGCGCGACCTCCTCGCGCACGGTGATGCGCTCGGAGCCGGCGGGCTCGCGCCGCAGGCGTGCGAGGATCGCCTCGGCCGCGTCCGGCTCGGCGCCCGCGTCGCGCTCCGCCAGCCCGGCCAGCACGGGCCCGAGCCCGCGCCAGCGCTCGTGCAGGCGGCGCAGCCCGGGGGCCAGCGCCGGGCGCGCGGCGCAGAAGGCGTCGATCTCGAGCGGCTCGCCGCCGTCGACGCGCGTCAGGAACTCCGCGAAGGCCTCCGCGGTGGGGGAGAGGCCGTCGGAGGACTCGCTCGATTCCATCGGTCGATACCTCCTCGTCCCTTCGCGAGCGCCCCCGGCGCGGTCCTCACCCCGGCGTCGGAGCGCGGGCCGAGCGGGACGCGTCGTTCCGGCGCGGTCGATGGTACCCGCGCGCGACCCGGCGCGGCAGGCGTGCCGCCGCGCGGGTCATCGCCGTGCGCCCTGCTCAGGCCCCCGGCGCGCCGTCCGTCGGCTAGCGCGCTGGCTCGAGCGGCTGGCGGTACGCGCCCGCCTGCTCCGGACGGCCGAGCGCCTCGTACTCCGCCGCCAGGTCCTCGCGCGCCGAGCGCAGCCAGCCCATGGGACGGGCTGGCCTGCGCGCGGACGATCTCGTAGCCGCCCTTGGTCTCGCGCTCGGCCTCCAGCAACGGTCGTCCAAAGCAAGAGCCCATGACCTCGGACGGCTCCCTGCCCATTCGCCTGATCCGTCACGGCTCTCCCGCGAGGCCACGGGGAGGCACACAGAACAGGACCTTTCGCCGGACACCTCCGCGCCTTGCCGTCGCACCGCCGTCTTGAAGTGTCCTCGGCCGTCCATCGTCGGACCCGAGGAACTCGTCATCGGTAAGCTCTGCGCGCTCCTCGATCGCTGCGCCGTGCGCGACGTCTCGCGGCGGCGCGATGAGCAGCCGAGCTCGAGGGTGCGGTGTGATGGCGATGATCGTGATATCGCCCTGCCCCGGTCCGTAGCACCAGAAGAGGCGGTAAGCGCCCGGGGTTCGATTCGCTCGGCCGTCTCCGGAGGACGATCCGCTTCCCCGTCCTGGGTCGCCGTGGCGCGGCGCAGACGGCCCGCCCGGAGCGGGTGGCTGGACGATCGAGCCGTAGGGGGTCACGCCTTTGGACCCCCTACATCTTGCGCGTATCGGAACCCTAACAAAGACCTACCATGGAGCGATGCGCAGGCCCGAAACCCGCGAGATCGAGCGCGTCGCGCGGAAGATCCGCGGCCTCCTCGCCGCGACCGCTCGCGCGCCGCGGGACGTGGTGCCCACGGGCTGGGCGATCGACGAGCGCCTCGCCGCGGGGGGGCTCGCGACGGGCGCGGTGCATGAATGGTTCGCGAGCGAGGGCCCGCTCTCGATCCTGATCCACCTCGGCTGGCGCGCGCTCGAGACGGCGGAGCGCACGCGGCCCGGCGCGCGCGTGCTCTGGATCGGCCGTCGCGTGTGGCCGTACCCGCGCGCGCTCGTGGGGGACTTCGCGGTCCGTTCCTGCTCGGCACGCTCGGAGCCCGCGAGCTCGGAAGAGCGGGCCGCGGACGAGGCGATCCTCGAGCTCGCGCGGCTCGACGCCGGGGAGCGGCCCGCCGACGAGCGCCTGCTCCTCGCGCGCTCGGTCCTGGTCGACGTGCGCGAGCCGGGCGCCCGGCTGTGGTCGATCGACGCGGCGCTGCGCTGCCCCTCGGTCGCGGCCGTGGTTGCCGACGGCAGCGGGCTCGACATGCGCGCGACGCGCCGGCTGCAGCTCGCCGCCGAGGCGGGCCGCGGCCTCGGGCTGCTCGCCCGCCCCGCGCGCGAGCGCGATCGGCTCTCGGCCGCCGCGACGCGCTGGTGGGTCGAGGTCGCGCAGCCCGTCGAGGGAGCGGCCCGGCCGCGCTGGATCGCCCGGCTCGCGCGGCAGAAGCGCACCCTGGACCCCACGGCTCCCGCGCTGCACGGCCCGGCATGCGTCGCTTCCTCGCCCTGAGCTTCCCGGCCTTCGCCGTCGACCGGTTTCGCAGGCGCTCCCCGGGCGCGCCGCCGCTCGTGCTGCTCTTCACGGTCGAGCGCGGATCGAGGTGGATCGCCGCCCTCTCGCCGGAGGCGCGCCGGCTCGGGATCGCGCGCGGGATGAGCCTCGCGCAGGGACGGGCGATCGCCGGCGAGCGCGACCTCGCGATCGAGCCGCACGACCCCGAAGCGGACCGGCGCTCGCTCGCGGAGCTCGGCGCCTTCGCGACGCGCTTCTCCCCCGCGGTCGCGGTCGAGGGCGACGCGGGCCTGGTGCTCGACGTCAGCGGCAGCGAGCGGCTCTTCGGCGGGGAGGAGCGGCTGGTGCACCTGGTCGTGGAGGCGTTCGCGAGGAAGGGGTTCGGCGCGCGCGGCGCCGTGGCCGGCACGCTCGGCTGCGCCTTCGCCGTGGCGTGCTTCGCCCCGCGCGCGCAGCGGCGCGTTGCACTGCGCGTTCCACCCGGGGGCGAGGCCGCGGCCCTGGACCCGCTGCCGGTCGCGGCGCTGCGGATCGGAACGGACGCGCTCCAGGCCCTCTGCGAGGTCGGGGTGGAGACGGTCGGCGAGCTGCGCGCGCTGCCGCGCGGCGCGCTCCCCGCGCGCTTCGGGGGCGAGCTGCTCTCGCGCCTCGACCAGGCGCTGGGGACGGCCTTCGAGCCCTTCGTCCCGCTGCGGCCGAAGCGCGTCCCGCGCCGCGCACGCGCGTTCGAGGTGCCCGTCGAGCTCGATGTCGTCCGGCACGCCGCGCGCGAGCTCCTCGTCGAGCTGACGACCGAGCTCCGCGAGCGCTGCGAGGGCGCGTGCCGGCTCGCGCTCGATCTCGAGTGCGCCGAGGCTCCGCCCGTGCGCGAGGAGCTCGTGCTCAGCCGGCCGAGCCGCGACCTCGCCCACCTCGCCTCGCTCCTCGAGCCGCGGCTCGAGCGCGCGCCGCTCGGTTTCGGCGTCCTGCGTATCGTGCTCGCGGCGCCGGAGACGGCGCCGACCCCGGAGCGGCAGACCGGCTGGCACGAGCCGGCCGGTCAGGCCGAGGTCGCCGAAGTCGCCAAGATCGATCGGCCGCTGGGCGAGCTGTTCGACTCGCTGGTCGGTCGGCTCGGGCGCGCGGGCGTCCTCGCGCTCGTACCGGTCGAGACCCACGTGCCCGAGCGCGCGTTCGAAGAGCGCCCGCTGGCGAGCGTCGAGACCCTGCGCGCGCGGGCCGCGATCACCGGGCTCGCCAGGCCCTCGCGGCTCTTCGCGCCTCCCGCCGCGATCGAGGTCGACGCCGGGCCCGCGGGCGCTCCGATGCGGCTCGTCCGGAACGGGGGCGCGCGGCGCGTGCTGCGCTGCTTCGGTCCGGAGCGCATCGAGCCGCCCTGGTGGGACGCGCCCACCGAGGGGAGCCGCGACTACTTCTGCATCGAGGACGACGGCGGGCGCTGGCTGTGGGTGTTCCGCGATCCGCAGGCGCGCTGGTTCGTCCATGGCGAGTGGACGTGACCCGATGACGGCCGGGTTTCGGGGGGTAGCGTGACCCTAACAAAGCCCTACCATGGGGGAGAGGCGCCGCCGTGCCCGAGGCCCCCCCGAGCAAGATCGTCCCGCACCCCTGGCAGGCGCGCGGAAGCGCGAGGCCTGTGCGCCGCGTGGCGGACGTCGCCTACGCCGAGCTCGCGGTCACCTCGAGCTTCACGTTCCTCTCGGGCGCGAGCTCGCCCGAGGAGCTCGTCGCCACTGCGGCGCGCCTGGGCCACCGCGCGGCGGCGCTCTCGGACGCGAACAGCCTGGCGGGAATCGTGCGCGCGCACGTCGCGGCGGACGAGGCGGGGATCCCGCTCGCGGTCGGCTGCCGGCTGGTGCTCGACGCGCCGCCCGAGCGCCCGCCGGGGGTTCCGCGCGGCGGCCCGGGAACGGTGCTGGTCTACGCCACCGACCGCGCGTCCTACGGCCGCCTCTGCCGCCTCCTCTCGACCGGCAAGCGACGCGCGCCGAAGGGCGAGTGCGCGCTCGGGCTCGACGACGTCCTGGCGCACGCCGAGGGGCTGCTCGCCGTCGCGCTGCCGACCGGGACGCCGCGCGATCCAGCGGCGCTGGACGCTGGCTTCGAGGAGCTCGTGACGCGCTTGCGCGAGGGCTTCGACGGGGATCGCCTCTCGATCGGCGCGAGCGTGCTCTTCGGGCCGCACGACCGCGCGCGGCTCGCCCGGCTCGCGGCGCTGGGCAGGCGCACGGGCCTCCCGCTCGCCGCGACGAACGACGTCCACTACCACGTGCGCGAGCGGCGCGCCTTGCAGGACGTCATGGTCTGCATCCGCGAGGGCTGCACGGTCGCCGAGGCGGGCTTCCGGCTGTTCCCCAACGCCGAGCGCCACCTCAAGGCGCCGGCGGAGATGGCGCGGCTCTTCGCCGCCGAGCCGCGGGCGCTCGCGCGCTCGGTCGCGATCGCCGAGCGCGCCGCGGCGTTCCGGCTCGACGAGCTGCGCTTCCGGTACGCCGACGAGGTCTCGCCCGCCGGGAAGACGCCGATGCAGCACCTCGCCGAGCTGACCTGGCGGGGCGCGGCCGAGCGCTATCCGGGCGGCGTCCCCGAGAAGGTGCGGCGTCTAATAAGGCACGAGTTCCGCCTGATCGAGGAGCTCGAGTACGAGCCGTACTTCCTGACCGTGCACGACCTCGTGCGCTTCGCGCGCTCGCGCGGGATCCTGTGCCAGGGCCGCGGCGCGGCCGCGAACTCGGCGGTGTGCTACTGCCTGGGCGTGACCGCGGTCGACCCGGACCGCATCGACCTCCTGTTCGAGCGCTTCGTCAGCAAGGAGCGCGACGAGCCGCCGGACATCGACATCGACTTCGAGCACGAGCGCCGCGAGGAGGTGATCCAGTACATCTACGCGAAGTACGGCCGCGAGCGCGCGGCCCTGACGGCGGAGGTCATCACCTACCGCGCGCGCAGCGCGATCCGCGACGTCGGCAAGGCCCTGGGGCTCTCGCTCGACTGCGTCGATCGGCTGGCCAAGAACCTCGACTGGTGGCACTCGGGCGTCGAGGCGGAGCGGCTGCGCGAGCTGGGGATCGACCCCGAGGAGCCGACGATGAAAAAGCTCCTCGAGCTCGCGAACGAGATCCAGGGGTTCCCGCGCCACCTCTCGCAGCACGTGGGCGGGTTCGTGATCACGCAGGACCCGCTGTGCGAGCTCGTCCCGATCGAGAACGCCGCGATGGAAGGCCGCACGGTGATCGAGTGGGACAAGGACGACATCGACGCGCTGGGCATGCTCAAGGTCGACGTGCTCGGGCTGGGGATGCTGACCTGCATCCGCAAGGCGCTCGCGCTCGTGAACGAGGTCGCGGGGCTCCCCCGGGGCCAGGCACTCGCGCTGCACACGATCCCGCCCGAGGACTCGGCCGTCTACGACATGGTCTGCGCGGCCGACACGGTGGGCGTCTTCCAGATCGAGTCGCGGGCCCAGATGTCGATGCTGCCGCGCCTGCGCCCGCGCGAGTTCTACGACCTCGTGATCGAGGTCGCGATCGTGCGCCCGGGGCCGATCCAGGGCGACATGGTGCATCCCTACCTGCGCCGCCGCAGCGGCGAGGAGCCCGTCAGCTACCCGAGCGAAGAGGTCAGGCGGGTGCTGGGCAAGACGCTGGGCGTGCCGCTCTTCCAGGAGCAGGCGATGGCGCTCGCCGTCGTCGCCGCGGGCTTCACGCCGGGCAAGGCGGACGAGCTGCGGCGCGCGATGGCCGCCTGGCGCCGCAAGGGCGACGCGCTCGAGCGGCTGTGCCAGGAGCTGATGGCGGGCCTTGTCGCGAACGGCTACTCGGCGGACTTCGCGCGCCGGCTGTACGCCCAGATCCAGGGCTTCGGCGAGTACGGCTTCCCCGAGTCGCACGCCGCGAGCTTCGCCTTGCTCGTCTACGTGTCCGCCTGGCTCAAGCGGCACCACCCGGCGGCCTTCGCCGCGGCTCTGATCAACAGCCAGCCGATGGGCTTCTACGCCCCCGCGCAGATCGTGCGCGATGCCCGCGAGCACGGCGTCGACGTGCGGCCGGTCGACGTGAACCACAGCTCCTTCGACTGCACGCTCGAGCTCGACGGGGACGCCGTGCCCGCCGTCCGCCTGGGGATGCGCCTCGTCAAGGGGCTCGGTGCGGCCGACGCCGACGCCGTCGCCGCGGCGGTGGCGGCATGGGGGCCCTTCACGACGATCGAGGCGTTGCGGCGCCGCAGCGGCGCGCGCGTCCGGGCGCTGCGCCGCCTCGCGCGCGCGGACGCCTTCGCGTCGATGGGCCTCGACCGCCAGGCGGCGCTGTGGCAGGTCCGCGCCCTGCGCGACGAGCCCCCAGGAGCACCGGGGGAACCGGGAGACCTCTGGGGCCGCGCGGCGCCCGACGAGCCGGCGGTGCCGCGCCTGCCCGAGGTCTCGCTCTTCCAGCGCGTGCTGCACGACTACCGCGCGACGACCCTCTCCTTGAAGGCGCACCCGGTCGCCTTCGTGCGCGCGCACCTCGAGCGGCTCGGCGTCACGCCGGCCGCCGCCCTGGCCGACGCGCGCGCCTTCCCGCACGGCCGGCGCGCCAGCGTGGCCGGGCTCGTCCTGGTGCGCCAGCGCCCCGGCACCGCGAAGGGGCTCTTCTTCATGACGCTCGAGGACGAGACCGGCGTCGCGAACCTCATCGTCCATCCGCACGTCTTCGAGCGCTGCAAGGCCGCCGCGCGCCACGCGACGAGCGTCCTCGTGCACGGCCACGTCGAGCGCGCGGGCGAGGTCGTGCACGTGATCGCGCGCGAGCTCGAGAGCCTCGACCGGGCGCTCGCGGGGATGCAGAGCCGCAGCCGGGACTTCCGGTGAGCGGCGTGCGGCGCCTGCGCCAGCGGAGGAGGAGGCACGACCCAGGAATCCCCGGGAAGGGGCCCTCCTCCACTTTTCGGGGGTTCCCATTTCCTCGACCCCGCGCTACAATTCTTACCGGATTCGAACAAGGAGGGAACAATGCGGCTCCTGAGTGGAGCGGTCCTTGGCATCGCGGCGGGCCTGCCGGGCCTGGGGGGCCCCGCGGCCGCGCAGTACGCCGAGCGGCCCGATCTCGCGGGCTCGGGGAGCCCGGCGGTCGACGTGTCGGGGCGCTCGGTCAAGAACATGCGCGTGCGCGCCGTGCACGCGCGCGACGCGGCGCTGGAGGGGACGACGGCGTGGCTCTTCGAGCGCGACCCCTGGCTCGCCTACCAGCTCGGACGCAACCTGACCTTCCGCGAGTTCCGCGCGCGCGACGGGCTGTTCGACGCGCGCGTCGCCGAGCTGGGCGAGACGCTGGCGGACGGCTCGACCGCGACGATGACCCTGAAGAACGCGACGAGCTGCCTCTCGTGCCACTCCTCGCCGCAGGGCAACCCGGGCGGCGGCCAGAACCTCTCGAAGTCGGGCGGCCGCGGCCGCAACGCGCCGCACTTCTACGGCGCCGGCCTCGTCGAGATGCTCGGTCTGCAGCTGCGCACGAAGGTGCTCCTCGCCGTCGACGCGAACGGCAACGGCTGGGTGAGCGCGGCGGAGGGCGCGGCCGCGGGTCGCGTGCGCATCGTCCCGATCGAGGGCGCCGGCGCCATCGACTACGGCGACGCCGCGCTGTCGGAGGGCCGGACGGGGACGCCGGGCCTCGACGAGGTGTTCCGCGTCTTCTACGTCGACGGCGCGGGTCGGCCCGTCGCGGGCGCGACGCGCGTCGACGACCGCACGACGTTCGGCTACTCCCTCGAGGTCGTCGTCTGGGGCTGGGGCGAGGGGCCCGCGCTCTCGGGCCGCGCCGCGACCAACCGCGCCTTCTTCTTGGACGCCGCGCACGACCACCTGGGTCTCGAGGCGTACGACCCGACGACCACGCACGACCCCGACGGGAACGGAGTCAGCGAGCCGAGCCTGGCCGGAGCCGTCCAGTTCCCGGTGACGCTCGCTCCGCCCGACGCCGGCGTAGAGCTCGACCCGCTCGGGTTCAGCCGCGACGACCCCGACGGCGACGGCTTCCTGAACGAGCTCAGCGAGGGCGACCTGGACCTCGCCGAGTGGTACATGCTCAACGTCCCGCGCCCGCGGTTCTTCGGCTACCGCGCGGACTACGAGCGCGGCGTCGAGGTCATGCGCGGGATGAGGTGCCTCGAGTGCCACGTCCCCGACTGGCAGATCCACGCCCGCGACGAGGTGTTCGAGGGCGACCGGCGCTTCTTCGACCTCGAGGTGGTCTGGGACGCGGGAGCGCTGCCCCAGGTGTACCCGTTCTTCAAGGCGGACCTGCGGAGGCTCACGCGTCGCGCGGGCGAGCGCGAGGTGCGCGCCTTCGGCGGCGCGACGGTGGGCGGCTTCTTCTCCGACCTGCGCCACCACGACATGGGCACGGACGGGCTCAACGGCGGCTACCACGAGACGCAGTTCGACGGGACGCTCAGCACCGTCTGGCGCACGCCGCCGCTGTGGGGCATGGGCAGCACCTTCCCCTGGGGCCACGACGGCAAGTCGCTCACGCTCGAGGACGCGATCCTGCGCCACGGCGGGGACGCGCTGCCCTCGCGGCTGCGCTGGCAGATGGCGTCCAGCGCCGAGCGCCGGGACGTCCTCTTCATGCTCGAGCGGCTGCAGCTCTACGACGCGGAGACGATGCTGACTGACCTCGACGGGGACGGCGCGCTCTCGGACGGCTTCGTCGTCGCCGGGGTGGACACGGGGCTCGAGCGCTTCAACCCCGAGTGGCTCTTCAAGACGCCCGTGCGCATCCAGGGGCTCGTCCGCGGGCCGTCGGGGGGCGAGCTGCGCTCGTTCGCCGCGCAGAACCTCGTCGCGGCGTACGGGATGGACCTCGCCTTCCGCCGCGACCGCGACGCGGACGGCTGGCCGGACGCGTGGGATCACGCGCCGCTCCGGACGGGGTACCGGGACGGCGTCGAGTAGGGACGGCCTAGCGCGCGAAGGAGAGCGTCGCCGTCGTCCCCGCGAAGCTCAGCGTCGCCTTGCCGAGCTGCAGCGGCTCGCGCTCGACGGGCCGGCGCAGCTCCATCTCGAAGCCGGTCACGCCCCCCGGCTCGGCGCTCGAGCGCACGACGAGGTCGACTCCTGGTCCGTCGCAGACCCAGGCGTCGCCGTCGCGCTCGACGATCCAGCCGCCGGCGCGGCACACCTCGAAGAGCTGCTCGCGCTCGTCCTCGCGCAGCGCGAGGCGCACGACGCGCACGTTGCGCAGGAGCGGCTCCTCGCGCGGCTTGCCGATCTTGGCGGCATACCGCTCGAGCACGTAGCGGCGGGCGATGCCGCGCGCCGCGGGCGGGAGGTCGGCGTGCCACTCGTCGAGGAAAGTCGGCGCGTACTCCATCGCGAAGAGCTGCAGGGTCGCCGCGGCGTGCGCCTGCTGGACGCCCAGGATCCGGAACCACGCGAGCGCCTCGCCATCGAGCTCGCGCGTGACGGGTCCCGCGAAGGTGTCGACGCCCTTCTCGCGTAGCGCCGCCGCGAGGCGCTCGGTCCCTCCGGGCACCTCGATGCCGAAGGCGATGCCGGTGTTGCCGGCGACGAGCGAACCGGCCTCCTTGGGCGAGAGGAACTCGAAGTAGGTGTGCTCGCCGTAGAAGTAGACGCCCGAGTAGGAAATGTCCTTGCGGACGGTCTCGCGCTCCTCCGAAGCGGCGAGCTCGCTGCGCAAGAACTCCGAGCCCGCGAGCGCCGCGTACGTCGCCTCGTCGGGGACGGCGTAGAGGTGGTTGAGCGTGAGCGCGACCGGGCGCGCGGCCCTCCAGCGTTCGTGCATCTCGTCCAGCGCGCGCCACACCGGCGCGTCCCTCGGCTTCGGCGAGGCGAGGCCGAAGATCTCGGTGGCGCGCGGCCCGGGCTGGACGGCGAGCTCGAGCTCGAGCGCGAGCGGCTCGCCGGTGACGAACGCGTCGACCATGTCGACGCGCGCGGCGAAGCCCGCGCCGCGGTCCTCGACGGCGACCGCGAAGCCGGAGAGGTCGAAGCCCTTGCCCTCGCCGACCGCCGCGCAGAGGCCGCGGTAGTACTTCTCCAGGAATCCCTGCACGAAGCCGCGGTCGACCTCGAGGTCCCCCTCGAGCCGGAGCGCGAGGACGTAGGAGAAGTAGGAGTCCGAGGCCGGCTCGAACATCCCGGGCGCGAAGGCGAGGTCCTCGAACCCCGCGTGCTCGAGGTCCGGCGCGAACGAGAGCGGGAAGGCGAGCCGTTCCGTGCGCCAGCCGTTCGGGAGCTCGGGCAGCAGCGATGCCGGTTCCTGCGCGAGGAGCGCCGCGGCGAGGAGCGGTGCGTGGAGCATGCGGGTACGGTACCCGGTACCGTGGTCCCACGCATGCAGAGCCGTCCCGAGGCCCCCTCCTCGCGCGAGCGCTGGGCGCTCGTCCTCGTGCTCGTGCTCGCCGCGCTCGCGCGCGCGCTGTACGTCGCCGAGCGCACGGCGGCTCCGGACTTCGAGCACCCGATCGTGGACGCGGGCTTCCACGACCACTGGGCGCGCAGCCTCGCGGACCCGGACTGGGAGCCGCCGCGCGGTGTCGCGGACCCCGGGATGCGCTCGCGCGCCTACCTGCGGCCGCCCGGCTTCCCGTTCTTCCTCGCCCTGGTCTACGCGCTGAGCGGCGCCAGCCCCCTCGCGCCGCTCGTCGTTCAGGCATTCCTGGGCCTCGCGAGCGCGCTGCTCGCATACGCGATCGGAAGGCGCGCCTTCGGCCCGTGGTCCGGCGTGGGCGCGGCGGCCTTCCTGGGCACGTACTGGGTGCTCGTCTACTTCGAGGGCGAGCTGCACGATCCGGCGCTGCTCGTCTTCCTGTGCCTCGCGCTCCACGCGCTGCTCGGGCGCTGGGCCGAGCGGCCGCGCGCCGGCGTGGCGCTGGCGGCGGGGGCGCTGCTCGGGCTGGCCGCGCTCGTGCGTCCGAACGTGCTGCTCTTCGCGCCCGTCGCGCTCGCCTGGGGCTTCTGGGCCGCTGGCGGGAGGCGCGCGGGCGCGCAGGTCCTGCGCTCCGCCGCCGCCGGCGTGCTGGGGTGCGCGCTCGCGATCGCGCCCGTGACGCTGCGCAACTGGATCGTCGCGCGCGACTTCGTGCTCGTCTCCTCGAACGCCGGGATCAACCTCTGGATCGGCAACCACGAGGGCGCGACGGGGTTCGTGGCCGAGGAGATCGCGGGGCTCGGCCGCTTCGAGACCTGCTACGACTACCCGCGCATCGTGGCGAGCCTCGAGCGCAAGCTCGGCCGCGCGCTCGCGGATTCGGAGGTCTCGGCGTGGTTCCACGGCGAGGCGCTCGACTGGATCGCGGCGAGCCCCGGCGCGGCGCTCGCGCTGACGGCGAAGAAGGCCGGCTACTTCTGGGGGCCGATCGAGGTCCTGCACAACAAGGAGCTGCGCGCCGAGCGCGCGCACTCGCGCGTGCTGCGCCGCCTGCCCGGGAGCTTCGCGGCGCTGCTCGCCCTGGCCGGGATCGGCTTCGCGCTGCTCGCGCGGGACCGCGCGCGCGGCGCGGGGGCGCGGGACGCGCGCTGGAGGACGGCGGTGCTCGCGCTCGCGTTCGTGCTCACGTACTTCCTCTCGGTGCTGCCCTTCTTCCAGGCGGCGCGCTACCGGGTGCCGGTCCTGCCGTTCCTGATGCTCTTCGGCGGGTACGCCTTCGCGCGGCTGGTCGCGCTCCTGGCGGCGCGCGCGTGGGCGCGCGCGGCGCTCGGCGTCGCGCTCTGGGCGGGGGCCGCGCTGCTCCTCGCCTGGCCGGCACGCGGTCAGGAGCCGCGCATGGACAAGTGGCACCGCGACCGCGCGCTCGCCTACATGAACGCAGGCGACGCCGAGCGCGCGCTCCCCGAGTACCGCGCGGCGATCGAGGCGGGCCCGGGCGACGCGACGCTGCGCTACAACCTGGGCCTCGCGCTGGAGCGGCTGGGCGATCCCGCGGCGGCGCTCGAGGCGTACGCGGCGGCCGTGCGGCTCGATCCCGACTTCGCGCACGCCCGCAACAACCTCGGCAACCTGCTCGGCCGCGCGGGACGCGTCGCCGAGGCGCTGCCGCACTTCGAGGCCGCCGCGCACCTCGACCCGGGCTACGCGCGCGCCTTCCAGAACCTCGGGACCGCCTACGCGCTGCAGCAGCGCTGGCCCGAGGCGCTCGGGGCGTACGAGCGCTGGGTCGAGCTCGAGCCCGAGAGCGCCGCGGCCCGCGCCGCGCTGGCCGATGCGCGGGCGAGGGCCCGGGCGCGGGCGGGGGACGGCTGAGCCCGATCGCGCCGGACGCTCTACAGTGGCTGGGTGGCCGACGCCCTCCCCAGTCCGGCCCGACCCGCGCCGGGCGAGGTCGTCCCTTCCGCCGACGACGTCCGGCGAGCGCTCGGCGCCGCTTTCACGGTGGCGCTCCTTCCGGCGCTCGTCGCGGCGCTCGTGTACGCGAACACGCTGCTCAACGGGTTCGTCTACGACGACCCGTTCATCCTCAACTGGTTGAAGACGCGCCGCTGGGACCTGAAGGGCTTCCTCTCGGCCACGCGCGGCGTCACCTACGCCGTGCACGCGTTCGACCGCCGTCTCTGGGGAAGCTGGGCCCCGGGCTTCCACCTGACGAACGTGCTGCTGCACGCCCTCGCGTCGGGTCTCGTCGGAGTGACGGCCTGGCGCCTTTCCCGCTCGCGGCTCGTCGCCGGGCTGACCGGGGTCCTGTTCGCCGTGCACCCGGTGCACGTGGAATCGGTCGCCAACATCACCAACCGCAAGGACGTCCTGGCGCTGATCTTCGTCCTCGCGGGCTTCCTCGCCTGGACCGGCCGCCTGCCAGGCTTCGCGCGCGTCGCGCTCACCGCGATCTCCTACTTCCTCGCGCTCTACTCGAAGGAGGTGGCCGCGGCGGGCCTCGTCTTCGTGCTGTTCCTCGCGGACGTGCTGCTGCCGCGCCGGCCCGAGCTCTCCGTGCGCGCGCGGGCCCGCGAGTCGCTTTCGGCTCTCGCGCCGCTGCTCCTCCTGGGCCTCTTCGCCGGGCTCTACTTCGCGCGCGATCTCCTGGCTTTCTTCCAGGCGGACTCGATCCTCGCAAAGAGCGGTGGGCTCTACTCCACCTACCGCGAGTCGCTCGCGACGGGCGCCGGGAACCTGGTCGACGTGTTCCGGCTGCTCTTCTTCCCCCTGCGCCTCGCCATCGACTACCCGATCGAGCCGCAGGCGAGCCTGTTCTTCGACCTGCGCCCCCTGGCGGGGATCGCCTTGCTGGCCGCCTGGCTCGGGGTGGCCCTGGCGCTGGCCAGACGGGCGCCGCTCGCGACCTTCGCGATGCTGTGGACGGTCCTCGCCTACCTGCCGGCTTCGAACCTCGTCCCGCTGCACCACATCCTCGTCGCCGAGCGCTACCTGTACGTGCCCTCCTTCGGCTTCTGCCTGCTGCTCGCCGTCGGCTTCGAGCGCGCGCTGGCGCGGCTCGCGCGGAGCGGGCGTCCGGCGGGCAGGGCCGCGCTCTGGTCGCTCGCGGCGTTCGTGCTCCTCGCGGGCGCCTGGCGCTCCTTCCTGCGCAACGCCGACTGGCGCGACATCCCCGCGCTCGTCGCCGCCGCCGACCGGGACGGCGTCGCGACCTGGCGCATCCACAAGACGGCCGGAGCCTGGGCCGTGTGGTACCAGGAATGGGAGGAGGCGGCGCGGCGCTACGCCCTCGCCGTCGAGCAGCGGCCGGGCGATGCGGACCTGCAGTACTGGCTCGCGGTGTGCGCCTTCGAGCTGGGCGACGTCGAGACGGCGATCCGCGCCGGGCGCTTCGCGACCCTCTTGAAGCCGGACGACGCCAAGGCGCACTACAACCTCGCGCTCGCGCTCGTCCAGGCGCGCGACCTCGCCGGCGCCGTGCTCGAGCTGCGCGAGACCATCCGGCTCGAGGGCGACTACGCGCCGGCGCACTACAACCTCGGGGTCGCGCTGAGCCTCGAGGGCGAGCTCGACGCCGCCCGCGCCGCGTTCGAGCAGTGCATCGCCGTCGACCCGGACTACGCCGAGGCGTACTTCAACCTCGGCGCGCTCGCCGCGCAGGCCGGGGACGGCGAGGGGGCGCTGCGAGCGTACCGCCGGGCGGTCCTGCTCGATCCGCACAACGCGCGCTTCCTGGAAGAGGCGGCCGCCAAGTGCCTCGAGCTCGGTCAACCCGACCTCGCGCTCGCGGCGAATCGCCGGCTCGTCGAGATCGAGCCCGAGAACGCGCGCGCGCTCGAGCGGCTCGCGGACCTCCTCGCGCAGAGCGGGGAGCTCGCCGAAGCGGCGAACGTCTACCGCAAGGTCGCGGGGCTGGAGAGGACGAACGCCCGCGTGCTCGCGAAGCTCGGGGCGGCGTGCGAGGGCGCGGGCGAGGCGGACTGGGCGCGCCGCGCCTACCGCGCCGCCGCCGAGCTGGCGCCGGACGACGAATCGGTCCGGCGCGGGCTCGAGCGGCTGGGGGAGGGGGGCGACGGGTAGGCCGGCCCCGCGGGGGACGACCGCGCCCGGCGCTCCCCCGCGGGACGTGTGCGCGACGCCCCGTATCAGGGGTAGAAGCGGATCTCGGTCGCGTTGGTGAGCGTGCTGTCCCAGGTGCCGTGCCAGATGTTGATCCGGTACCAGAACTGGAAGCGCATCGTCACCGGCGCCTGGAGCACGATCTCCGAGTACGGCTGGCTCTCCCCGTAGAGGTCGACCGTCCGCATGGCGAAGCCGGTCTCGTCGATCGCGGCCGGGGGCCCGAGGCGGGTCAGGCCGCCGCCGACGCATATCACTCCCAGGTGGTGGGTGCGCAGCGTCCGCTGCGGGCCGTAGAAGAACAGGCCGAACGAGGTCGGCTGGATCGTCTGCGCCGTCAAGACCAGGCAGTTGTCGGACACCGACCGGCTGCCCAGCGCCGTGATCGTCCCGCGCGCGTCCGTGCAGTAGTTGCTGCCGATCACCGGGAGCGTGCTGCCGCTGCCCTCCTCGGGCGGCGGCGTGTACGCGTACACCTGCAGGTGGAACGAGCCGTACGAGATCGGCAGGCCCGGGACTCCGTCCTGGCAACCCTCGATTCCCGCCGGCCGATCCTCGACCCAGAACGCGTCCTCGGATCCGAGGCCCGTGCCGGGGATGCCGGTGACCCCGCGCCAGTCGGTTCCGGCGCCTTCGGGCGCGGCGGGGCCGTAGAGCCCCAGCGGGTCGCCGGCCAGGATCGGGCCGCCGTCGCCGGCTGCCCGGCCGGTGCGCGTGATGCTCCATCCGAAGCGGTCCTGCAGGCCGAGGCCGCCCGCCTCCGCATCGGGGTCGTCCAGATCGAAGGCGAGCTCGGTCTCGCGCAGGTCGATCGTCACGATCCAGCAGGCGGCGAGGCCTGGCCGGCGCGCTCCCGGGAGGTCGTCGAGCACGATCGTGGTCGCGGGGCGCCGCTCCGCGAGCGTCGTGCACCCTGCGTAGTCGCGGTAGAACGAGAGCAGGTATCCGAACTCGCCGCGCACCTCGCTCGTGCAGTAGGCGAACTGGAAGCCGTTGACGTCGTAGGAGTCGTCGCCGGCGACGGGCGGCTTCGCCATGCGCGGCACGCTGCCGAAGTCTGTCACCGTCTGCCACGGCGCGACGCTCAGGAAGTAGGGCTGACGCGCGTCGTTGTTGTAGATCGTCATGCCGACGGGCTCGGCGTCCTCCGCGGGGGGCGACCATTCGCCCGTCTCGACCCGGAAGGTCCCTCCGAACCGCAGCGGCGCGGGCAGCGGCTTGGCGTGGGGGCGTTGGAACTGAGCGCTGGCAGGCGCCAAGAGCAGGCAGATTCCCAATCCGGAGAGGATGGGGTGCAACATTGGGGATTCTCCTCCGGCTGCCGGAGAGCTGGCAGCGTTTTCGGGCCTGGGTCCACCACTCAAAGCGACTTCCTGGAATGTGTCAACCTGCGCCGATCGCCAATCCTTCGGGGCGCCGCACGGGGGATGCAAAGCCTTCGCCGGGGCGCGGTTGCACGCGTGGATCAAGGATGGCGCAGATTCGGATCACCCACGATCCGAATCTGCTTTTATGGCCCCGGGTGAGGAGAAATGGGCACGACGCTTCATCTAGCCGTTGAGGGCTTCCAGGAGCCGGTCGATGTCGCTCTCGTCGTTGTAGATCGCCGGCGAGACGCGGAACCCGGCGCCGCCGCCGGCGACGGCGACGCGCTTCGCGCGCACGCTCTCCCCGAGGTCGATCGCGACGCGCGTGCGGAACGAGACGATGGGCGAGCGATCGGCGTGCGGCGAGAGCAGCTCGTAGCGCTCTGGGTCCAGGCCCTCGACCAGGCGCCGGTTGAGCCGCACGGAGTGCCGCAGCAGATTCTCGACCCCGAGGCTCTCGATGAAGCGCAGGCTCTCGCGCAGGGCGGAGTAGCCGAGGTAGCTGACGTGCCCGGGCTGGTAGCGCTGCGCGTCCTGCGGCGGCCGGTACACGAACTCGCCGGCGTCCGGGTCGGGGGCCGCGACCCACGGCTCGTAGTTGTGGACGGCGTGCCCGGGGAAGAGGTGGTCGGGGAGCGCCGTGCCCTGCAGCTCCTCGCGCACCCAGAAGAAGCCCGCCCCGTGCGGGCCGAACAGCCACTTGTAGCCCGAGCACGCGGCGAAGTCGACGCCGAGCGCGCGCAGGTCGAGCGGCACGATCCCCGCGGCCTGGATGATGTCGGCGTACACGTGCGCGCCTTGCGCGTGGGCGATCTCGGCCAGCTCGGGCAGCGGCTCGACGCGCCCGTTGACGTTGGACACGAGCGTCACCGCGACCAGCGCCGTGCGCTCGTCGATCGCCGCCGCCATCGCTTCGAGCGGCACGTCCCAGTCGACCGCGCGCACGATGCGCACGTCCATCCCGGCCCGGCGCAGGCCGACCAGGTTGTGCAGCGAGCCGGCGAAGTGCATGTCGTTGGTGACGACGTTCCCGCCCGAGCGCAGCGCCGGCAGCCCGTCGAGGACGATCTGCTCGCCCGCCTTGGTGCACGGCACGAACGCGATCTCGCCCGGCCGCGCGCCGACCAGGCGCGCGAACGCCGCGCGCGTCTCGGAGAGCGCCTCCGTCACGGCCTCGCCGCGCCCACCGCCCGGGCCCAGGCGCCAGTACGCCTCGTAGCGGCGCAGACCGGCCTCGGTGAAGCGCGAGAGCGGCGTGCCCCCCGCGGCGTCCAGGAAGACGTGCTCGTCCGCGAGCGGGAAGAGGTCGCGCGGGCGCGCCGGCCGCGTGCTGCGGCAGGCGGCCGCGACCAGGGCGCCGAGTCCCGCGGCAACGAGCTCGCGGCGCCGAAGGGAGGGGCTCCTCGGGGATCCGGGTCGCGCTGCGTGGTCTTGCATGGCTCCTCCTCGACGCTGCGGGCGCCCGCGGCGCGCCGAGAGGCTACCACCTGTCACGGGGGCGGGCCCCGGACCTCCGGCGACGCTGGCGCTCGCGAGAGGGGCAGACAGGCTCATGTGCCAGCCGGGCCGGGATCGGGAAGGTCGTGGACCTGGAAAGAGGAGCTCGCTCGCGGGCGCGTTCGCGGTTCGCTACAGCTGCATCCGCTCCGACCTCGACGGGGCCTTCCGCTTCCACGACGACCTCATGACGCCGGACAGCGGCCTGGGCACGGCGCCGATCGTGGACATGGGTGCGTACGAGTTCCAGTAGACCAGAGAGCGTCAGTCCGGATCGAGGACGAGGTCGCGGCGAACCTCGGCTGCCGCTCCCTCGTCTTCCCACTCGATGCGCGCCGACGCCTGCGCCCCGTCGACGTAGACGCTCGCGCGGTAGCGCGGCGCGCGCGGGACCTCTTCGGTGTAGGCGCCGTTCTCGTCCGCCGTCTTCCAGGAGTAGGCGCCCACGAGCAGAGTGCCTTGGGGCTGGGGGTAGAGGGAGACGACGTCGACGCGCGCGCCGGGTTGCGCGATGCCGGCGGCGTCCGAGACGCGACCGGTGAAGCGCACCGTGTCGAAGTCGGGGTACGTCGTGCCCTGCCGCTCGGGGAGAGTCAGCTCGAGCTGCGCGGGGGGATCGCTCGCCTGTGCGCTGGCCTCGAAGAGGACGGCGACGAGCGGGTTGGGCGCGATCTCCCGGGCCTCGGCCCTGGCGCTGGTGTGGAACTCGAGCAGGTGCGGGACGGGCTCGAGGCCGACGAGCTGGAAGCGGCCTTCGCGGTCGGTGACGGCGCTCGAGGTGAGGTCGATCGAGCCGTCGAGCGGGGTGGCGAAGACGCGCAGCCCGCGGAACGGCTCGCCCGAGGTCCGGCGCACGATTCCGGTGTACCCCGGGCCGACGAGCGCGAGGTGGATCGTCGGGTCGGGCCCGGGCGGTCCCCACACGCCGCGCCGCCACTCGTGGCCGGCGCCCTCGACGTGCAGCGAGAGGTTGCCGCGCTGGACGTCGATCGGGATCGTGCCGTCCGGCTCGACCTCGACCCACTCGGCGCCGCCGCGCGTGCCGTCGAGCGCGCGCCAGCCCGCGAACGGTCCCTCCCAGCCGTCGACGGAAAGGCGCGCGTACACGGGCTCGGCGGGGATGGGCAGAACCCACTCCTCGTGCAGCGTCTGGCGCGGCAGGAGCGTGATCTCGCGCACCTCGTCGGCGACATAGGAGCCGGGGTAGGGCCCGTAGGCGAGGTAGATCTGCTTGACGCCCGGCTCGAGCGGCACGATGCGCACGAAGCCGTGCTCGTCGGTTCTGCTGCCGATCTGCTTGCCGCCGGCGTTGACGAAGAGCGGGAAGTCGGCGCACGGAGCGCCGTGGCGGTCGCGCAGCGTCAGCTCGAAGGCGCACGCCTCGGCGAAGTCGAGGAGGACGTCGTCGGGGGCGGGGAGCGTCACCTCGAGCTGGCGGTACTCGCCCGCGTGGTTCGCCTGGATCGTGAAGGTCCCGGCGGGGCCGCCGAGGACGAAGAACCCGTCGGCGCCCGTGCGCGCCACGTCCAGGCGGCGCGAGTCGTCGAGGTAGCGATGCAAGCTCTTCAGGAACGGGCGCAGGGTCACCTCGACGTCCGCGAGCGGGCGGCCCGCGTCCACGACGCGGCCCGCGACGCTCGAGGTCCCCGCGCCCTTCTTCAGCCGCACCTCGCGGAGCTCGCCGGCGAGGAGGTTCGTGAAGGCGACCGTGGTCGGTGCGTGCTGCTCCGTCCACACGGTGGCGCTGCCGTGGGTCTGCTCGAGGTAATCGCGAATCCACGCGCCCGCCTGGTCGACGTGCTGCTCCAGAGGGAACTCGCCATGCGGCGCGTAGAAACGCCCGCACTCGCGCACGGACTCGCGCGACTCGTCGCGCACGAGCAGCCAGAAGTCCTCGATCGGGCGGTCGGTCGCGTCGTCGACGACGCGCAGGGTCGTGCACGAGCGCGCGTCGTCCAGCGGGACGTACACGGGCTCGGGCTCGTTCCCGGGCTCGAAGTCGTTGCGGAAGGCCCAAGGCTGGCGGTGCACGGGGTGCACACCGCTCCGGGTGACGCGCCAGTCCGGAGTGCGGCTCTTGGGACTGACGTGCTTCCCGGCGAGTTCGACGTCGAAGGCGCCGTGCGCGTTGGTCGTGACGTCCTGGTAGCCGATCAGCTTGCCGTCCTGCCGGGCGACGAAGCGCAGCTCGAATACCTGCTCGAGCGGCTCGCCCTGAACGTCGATCACCTGGCCCGCGAGCCGGCCGCCGGGCCACAGCTCGACGACGAGCTCCTGGTCCGTCTCTTCCGCGGGGGCCGGGAGCACGCGGCTTCCGTAGCCGGGGTGGGTGAGCTGCAGCATGCCGCCCCCGGCGCCGAGCTCGAGTGTGAACTCGCCCGCCGCGTCCGAGCGCGTCGCGGCCAGCGGGGTGTCGCCCGCGCGCGGCCGCGTCCCCATCGCGATCGGCTCGTCGCGCGCGAGGGCGCCGAAGCCGAGCTCGTCGGGCAAGTCGATCCACTCCGCGTGGGTGATCATCGCGCCGTCCAGGTTCTGGAAGAAGAAGCCTCGCTCCTCGTGCTTGAGCTGGCGCAGCGTGAGCTCGCGCCGGGCGTGCAGCTCGACCTCGACGCCCGCGAGCGGCTCCGAGGTCCGGCCGTCGACGACCCGGCCGCGCAGCGCTGCGGGCGCGGGTGCCGGGATCGGCGCGGGCGCGCGCTCTTCGGGGTGGGCGGGTGCCGGAGCGTCGAGGCGAGCGGTCGCGCCGTCCGCGGTCGCCAGCTCCGCGGGCGGGTTGCCTGCGAGGGCTTCGGGCGCCGAGCTCGCGGGGTCCGAGAGGAAGGCGCGCAGCAGGAGGGCCGCGGCGACGAGCGCCGCGATGGCGAGGGCTTTCTTCATCGTCCAGGTTCCGATGAGAGTTCCGAGCGTGAGCGTCGCGGCGCTCGCGGCCGGCGGCTGCGCCCACGCGGCGAGCGGCGCGAGCCACGCGGCCCGCTGGCCCGCCGAGCGCCGGTCGAGGTCCGCGCGCAGGAGCTCGCGGGCGCGGGCGAGGCGCGCCTTGACCGTTGCGAGCGGGACGCCGAGGCGGCGCGCGATGTCGGTGGGGGGGAGGCCGTCGGAGTAGCGCAGGACGATCGCGGTGCGGAAGGGCTCGCGCAGGGCGCGGACGGCGCGCAGGACGTCTTCCTGGAGGGCGAGGCGGTGCTCGAGGTCGTCGGCGCTGTCCGGATCGGGCGGCGCCGCGCGCTCGCGGGCGCGGCGACGGTCGTCGTCGCGGGCGTCGTTGAGGGCGCGGTTGCGCACCACCCGCGCGAGCCAGGTGCGCAGGGGGCCTGGGGAAGGCGGGCGCTCGAGCGCGGCGAGCCATGCGTTCTGTACGAGGTCGTCTGCGGTGGGCTCGTCGCGCACGAGGCTGCGTGCGAGGCGCTGGAGGAAGGCCTGGTCGGCGGCGAAGTTGCGGAGCGGGTCGGGCATGGGGGGTGGGCGATGATGCGAACACCGCGCGGGGCGCCCGGGATGTCGGGAAATGCGGACTTCGTGCGGGCTGGGGGGTTGGGTCGCCCGGGGGCCCCGTTTCGTGCATGGGGCGTGGGACCGGTTCATTGGCGCGCACCGCCCCCTCGCCGCCGACGACCTACCGCTTGCCCGCCCGCCGCTCGCCCTCCGGAATCTCCCGCAGCCGCGCGAGCGCCGTCGCGAACACCGGGTCGACCTCGGCCGTGAGCTCCTCGGGCGCCGCCTCGACCGGCACGTCGGGCGCCACCCCGACGCGCTCGATCGGGTTCTCGGCCGGGTCGAAGTCGATCCAGCGCGGCATGTTGACCGAGATCCCGCACTCGAGCTCGAGGCGCCGCGGGTTGCCGCTCGAGCCGGCGGTGGGGGAACCCAGCGTCGTGACCTCGGGACACTGGGCCAGCATCAGCGCGAAGGATTCCGCCGAGCTCATCGTGCGCCGGCCGAAGAGGCAGACGACGGGCGACTCGTAGCGCCACGGGCCGCGCGGCTCGAAGGTGCGCTCGAGCAGCGGGCCGAGCTGGTCGTGCTTCGGGCCCGCGCGGTAGCGGTTCTTGCTGTAGACGCGCGCGGCGTCGGTGAAGCGCCCGGCGACCTGGCGCGCGAGGAGCTCGTCGCCACCGCCGTTGGCGCGCAGGTCGATGACGAGCGACCAGGTGTCGGCGAGTGCCTCGAGCGCCTTGTCGACGTGGGCGCCGAGCTCCTGGTCCGAGAGGCCCGTGACGAGCACGTAGCCGATGCCGTCCTCCGTCCGCGCCCACTTCACGTCAGGGCCGGCCTCGGTCCAGCCGCCGAGGCTCTTTTGGACCGCGTCGAGGCTCGCGTTGAACGGCCGCTCGCGCCAGTAGTCCGGCACCCAGCCCTGGTTCGTGCTCACCCATGCGTGCAGGTCCTCGAGCCGCGCGACGGTGTCGGCGACGACGTTCGCGAGGTCGAGGACCGTGTCCACCTCGCCCGCCGCCCTGCGCTGCTCCTTGCCGACCTTCTCCCAATCGAGCTCGGGGAGCAGAACGAACATCGCGTACTCGCGATCGAACGCCTCGAACACCTCGTCGAAGGCCGCGACAGCGGCGCGCGAGTCGATCGGCTCGAGCGGCGGGGCGGGCTTCTCCCCGAAGTCCGCGACGTAGGTGACCGTGCCCGCCGTGCGGTCGACGCCGTAGAAGAGCCGGCCCTGCGGCGTGTCAACGTCGACGATCATGAACTCGCGCGGCACGATCGTCGGGTTGCCCGCGGGCGTGTACCACTTCCACCCCAGCTTGTGCTCGAAGATGCGCGCCGCGCGCGCGCGCAGCCACGCGGGGCCCGGGCCCTGGACCGTCTTCGCCGGGAACACGCGGCCGATGTCGTAGGGGTTGAAACGCAGCAGGATCGCCTCGGTCCGCTCGCCGTTCCCGGCGTGCTCCGACTCGATCGCGACCGGCTTGTCGGGGAAGAGGACGGCCCAGAGGACGTCGGTGCCGTCGCGTCCGAAGACGACGGTCGCCTTCTTGCCCTCGATCGAGAGGCCCTTGCCGAGGCCGAGCTCGAAGGACGAGAGCCGCCACACGTCCTCCGGCGTCGTCACCCAGCCCAGCCCGGACTGCACGTGGTCGCGCGTGGCAGGGTAGACCTTGGCGAGGTCCTCCCCGGCGCGCACCGCGGCCGCCAGCGTGAGAAGGGCGAGCGCGCGGGTCAGACTGGAGACGGCAGAGTTCGACATCAGCTCCTCCTCCGGGCTGCGGGACTGCTCGCCGGCAGTTTAGCGCGTCCGCGCGCGGGGGTTTCGCGGCCCGCCGGCGAAGTGCTACCATCCGACGAGCCCGAGCCGCCGCAGGCCCGGAGCGAGGAGGAGGGACTCGAGGATGTGGAAAGTGCTCGCCGGGAAGGCGGCCGTCGTCGCCGCGGCCGTCCTGTGCGCATGCAAGGCCGACTGCGTGCGCATCGCGAACGACACGCGGCCGAACGAGTGGGGGATCCTCGTCGACGGGACGCGCAGCACGGGGCCGGTGAGCGACGCGCGCTACACCTCGACCGGCGAGGTGCGCCGCGTCGGCAAGCTGGACGCCGGGCCCGCCTCGAACGAGGAGGTGATCGCGTTCACGAACCGCCGCCCCGTGGCGCTCGCCCAGAACGTGCCCTGGACCTCGGCGGACGACGACGTCGTCGACGTCGCCTTTGCGGACGAGATCCGCATCCCGGTCACCGTCTGGATCGTCAAGGGGCCCTTCGACGCGCAGCGCCTGCTCGCGATCGACCACTGCGTCACGACCTCGTCGATCTGGAACGCGGAGCGCATGGGGGTCGGCTTTGCGCCGTTCGAGATCGTCGACGCGACCGCCGACCCCGACGCGCCGACCTACTACGCCTTCGACTGCTCGTTGCGGACCGGGATCCAGAACGACATCGGCTTCAAGGCCGATCGGATCAACGTGTACTGGGTCGACACCGTCGACGGCGGCGCGGACCGCGGCCAGGCGTGCACGTTCGGCAGCAACTTCGTGGCGATGGGCCGGGCGGCGAACGACGAGCTCCTGGTCCACGAGTTCGGGCACGACTTCGACCTCGAGCACGTCGACGGCCAGGCCACCTTCGACGACACCAACATCATGGACAGCGCCAGCAGCATGCGGCAGTTCATCACCGAGGGGCAGCTCTTCCGCATGCACCTCGACGCGAACTCGGCGCTGAACACGACGTACGCCGCGCGGGCCGGGCTCCCGATCCGCAGCTGCGTCCACGGCGCCGACTCGAACGACTGTCCCGCCCTGGACACCCGTATCTGGGCCGACGGGACCTGGCCGGCGAACTAGCCATGCACGAGACCTCGAGGATCTGGCTGCCGCTCGCCCTGGCGCTCGCCGCTTGCCGCGGTACCGCGAACGGCGACGCGGCACCGTCCGCATCCGCCGCGCCCCCGGCGCCCCCGGCGCAGCAGGCCGAGCTCTCGCTCGGCGAGCTCGCGCGCACCTGGCTCACGAACGACTGCGCCACCGGCGACGACCACGCGCAGCTCGTCGCGCAGATCCTGCAGTACGCCGCCGAGCTCGAGCCGCTGTTCCTCGTCGCGCTCGACGAGGGCCCGCCGGAAGCGCTCGCGAGCGAGGTCGACGCGGCAGCGCAGGCACGCTTCCGCGCAGCGCGGCAGGAGCTCGAGCGGGGCGAGACCTTCGGGCTGGGCGACGAGGAGCTCGCGCTCGCGAAGGGGCGCTCCCTCGAGCAGTTCGCCGCCCGCGTCCGCGCGGGCTTCGACCTCGGGTACCGCAGCCAGGCGATCCTCGGCCTCGCGCTCGTCGGCGGCGAGGAATCGCGGCGACGCCTGCAGGAGATCGCCGCTGACGACGCGTCGCCCTTGCAATCGACCGCGCGCGCGGCACTGAAGTAGGCGCGCCGTACCTCCGGGTCTCGGCTAGCATGGCGGCCTCCTTCCGACGAGGTACCACGATGAACCACGGCCCTCTGCTCGCGCTCCTCTTCTGCGCCTCGCCCATCGCCACCGCCGCCGCGCAGGAGGCCCGCGGATGGGGCCCCGAACAGGCCTGCGGCGCGCCGGACACGCCGCGCGCCGGAGACCACGCGAGCGCCTGGGCCTCGCGCTCCGAGGACGGCGGGCCCGAGTGGATCGTGCTCGAGTTCGCGCGCGAGGTCGTCCCCACCGCGGTGCGCGTCTTCGAGAGCTTCAACCCGGGCGCGGTCGTCGCCGTGCTCGCCGTCGACGACGCGGGGACGGAGATCGAGCTCTGGCGCGGCCTGGACCCCGTCGCACCGGGCGCGGAGCACGCGGTGACGCTGATCCCGCTCGCGGGCGAGCACGCGAGCCGGCGCATCAAGCTCGAGCTGGACTCGCAGCGCGTGCGCGGCTGGAACGAGATCGACGCCGTCGGCCTGCACGGCCCCGACGGCGCGCTGCAGTGGGCCGTCCTCGCGGAGGCGAGCAGCACGTTCGCGCGCGGGCCCGCGCGCTCGCCGTCCGCCGTCGACGCGGGCGCGCCGCTCCCCGTCGATCAGTGGGCGAGCGAGCACCCCACCTCAGTCGACGGCCTTTTCCGCCTCTGGCTCGAACTCGCTGGGAACGACGGCGTCCCCGAGGCGGTGCGCGCGAGCCTCGCGCGCGAGATCGTCCAGGTCCAGCGCGGCCTCGTCGACGCGAGCGAGCGCGGATTCGGCGGCCGCTGGAGCACGACCTACGGCCTCATGACGCTGCGCGTCGACGGCGAGCGCGTGTCGGGCTCGTACCCGCTGGGCGCGATCGAGGGCACGCTCGCCGACGGCCGGCTCGAGTTCACCTACACCGAGGCCGACGTGAGCGGCAGCGGCTGGTTCGAGCTCGATCCGAGCCAGCGCAGCTTCAGCGGCCGCTGGCAGCCGGACGGCAGCGAGCGCTGGAGGCGCTGGAGCGGGGAGCGCGTCGCGCAGTCGGACGAGCGCGCGTGGCTCGTCGTGCTCGAGGCCCCGTGGCAGTCGAGCATGTTCGACGCCGAGTTCTCCTTCGGCGGCATGCTGAGCGCCATCTTCGACCACAACGCCGGGGTCAGCGTGCGCCAGCGTTTCTTCACCGACGCGCAGAGCTTCGAGGCGTACTGCCGCGAGGCGGCGCTCCTGCCGGGGCGCGTGGTCATGGTCGTCGCCACCCACGCCGACCCGAGCGGGCTCTCGTGCCAGGCCGGCAAGATTCCGCCGCAGCAGGTGGCCGCGGCGCTCGCCGCGGTCCCGAACCTCCAGATGGTGCACTTCTCCGCCTGCGCCGTGATGGCGGGCGACATGCCCGAGCAGATCTTCGCGGCGCGCCCGGCGGACGACGCGCTCGAGGTCGTCTCGGGCTATGGCGTGTCGGTCGACTGGATGGGCAGCGCGCTGACCGAGTTCACGCTGATGGACCTGGTCCTCAACCGCGGCCTCGCTCCGGGGGAAGCCGCGCGGCAGCTGACCCGGATCCTCGACTTCGCCGACGGCGAGGTGGTGGAGAGCAGCCCGATCCCGCCCTCCCACTTCCGGTTCCTGGAGCGCTCCGGAGAGCAGTAGTATCCTCCCCTCGGTCCCGACCCACCGAGGAGGAGGTAGCGCGTGGAATTCCTTTCAGAGCTCTGGGCACCGATCCTTCTGTCCGCATTGCTCGTGTTCGTCGCGAGCTCGGTCCTGCACATGGTGGTGCCGCTGCACAAGGGCGACTACAAGAAGCTCCCGGGCGAGGCCGAGGTGCTCGCCGCGATCCGCGGGCAGCGCGTCGAGCCGGGCGCCTACATGTTCCCGTGCCCGGCCTCCATGAAGGAGTGTTCGTCGCCCGAGATGATCGAGAAGTTCGAGCAGGGCCCGGTCGGCTTCATGATCGTGCGGCCGAGCGGAGCTCCCGCGATGGGCAAGAGCCTCGTCCAGTGGTTCGTGTACACGGTCGTGATCGGCGTGTTCGTCGCCTACATCGGCTGGCTGGGACTGCAGGCCGGCGCCGAGTACATGCGCGTCTTCCGCGTGACCGGCACGATCGCCGTGCTCGCGTACGCGCTCGCCAACGTCCCGAGCTCGATCTGGAAGGGCGAGAGCTGGAGCATCACGGCCAAGTTCGTCTTCGACGGCGTGGTCTACGGGCTCGTGACGGCGGGCTCGTTCGCCTGGCTGTGGCCCGACGCCGGCGCCTAGCCCGAGCCCGTGGACCTCTTCGAGCGGGCCGAGGCCGGCAGCGAGGTCTCCAAGGAGCAGTACGAGGAGCGCGCGGGCGCCCTGCGCGTCGAGCTGCTCAACGCGCAGTTCGACCTGCAGAATGCGGACTGCGCGGTCTTGATCCTCGTCATCGGCGACGACGCCGAGGGCTGCGAGGAGGTGATCGACCTCCTCAACGAGTGGCTCGACGCGCGCCTCGTCGACACGGAGGTGTTCCTGGAGCCCACGCAGGACGAGCGCGAGCGCCCGCCGTTCTGGCGCTACTGGCGCGCGCTCCCGCGGGACGGCCGCATCGGGATCTTCCTCGGAGCCTGGGCGTACGACGCGATCGCGGGGCGCTGGAAGGGCGAGCTCGACGACGAGGGCTTCGAGCGCTACCTCGCCCACGCCCGCCGGCAGGAGCGCGCGTTCGCCGACGACGGGACGCTCGTGCTCAAGTTCTGGCTGCACATCCCCAAGAAGGAGATCGGGAAGCGCCTCGAGAAGGCGAAGAAGCGCAAGGTCGGCTGGCGGGCGGCGGAGCAGGAGCGCCGCATGCACGCCGACTACGAGGAGCTCACGGCGCTCGGCGAGCGGCTCGTGCGCGCCACCGACCGGCCGCACGCGCCGTGGACGATCGTCGAGGGGACGGACGAGCGCCACCGCGACCTGTGCGTCGCCGAGACGCTGCTCGGCGCGCTCGCGCAGCGGCTCGGGCGGCCCCCGAGCTCGGCACCGGCGCCGGCCGTCGTCGCGAAGGGGTCCGAAGGCGAGCGGCGCGGCGCTCTCGCCGGGGTCGACCTCGCGGCGACGATCGAGCGCGACGAGTACAAGGAGCGCCTGGACGAGCTGCAGCGCCACCTCGCCGAACTCGGCGTCGCGGGGCGCGAGCAGGGCGTGTCGAGCGTGCTCGTCTTCGAGGGCTGGGACGCCGCCGGGAAGGGCGGCGCGATCCGGCGCATCACGCGAGCGCTGCCGGCGCGCGACTACCGCGTCGTCCCGATCGCCGCGCCGACCGACGAGGAGCGCGCCCACCATTACCTGTGGCGCTTCTGGCGCTGGCTCCCGCGCGCCGGGCGCATGCTGATCTTCGACCGCAGCTGGTACGGCCGCGTCCTCGTCGAGCGGGTCGAGGGCCTGGCGACCGAGGCCCAGTGGCGCCGCGCCTACGACGAGATCGCGGACTTCGAGGACCAGCTCGTCGAGCACGGCATGCCCGTCTGCAAGTTCTGGCTGCACATCAGCCCCGAGGAGCAGCTGCGCCGCTTCCGGGAGCGCGAAGGGACGCCGTACAAGAAGTACAAGATCACGCGCGACGACTACCGCAACCGCGGGCAGTGGGACGCCTACTCCCGGGCCGTGGACGAGATGGTCGCGCGCACGAGCTCCGAGGCGGCGCCGTGGGTCCTGGTCCCCGCCGAGGACAAGCGCGTCGCGCGCGTGCGGGTGCTCGAGGAGGTGTGCCGCGCGCTCGAGCGTGCCCTGGAGTGAGAGCGTGAGCAAGAATCCCACACCAGCCGAGAGCCAGCCGGACGCGCCGTGGCTAGGCCTGGCGAGAGCCTGGCAATCCACGAGTGCTAACGGGAGGCCGGGCCTCCATAGCGTCTGAGGGCGCGGCTCAAGCGCGACCGGCGGCCGGCTCGAAGAGGGGACCGTGACGCCGACCCTCGTGCCTCTCCTGCTCTCCCTCGTCGCCGCGACCCAGGAGGAGGGCCTCGAGCGCTCCGAGCTCGTTTGTCGCTGGGCGATGGCCGGCGAGGCGCGCGAGCTCGCGCGCGCGCTGCGCGAGGACGCGAGCCTCGCCGGCGCGCGCGACTCGCGCGGGCGGCCGGCGCTCTTCCTCGCGACGATCTTCCCGCAGGAGAAGAAGGAGGAGACCGTGCAGCTCCTGCTCGACGCGGGCGCCGATCCGAACGCGACGTGGGAGCCGATCGCGTGGGCGCCGCTGCACGCCGCGGCGGAGTACGCGACGCCCGAGGTCGTGCGCGCTCTCCTCGCGCACGGGGCCGCGATCGACGCGGCGCGCACCGACGGCGACACGGCGCTGATCCTCGCCGCGCTCCACGGGCGCATCGACAACGTCGTCGCCCTGCTGGAGGCCGGCGCGGCGATCGACGCGCGGAACGCCGAGGGGTCGACGGCCCTGCACCGGGCGCTCGGGAACAAGAAGTGGGAGGTGGTCGACGTGCTCTTGCGCCACGAGCCTTCGCTCGATCTCGTCGACGACGACTGGGGCGCGCCCCTGGCCCTCGCGGCGTTCCACGGCGAGGCACGGCTCGTCGAGCGCCTGCTCGCCGCGGGCGCGTCCGTGAACCCGCCGTTCTCGATCCGCGGCTTCACGCCGCTGATGTCGGCGGCGCGCGCCGGCCACGCCGAGATCGCGCGGCTCCTGCTCGAGCGCGGCGCTGACCCGGACGCGATCGGAGCTGCGCGCTACGGCGAGGGCGCGATCCACCTCGCGGGCCGCGAGGCGAGCCTGCCGTTGCTCGACGCGCTCATCGCGCACGGCGCGGACGTGAACCTCCTGAACAGCGAGGGGCACACGCCGCTCGCCCTCACGCAGGACGCGGCCGCGCGCTCGCTGCTCGAAACCCACGGCGCCCTCGAGCGGCTGCCCGCCGTGGACCTCGGCGAGCTCGAGCTCGAGGTCTGGCGCCTCGCTTCGTGGGGCGAGCGCCGCTACCGCTTCCAGCGCCTGCCGCGCCACGGCAGCGGGGAGAAGGAGCCGAGCGAGGCCGGGACGATCGTGCTCGCGACGGAGGTCTCCGCCACGGGCGTCACGCTGCGCGACACCTACGACCTGCACGCCGGCGCGAGGCGGGTGTCCGCCGTGGTGACGACCCGCTGCCGTGCGAACGACTGGCTGTCGCCGACGCGCATCGAGTGCGCCGGAGACGGCGGCGAGATGCCATCGTTCACGGCCACCGTCGCGGGCTCGCAGGCGACGGTGCGCACGGCCGAGGGAACGCAGCAGCGCGAGCTCCCCGCGGACACCGTGACGCTCGAGGCGCTCCTGCGCATCGTCGCGCTCTTGCCGCGCGCGAAGGGGACGCGCGTGGCGCTGCCCCACGTGCTCGAGACCGGGGAATGGGGGCTGCGCGAGGGCTACGTCGTCACGTCCCTGGGCCCCGAGCTCGTGGGCGCCGGGGAGGGTGCGCTGCCGTGCACGAAGTTCGCCGTCGACCGCTCGTACGGCCGCGCGATGGTGCTCTGGGTCGACGCGGGCGGCATCGTGCAGCGCATGCTGGTCGACGGCGACAAGCTCGCCGAGCTGATCCCCTGAGGGCCGTGCCGCGGGCGGCGCTTGACTCCCCGCCGCCGCGCGGCATCATGGACGCGGCGGTGATCCGCGCCCAACCTCCAAGGCCCTGCTCCAGCCGGGGCCCGCGCGAGGCAAAGGGGGGAGTACTCCCGGATCGGCATCCTGGACCTCCTGTCCGCCGCGAGGCGTCGTTGCTGGGGAGCGGGGCTTCGTGGACCGGTCACAGGAGAACGAGATGCCGAAGCAAAAGGACCTCAAGCGCCGCGTCCGCGCCCGCATGCAGAAGACGGGCGAGGCCTACACCGCCGCCCGTGCGCGGGTCGTCGCGAAGAAGCGGCGACCGCGGCCGGCAGCCGAGAAGGTCGATCACGCCGCGATCGCCGGCATGAGCGACGCGGCCGTCGAGGCCAAGACGGGCAAGGACTGGAAGGGCTGGGTGCGCCTGCTCGACGCGGCGCACGCCACGTCGATGGCGCACCGCGACATCGCGCGCTACCTGCACGAGGAGCACGGCGTGCCCGGCTGGTGGGCGCAGATGGTCACCGTCGCCTACGAGCGCATCCGCGGCCTGCGCGAGAAGGGCCAGCGCCGCGGCGGCGGGTTCGACGTCGGCAAGAGCAAGACCTTCCCCGTCCCCGTCGAAGAGCTCTACGCGGCCTTCAGCGCGCGCAGGCGCTGGCTGGGCGACGCGAGGATCGCCGTGAAGAAGGCGACCGCGAACGAGTCGATGCGCCTCACCTGGGAGGACGGCGCGCCGGTCGAGGTGTACTTCCTCGAGAAGGGACGCCGGAAGAGCCAGGTGCACGTGCAGCACCGGCGCCTCGCCACGCGGGCGGACGCGGAGCGGGTCCGCGCGGAGTGGACGGCGCGGCTCGCGGCCTTGGGGGAGGTGCTCGGAGGGCGCTGAAGCTCGCTGTGGGCTCCAGCTCGCCACACGCGCGAAAAAACCCCTTGGGAACGCAGGAACCCAGGAAAAGAAGACCCGGCGCAACGCCGCTCGACCGGGTGTTTCTCTTTCCTGGGTTCCTGCGTTCCTTGGCGGTATCTCCTCGCGCAGCGAGCGACCAACCCGAAGTTCGGCCGAGACCCGCGTAACGTGGAGCGCCCCCGAGGAGAGCAGGGGAGCCATGAAGACCACGCCCGAGACGCTCTTCCAGCGCTTCCGCGCCGCCGACGACGTGGCCGCCCTGGCCCGCGTGTTCGACGCCCTCGCGCCCGACCTCTTCGCGATCGCGCGCCACCTCGCGCGCGGCGAGGGCGAGGCGGAGGATTTCGTGCAGGCGACGTTCCTGGTCGCGATCGAGCGCTCGCAGGCCTTCCACTCCGGGCACCGACTCCTGCCGTGGATGCTCGGGATCCTCGTGCGGCACGCGCGGAAGGTGCGGCGGCAGGAGGGCCGCGAGGTCGATCCCGAGGGCCTGCACGTCGCGCAAGGGCGGGATCCGGTGCGCGAAGCCGAGGACGCCGAGCTGCGCGAGGCCGTCGGGAGCGCGCTCGCGCGTCTGCCGCGCCGCGACGCGCGGCTGCTCGAGCTGTACTTCACCCAGGGGCTGCGGCCTTCGCAGCTCGCCGAGCTCTTGCGCGTGTCGCCGGGCGCGGCGCGCGTCCGGCTGCACCGCGGGCTGAAGCGGCTGCGCAAGGCGCTGCCCGCGGGCTTCGCCGCGGGGGCGGCCGTCGCGGCGCTTCCGCGGCGCGGGCTCGCGAGCGTGCGCGCCGAGGTCGTGCATGCGGCCGGCGGCACGGGAGCGCCGCTCGCCGGCGTGGCGGGTGCGGGGCTCGCGCTCAAGCTCGGCGGCGCTGCCGCGATCGTCGTCTCGGCGCTGGGCGTCGGATGGGCACGCTGGCCCGGGGGAGAGCCGGAGGCGCGGCGGACGGGCGACGCGCAGGCGCTCGCACTCGCGGAGCCGGAGGGGCCCGACAGAGCCGACGTGCCCCACCACGAAGCGCAGCCGCTCCAGGCGGATCGGCTCGCCGCGCCCGCGCGCGATGCTCGCGCCGCGCTGGCGGCGGCGCGCCAGCACGATCCCGACGCGGCGACGGTGCGCGGGCGTTTCCTCTCGCCCGGCGGCGCGCCGGCCACAGGGGTGCAGGTGCGCTTGCGCGGGGAAGCGCGGAACGATGCGCGCGCGCGCGAGCACGGCATCCCGGAGGACTGGGAGGACCCGCCGGCGGTCGAGACGGACTCGGGCGGGCGCTTCGCCCTGACGCTCGTCCCCCCGCGCGCGTTCGAGTTCGTGCTCGACGCGGAGCTGGAGGGCTACGTGGCGATATCCTGGCGTTGGAGAGAGATCGAGCCGGGGCAGACGCTCGACCTCGGCGACGTCACGCTCGCGCGCGGCGGGACGCTGCTCGTGCGCGTGGTCGATTCCGCGGGGAACGCGCTCGTCGAGGGCTGGAGCGTGTCCGCCTCGGAGGTGCTCGCGCGCGGCGGCGCGCGCGTCGCCTGGCGTGGGCGCAACGAGGTGAACGCCGCGTGGGGGGAAGCCCGGATCGAGGGAGTGCGGCCCGGGCGGGTCGAGCTGGAGGCGCGCGGTCCGGCCCAGGCGTTCGTCGAAGGGTTCGCGGACGTCGCCGCCGCCGGCGTGACGCGCGCCGAGCTGCGCTACCTCGGTCCGGCGCTGGCGGAGCGTGTCCTCGTGTACCTGCGCAATCGGCCTTTCTCGGGCTTCATGCTGCCGGACGCCGGCCAGGTCGTGCTGCGCTCGCCCGACGGTTCCACGCGCACTTCCGAGAAGCACCCGCGCGCGACCGGGTGTTTCGCCTTCGACGAGGTCGGTCCCGGCCCTTGCACGATACAGGTGACCGATCCGCGCTACCTCGCGTGGTCGCGCTCCGGCGTCGCGCCCGGCGACGAGCTGCGCGCGGACCTCGTCGGCAGCGCGACGATCGTGCTGCGCGTCGAGGACGCAGAGACCGGCGAGGAGCTCACGGGCTACGGGCTCGCGGTGCGCTACCCCGAGGCGAGTTTCCTGCCGAACGGTGTCGAGCTCCTGGCGCCGGGCGCGCCGCCTCCGGCAGGCGGCCGCTTCGAGGGGATCGTGCCCGGGGAGTGCGCGCTCGAGGTCCGGGTTCCGGGCTACCCGCTGCGCGACGTCCCGGTGCCGAACCTCGCGCCGGGTGAGGAACGCGTCGTGGTCGTGCGCGTGGCGCGCGGGGTGAGCCTCGCGGGCCAGGTGCTCGATGCGCAGGGACGGCCTGCACGGGACGTTCGCGTCCAGTTGACGCCGGGCCCGCGCGCCGGGCACACGCTGGGGACGCTTTCCAGCGTTCGGGACGGGAAGGACTCGGTACCGCCCGTGCTGGAGGAGGCGCGCAGTGCCGCCGACGGCTCGTTCGCGTTCGCGGGCGCGGGACCGGGGCAGTGGACCGTGCGCGCGCTGTGGAGTCCCTGGCTCGTCGCCGACCGCACGCTCACCTTCGATGCGCCGACGCAGGTCGAGCTGCACGCGCCGCCCTCGGGCTTGGTCGCCGGACGCGTCCTCGTTCCCGAGGGCGTCGACGCCGCGAGCGTGCTCGTCCGCGCGTCCGTGCCCTCCGACGCGTGGTTGCAAGGGAACGGGATGCTGGAGGGTGCGGAGCCGCTCGGGGCGGGCGGCACGTTTCGTCTCGGGCCGCTCCCCGTGGGGGAGGCGAACCTGCTGTACTCGGTGCCCTCGCGGGTGACGGCGTACACGGAGTTCGCCCTTGGCACGGTGACCATCCTCGCGGGCGAGGTCGTGCAGGGTGAGTTCGACTCGCGGGACGGCTTCCCGGGCGACGTCCGGCTCGCCGTGCGCATCGACGGCACGCCGGCCACCCGCGGGTACGTCGCAGTCGAGCCCTGGGAAGGGGGTCCGATGCCGATCGGACTGAGAGGAGCCCCGATCGATCCGTACGGCACCTGCATCGCCGGCTCGCTCGATCCGGGGGAGAAACGTCTCGAGTTCCTGTCCTACGACGGCGGCTGGAGCTGCGCGCATCCCGAGCCCGTGGAGGTCGCGCCGGGCCGGGAGACGCGACTGGAGCTGGACTTCGCGCTCGTGCCCCGGACGGCCCTCTTCCTCGACGGAGCGTCCGGCGAGCCGCTCGCGAAGGAGACCGTGCGGTGGTGGCCGACGGACGATCCCCTGCCCTCCGACCGGTACCTCCCGCGCGCTCCGAGCGGCACGACCGACGCGGAGGGCCGCCTCGAGCTCGCGGTCCCCGCGGGGGCCGTGCTGTTCTTCTTCCTCGACGAAGTGGGCCCCGCCGTGCGCGCCGTCTGGGAGGGCGGCCCCGAGCCGCTCGTCGTGCGCCTGCCGGCCCGCGATTGACCTCGGCCCCGGACGCGGCGGCCTGCGCTCAAGCTCCCCGGCGTGCGGCTCGAAAGGGGGGAGATGGACTCGTCTTCCACCCACCTGCGCGACCTCGTGCGCGACGCCGCCCAGCGCGAGCTCGTCGACGAGGACGGCGAGCCCGTGACGCTCGAGCTGCTGCCGGGCCTCCTGGAGAGCGAGCTCGTCGGCTTCGAGGCGACGCTGCCCTGCGCGGTGCCCGCGGACGTGCGCGACCTGCTCCTCTCCTCGCGCGGCATCGACGGGATCGTCGATGTCCTCGACTTCACCGGCCGCGCGCTCGAGTTCGAGGCGCCCGAGGTCTTCCCGCACGGCCTCCCGATCGCGCACGACGGCTTCGGCAACTACTGGGTCGTCGACCTTGCGCCGAGCTCGAAGACCTTCGGCCCGATCTACTTCGCCTGCCACGACGCGCCGGTGGTCCTGTATCAGAGCCCCGACCTCGAGCACTTCCTCGTCGAGCTCTTCGAGATGGTGACGCCGCCGCACCGGAGCGCAGTGAACGGAGTGCACGACGACGAGCTCTTCGACGTCTGGCGCAAGAACCCCGGCGTGCGCTCCCACGAGGAGTGCCTGGCCTCCGGCGACGAGGCGCTGCGCGCCTTCGCCGAGGAGCTCGGGCCCTCGTTCGAGATCATTGACCTGCGCCGGGCCGAGATCGGGTTCGGCTTCTCGTGGGGGCGCTACGGACCGAACACCGTGGTGCGGCGCTTCGGCCACGAGCCGATCTTCGCCTACGAGCGCCGGCCGAGCTTCTGGCGCCGGCTCCTGGGGCGCGCGGGCTAGCCGAGGGCCAGCCTGGCCAGGGCGAGCCGACCCACGATCTCGGATGGCCGGGGCTCTCGCTCGCCACGCTGGACGGCGATCTCGGCCGCGCGGCGCAGAGGGTGGGCGTAAGGCACCTCGAGGTCTGACGGCACCGCCTCCGCGCCTGCGGAGCGGCGCGCCTCGGCAGCCGGCCGCTCCGAGGCTCACGCCGCCTCCGCGTACGGACGCGGCGGTGGAGCTCCTCGGCGAGCGCGAGCGCGCGCTCCTCGAGCACCTGCTGCAGGCTCGCGGCGACGTCCGCGTCGCGGCTGTGGCCGTCGACGTAGCGCAACGGCGTCCCCGCGCCGCGGGCCGGGCCCAGGAGCTCCTCGAGGCGCGGCGAGAAGAGCCGCTCGCCGTCGAAGCCGAAGCGCAAGTAGCTCTCGTCGAGGGTGAACGAGCCGGCCCTGCCGGGGCGCACGAGGCGCGCGAGCTCGTCCATGAAGCGCGGCGTGCCGCGCGCGGCGAGGCTCTCGACCAGGGGCTCGTCCGCGCCGGGCGCGAGGCCCAGGTACTGCGTGATCGCCGACTGCAGGAGGCCGAGCGAATGCGGGAAGCGCACCTGTCCCAGGACTTCCAGGCCCGCCGGCGTGCCGCGCGCCAGCGTCGCCGTCGCGCGCTCGCCCGCGTCGTCCAGGACCAGCACCGCCGCCTCCTCGAAGGGCGATGTGATGAAGGCGCTGGCGGCGTGCGCGAGCGGATGGCTCGTGAACACCACGCGCGTGGGATCGTCGAGCTCGAGCTCGCGCGCGATGCGGCCCCTCGTCCACGGCCGAGCGCCGAGCCACTCGCCGCGCCCGAGCGTCCGCCACGAGCGCGGGAGCGCGGCGAGCCACGCGGCCACGATGCGTCCGAGCTCGCGCAGCGGCCGCTGGTCGAGGGCGACGCGATCGAGGTCGCGCCCCTCGAGCCCGGCCTGGGCGAGGCAGGCCCGCGCGGCGCGGATCGGGAAGGAGCCATCGTGCAGCCGTCCGCTGAAGGCCGCCTCGCGCAGTGCCGCGACGGGCCGCCCGTCGACGAGGAGCGCGGCGGCGGCGTCCCGGTGGAAGGCGGAGACTCCGAGGATGCGCATCGCTGCGGCCCGTCGCGGGGCCGCGATACCATGTCGCGCTCGCGCAGCCCCGGCTGGAGAGAAAAGACGTATGACGTCGATGGAAGGCCCCCGGAAGGAGCTGGGTCCGCAGCCCTTGCCCGCTGCGGCGCTGCGCTGGCGCTGCCCGGCGGACGATCTCGACTTCGAGACGACCGCCGAGGTCGAGCCGATCCCGGGCGTCGTCGGCCAGCCCGCGGCGGTCGCGGCGCTGCGCTTCGCGCTCGAGTGCGAGGCGCCCGGGCAGAACGTCTTCGTGCGCGGGCTGACCGGCACGGGCCGCACGACGATGGTCGGCCGGCTCCTCGAGGAGCTCGAGCCGGCGTGTCGCGCGAAGCTCGATCGGTGCTACGTGCACGACTTCTGCCGTCCCGAGCGGCCGCGCCTCGTGTCGCTGCCGGCGGGGCGCGGCCGCGCGTTCCGGCGCCGACTGGCGGCGTTCGCGGAGTTCGTCGAGAACGAGCTGCCCGAGGCGCTCGGCTCGGACGCGGTCCGCGCGCACATCGCCCCGCTCGAGGAGCGCCAGCGGAGCGAGCTCGAGGCACTCGTCCAGCCCTTCGAGGAGGAGCTGCGCGCGGCGGGGCTCGCGCTCGTCTCGCTGCAGATGGGGCCGATGACGCGCCTCGCTCTGTTCCCGCGCTTCGAGGGGCAGCCGGTCGAGCCCGAGAAGTTCGAAGAGCTGCACGCCGAGGGCAAGATCGGCGCGGAAGAGCACGCTGCCTGGCACGAGCGCATGAGCGAGTTCAGCGAGCGGCTCCAGAAGGTCAGCCGCGCGGTCGCGCGCGCGCGGCGCGCCGCGGCCGAGGCCATGCGCGCCCTGATCGTGGAGACGGCGCGCTCCTTGGTGCGCGAGCCCTTGCAGGAGATCCGCGCCGAGTTCCCCGGGGAGGGCGTCGAGCCCTTCCTCGCGGAGCTCGAGGACGACGTCGTCGAGAACCGGCTGGGCCCCTCCGCGCCCGACGCGGCCCCGCCGGCACAGCTCTACAGCGTCAACGTCCTGCTCGAGCACGAGGACGACGCGCGGTGCCCGGTCGTGATCGAGCACGCGCCCAGCGTGCCGAACCTGCTCGGGTCCGTCGACCGCCCGTGGGGGCCGCACGGTCCGCAGCCGAGCGACCACCGCATGATCCGCGGCGGCGCGCTGCTGCGCGCGGACGGGGGGTTTCTGGTCCTGGACGCGCGCGACGTGCTCAGCGAGCCGGGCGCGTGGAAGATGCTCTTGCGCACGCTGCGCACCGGGATGCTCGAGATCGTTCCGGCGGAGATGCTCGCGCTCTTCGGCGCCGCGGTCAAGCCCGAGCCGATCCCCGTCCGGCTGCGCGTGATCCTGCTCGGCGACGCGCTGATCTACCACCTGCTCGACGAGAACGACCCGGACTTCGCGCACCTCTTCAAGGTGCTGGCCGACTTCGACACGGTCATCGACCGCGAGCCCGACGGAGTGCGGCACTACGCGGGCGTGCTCGCGCGCATCGCCCGCGAGGAAGGGCTCCCGCCCTTCCACCGCTCGGCCGTCGCCGCCCTGGCCGAGCACGGCGCGCGGATCGCCGCGCGCCGCGGGAAGCTGACCGCGCGCCTCGCGCGCGTCGCCGACATCGCGCGCGAGGCGGCGTTCCTCGCCGCCAGAACGGGCGAGCCCGACGTGAGCGGCGAGCGCGTCTTCGAGGCGGTGCGGCGCACGCGCGAGCGCGGCAGCCTGCCCTCGCGCCGCTTCCAGGAGCTGCTCGAGGACGGGACGATCCACATGCAGGCGCGCGGGAGCTCGGTCGGGCAGGTGAACGGCCTCGCCGTGATCCACGCCGGCCCGCTCACCTACGGCTTCCCGGCGCGCATCACGGCCAGCATCGGTCCCGGGTCCGCCGGGCTGATCGACATCGAGGGGCGCTCGGCGCTCTCGGGGTCGATCCACACCAAGGGCTTCCACATCCTGGGCGGCCTCCTGCGCGAGCTCCTGCGGACGGCGCACCCGCTCGCCTTCAGCGCGTCGCTCGCGTTCGAGCAGAGCTACGGCGGCATCGACGGCGATTCGGCCTCGGGCGCCGAGATCTGCTGCCTGATCTCGGCCCTGACGGGCGTCCCGCTGCGCCAGGACCTCGCGATCACCGGCGCGATCGACCAGAAGGGGCATCTGCAAGCCGTCGGCGGCGTAAACGAGAAGACCGACGGCTTCTTCGACACCTGCCGCGGCGCGGGCCTGACCGGGACGCAGGGCGTGATCATCCCGCGCGCGAACGCCGGCGATCTGATGCTGCGCTCCGACGTCGTCGAGGCCGCGGAGCGCGGCGACTTCCACGTGTACGCCGTCGACACGGTGCACGAGGCGCTGGAGCTCTTCACCGGGCTCCCTGCCGGCGAGCGCGACGCCGAGGGGGTCTACCCCGAGGAGAGCCTGCTTTGGATGGCCGTGGCGAAGGCGGAGGAGTACTGGGTGCTGTCCTCGCGCAACCCGACGATGGTCCTCGCCGAGGAGGAGGAGCCGCAGCCTGAGGAAGAGAAGCCCGAGGAAGCGGCGGCGGAGTGAGCGTCAGTCGCCCTCGCCCTTCTTCTCCTTCCATATGTACCAGCTGGGGTAGACGTACACCCAGTACCCCGCGGGCAGCTCGCCGTGGCCCGCGTAGCTCGTGCCGGTGTAGTGCCCGAAGTCCGAGAACGCTCCGTAGCCGACGAAGTCCCCGCGCACCTCGATCGTGCGCGCGAGCCCGGCGTACTTGCCGCCGACGGCGGCGCGGGCGAGGGCCTCGGCTGCGGGCAGGGCTTCGGGGGGCTCGGGGCGCCGCAGATCCGCGCGGCGCGGCGCGCGCAGCTCGTCCGCGGTAGCCAGCACCGGGCGCCGCGCGGCGTACTCCTGCAGCTCGACGACGAAGTGCTCGCCCGAGCGCGCGGCGATCCGGCCCACGCGCCAGCGCTCCCCCGAGCGGACCTCGACGTAGTCGCGCACGGCCCACGGCGCCTCGGGCGTCCTCACGGGAGCGAGCTCGAGCTCGCCTTCCACGCCGAACGCCGCGAAGCCGTGCGCCTGGCGCTCGACGAAGCGCATGGCGCGCTCGACCTCCGCCGCCGCCTCGGCCAGCGAGACGGCGCCGTCCCCGTCGAGGTCGTCGAGCGGGCGGCCGCGGAAGACCTCGACCATCATCTGCGTGAAGGTCCAGTTGCCGGTCGAGGGGTTCCACGACGACGCCGAGGTCAGCGCGGCCGCCGGCGTCCCGCGCTCGTGCAGCAGAGCGGCGGTAGCCTCGAGCCCGCCCGAGAAGCAGCAGTCGGCGAGGAGCAGCACGCGCCGCCCGGGGAACTCCGGGCCGAGCGCGTCGGCGACCTCGCGCACGGAGAGACCCGTGTCCCGCGCTCGTCCCGAGCGGATGTCGTAGTTCGCGAGGAACACCTCGTCGCCCTCGCGCAGCCCGTGGCCCGCGTAGTAGAAGACGAGCGTCGTCTCGGCGTCGGCCTGCGACGCGCGCGCGCGCAGCGCGTCGAGGATCGCGGCCTCGGTCGCCTGCCCGTCGAGCAGCAGCGTCAGGTTCCCGGGCGGCACGCCGAGCTCGACGAGCGCGTCGTGGAGCGCCCGGTCCTGGCGGGCGTCGGTGGAGTAGCTGGAGAGGCCGCCGTCCTCCCAGGCGAGGACGCCGGCGAGGACGCCCTGGACGTCGGCCGGGTCCAGCCGGTCCTGCGCCGGCAGCGGCTGCGCGAGCGGGGCGGCGAGGGCGAACGCGAAGGCGGGGGTCGTTCTCATGGCTGTGCCTCCTTGGGCACGGAGACGATAGCGCGGGTATCGTCGTCGCGCATGGTAGGGCACGCGAGAGGCCTCGCCGCCGACGGCGGCGTCACGCGCTGCTCTTGGTGCGGCGCGGACGCGGACTACCGGCGCTACCACGACGAGGAGTGGGGCCGGCCGGTCGCCGACGACCGGCGGCTCTTCGAGCTCGAAGAGCCGCGATCCGGCCAGCATCGTGCTCGCGCAGATCGGGCTCGGCGGCTCGGCGCCCGCGAAGCGCCGCAGGACCTCGCACGTCGCTCCGGCGCGAGCTCGCCGAACATGCGCGCGAGCTGGCGCGGCGTCGGGGGCGCGGCGGAGCCCGGCGCGTACGCGCCGGGGCCGGTCCGGCCGCGCGGCGCGCGCTCGACGTGCACGAGGTCTTGCAGGGCATCCTGGGCGCCGGCCCCGGGAGCCGCCGGAGCCGCGAGAGCGAGCAGAGCGAGCGTGAGTGCATCGGGCCTCGCGGACCTGTCCTCCGTGCGAGAAAGACAGGATACTCGGGTCGGACCATGCACGACGCGATCCGACCCTTCCTGGAAGCCCAGGGCTTCCTCGTGCTCGACGGCGGGCTCGCCACGCAGCTCGAGGAGCGCGGCTTCGACCTCGCTGGCGGCCTCTGGTCCGCGGAGCTCCTCGTGCGCGAGCCGGCGGCGATCGCCGCGGTGCACGAGGACTACTTCCGCGCGGGCGCCGACTGCGCGACGACGGCGAGCTACCAGGCGTCCCTGCCCGGTTTCGCCGCCCGCGGCGTGGGCGCGCGCGAGGCCGAACGCCTGATCGCGTCCAGCGTCGAGCTCGCTCGCGCTGCGCGCGATCGCTTCTGGGCCGACCGGACGTCGCGCGCGGGCCGGCTGCGGCCGATCGTCGCCGCGAGCGTCGGGCCCTTCGCCGCCTACCTCGCGGACGGGTCCGAGTACACGGGCGAGTACGGCGCGACCGAGGACGAGCTCGTCGACTTCCACCGCGCGCGCTGGCACCAGCTCGCCGCGAGCGGCGCGGACCTCCTGGCCCTCGAGACCGTGCCGAACGCCGTCGAGGCGCGCGCGTACGCCCGGCTCTTCGCCGAGACGCCGGACGTGCGGGCCTGGGTCGGCTTCTGCTGCCGCGACGAGGCGCGGCTCAGCGACGGCTCGCGGCTTGCCGAGAGCGCGGCGCCGCTCGCCGAGCTCGAGCAGGTCGTCGCCATCGGCGTGAACTGCACGGCGCCGCGCTTCGTCCCGGCGCTCCTGCGCGAGCTGCGGCGCGTGACGGACAAGCCCCTGGTCGCGTACCCCAACTCGGGCGAGCGCTTCGACCCGGATCGCAACGCGTGGTCGGGTGAGCGCGCCCCGCGCGACTTCGGCGCCGACGCCCCGGCCTGGCGCGACCGCGGGGCGGCGCTGATCGGCGGCTGCTGCCGGACCGGGCCCGAGCACGTGCGCCTGGTGCGGCGCGCGCTCGGCGCCGCGATGACCGGCTGATCCTGGACCTCGAGCGGCGCGACTACGGGCTGAACGTCACCGCGAGCGCGTTGGAGAGGTTGAACGCGAAGCCGCAGGGGCCCTCGGGATCGCGGAACCAGGTCTGGAAGTTCCAGGTGTCGCCGGGGTCGATGCGGCCGGCGGCGGGGAAGCGGGCCTGCGAGTGGGCGACGATCCCGGGGCCCAGGGCGAGGACGCCGATCGGCCCGGAGCTCTGCACCGGGAAGTAGCGGAAGATCCCCGCGCCGCCGGCGCCCACGCAGCGCAGGCCGTCGCCGAAGGCGA
>Ga0302046_10000129_pt1 | contig 78925 bp, 64 predicted proteins | sample RVTome_11_FD_200261 | JGI IMG/M metagenome (GOLD analysis project Ga0302046, IMG submission 200261) | Soil microbial communities from uranium-contaminated site in the Upper Colorado River Basin, Wyoming, United States - RVT147D111 (version 2) ... | reverse complement strand
CAAGTTGGCAATGAGATTTGGTCCTCGGATGGCATGGGTGTGAGAGGGGCATTTGCTTAGGAGTTAAGAGATCCAACGTCGAGGTGACAGACGTGGGTCATCACCCAGGATCGAATCAGTCACCATGATCTTCATAGCTGAGCGGGTGGCTTTGGTCAACGCGTAGGTGACCCACGTTCTGTCTACCGATTTGTTGGGACCACCACCAGATAAGCCTCGTCGCAAAAGCCATGACCAGAACAATGAAACCCACTGTGCATTGGGTCGAATCCAGTCATGGCAGTTCTGCTCGCCGCGAACCTAGATTGCTCGCATCTCCTCATAAATGAAAATCTGATCAACACGTAATTGAGGTCATGGGGATACATGTCTCACGTCCCAACTACTTAAATATGTGGAAGTGAGTTACGCATATGTCCGGGACATTGTGGCGCTGATGGGACCGCGGGACTTACGCTTTTGTCGGATTGGATATGTGCGGCAGCCGACTTCACTTGCATTCCTCCAACAAGGCTCTCTTGGTCCCCTACTTTACGGAGGGAGTGACAGGCGTCAATCCTTTTTCTGCAAGTCGTTACGGCCGTTTTTATCTATAGGAGACACCTCGTAGGAGTGCTTCAGCACGGGCCCATTAGAGGCCATCGTAGCGATCAACTGGGTCAGAATGTGTCAGGAAGGAGCACCGGCCATTCCCGTGATATGCGTAAGTGGACGGGTGAATATCAAATCCGGCAAATGCGTAAGTGCCGCGCCCAGCCGACAAGGCAGGTTCAACGCGAATAGGCACGTCCCAGGGACGGATCGAGTATGCCTTGAGGATGGGGTGCTCTTTTGTAGTGCGGCCTCCGAAGCCAACGATCCCCGGCATGGTCGCAGACCCGTTGGAGGCGCGCCCAGATAGGATGGCCCGGATGGCCGGGTTGGGTCAGCCCAGCAGGATCTTTTTGCAGGCGGCCTGGAGGGCTTTGAGGCTCTTGGGTGTCTTGGCCTCGATGTAGCAGCGGATCAGCGGTTCGGTTCCACTGGCGCGAAAGGCCACCCACTCGCCCTTGGGGAGAAGGAACTTGAAGCCATCGGTCGTGATGAAGGCTTCCACCTTGACCTGGCCGACGCGATCCAACCCCTTGCCCAACCGCGCCAGCAGAGCCTCCTTGTTCTTGGGGGGGATCCGAACGTTCAGCCGATCGGTCAGAAAGCGACCGGTTTCTTTCTCGAGTTCCTTGAGGATCTTCAAGGGAGACTTGCCTTCCACGGCCATGAGTTCGGCCATGAGCAGGCAGGCCAGGATGCCATCCTTCTCGGGGACGTGGCCCTTGACGCTCAAACCACCGGATTCTTCGCCCCCCACGATGATGGGCTCCGACTCCATAAGGGCGCCAATGTATTTGAAGCCGACGGGAGTCTCGTGGACCTTCACCCCGAGCATCGCGGCCACCGCATCCACCTGATGACTGGTGGGAACGGTGCGGACGACCGCCCCAGTCCAGCCGCGGTTTTTCTTCAGGTGATACAAGGCGAGGGCCAGCACTTGGTTGGGGGTGATCCAGACGCCGCTTTGATCCACGATGCCGAACCGATCGGCATCCCCGTCCAGGCCCAACCCGATGGCGGCCTTGCCTGAGCGCACAAAACGGCTCACCTCGCGCATGCCTTCCGCGTTCGGCTCGGGATGATGCCCACCAAAGAGCGGGTTGGGGTCCTCGTGGAACATGGTGACGGTGGCCCCGGCTTTCCTGAGAAGGGTGTCGAGGTATCCGCGTCCGGTTCCATACATGACCTCCACGGCGACCTTGAGGCGTCCTTTGCGCAGGGCCTTGAAGTCGATCAGCTTCTCGATCTGGCGGAAGTAGGAAGGCTGGGGGTCGATGGTGGGGCAGGTGTAACTACCCAGCACGCTGGCAGAAAAGGACCATCCGTCCTGTTGCAGCTGGGCGATGCGCTCCTCGATGTGGCTGGTGACCTCGGGCGTGGCCGGGGCTCCGTTGAACGTCGAGAACTTGAACCCCTGATATTCGGCCGGATTATGGCTGGCGGTCATGTTGATGCCGCCGATGGCTTTCTGATCCCGGATAGTGTGGGCAATCACCGGCGTCGGAGCGTCGCGTTCGCAGAGTTGGGGCTGGAGCTTGCTGGCCGTCAACACTTCCGCAACGGAAAGGGCGAACTCATGACCCAGAAAGCGGGTGTCATGCCCAAGAATCACGACCGGCTTGCGGCGGGCCAGCGGCGAGCCCTTCCGGCGTCGTACCTGATTGAGGTAATCCGCCACGGCCTGGCTGACGATGCGGACGTTGTCAAAAGTGAAGTCCCTCGCGATGAGGCCGCGCCAGCCGGAAGTGCCGAATTTGATGGGCGTGTGGGCGGGGGTGGATGGGGCGGCGTTGCTCATGGGAAATCGTCGAAAGATCAGCGGAACGGACTACGAACAGGGAGGAACTCAGCTTTTCCAGTCAAACGCCTTCTTTTTCAGGGCGTAGATGTATCCCACGAAAAGGATGGCGAGGAAGGAGATCATGGAGGCCAGGATGGCCCCCCGCATGGCGGGATCGGCGAGGAACGATTTGTAAACCACGGCCCACGGGTAGAGGAAGACCACTTCAATGTCGAATAGGATGAACAGCATGGCCACGAGATAGAACTTCACCGACATGCGCGTGCTGCCCTCACCCACCGGCAGCATGCCGCATTCATAGGCGGAGTCCTTGATGCTCCCGCGCACCCCCTTTTTGCCGAACAACACCGAGACCGCCAGGGTGCCAAAGGCGAAGGCGGCCGCCGCGATCCCAAGGAGGAGAACGGGAACGTATTGCATCAACTGCGACGACTCCATACGCGGCCATCAAACGCAGGGGCTGTGGTTTTGGCAAGGAGGAATCGCGCCGGAGGAATCGTGCCGGCGGAGGAGGGGGTGTCATTGGAAGAGGGTGATGTTGCGTTACCATTAGCCGCTGGTTGAGGAGTGGAGTAGGAGCAGGAGTAAGATCGCAATGCCGACTCTTAGCCTTTACCTGAAAGGAAGGACCCGCATGTTGTCGTTTTTGCGGGCCCCTCACCCCAGCCCTCTCCCGGCGGGAGAGGGAGCCGTTTTCCTCATGCAGGGGACGGATTCGAATCGGAAGCCTCTCTCCGCGCGCAAGACGAGCCTCCCTCTCCCCCCCGGGAGAGGGCTGGGGTGAGGGGCCCACCATACGACGGAAACAGGTGGTTCTTCCCGGCGAAGGGGTGAGAGCCAAGATGAAGCCGGTCGGTTTTGAAGGCGAAGCTGCCTCGGCCCGCAGACTTCCGCAGCGCCCGCGGGTGGCGGAGCAAGAGGCGATTGTCATCCCTTCCAAATTGGGCTATACCCAGCCAGGCAATGGCTGATCCCGCACGCATTCTGTTTTGCAACTGCACCTACGCTCAAGTGGTGCCCAAAGAGGTCAAAGCCGAGGTCTTAAGGCAACTGTGTGCCTCGGGCGTCGATTTCGACGCGGTGGCGGATCTCTGCGAGATGTCGGCTCGTCGTGATTCGTCCCTGGCCGGTCTGGCGAAGGGCCCGGTCAAGATCGCCGCCTGCTATCCACGGGCGGTCAAATGGCTCTTTGCGGCCGCGCAGGCACCGTTGCCGGAGGAGGCCACCGAAATCCGCAACATGAGGGTGGAATCGGCCGATGAAGTGACCGCGGCACTCCGTTCCCCTGATCTGTCACCCAATGTGCCAGCCAGCCCGGCCGCGCCACCCGTCGCGGAAGAATCCCCAACCCACCAAGCCCCATGAGCCTCCACGATCAATCCACACTTCGCGTGCTGCTGTATGAGGGCCCGGGCAGCCAAGCCTGGGCCGATGAGGAGCGCTTCGACCTGTTGTCCCAGCTCCTGGAGCAGGGCTACAGCCTGACCCGCCGTGCCGGCACGGGCGCGGTCGCACCGGCCCAGAACCAACCGATGCTCCTTGTGGGGCGCTTCGGACAGGCCGGCCCGCCAGAATTGGTGTCCGACCGCACCGACCATCTCCGCGTGCAGGACGTGGAGGGCAAGAACGTTGCGGAGGTGGTCGAAGAAGTAGGCTCCGCACGCCAGGCCATGCAGGCCGCCGAGCCGGGGGCGTGGAAGCCATGGTTTCCGGTCATCGACTTTGACCGCTGCACCAACTGCATGCAGTGCCTGAGCTTTTGTCTCTTCGGGGTCTATGGCGTCGATGGGGAGCAGCGCATCCAGGTCCAAAACAACGAGCAGTGCAAGACGAACTGCCCGGCCTGCTCACGCGTCTGCCCCGAGGCGGCCATAATGTTCCCCAAATACAAGACCGGCCCCATCAATGGGGATGTGGTCAGCGCCGAGGACCTGGAACGGGAGAAGATGAAGATCGACATCTCCTCACTCCTGGGAGGTGACATCTACAGCATGCTGCGCGACCGCACAGAACGGGCCAAATCCCGCTTCTCCAAGGAGCGTGATGCCGACAAGGCCCTCAATGAGCGTCAAAAATGTCTGACCAAACTTGCCCAGGAGGGAGACATCCCGGCTGAAGTGCTGATGTCCCTCCCGAGCCCGGAGGAAATTCAGGCGCGGGCGGAAGTGGCGAAAGCCAAGGCCAAGTCTGCCCTGGAAGGTCGTTCTCCGGAGTAGGACCCCAAACCCATGGAAAGCCCCAAACTATTCACCTTCGTCAGTGAACTCCAGCAGGAGACCCGCCTGGCGCGTCTGGCGTTCCGTGAACTAAGGACGGTGGTGAGTTCTGTGGATGCCGAAAGGGTGTTTCTCTGGGTGGAGGCTTTCCTGTCCCATGCCATCGTCATTTCACGGTTCCTGTGGCCGACCCGCGAAGCGTCCCTGCCCCGGGGAAACGCGCTGCGAGAGGCCCTGGGGGTGGCGGAGGACTCGGTGTTGTGCATGAAGGGAACGCGGACTCAGTTGGAGCAGGTGGATGAACGGTATGAGGACTGGCTGGAGCAGTTGGAGGAGCCGCGTTATGTCGGCATGAATGTGATGCCGGCCACGGCCCTGGGGGACTTCAAGCAGGACGTCTTTCATCGCAGCCTGGATCCGGACACTTTCAAACTGGAATTGCGCGGCGTGCTGATCGAACTGCGTTCCCTGGAAGATGCCCTGCGCCATCTGGAAACCACCATGGAACAATGGAAGCGGAGCCATCGGCCGTGGTGATTTGGAATCCGTTCTTGCCTTTCCTGTCAAAAGTCCCTTTGGTTTTCGGGATTTCCACGGAGCAATCGGGGTTGGGGCGGCGGAAACCGGAAGCTGCGGTCAATCCTTGCGTCGAGGGAAGAATCCGGCCAGGCCGATCATCGCACACCATATTATGCTGCCAGCACTAGCCACCCGCATCTTGAGAACCACCGACATGCGGTGTCTTTGGAAGTTCGGCTGGAATTTCGGCGTGGGCGGGGCGAGGTCGGTGATGCGTTTCAAGAAGCGCCTGCGTCAGGGGCAGTATTTCCCACCGTTCCTCTACATTTCCATCCTCAACAGCTGCAACCTGCGGTGTCAGGGGTGCTGGGTGGATGTGACGGCGGCCCGGCGATCGATAGACCTCGAGGCCATGAGCCGCACGATCCTCGAGGCCCGGGCTCAGGGAAACCGATTCTTTGGCCTGCTGGGAGGGGAGCCGTTCCTGCACCCCCAGTTGCTGGACATTCTCGAAGCGCATCCCGACTGCTACTTTCAGATTTTCACCAACGGCCAGTTCATTACCGGCGACGTGGCCGAACGCCTGCGCCGCCTGGGCAATGCGACACCCCTGGTGAGCATCGAGGGGCGGGAAGTGGTCAGCGACCAGCGGCGCGGAAAAAGTGATGTCTTCAACAAGACCCTGCAGGGCTTGGACCATTGCATCCAGGCACGCCTTCTCACCGGGGTCGCAACCAGTGTTTGCCAATCCAACATCCGGGAACTGCTCACAGAATCCTGGCTCCGGGAACTGATTCGGCGCGGGGTGCATTATGTATGGTTTCACACCTACCGGCCGGTTGGCCCGGACATGCATGATGAACTGGCCCTGAGACGCGAACAGCAGATCGAGGTGCGGCGCTTTGTCGTGGACATGCGACGCCGCGTGCCGATCGGCATCGTGGACGCCTACTACGACCATGACGGGCGGGCTGTCTGTCCCATGGCCACCGGGATCAGCCACCACATTGGGCCGGGCGGGGACGTGGAACCCTGTCCCATCATCCAATTTGCCAGCGAGTCGATCCATGACCGCCGCGGCATCGTCCGCACCCTCCAGGATTCGGCCTTTTTGGCCGATTTCCGAATCCTGGCGGCGGAGCACACGCGCGGGTGCGTGGTTCTGGAACGACCGGACCTCGTCCGGCAACTGGTGACGCGCCATGGGGCTCGGGACACGACACAACGGGGCACGGCCCTGGCCGAGTTGGAAGCCATGCAGCCCCGTTACAGCCAATGGCTGCCTGGCGAGGAGATTCCCGAACGCCATTGGATGTATCGTCTGGCCAAGCGATTCTTCTATACTGACTTTGGCGCGTATCGTCGTCTCCGGAGCACCCGGCCGCTGGCCGCGGAGCGCGAGGCGGCCGATGCTGTCAGTGCCGTAACTTCCGACACCACAGGGACGTCCCTAACTGGACCGTCCATGAATGAACGATCCTGCAGCCGCATCGAATAGGCATCCTATGCAGAGCAATCAGGTCAGCATCCCACGTCACGTCGTCCAACAGCGCTTCCGTCCTCCGAAGGAGAACGTGCCTCAGACCCCCGCCGAGCGGCATCACATCCTCCAATTCATCCGTCACTACGTGGCCGAGTATAATCCCGTGCCTCCCATGCCGGCGGACGACTTGAAGGTGCATGCCGACCGGGTGGTGGAAATGCTCAAGTGCGACTCCATCTACCGCGATTACATCGGGGTTCTGCTCAACAACGAAATGTGGCGGGAAACCCTGGCGGCGGTGCCGTATGAGCGTCGGCTTCTGCTCCTGCCCAAGTGCCTTCGGGTGGAGAACAAGTGCCCGGCTCCCTTTGATGAGTTCGGCCTGCTCTGCAAGCAATGCGGTCTCTGCACCATCCAGGACCTCCAGGCCGAGGCCGAGAAGCTCGGTTACGCGGTTCTGGTCGCCGAGGGATCGGCCATCGTCATGTCCCTGATCCAGACGGGAAAGATCGAGGCCATCGTCGGCGTGAGCTGCCTGAGCGTCTTGGAGCGTGCCTTCCCCTACATGGAGGCCGCGGCCATTCCCGGTGTGGCGGTGCCGTTGCTGCAGGACGACTGCATTGACACCACCGTGGATCTGGATTGGGTCTGGGACTACATCCACCTGAGCACCGATGACCGCACCCGGCGCCTGGACCTGGGGGCCCTGCGCGAGGAAGTTGATTTCTGGTTCACCCCGGCCAGCCTGGACCTGATCATGGGCCCGGCCGAAGGAGAAGCCGAGGAGCTGGCCCGCACTTGGCTCATGCGGGGAGGCAAACGCTGGCGCCCGTTCCTGGCCGTGTCCGCCTACCAGGCCCTGCGCGAGGACACGGAGGGCGAGCTGCCGGACGATCTCCGGAAGGTTGCCGTGGCCGTGGAGTGTTTCCACAAGGCATCGCTCATTCACGACGACATCGAGGACGAAGACCTGGAGCGCTACGGCGAGAAGACCCTTCATGAATCCCACGGAGTGGCTGTGGCATTGAATGTGGGGGACCTGCTCATCGGTGAAGGGTATCGATTGCTGGCTTCGTGCAAGGCATCGCCCGCCCAGGTGGCGCGCATGGTGAAGGTGGCCAGCGAAGGCCAGCGCCAACTCTGTCATGGCCAGGGCACGGAGTTGCATTGGGCACGTCAGCCGCAGCCTCTCAAGACCAACCAGGTTCTGGATATCTTCCGCCGCAAGACAGCGCCCGCCTTTGAGGTGGCACTCAAGCTGGGAGCGCTTTATGCCGGACTCGAGGCATTCGAGGAGGTCGAGGACGCATTGGTGCAATACAGCGAGGCGCTCGGCATCGCCTATCAGATTCGTGATGACCTGAGCGACATCGGGTCCATGGGAGAAACGAATGATATCGCCGGGCTTCGGCCGAGCCTCCTGCTGGCCGTGGCGCACGACAAGGCCAAGGACCGGCAGAAGGAGATGCTCGCCTCCTGGTGGCGGCGCGCTCCTGAGGAGGGACTCGATGCTTCCACCATTGAGGCGCTCTACACCGAACTGGAGGCCGATCACCGCTGCCGCACCCTATTGGAAACCTACAAGGAAGAGGCGGTCCGCTCCCTGCGGGCGGTGGAGAACCCCAATCTAAAGGGGCTTTTGCGGCGGATCCTCGGCAAGATCTTCAACGACACCGAAATCAAGGGATGGTGCAAGGAATTCGAGGAAAAGAACCTGCAGACTTCCCCCGAATCCGTCCCCGTCAGGTGACCGGCCGACAAGGTCCCATTCGTTACACGACACCCTGGTCGGGATCGCACCCGAGCGGTGGTTGGGTAAGGTTTCCGTTTTCTTGAGGGGTGCCGGGAAAACTCGAAGCTCGAAATCCGGAATCCGAAACAAACTCAAATGTTCAAATCCAAATCAACTGGAGCAGGGCGGACTCCCAAAAGGTGAGGAGCAGATGGAACCAGGTCGTTTGACTCGCCTCGCCTCAAGCCGTGCGTGACGTGGTGACGCTTTAGATTTGGAGCCTTTGAATTTGTTTCGGGTTTCGAGCTTCGGAATTCGAGTTCCAGCGTGCGGATGCCACCCAATGCCCCACATCGTAACCACCGGCCATACGGCGTCGGCCCCCTCTGTTCAGCATCATGAGCCTCCATCGTGAAATGATCCAGGTCGCCCGCTTGGCGCCGCGCACCCTCAAGGATTCACTTCCATTGGTCGAGCGATTCTTTCTGGATCAACAGGATCCGAAAGGAGGCTTTCGCGACCGCGACGGGCGGAGCGATCTTTACTACACTACCTTTGGACTGGACGGGCTCTGGGCGCTGACGCAGCCCGGCACCAATCCGTTTGCCACCGCATGGAACCTGGCCGGGGAGTATCTCGGCCATTTCCTGGACCGAGGCGACCTGGATCTTGTGCATCTGTGCTGCGTGGCGAGGGGATTGGCCACGTTGCGTGAGGGACCGGCCGGGCGGGAGCAACCGGCCATGAGGGCCTGGCAGGGCAGGATGGGGGACCTGTTGGAACGATTTCGTGCCAGGGACGGCGGGTACCATCCCAAGCCCGGGCAGGACTTTGGCACCGCGTATGGATCATTCCTGGTCCTGGGTGCCTACCAGGACTGTGGCCAGAAGCTTCCCCAGCCCGAGGGGGTGCGGAGTTCGCTGCGTCATCTGCAAACCGTGGATGGCGCATGGGGCAACGAACGGGGCCTGCGAGCGGGTGCCACCAATGCCACGGCTGCCGCCATGACGGTGCTGCGCCAGTTGGGCGTTCCCATGCCGCCTTCGGCCACGCAATGGCTCCTGGCCAGACGCCATGTCCAGGGCGGCTTCACCGCCGCACCCCAGGCGCCCCTGCCGGATCTGCTCTCCACGGCCACGGCGCTGCATGCGCTGGCGGGAGAGCAGGTGCCCCTGGACAACCTGCGCGAGCCCTGCCTTGATTTCATCGACTCGCTGTGGACCAACGCAGGGGCCTTCCACGGGCACTGGGCCGACGACCATGTGGATGTGGAATACACCTTCTACGGTTTGCTGGCGCTGGGTCACCTTGGGGCGTGAACCTGCGGCGTCCGATCCTTGACTTGAAGGGACTCCGCTTAGCAGCCCGGTTAAAAAGGATGAAAGGAAAGTAGCCGCCGACGTCAGGAAGCGGATTTCGTGGAGGGATGGCTCCCCGAAACCGCCTCGTGACCTCGGCGGCTACTTTTTTAACGGGCTGTTAGGATGGGCGATCCACCAATTCGTCCAGGTGCTCGAAGCCCTCCTCAATAAAGGTGGTGTTCTGGATGCGGGCGAGGCGGGCGTAGAGGCCGTTGAGGGCGAGGAGAGATTCATGGTTGCCCCGCTCGACAATGCGTCCGTGGCGGATAACAAGAATCTGGTCGGCCTTGCGAATGGTGCTGAGCCGATGGGCGATGACGAAGCTTGTGCGGCCGACCATGAGCCGTTCAAGGGCTTCCTGAATCAGCTTCTCGGTGGCGGTATCCACGCTGGCCGTGGCTTCATCCAGGATGAGGATCGGCGCATTCTTGAGGATTGCGCGGGCGATGCTGACCCGCTGCTTTTCCCCGACGCTGAGTTTCACGCCCCGTTCCCCCACACGGGAATCGTAGCCATGGTCCAGCCGCGTGATGAAATCGTGGCAGTTGGCAGCCCGGGCGGCGTCCATCATCTCCTCCTCGGTGGCGTCCAGGCGGCCGAACAGGATGTTCTCGCGCAGGGTGCCGTTGAAGAGGAAGGGCTCCTGGCTCACGATGCTGATCTGGTCCCTCAAACTTTCGAGGGTGACCGCACGGATGTTGTGGCCATCGATGGTGATGCTGCCCCCGGAATACTCGTAGAAGGCAGGGAGCAGGCTGACCAGGGTGGACTTGCCGGATCCCGTGGGGCCGACCAGGGCCACCATCTCGCCGGGACGCGCCTCCAGGGAGATGTCCTCCAGCACAGTACGATTCGGATCGTAGGCAAACCGCACCTTCTCATAACGCACTTCGCCCCGGACGGGCGTTGTGATCGGGAGTCGCGCGGCCTGATCCGCGCCCGCGCGCTCGATGTCGGCATCGAGGATGTCAAAGACCCGCTCGCCCGCGGCACGCGCGGCCTGGAGCATCTGATTGAGTCCGTGCAACCGGCTGATGGGCTCATAGAACAGGAAGAGGTAGAACAGAAAGGCGATGAGCTCGCCCACGGTCAGCGGCCCCTGCAGCACCTGGTTGCCCCCAACCCACAGCACCAGAACCATCCCGCATCCGGCGGCCAAGCTCATGGCCGGGGAATAGGTGGCCCAGGCACGCATGACGCGGAGGGTGCCATGACGGAGGGCGTCAGCCCGCGCGGCGAACCGGCGGTCCTCGTGGCGTTCCCGCACGAAGGATTTGACCTGGCGGATGCCCTGCAGGTTGTCCATGAGAAGGGCGTTCATGGCACTGGCGGCCTCCCGTTGGGCCCGATACCGTCGGTGTGCCGTGAGGGTGTACCAAAGGACACCCACGGCCAGCAGCGGCAACGGGGCAATGGCCACCAGGGCCAGCAATGGATTGATGACCAGGAGAATTCCCAAAACGACGATAACGCTGAGAACCGCCACGGATCCCTGTTCGGTGCCATCGATGAGAATGCGCTCCACCGAGTTCACATCCTCAATCACCCGCGTCATGAGATCACCCGAGGCGCGCTGGTCGAAGTAGGGGATTGGCAGGCGCTGGAGCTTGGCGTAAACGGCGCGGCGCATGTCGTAGATGACATTCTGTTCGAGGTGATTGTTGATGCGGATGCGCAGGCTGTTGAAGAGGTCACGCAGGAGGAAAGCCGCGAACATGGCCAGGATGACCGGGGTGAGGTACTCGGCCTTGCCCAGGCCGATGACATCGTCGATGACAAACTGGGTCAGCTTGGGATAGACGAAGGTGAAGCCCAGGGAGAGCAGGGCGCAGCCCATGTTGCCGACGGCCATCCACCGATAGGGGCGCAGAAACACCGCCACCCGCCGCACGACCTCCCACGTGGAACGTGGCTTGGCCGTAAACGTCGGGTCCGTGTGGGCGCCTTGGATGGCATGTCGCGACATGGATTCCTGAGTCACCTGGCGTCCCGGAGGAGCCGGGACAAGGGGCAGAGTGTAGCGGCCCGCCATCTTGAAGGCAACACGGGGGGAGATCCGAAGGCCAGGGACGGCCACAGGGCCGTTGACAAAGTCCGCGGGTCGAAGCGTTGTCGCCATCAGACCTGCCGGTTTTATCGTGCTCTTACCCTTAACCCGAAAAGTACGACCCACATGGTGTCGTTTTGCCGGGCCCCTCACCCCGGCCCTCTCCCAGGGGGAGAGGACTTCGACGAGCTCAGTCGAGCGGAGACCCGTCCTCCACGCGGAGAGAGGCTGCTTCGCTGATCCCTTCACCCTGGGGTGGGATGCTGTTCCCTCTCCCCTCGGGAGAGGGCAAGGGTGAGGGGCCTTTGATATGGTGGGATGATGTGTGCTCTCCTCGCCCATGTTTCACCTTGTGACCCAACCCGCTGCGCAGCCTCCTTTCCCCAGTAGCGTCTGGGATACGACGTATTCTTACTCCTACTCTGCAGAGGCGAGCAAGAGCTAGAGCAAGAACCTGCGCCACAGGCGCCCGTGCCGACTTTGTCAAACGTCTTGGGGGCGGCTGCAGATGGCTACTTTTTGGCCGAAGCAGGAAAAATTGATGGCCTCCATCGTGGGGGAACCGGTAATCTGGCCCCAATGTTAAGCCGCGTGGATACGAGTCAACCTGCCGAAGTGGAGGGGGTTGTATTGGCCATCTACAAAGAGCTTTTTCCAGACGGAGATCCCTCGTTGGTGAGGCATGCATTTGCGTGGGCGGAGGAATGCTTCACAGGGAAATACGACGGTTACCAGGCGATCGACGCGCGCTACCACGATTTCGAGCATACCCTGCAGGGGACCCTTTGCCTGGCCCGCATCCTGGCTGGCCGACATCGGAACGGGGCCAAGCCACACGTCAGTCGGCACAGCTTTGAGCTCGGTTTGCTGGCCATCCTGTTTCACGACACCGGCTACCTGAAGCGGTCACAGGACCACGCGGGCACCGGTGCCAAATACACGCTGACCCATGTGCGCCGCAGCGCCGACTTTGCCCGGGAGTTCCTGGGACAGAAGGGATTCAGCGATGATGACCTGCTCAGTGTGCAGAACATGATCCGATGCACCGGCATCAGCTCGGAGCTTGCGGAAATCCGATTCCAAAGCGCGGAGGAACAGATTGTGGGACATGCCCTGGCCACCGGAGATCTGCTCGGTCAGATGGCGGCGGGCGATTACGTGGACAAACTTCCGGTCCTGTTTCAGGAATTCGCTGAGGCCGTCGCGTTCAGCAACGAGCCCAACTGCCGTCTGGCTCGTTTCCGCGATGCCGAGGATTTGATCGTGAGAACCCCCTCCTTCTTTGCCGACATCGTCATGCCCCGGCTGGAGCGGGATTTCGGAGGGCTCTACCGGTTTCTGCACGATCCCTACCCGGACGGCCCCAACCCTTACCTTAAGTGGATCGGAGAGAACCTGGAGAGAATTGAGTCCAATCCGGGTTCCCAGAGCGGCGCCAGATGACATGGCGCATCCGGCTTCCTGTCCCTTTCGGAACCCACCCCGTCAACGGCTCTGCGGTTCGGCAACATGATGTGATCCCATGTCCAAGGAGTATGTGCTCAAGCCCTTCCGTCCCGTCGTCGATCTGCACATCGACTACGAACGGGAGTTGAACCCGCAGCAGGCGGCCGCCGTGACGGCGCCCCCCGGTCCCGCCCTGGTCCTGGCGGGGGCAGGTGCGGGCAAGACGCGGACCTTGATCTACCGCGTGGCCTTCCTGCTCGAGCAGGGGATTCCGGCCGAACGCATCCTGTTGCTGACTTTCACGAACAAGGCAGCCAAGGAGATGATGCGGCGGGTGACGGATCTGCTGGGGGGCGATCCTGCCGGACTTTGGGGAGGGACGTTCCACTCGGTGGGACACCGCATCCTGCGACGCCACGCCGAGCAGATCGGCTATCGTGGCAACTTCACGATCCTGGACCGGGAGGATGCGCGGGACTTGCTCAAGGCGTGCCTGGCTGATTCCGGGCTGGAGACCAGCGACACGCGCTTCCCCAAGCCGGACTTGCTGGGCGACATCTATTCCCTGGGGGTCAACACGGGCCAGTCCATTGCCGAGATTGTGGGCCAGTACCATGATCATTTCACCCGGCTCATTCCCCAGATTGAAACGCTGGGCAAGCTCTACCAGGAACGCAAGCAGCGCGCCAACGTGATGGATTTCGACGACCTGCTGGTGCTCTGGCGCACCCTGCTGCGTGAGCATCCGCAGGTGTGCGACCACTACCAGCGGGCCTTTCAGTTTGTCCTGGTGGATGAATACCAGGACACCAATGTGATCCAGGCCGACCTGGTGGATCTGCTGGGCGCCCGGCACCAGAATGTCATGGTGGTGGGCGATGACTCCCAGAGCATCTACTCCTGGCGCGGCGCCAACTTTCAAAACATCCTGCAGTTCCCCCGCCGCTATCCCAAGGCCAGGGTCTTCAAGATCGAGACCAACTACCGGAGCACCCCGGAAATCCTGCAACTGGCCAACGCCGCCATCCAGGGCAACGCCTGCCAGTTCGAGAAGGAACTTGCACCCGTCCGTGCCTCCGGAATCAAGCCGGTCGTGGTGACCTGCGGCAATGCGACCCAGCAGGCGGCGTTTGTCGCGCAGCGCCTGCTGGAGCTTCGCGAGGAAGGGCGGTTGCTTCAGGACATGGCCGTGCTGTACCGATCCCATTTCCACGCCCTGGAGCTGCAGCTCGAACTGACCCGCCGCAACATCCCCTTCTCGATCACCAGCGGCATCCGCTTCTTCGAGCAAGCCCACGTCAAGGATGTGGCCGCCCATCTGAAGCTGATCTGCAACCCGGGCGACGAACTGGCCTTCAAGCGCCTGGTCCGGTTGATGCCCGGCGTGGGAGGCAAGGGGGCGGAGATACTGTGGGCCGCGTTTCGGCGCAAGGTGTTCGATGATGGCGGATCCGCCACGCCCGCCCAGCCACCCAGACTGGCGGAGGCCCTGCAGGCGTGCGCTTCGGTCGCCCCCAAAAAGGCGGCCCGGGCCTGGACGGAATTCGCCATTCTGGTCTCGCAACTGGAGGCGGAGGAAGTCCGCACCCGCCCGGGTCGCATGATCGAAATCGTGCTCGAAGGCAGCTACGAAGATCACCTCAAGGCCACCTATTCCAATCATCGCATCCGCCTGGAGGACCTGGAACAACTGGCGACCTTTGCGCTCGGCTTCGCCGGCACCGAGGAGTTCCTCACTCAACTGGCCTTGCTCACCAATGTGGAGGCGGAGCAGGGGACGGGGAACGCCGACCAGGAGCAGGTCCGCCTCTCGACGATTCATCAGGCCAAGGGCCTGGAATTCGGCGTGGTGTTTGTCATCATGCTGTGCGAAGGCCTCTTTCCCAGCGCCCGTTCCCTGGACATGGACGAGGATGCCGAGGAGGAGCGCCGTCTGTTCTACGTGTCGGTCACGCGAGCCAAAGATGAGGTTTACCTCAGCTACCCCCAACTGCGCATGCTCCCGGGCGGTGGGCGCGAAATGATGCAGGAACCCTCGCGGTTCCTGAATGAACTGCCCGACGGATTGGTGGACCAATGGATGCTCAGCCCGTTCGGAGCCTCCCACTGATCCCATCCCGGCACCTAGCAGAGCCCGTTAAAAGGTAGCCGCCGAGGTCACGAGGTGGTCCCAGAGGGTCAAGAAACCTCGACAAACACCTCCCCTGATCCCTGCGGCCGCCGGACGGCCACATGCAGCTCGTGGGTGATTGAACGGGCTGTTAGGAGGACTCGTCCGGGGCTGGGAAATCTCGCAGTAACGGCGGAGAGTCGTCCTCCTCCAGCAACCTCAACGCGGAGGCAATGACCTTGACTTGCAACGCCACATCATGGGGTCGGCCCAGCGGATACCCGTGGGGGAAGGGCATGAAGAGCGCCCGGGGAGGCCGCACCTTTTCAGCCACTTCACGCAGCAACTGCAGGCAGACGGTGCTGATTCCCGATCGTTCCAATTCGGCGGCCATCAGGCTCACGGCCTGATTGCACATGGGTCACACGGGCACCAGCAGGGCGATGTCCACCTCGTCCTGGCGCAGGAGACCGGCCACCTGCGGGACGGTTTCCTTGGTGAATCTGCCGGTGGCGGTGAGGGATCCCATGATGGAGATGTGGCGTCGGTTGACGGAAGCGATGCGGCCATCGGCCGCCATTTCCCGGACCCGGTCCACCGGAAACCCCAGGTTGGGATCCGCCTGGATGCCGGCATGATCGAAGGCATGGCTCCGGTGGCATTCCCGGAGGGTGGCCGCCGAAGCCGTCGCATCGATCTCGCGGAACGACCAGTCACCACCCCGGACCGTGGTATCGAAGGGCGTCTGGCCGGGAAGCACGAATCCCGCGCTGGAGACCAGGGCCAGACGTGACTCCCGGACGGGGCGGCGCAAGGGCGACCATGGAACCGGGTCGATGCGCCGCCAACGGTAGGCCTTGAGGAACAACCTCAGGTCCAGGGAGAATTCTCGGATCGAACCCATGTCGAAAGTAGCATCAATCCACACGCCCCGGTCCGCTATAAGCGCACCGTGACTGACATGTCTCGGCAACCGTGACCGAAGTCAGTAGAGGGAGCCTGGGTTTCAGCCGGCGCCAGATCCAGATGGCCAGGTTCTCACTGGTCGGGTTTTCCAGGCCTCGAATCTCGTTCAGATATCGGTGGTCAAGGCGGTTCCAGATCGGTTTGAACGCCGTGGAGATGTCCGCGTAATCCATGACCCAGCCGAGACGGTCGTCGCACTCGCCGGACACCATGACATCGACCTTGAAACTGTGGCCGTGCAGACGGCGGCATTTGTGATGGCGGGGCAGATGGGGCAGCAGGTGCGCGGCTTCAAATTGAAAGGTCTTGATCAGGTCCATGGGATCTCAGAGGTAAGGTTCAGTCCCGTATGCGTTCGAGGTCCGTCCACAACACAAGGTCCGCCAAGGGTGGGCGTCCGTCGTGATGCCAGGCCAGGGGCGGGTCCTGCATCTGGCCGGCGGGGCAGACGCGGCTGGCGCCCCAATGCGCCAGTTCATGTGCGATGGATTCCAGCTTGGAGGCGGGGCAAGCCACCCCCACCGTGCTGACCTGATGACGCACCGGCTCCGCCACACGCAGGAGTTCCTCCAGTTGGGCCACCGGCTTCACGTAGATGAATCGGTTCAAGCAGGAAAGCTGAAAGAGGGGATCCTGCTCAAACACCACCGTCCAGGCGGTGCCCTTTTTGCTGGACCAGATGCACGTTTCCGTCGAGTGGGCGGCGCGGATCTCGTAGAAGTCCCGCTTCATGCGGATGGTGGCATGTTCCTCCTCCGTCAGGCGTCCCCTAGGTTCGAGCTCTTCGCGTTCCTCCAGCGCGGACGCCAGGCTGGCGGACAACTCCTCAGCCGGAACGGCCCCGCCAACTTCGGCATAAATGATGTGGGGGGAAAGACACCCGTGCTGGTCCCAGGCAACGATGTCGTCCACGATGCGGGGGAGCCATTGGCGAAGGCCGGCCCGGGAAAGGACCTCGCGAGTGGCCAGCAGGAAACTGACCTTGTGGCCGTGCCCCACAAAGCGCACCCCTTCAGGCAGGCGACCACGGATTTGGCTCAGCGTCTCGTTGCGTCCGGTGGCTGTGACCAGATCCACCTCGGCGAACAGGTGTTCCTCGATGTCGCGATGCCCCCCGGACCATGTGGCGATCTCAAGACACGCTCCGAGCTTGGAATCCACGGCATAGATCGAATGCCCGAACAAGCGGGGAAAGAAATCCGCGCCACAAGCGCATTTGATGACCTGAGCCGAGCGAACCAGCAGCCCGGCCAGCATGCTGAACCAGGCCGGAACCGGCACGTTGCCCGCGGTGAAATGAGCGATCAATTCAGGCCCGCGAGCCAGGGCCCGGGAACCGAACTCCGCTTCGACCGTGGCAAACTGATCCAGACGACGACCATGTCCCAGTTCCTGGAGCAGCAGGGCCTCCAATGAATCCCGATGGATGCGTCCAAAAAAGGTGTCCACGCCGCGTTGCAACACCTCCCGGGAGAACCCGCTCAACTCGGGCCCCTGTTCCAGCGCCATGACACGGAAGGGATCCTCCGGATCCATCCAATTCGAGGCCACCTCCGCCAGGGTTTCGATGACATCTTCGGTGCTCCGCTCGGCAAGGAACCGCGCCCGGTTTCGCCGCACGGTGCGCGCCGCCTCCTGCACCAGCGCCGGGGTGGGTTCGGCATCCACATCCGCCAGAAAGTAGTCGGGCAATGTCATCGAGTCTGAGGCAAGTCTGCCAGCTGAAGGGAACATCCGCGAGGCTGCGATTGACGGGCGCGCCCCAACAGTTCAAAGCCGTCTCCCCGCCGGCGGACCAGGTCTTGGGTGCGGATGGAGACGGCGGACCAGGCGTTGGCCAGATCCAGCACCTGCAGCAGGCCAACGCCCCCATCCGGGACCGGCTGCGCATCCTCCGGAGATATGACCACAGGCATGGCCCAGGGAGGGAACCGGTATGTTCGGGATTCGTTCGCGCCAGGCTCATCGTAGGCTTGGGATCCCAGCTCGCACATGCCGTATTCGCCGAGCACCTGGCCCGAAGGGACTCCAAGAAACCGGTGGATGCGGGACAACAACTCGGCGCGGGGCAGCGCCCGGGAGCGTCCCTTGTAGCCTCCGGTTTCCATGATCCAGGATCCCGCGGGCAGGCCCAAAGGGGACCCGATCGATTCGAGATGATCCGTCAGGTGCACAAAATGAAATGCGGTGCCGATCAGCGCGACAGGTGAGCCACCCTGCACGTGACGCACCAGCTCGGGTCTCAATCGCTCCATGGACAACTGCCAAGCCCCAGCCGGAGCCGCCACGTCCCCGGCAAACCAGAAGGGGCGCCCGAACTGTTTGGCGACCACTCCCAGCATGTGAACGAGCGAGGACTCCGGGGCCAGATCGGGTGACGGCGTAAGCAGGATCAAGGCGGTGTTCTGGGAAAGAACCTCGGTTCGGCGTTGAAACGCCCGCCAGAGGGAATGCTCATAGAGCGCCAGGGAATTATCGTTGTGCCAGTGACGCGAACGGAAGGCGCCGGTGGTGCCGCTTGAAACAAACCTCCTGGTCCGCCGATCAGGTGGCAGGCAGGTCACGTCGAGCTGGCGAAAGGCCTCACACGGAACCGCGGGAATCTCCATCACGGTCGATGGCCGGCAGCGGTTTGCATGAAGGGCGGTCAAAACCGGATTGGCACGCTGCTGCCAGTCATGGAGAGCCAGCGCCAGTTCATCAAAGCGCGCAATCAGGTCTTCCGGGAGGGGAACCGCCGGATGCCATGTTCCCGCCCGATCGATGAACGAGCGAATGTCGGCGGCCAGCGGATGGTGGTTGGATGTGCTCATGCGGTTTTGAACGCGACCGGGGTCGTCGGCTGGTTGTCCGCCACAGCCTGGCCAGACTCTTAAACCGAGCGCGCTCCGCGTGCAAGAGGGGAATGCCCGAGTCGCGCATCTCGGGTGAGTTTAAAGGTGGGTGACCCGCTGGAGTATGAGTGCGTCATTCCCCAGACGCTGCTGGGGAATGAAGGCTGCGCAGAGGGTTGGATCACAAAGTGAAACTTGGGCGGCCCGAGCACTCTACATCGCACCCTATCAAAGGCCCCTCACCCCAACCCTCTCCCGCGGGGAGAGGGAGAGTCGCCTTCAGCGCGGAGAGGGGCTGAATTCCTGATTCCTTCACCCCGGGGTGGCATGCTTTTCCCTCTCCCCGCGGGAGAGGGTCAGGGTGAGGGGCCCCTGCAAAACAACAACTTGTTGGTCGTTCCTTTCGGGTAAAGGGTAGGAGCTAGAACCTGTGCTACAGAAGCCAGTGCCGTCCCCCAGGGGTAGGGCGCCTGACAATGTCGGCACGGAGGGATGAGGCACAGGTTCTTGCTCCGGTCCACGAAGATGAAAAGTCCGCATGCCCAATCGGGTGACCGGTCGAGGGAAGGATCTGGTTTTGCAGAGGGCAGGCGGTTTCCGCTATGGTGCCACCACATGGCGCGCGTGGTATTCCAAGTCGGTTGGCTGTTCCTTGCAGTGGCCCTTGTCCCCCTGTCATCCTCCGCTGCGGAGGATTGGCAAGCAGGCGAAGGATATCGGTTCAAGCTGCTCACGCCGGAAGCCTCCTTGCCCAATGGGTTCACCCGCATGCCCTCGGCCAAAACCGGAATCACCTTCACCAACCAGTTGACCCAGACGTGGTCCTTGACCAACCAGATCCTCCTCAACGGCTCCGGCGTCGCGGCGGGTGATGTGGACGGGGACGGGCTTACCGACCTGTACCTGTGTTCGCTGGTTGGTCCCAACCGGTTATTCCGCAATCTGGGCAACTGGAAGTTTGAGGATCTCACCGGGACATCCGGAGTGGGGCTGGACGGACTTCCTTCCAGCGGGGCGGTGCTGGCAGATCTCAACGGCGATCGGCGCCTGGATCTTCTCGTCAACACCGTGGGCCATGGCACCCATCTGTTCATGAATCGAGGCGAGGGCCGCTTCGAGGCCGCGGCGACGCCGCTCAATCCCGGGCGGGCCGGCATGACCACAGCCTTGGGGGATCTGAATGGGGATGGCTTCCTGGAGGTTTACATTGCCAACTACCGAGCCTCCGCCCTGATGGACATGCCCTATGCGGAGTTTCTTTTCGGGCACGTTGACGAACAGCGCGTCGTGACCCATGTGGACGGTCGCCCGGTCACCGAGCCCGACCTGGCCAACCGCTATGTCTTCAATGAAAAGGGCGGCATCGAGGAGGTGGGCGAACCCGACATGCTCTACCGCAATCTGGGCGGCACCAACCTCATGCCCGTGTCGTTCACGGACGGCCTGTTCCTCGACGAGAACGGAAAGAAGCTCACCCAGCCTCCTCTCGATTGGAGCCTCTGCGTCACGATTCGCGACCTGGACGGGGATGAGAAGCCCGACATCTACGTTTGCAACGACTTTGATTCGCCCGACCGTGTCTGGATGAACCTGGGGGGGTTTCGCTTTCGCGCCCTTTCCCCGGACGTGTTGCGCAAGACCAGCCACTTCTCGATGGGGGCGGATTTCGCCGACATCAATCGCGACGGGCGGGACGACATCTTCGTTCTGGACATGCGCCCCCGACGCCAGGTTGAACGCATGGACATGATGGGAGATCGGGAACTGCCGGTGCCCGCCATCGGCGTGTTCGACAACCGCCCCTCCTACATGATGAACACGCTCTTCCTGAACTTGGGCGATCGCGCCTACGCCGAGATCGCCCGGTTCAGCGGTGTGTCGGCCACCGATTGGTCCTGGACCCCGCTCTTCATGGACGTGGACCTGGACGGTTACGAGGACCTTCTGGTCGCCAACGGCCATGAGCGGGCCTCCCGCAGCCTCGATGCCACCATGCTGCTCAAGCGGATTCGCCAGGAACAGAACCTGAACCGCGCGCAAACATTGCAGTCGCGCCACTTTGTGCCGCGCATGGATGCGCCCAATGCCGCGTACCGCAACCAGGGAGACCTGACCTTTGCGGATCAGAGCGAGGCATGGGGTTTCGACCTGAAGGGGGTCTCCCATGGGATGTGTCGCGCGGACCTGGACAACGACGGCGATGAGGACGTGGTGATCAACAATCTCAACGATGAGGCCTCGATCCTGCGCAACAACGCCGGCAGCGCGAGAGTGGCGGTCCGCCTGGCAGGACGATCGGGCAACCACCAGGGCATTGGTGCCCGCATTATCGCGCGGGGCGGACCGGTGGAGCAGAGCCGAGTGGTGACCTCCGGAGGGCGCTACCTATCCGCGGACGACCCCGTGTCCGTCTTTGCGGCCGGGTCGCCGACCAACCGCCTAGACATGGAGGTGCGCTGGCCCAGTGGAGCCAAATCCCGGCTGGCCGGATTGGATGCCAACCGTCTCTATGAGATATCCGAACCGCCTCCCCCTCCAAACCCAGCGCCGATCATGCCCGTCCTGAAGCGTCCCTGGTTTGAGGATGTTTCCAGGCTCGTTCCCGCACGACATGTGGAACCCCCGTTCAACGAGCAGAACCGCCAGCCACTGCTGCCTCATAACCTGCATCAGTCGGGCCCGGGATTGACCTGGCTGGATTGGAATCAGGATGGTCACGAAGACGTCGCCATGGGCAGCGGGAATGGAGGGCGAATCGCCCTCTGGCTCGGTGACGGCAAGGGTCACTTCCAGGCGGTCCAAGAGGAGGCTCGCCCACAGGCCCTCACCCGCGACACCACCACGCTGCTGCCCATCCCCGAGCCGGCATCCGGGCCCAGTCTCCTGGCCGGATCTTCCAACTACGAGGATGGTCTGGCGCTGGGCGGGGCGGCACGCCGTTACGCACGCACGGATGCCGGAGGCGAGGACGCCGTACCCGGCCAGCCTTCCAGCACGGGGCCCATGTCTCTCGGCGACGTGGATGGCGATGGAGATCTGGACCTCTTCCTGGGTGGGCGCGTGGTGCCCGGGCGTTACCCCGAGGCGGCAACCTCACTAGTTTACTTGCGGGAACAAGGTCAATGGCGGCTCGATGCGGCATGGTCTGAGCCCTTCAAGAACGTTGGTCTGGTCTCGGGCTCGACCTTTAGCGACATGGATGACGACGGGGACCTGGACCTTGTGCTGGCCTGCGAATGGGGGGCGGTGCGGCTTTATCTGAACGAAGGGACGGGTTGGAAGGATGCGACCGGCCCCTGGGGGCTGGCTTCCTATCGCGGCTGGTGGCAAGGCGTGGCGGCGGGAGATTTCAACGGAGACGGCCGCATGGACCTGCTGGCCTCCAACTGGGGGCGCAACCTTCACTTCCAGGAACCTCGCCGCATCTACTTCGGTGACTTCGACAACAACACGACAGTGGACATCCTGGAGGCCTACCGCGAATCCCGCGAAGCACCATGGATGCCGGTGCATCAACTGGATTTCATCGTCCGTGGCTGGCCTTTGCTGGTGCGGCGATTCAACAGCTACCAAGCCTACGGGACCAACACCATTGACCAACTGCTGGGAGAGGCCGCAGGCTCCACGCGTTGGCTGGAGGCGAATTGGCTTCTCAGCACGCTCTTCCTCAACGTCGGAAATGGATTTCGCGCCATGCCCCTTCCAAGCCCGGCGCAATGGACTCCCGCCTTCGCCGTGGTGGTGGCGGACTATGATGGCGATGGACGCGAGGATGCCTTTCTCAGTCAGAATTTTTTTGCCACGCTGCGGGACACCCCGCGCTTCGATGCCGGTTTCGGATTGATGCTCAGAGGCGACGGGCAGGGAGGATTTGAGGCCTTGCGCCCGGAGGATAGCGGTTTTCGAATCCTGGGCGAACAGCGAGGAGCAGCGGCGGCGGACTACGACGAGGACGGCTGCACGGATTTGGTGGTCGGACAGAACGGTGCGGACCTAAAACTGTATCGAAACCGCACGGCCAAGCAGGGATGGCGCGTCCGCCTGGCCGGCCCTCCCGGGAACCCTCACGGCGTGGGTGCACGGCTTCGCCTTGGAGATGGCCAGGATTGGGGCCCGGCCCGAGAGGTGAGTGCGGGATCGGGTTATTGGTCAGTCAACAGTGCTGTGGAGGTGCTGCACGCCAAGAAGGATGGGGCGACCCGCCTCGAGGTGCGCTGGCCCGGGAAGGCCCCCATCAGCTATATCGTTCCCCCCAATGCCCGGGAGATCCGGGTGACGCCGGCCGGTGAGATCACGGCATCACCCTAGCAAGGGACGATTTCAGCGGGCCAGAGGGGAACGACGGTTGCCTAGTTTCATCCGGCCGCTATGATGGGCCGCGTAGGGCAAACGCCCCCTCAGAAGCATTTTCATGGATATCAAACTTCCAAAATTGGGAGAAGGCGCCGATAGCGGCACGGTCGTGAATGTTCTCGTGCAGGAAGGGGACCAGGTCGAGAAAGGCCAGATCCTGATTGAACTGGAAAACGAAAAGGCGGTGGCGCCCATTCCCTCCACAGCCGCCGGAACGGTCCGCAGTCTCCGTGTCAAGATGGGGGACAAAGTCGCGGTCGGACAGGTGCTGGCGGTTCTGGACGGGGGAGGGGGATCTTCCCAATCCCCCCCTCCTCAGGAGACCACGAAGAAGGATTCGGAAGCGCCTCGCCCATCCCCTCCGGCCGCTTCTGATGCACGGGATACTTCAGCACCGCCGGCGGGCGTGGTGAATCCCGATCCTGTGGCTCCGCCCTCCGTGAGAAAACTGGCCCGCCAGGTGGGCATCGACCTCACGCGGGTTTCGGGCTCCGGATCAGGTGGGCGCATCGAGAGGGAGGACCTGCAGCGATACGTGGCGCGCCTGCAGGATCTGGCGGCTCGCCCCGCCCAGGCGCGGGAATCAGCACCCTCCGCGGATCGCATTGATTTTTCCCAGTGGGGTCCGGTCCGCAAGGTTGCCATGACTCCGATCCGGAAGACGATCAGCCGGCGCATGGTGGAGAATTGGCAGAGCATTCCTCACGTCACGCAATTCGAGGAACTGGACATCACCCAAGCCAACGGACTGCGCAAGGCGCTGGCGGAATCGTATGAAGCCAAGGGGACACGACTGACCCTGACGCCGTTGGTGATTCGCGCGCTCGTGGACACGCTGAAGAAGCACCCGATCTTCAACGCCAGCCTCGATGAGACCACCGGGGAAATCGTCTTCAAGGATTACTTCCACATCGGATTGGCCGTGGACACCGAGCAGGGGCTGCTGGTCCCGGTGCTTCGCGATGCGGACAAGAAGGGGATGGTTGAACTGGCCCAGGTCGTCACCGCGCTGGCCGAGAAAGCCCGCCAGCGCCGCCTAAGCTTGGAGGAAATGCGCGGCGGCACCTTCACCCTTTCCAACCAGGGCGGTCTTGGAGGTTCCTTTTTCACGCCCATTATCAACAAGCCCGAAGTGGCCATCCTGGGATTGGGACGCGGCCAGCTTAAACTCAGACCCGGCTCTGAAGGCCCTCAAACCCGGTTGCTCATGCCCGTGGGCCTCTCTTATGATCATCGGCTCATCGACGGGGGAAGTGCCGCCCGGTTCGTGACCGACCTTGGTGCGGCCCTGGCCGGCATGACAGAGGAGGAACTCCGCCCCGAGGACTAGCACTAGGGGCCCCAAAACCGCTTGGAAAAATTTGAACATGGATCCTATCAAAACGGAAATCGTAGTGGTCGGGGCAGGCCCCGGCGGATACGCTGCAGCCTTTTACGCCGCCGACTTGGGCAAGCAGGTATTGCTGGTGGACCAGGAGGATCGGCTGGGCGGGGTTTGCCTCAACCGAGGCTGCATCCCCTCCAAGGCCCTGCTCCACGCGACGGAACTCATGCGCGAAGCCGGCGAAGCCTCCAAGATGGGCATCACCTTCGCCCCGCCGAAGGTTGACCTCGCCACGCTCCGCAAGTGGAAAAACTCCATCATCGAGAAGCTCGCGCAAGGCGTCGCCGGACTCGCCAAGGGCAGGGGGGTCACCGTGGCCAAGGGACGCGGACATTTTGAGGACTCGAACACACTGCGTGTGGAAACCGCTGAGGGCCAGCAGTTCGTTCAGTTCCAGAAGGCCATTGTGGCGGTCGGGTCCAAGTCGGCCTTGCCTCGCGCCTTCGACCTTGGCAATCCCCGCATCATGACCTCGCGGCAAGCCCTCGAACTGGAAGAGGTGCCCGCCGAACTCCTCATCGTGGGCGGCGGTTACATCGGCATGGAACTGGGAACCGTCTATGCCGCCCTGGGCAGCCAGGTGACCGTGGTGGAGGCGCTCGATTCCATCCTCGCCGGTGCCGATGCCGATCTGACCCGGCCCGTGCTCAAGCGCGCGCAGTCCGCCTTCAAGGAAATGCGCGTCAAGACAAAGGTCGCGCGCATGGCCACGCACAACAAACAGATCCAAGTCACCTTTGATGGGGAACAAGGCCAGAAAGAGGAGTTCTACGACCGGGTCCTGGTCGCCGTCGGGCGCGTCCCCAATTGCAAGGATCTCGGCCTGGAAAACACCAAGGTGCAACGAGACGACAAAGGCTTCATTCAGGTCAATGAGCGCCAAGAAACCGCCGACTCATCCATCTACGCCATCGGGGATGTGGTGGGCGGCGTCATGCTGGCGCACAAAGCCTCCAAGGAAGCCCGCATCGCCGTCGAGGTGATCGACGGCGAACCGAGCGTCTTCAAGGACATTGTCATTCCCGCCGTCGTGTTCACCGACCCCGAAGTCGCCTGGTGCGGCCTGACCGAAGCCGAGGCGAAGCAGGAAGGTCGTGCCATTGAAGTGGCCCGCTTCCCCTGGGCCGCTTCCGGACGTGCGCTCACCTACGACCGGACTGAAGGCATCACCAAGCTGATCATCGACCCTGAGACCGAGCGGATCCTGGGCGTCGGCATTGTCGGGCATGGCGCCGGGGAACTGATTGGCGAAGGGGTGTTGGCGGTGGAAATGGGGGCGACCGCCGCGGACCTCGCGGAATCGGTGCATCCTCATCCGACCCTTTCCGAAACCATCATGGAATGCGCCGAATCCTTCTTCGGCCACGCCACCCACACGATGGTCCGCAAACGCCGCTCCTGACCTGGCGGTGCCGGAGGCTTGCCCGAGACGCTCGGGGCGATAAGCTGCGGGCACATCATGCGATCCTTCCCTTCCCTGAGCGCCCTGTTCCGGGTATGGGCCGCATCCCTATGCGGCGGGATGGTGCTTGCCCTCCCAGCGGCAGGTCCGCCGGCCATGGATTACGGTCCCTTCCAATGCTATACCATCAGCCCGCCCGAAAACCCGGAGTCCAAGGAGTTTGACAACCTGGTGACCAAAGCGGTCTCCATCCGCCTGGGGGAGGGAGCCGCCTTGTGTTTTGACACGGAACTGCTCCGGGTATCCGCCCTCTGGACCGGTCCATGGCTCGATCGGTCCCTCACGCACCTCACCACCTACAAGGGAGAGCTTCATGCCCGGATCGCGGGCGACGTGGAGTTCCAGACCGTCGCCTTGCCTGGGTGGCATGTGGCCGAAAGCCGATGGGAGGATCCTCGCCCAGGTCAAGCCGGATCACTGCCTAGAGCATGGGGCCGCTATGTCGGACTCTTTTGCCACGGCGACAAGGTGATATTGGAATACGAGGTGGCCGGACGCCGCATCCATGAACACCCCTGGTTCGTCGGCAAGGACCATCAGGCCTTGTTCGTTCGCGATGTCCGGATTCAACCCGGCGATGAACCTCTGGAAATGCTCCTGGCCAACGGATTGGAACCGGCTTCCGGATCCGCAGCATCGCCCCCGCATCCCGCCACCGGCTGGGAGATGAGGGTGTTCCAACGTGCCGACGGAGCGCCGTGTGTGGCCGCCTGGACCATGCTCGACGGGGCTTCAGAACCACCGGCCAGCTTGCGATGGAACGCCGCGGGCCAGCTCAGTCTGAAACTACCCGCGTTGGCCAAGGAACGAACAATGCGCGTGGTCCTGGGCAGGAGCGCCAAAGGCCAAGTCCCGGACCTGGGTGAACTGACGCGCCAACCTGTTCCGGACTGGGAAACATGGACGCACGGCGGCCCCTCGCGGTGGCCGGAACTGCCGGCGATGAAAGGGCGCGTCTCAACGTCACGGGAAGCTTACGTGGTGGATACGCTCCCAGTGCCGCTGGATAATCCCTGGCACTCCTGGATGCGCCTGGTGGCCCTGGACTTCTTCGAGGACGGCCGCGCCGCAGTGGCGACCTGGAACGGGGATGTCTGGATCGTTTCAGGCATCGACTCGGAGCTCCAATCCGTGCGCTGGCGCCGATTTGCGTCGGGACTGTTCGAATGCCTGGGTCTCAAGATCATCAACGGCGTGGTGCATGTCCTGGAGCGCCACCAAATCACGCGCCTGCACGATCTCAACGGGGACGGCGAGGCCGACTTCTACGAGTGCCTCAACAATGATGCCCCCATCGGTCCCAGTTATCATGCGTTCTCCTTCGGCTTGGACACGGACGCGGCCGGGAATTTCTACTTTTCGCGTTGCGGGCATCGGGTGGATCCGGACTTGCCCCTCAATGGAGGCGTGATTCGCGTCCATGCCGACGGCTCCACCGCCGAACAGTGGGCCACGGGCATGAGAGCACCCAACGGCATGAGCATGTCACGGGACGGGCGGCTGACGTCCTCCGACAATCAGGGCAACTGGGTGCCGACCAGCCGCGTGGACCTTGTGCAGCCCGGTGGTTTCTACGGCTACATCCCGCATGCCCGAAGGTTTCCACCTCCGTCCGCCTACGATCCTCCTCTGTGCTGGATTCCCTATGGCTTGGACAACTCAAGTGGTGGCCAGGTCTGGGTGGACAGCGCACGCTGGGGGCCATTGAGGGGTCATCTCCTACACCTGTCGTACGGCAAGAGCAGCCTCTTTGATCTGGTCATGGATGAGTCTTCCTCGCCCCCGCAGGGATTGGTCGTGCCCTTCCACCTCAGGTTCGATTCCGGGCTCATGCGTGCCAGGACACATCCCCTGGACGGGCAGGTTTATGCCTGTGGCCTCAAGGGGTGGCAGACGACGGGTGTGCGGGATGGAGGCCTTTTCCGGGTGCGCTACACGGGCGCCCCACTCCTGCAGGTCACCGGCTGGCAGGTGCAGGCCGATGCCATCGTGCTGCGCTTTGACGTCCCATTGGATCCCGCATCGGCCACGGATCCGGAGAACTACGCCGTGGAACAATGGAATTACAAGTGGAGCGAGCGATATGGCTCCCCGGAATACTCCGTCCAGGACCCGGACCAGCAGGGGAGGGATGCCCTCACCGTTTCAGATCTAACGCTCGAAGAAGGGAAGCAGGCGGTTCGAATCGGACTTCCTGGATTGCAGCCGGTGATGCAAATCCGATTGCGGATGCGTTGCAGCACGGCGGATGGCCGCAAGGTGGACCAGGATGTGTATGGAACCATCCACCAAGTGCCCACGCCATGATCGAACCGACTCGACTCCGCCTGGCATGGGTGACATCGGGATCAGATGCTTTCGAGGAGGAAACCGCGGAAAGGGGTCGGGATTTGGGTCTTGATGGACCATTCCAGCGCCCCGCGGACGCTGACCGGATCGATGCTGGCCACCATGGCAAGCCTTTTTCGTGAGAGGTTATCCCGGGAAAGGTCAATCCACACCTCGTTGGGGCCCAATCGCTGGCCGTCCACGTAGAGCTGGAACTTCAGGATAAAGAATTTCCCCTCCTGAGTCTGGAACAGTTGCTGATCGCTGCTCCAGGTTGGTTTATGGGCCAGCCGCGTGGAGGTCTCCGTGTCGTAGGTTGTGTTGCCAATCGTGATTTTCACCGGATCGAGTGGGATTCTTCTTCCAGGGGGAGCCTGAAGAAGGGTGGTGTTCTTTTGGGCGAGCAGGCCAAATCACTGTGGAGGGAGAACCGATTGGGCACAGGTCTGCCCGCCGCCAGGATTTTGGGACGCCTGCTTTCGTCCTAATGATTAAGCTGTGCCCATTATGTACACCCGGTGAGGCGCTCACACCAGAGGCGCAAACCCCGTTTCAGAAGTCCGTATCCATCCGGTGGAACGCGTAGGGGAATTACGGGGTGCGCGTTCCTCCTCCTAAACCGGGGCATCATGGGTTTTTAATTTGCGGTAAGGACCGCGCATCGAGTACAAGGACCTCCGGGCGTCCCAGAGGGACAGCCTTCCACGCGGGAGCGCAATGGACTGCCGGTTCCCCGGAGGTTTTCCCCTTAACCAGCCTTAGCGGCAAGCTCACGGAAGGAGCAGGGCAAGCCCGTCTTGGAATGGATTCATTAATCGTAAATTAGCCTCAGTATTCTTTGGACAACGGCGCGAAGGGCATGGCTTTGGCCTTGTTTCGTGGCAAGTGAGCGATGATGAACTGGCGCTGGATGATGTTCCTAACTCTGGCCTGCGGCTGCCTGCGAGCGGCTGAGTCCCTGCCTTGGCCCGAGACGGCGGAACCCGAAGCCGTCCTGGCGCAAGTCTTTGGCGACGATCGATTCTTCGGTGGCCCGGCCTGGGATCCTCGAACCCAGATCCTTTATTTCACCGCCTTCAGCAAAACCAACCAGCAGATCCTTCAAATGATGGCTGACGGCAAGGTCACCGTATGGCTGAATCAAACCAGTGGCATCAACGGCACCTTCCTGTCCAACTCGGGCCGTCTGCTGGCCGCGCAGGCCCACGGACATCGCATCATGAGCTACGGGTTGGGGGAGAAAGGTCCCACCGAAGTAAAGACCCTCCTCTTCGACCCGACGCTTCATCAACCCAACGACCTGTGCCAGACACCGCGAGGCGACATCTACTTCACCGATCCCGATTTCAAGGAACGGAAGACCAGTGCCATCTACCGCATTGCCCCGGATGGACAGGTGACACGCGAGCGGACGGATGTGGCGGTTCCCAACGGCATCATCGCCTCGCCCATGGGCAAGTTCCTTTACGTGGCCGACAGCGATGCCAAACGTTGGATGGTTTACCCTATCCTCAAGGACGGGGCCCTGGGCGATGGCACCGTGTTTTTCAAACCGGAGACCGAGTCCACGATGGATCCCGACGGCATGTCCATGGATGAAGAAGGCAATGTCTATCTGACCGGGATGGGCGGCATCTGGGTGGTCCATCCTAAAGGCAGGCTCATCGGATTCATCCCCATCCCAGAAATCTGCTCCAACCTCGCGTTCGGAGGGACGGACGGCCGCACCCTCTACATCACCTGCAGTTCCAAGCTCTATTCCCTCCGCATGAGGGTCCAGGGGGCCAGCTACGGAAGGCGCATCTGGCAGATTTTCAGAAGCGCGGACTAGGCCGGTCTGTGCCGTCCACCCGTCGTCGCCCGCACGCCGCGCCAGGACCGTTTTTTATTTGCAGAGCACCACTTTTGCCTATACTTCCGACCCTCTCGCATCGGCTTGCAGCGGTTCTCCATTGGCTTGAGCTCACCCGATGAAGGGAGGAGTGCTTTGATGACCAAACCAACCATGAAAGCCGTCGGCGTCTTGCCAGGCAAACGTACCGTCGAACTTGTGGATCATCCCATTCCCCGCGTCCAGCGGAAGGGCGAGATCTTGTTCCGCACCTTGGAAGTGGGAATCTGCGGGACCGACAAGGAGATCTGCTCCTTCGTTTACGGTTCGCCCCCGGACGGTTTTGATTATCTCATTCTGGGCCACGAAGCCTTGGGTGAAGTCGTGGAGACAGGCGAAGGCGTGACCAGCCTACGTCCCGGAGATCTGGTTGTCCCCTCCGTTCGACGCCCCTGTTCAGATCCCAACTGCACACCCTGCCGGACAGGCCTGCAGGACTTTTGCTCCTCAGGTGGCTTCACTGAACGAGGCATCAAGATGACTCATGGTTTCCTGACGGAGTATGTGGTGGAGGAGGAGCGATACCTCAATCGCGTCCCCCCAAACCTTAGGGATGTGGCCGTATTGGTCGAGCCTCTGACCGTCGCCGAAAAGGCTCTGGCACAGGTCTGGAAGGTGCAGGATCGACTGCCTTGGCGCAGCGCTACCCAGGCAGGCACTCCCCTTGGAACTGGAAAAAGCGCCGTGGTTCTGGGAGCCGGCCCCGTCGGCATTCTCGGTGCCATGCTTCTGCTCGTGCACGGTTTCAAGACGTTTGTGTATTCGCGCTCAAAGACACCCAACCCGAAAGCCGAAGTGGTCGAATCACTGGGCGCAACCTACGTGTCGGCCTTGTCCGAACCGGCGGACGCATTCGCCCAACGAGTGGGGGGCATTGATCTGGTTTACGAAGCCGTAGGGGTGGCACCGATCGCCTTTGAAATGCTCAAGCACCTCGGCGTCAATGGTGTGTTCGTATTCACCGGAATACCTGCGCCCAAACCTGGTATCGATGTGGAGGCCGACCTTATCATGCGCAATCTGGTGCTGCAGAACCAGGTGGTCCTGGGTACGGTCAATGCAGACACGGAGGCCTTTCAGAATGCGGTTCGAGATTTGGAGGTGTTCGCCAAACGTTGGCCGCGCGCCTTGCGGTCTCTGATCCAGGAAAAATACCCGGTTTCCTCCTACCAGGAACTTTTGACGGGCCCCAAGGCGGGGATCAAGAATGTCATCAGTTTGGATTGATCCTGCGCCGCGGATCTTTCCTTGCAACGCCGAGAGCCGACCGCACAGCGCTTCCTCCTTGATCATGAGGGATTTCGCTCTGGCAATATTGCCAGACAGCGGTTAATTAACGCCCCATGAGACGACGCCGGGCCGTGGTCAAGCGAACCACCAAGGAAACAGACATTCGTCTGACGCTGGACATCGATGGGGTGGGGGATGCCGATATCATGACAGGCATTCCGTTTTTCGATCACATGCTCTCCCTGATGACCAAGCACAGTGTGATGAATCTGACGCTGTCGTGTGCCGGCGACCTGGAGATTGATGCCCATCACACCGTTGAAGACTGTGGTTTGGCCTTGGGACAGGCGATGACAAGGGCGTTGGGAACCAAAGCGGGTATTCGCCGCTATGGACATGGGTTCGGGCCAGGGGAACCAGGCAGGGGAGAAGCCTACGTCCCAATGGATGAGTGCCTGGCCCGCTGCGTGGTGGACTTCAGTGGGCGTCCCTATCTGGTCTGGCGGGGTATGAATCAATTGGCCTACAAGCGTGTCACGCCGACCGAGAAGCGGCAGGACATGGCTTGCACCTTCCGGTTTGGCTTGGCCCGTGAATTCTTCCAAGCCTTTGCCAATGAAGCACGTTGCAATTTGCATGTGGAATTGTTGTATGGCGATGAACCGCATCATGTGGTGGAAGGACTGTTCAAGGCATTCGGAAAGGCGCTAGATGTTGCCTGTCAACAAGATGCAAGAATTGCTGGGCGCCTGCCTTCCACGAAGGGATCGCTTTAGTGGGTGCTGAATAAGGCGTAACGTCCTCCCGTCCAAAACAATGGCTTCGTCGCCAGACTACTCAGTCAAAGATGACGTTCAGCTGGTGCGAGCTGCGAAAAAGGGCAGTTTGGCGGCATTTGAGGAACTGGTCGCCAGGCATCGGGACAAGATTTACGCCCGGGCCTTCAGCATGATGCGCAATGAAGATGAGGCCTTGGATTTGTCCCAGGAAGCGTGGATCAAGGCGTGGCAAAGACTGCAGCAGTTTCATGGCGACTCAAGCTTTGCCACATGGATGACGCGAATCGTCATTAACTTGTGCCTCGATCAGTTGCGCAAGCAGAAGAGGCAGCGGGCTGAGTCGATCGAGGTGATGGAAGAAGAGGTCGGGGGCGTAGAGCGCTACATGGCTCCCGTTACGGTGAATCCGACCAAGGGACTTGAGAAGGCCGAATTACGCGAGCGCATTGACAAAGCAATGGCCCAGTTGTCCGTGGCTCACCGGACAGTGCTGATCCTGCACGAATTTGAAGGGCTGGAATATAAGGAAGTAGCCAAGCGCATGAATTGCTCGATTGGAACAGTGATGTCACGTTTGTTTTATGCCCGGCGACGCATGGCTGGATTGATGGCCGCCTACAAGAAGGAAGAGTTGAATCCATGAATCGTGATCAAGTATTCAAAGTGCAGGCCTACCTGGACGGAGAGCTGACCCGTTCTGAGGCCGCGAAGCTCGAGGAGGGTTGGCTTACGACGGAGGCAGGAAACCGATTGCTTGAGGAACTCCGCTGGACCAAGGACGTGCTGGGCGAAAACCCGCCGCTTCAGAGCGTGCCCGAAACGCGCGAGTTTTATTGGAGTCGCATCGAACGCGGGATTATATCCGCTGAAGCCACCCCGCCGAGGTCAAATCTGCTGGTTATGGACTTCTTCCGACGCTGGCTTGCGCCGGCCTCTGGTGCCGCTTTGGTCTGCCTTCTCGTGCTGCTGGCCATCCAGTTGTTCGAATTCAGCCCGGCTGGCACCGCGAACGGGCAATTGGCCAGGGTGGAAAGCCCATCGGATGCCATGGACTCCTTCTCCTTTGAAAACAAGGCCGAAAAGGTCTTCGTCATCTGGCTATACGAGCGCCCCTCGGAGCCGAAGCCGGAATGGAACTATGTCAAAGACCTGATGATCCAATGAGCTTCCCCCTTCCCGCTTCGCTTCCTGGTCGATGCTTCTATGCTTTCCTGGCCGGATGGGTCCTGCTGGCACGTCCTTCCACCGCCGTCGCCGAGGAAATCAAGGTGGAGGCCATGTTGGTCTGGGGGACCAATGAGGACAAATCCAAAAAGCCCGACCACCAGCCGGTGGACGCCAAGACCGCCAAGAAGCTGAAGAAGATCTTCACCTGGAAAAACTACTTTCAGGAAAAGCATGTGGTCACGACGATCGCCAATCGCACAACCAAGAAAATAGAACTGAGTTCGGAGTGCACGGTTGAGATTCGCGAACTGGAGGGCGCCCAAGTGGAGGTGCAGTTGGTGGGCAAGGGCGAGCCGGTCAGCAAGGCCACAAAACCCTTCACCAAGGGGGAGTGGATTGTCATCGGAGGCGACGACCGGAATGAATGCGCCTGGTTCGTTATTCTGAAGCGACTTTAAACCCGCCTCCGGGCCGGATCCAATCGCGCAGCCCATCCTTAGCGCCGTCTAGGCTTTGCTGATTTCTTCCTCCCAATCCTCCACGAGCGATTTCGGATCGACGCCGCTTTCCCGAAGCCGTTCCAAGCTGAGAGCATCGTGTCGCTTGGCAAGGCGCACCCCCCGGTCGTCCCTCACCACCGGGCTATGATAGAAACCCGGCGGTGCGTGATCCAGAGCTTCATACAACAGAAGCTGACGCGCGGTAGAAACCAGGAGATCCTCACCGCGCACCACCTCGGTGATGTGCATTTCTGCATCATCGACGGTCACGGCAAGCTGGTAGGATGGCACCCCATCCTGTCGCCACACAACAAAGTCCCCAAAATCCCTCCCGGCCACGAAACACTGCCATCCGAGCAGCCCGTCGTTGAATGTCAGCTCTCTTCCCATCGGCACCCGAAAGCGCCAGCAATGAGGCCGATCATTGCGAGGTCGATGGGGCACGTCCGTGTCGGGCCGGCACGTGCCGGGATACACCACCTCATCATCGGCCCCTTGCGGCGCCCGGACAGCGTTTCGCAGGTCCTTGCGGGAACAGTAACATCGATAGACACACCCCAGATTCCTCAGGCGAGTGAAGGCGGCTACATAGAGCGCGCTGCGCTTGCTTTGCTGGTAGGGGCCAAACGGACCGCCTTTGTCAGGCCCCTCATCCCAATTGATGCCCAGCCAAATGAGATCTCTGACGATGCCGTCATACCACTCCGCACGCGATCGCTCCGAGTCGAGGTCTTCATTGCGAAGGACCAGATGGCCGCCGCTTGATATCGCACGGTGCCATGCGTTCCAGAACGTGCGGGCGTGCCCCAAGTGCAGCCGGCCGGTTGGGGAGGGCGCCAGACGTCCTCGATAACGTCCGACATCAGAGGAAGGGGCCCTGCTCGTGGGACGGGGTGACATGGGACGAACAGAGGTTTTCGCCACGCGCTGAGGGTCAGCCTAGTCCAGGAATCTCCGGGTCATGCCTTGATAGGCGTCGATCCTTCGATCGCGGAGGAAGGGCCAGTGCGTGCGAACCTTCTCGACGTTGTCCAAATCGACCGGCACGACGAGGGTCTCTTCTTTCTTGGCATCTGCCCGGGCCAGGATCTCTCCGGAGGTGCCCGCCACGAAGCTTTGCCCCCAAAACTCAATGCCATCCCCTCCGACTGGGCGTTCATGGCCGACGCGGTTCACCGAGACCACGTAGCAGCCGTTGGCGACCGCATGGCTTCTCTGGATTAGTTCCCACGAATCGTGCTGTCGTACGCCATACTCCATTTTCTCAGCAGGGTGCCATCCGATGGCGGTTGGGTAGAACAATACTTGGGCTCCCTGCAGCGCTGTCAGCCTGGCACCTTCGGGATACCATTGATCCCAGCAGATCAGCACTCCGATGCGCCCATACGCCGTGTCCCAGGCAGAAAACCCCAGGTCTCCGGGAGTGAAGTAGAACTTCTCGTAGAAGAGGGGATCGTCGGGAATGTGCATCTTGCGGTAGCGACCCAAAAGCCTGCCATCCGCATCGATGACGACGGCCGTATTGTGGTAGAGCCCGGCGGAGCGACGCTCGAACAGTGAGGCCACGATGACGACACGGTGCTTTCGCGCCACCCGTTGCAGAGCTTTGGAACTGGGACCGGGAATCGGCTCGGCCAGGGCAAAATTGGCGTGATCCTCGGACTGGCAGAAATACTGGGAACGAAACAGCTCCTGCGTGCAGATGATTTGGGCGCCCCGTTTGGCGGCGGTCTCGATCGATCGGAATGTCTTTTCGAGATTGGCCTTGGGGCTGGCCGTGCACCGGGTCTGAATGAGGCCAACCTGGAGGGGGGAGCGGGGGCGACTCATGGCTGATCAAGCTTGTGCGTGGAACGGGCGGTCCGCTCCACGAGCCGCGTGCTGCCCTTGGCGTCCTGTTTGGCTTGAGTGGGATTCTGCCCGAACAATTCACGGACCATCTTGCCCAGGGTCTCGTTGGTGGGGCCGTACCCGGAGTGGTAGATGTAGTGCTCGAGCTCGTAGAGCAGCTCATCGGCCGTCGGGTAACGGGCTTTGGGATCCCGGTTGAGTGCGCGCTGAAGGATTTCGTTGAGCTTGTCATCGATGCGTGTGTCCACCTCCCGGAAGTCGGGGATGGGCATGTTCATGATGCGTTTGCGGGATTCGTCCGGCGAACGCCCCTTGAAGACGTTTCGTCCCAGGAGCAGGTGCGCCAGGACGACACCGACCGAGAACAGGTCCGAGCGTCGGTCGGTGATCTGGAAATTGGCCTGTTCCGGGCTCATGTAGTCGGCCTTGCCCGCCACCACCTCGCCTTCATTGTCGATGAGGAAGCCCTGGGCCTTGGCGATCCCAAAGTCGGTCAGCTTCACGTCCCCCTCCATGGCCACCATGACGTTCTTGAAGCTGACATCGCGATGCACGATGCCGAGGCTGCGTCCGCCCTTGTCCGTCTTGGAATGCGCGTAGGCCAGCCCCCGCGCCACTCGGCTGGCGATGAAGACCCCGAGTTCAATGGGCAGAATCCGCTTTTTCTCCGCCAACTGGACACTGAACTGTTCCAGGTTCACGCCATTAATGAGCTCCATGGCGATGAAGAAAAGGCCGTCCGATTCCCCCAGGTGGTAGGTCTGGACGATGTTGGTATGGATCAGGTCGGCCACCAGCTTGGCTTCGCCGATGAAGTTCTCAATGAACTGCTTTTGATTGGCGTAGCTGCGTCGGATCACCTTGATGGCGACCCGCTTCACGAATTCCTTGGACCCGTGCTGCTCCGCTTCATAGACCATGCCCATGCCGCCCTCAAAAATCTTGCGCACGATGTCATATCGAAACTTGCTTTCGATGGTGAACAAGCAGCCCATGGCTGAGATGTTCAGCATAGGGGGTACCAAGTCAAGTCCGGGCTGGGGAGACGTCTCGTCTGAAACAGCCGATTTCCCGCCATTTTTGCGGAAATTCTCCTTGCGCGCCCCTTTGAAACCAGAGTAAATGCCCGCGTCGACCGGGATCGACGGTGACACAACTAACTTAACACGATCAAACGCACTATGGCTAAAGCACTGACCAAATCGCAAATCGCAGCTTCCATCGCCGAGACGGCTGGCATTTCCAAGAAGCAGTCGGTCGAAATCCTCGAGCACCTGGCCACTCTGGCCTACAAGCACGCGAAGAATTCCTTCACCTTGCCGGGCATTGGCAAGCTCGTCCTGGTCAATCGCAAGGCTCGGCAGGGCCGCAACCCCGCCACCGGCGAAACCATCTCCATCCCCGCTAAGCGCGTGGTCAAGTTCCGCGTTGCCAAGGCCGCCAAGGACGCGATCCTGGCCAGCAAGTAACCGGTTCTCTCGCCAAAAGGCACTCTGCTTGGCCAGAGTGCCTTTTTTTTGCCGTGAACCTCAACCTGAAGGTGGCCGTGGTGGGATGCGGCGCCTTGGGCAGCTACTACGGCGCCAAGCTCTGTCGCCTGGGGTGCCAAACCCACTTCCTGCTTCGATCGGACTATGCCCATGTCCGCCGTCATGGGGTCTGGATTCGCAGCGATCAGGGGGACCTGCGGTTACGGCCCCGCTGCGCCCGCACACCGGAGGAGATCGGTCCGGCCGATCTGGTGGTCATCGGCCTCAAGACCACGGCCAACGACGAGTTGCCCCGTCTGCTCCCGCCCTTGATCGAAACTCACACCGTCGTTCTGACCCTGCAAAACGGTCTTGGCAATGAAGAGGCGATCGCATCCCTGGTTCCCGCCGGACAGATCATGGGAGGGCTATGCTTCGTCTGTCTCAATCGAATCCGACCCGGAGTGATCCAGCACCTGGCGCACGGAATGATCGTTCTGGGTGAATACGCCGGTTGGCCCGCACCCCGCACCCATGACATGGCCGGGTTGTTTCGCCGGTCAGGCGTGCCATGCAAAGTCGCCGACAATCTGGCCTTGGCCCATTGGGAAAAGCTGGTTTGGAACATCCCCTTCAACGGGCTGGGAGTGGCGGGCGCTGCCGGGCTGCCGGCCATGGAGGATGCATCTCATCCCATTATTCGCACGGGTGCCTGCCTGACGACAGAAGCCTTGCTCGCGCACCCGGGTTGGGCCCGTCTGGTGCGTGATCTGATGCTGGAGGTGATCGCCGGGGCGGGACGCGTGGGAAATCAACTGCCCGGTGACCTCGCGGATCGCATGCTGGAGAAGACATTGTTGATGGGGCCCTACAAACCCTCCACCGTCTGCGATTTCGAAATGGGACGCCCGTTGGAACTGGATGCGCTTTTCCGAATGCCATTGGCCCGCGCTCAATCGGCCGGAAGCCCCATGCCCATCCTGGAGCGCCTATGCCGTGTGCTGGAAACGCTGGAATCCAGACAAACTTCACTCCACAACGCCTCCGGCCCCCTGCCTCCCGGTGCGCCGCAACGGCAGGGTCAAGATGGGGATTGAGCCTGGGGCCGGTTCCCACTACGCTTGGCGAGTGACGAGACTTTTGCTTCTGGTTCTGAGCTGCCTCATGCCCGGATTCCTGCCGGCGGCCGAACCGGTCATCAAGAAGGTCCTGCCCCATTACCTGGATCAGGAGGGCCGCCACACACTGGCACCAAGCCTCTATGAGCGGGATGCCTATCAGGACTACCTACGCAACCATCCCGAAGCCTGCTCGGCCCTGCGCTTTGACGTCCTCTTCAAGGCCGACTCCTCCACCAACCTCCAGCTGCGTGTCCAACTGCGGGGCACCAAGGATTCCAAGCCGACCCGCCTTGAAACCGCCTCCCCCATCCTGACACACAACGGCGGACGCACCTGGTCGCATGTGACACTTCCCAGCTCCGACTTTGATCGTGTGGGAAACCTGCTGGCCTGGAAAGTGACCCTGCTGGAAGGCGGCCGCGAACTCGCTTCGCAAGCCTCCTTCCTCTGGCAATCCGACCCGCCTAAAGCCATTCCCTGAGCCGGGGTTCGGTGCCCTCATTTCCTCCGGCCCGCAGCAAGCAGCAGGGAGGCATACTCCTTGACCGGACCGATGACACCTGCATTAGATTGGGGATGATCAAGTGTGCGATTGCGTTTGTTTCATTGGCCTCGCTTGCCCTGTGGAGCCAGGCAGCGGAGCACGTCCTCCACAGCTTTGCCAAACAACAACTGACGGATGAGTTCTGGGCCGAAGGCGCCAATGCCGGAGACTTCAACCATGACGGAGTGCTCGACATTGTCAGCGGTCCCTACTGGTACGAAGGCCCCTCCTTCAAGTCGCGCCATGCCTATTATCCTTCCACCCGCCAGACCAAGGTGACCGGCAAGGACGGCGCCGAGAAGACCTTCCCCGGGTTCTCCGGCGCCCTCGGCGACCGCAACGAGTATTCCGACAACTTCTTTGCCTTCACCCGGGACTTCAACGGCGACGGTTGGGATGACATCCTGATCTACGGCTTCCCCGGACAGGATGCCTCCTGGTATGAGAACCCACGTGCCAAGCAGGACCAGCCCTGGATGCGCCATCAGGTGTTCGACGCGGTGGACAATGAGTCGCCCACATGGGTGGACGTCACGGGCGATGGCAAGCCGGAGATCGTCTGCAATTCGGGAGGCTACTTCGGCTACGTTGAACCCAACTGGGACAACCCGGCCTCCAAATGGACCTTCCACCCCATCTCACCCAAGGGCAACTGGCAACGCTTCACCCATGGACTCGGGGTGGGAGATGTCAATGGGGATGGTCGGGCCGACTTCATGGACAAGGACGGCTGGTGGGAACAGCCGGCCAGCCTTTCCGGCGACCCGGAATGGAAACGTCATGCCGCGTTCTTTGGCACCGGCGGCGCGCAGATGTACGCCTACGATGTCAACGGGGACGGATTGAACGACGTGATCAGCAGCCTGGCCGCCCACGGCTTCGGGTTGACCTGGTTTGAGCAGGTTCGGCAGGGCGACAAGGTGGACTGGAAAGCCCACACCGTCATGAACAAGGAGCCATCCGAGAACCGATACGGCGTTCGCTTTTCCCAACTCCATGCCATCGACCTGGTGGACATGGATGGCGACGGACTCAAGGATCTGATCACCGGAAAGCGCTTCTGGGCGCATGGCCCCACCGGCGACGCGGATCCCGGCGCCCCGGCCGTCCTGTATTGGTTCAAGCTTGTGTGGGGGAAAGATCGTGCGGTCGATTTTGTCCCCTACCTGATCGACAACGATTCGGGTGTCGGGACGCAGGTGGTGGCGCGGGACCTGAATGGGGATTCGCTTCCGGACATCGTGGTCGGCAACAAGAAGGGCACTTTTGTTCACATGCACGCCGCCAGGAAGGTGTCGGCGGCCGAATGGGAGGCGGCGCAGCCCAAGCCCATGCAGCCTTCTCCCGCCGCCGCGCAGGCAGCCCCCCGAGGCAATGGCATCCGCCCCACCGCGGCGGACGGACGCCCGCTGAACCTCGGATTCGAGGACGGATCGCTCAAGGACTGGAAAGCCGAAGGCAACGCATTTGAGGGCCAACCGATGCGCGGCGATGTGGTGAAGAAGCGCCGGCCGGACATGCAGAGCGATCCGGCCGGGGAGTATTGGATCGGCACCTACGAGGTCCACCAGGACGGGGCTCGGGGCACGCTCACCTCTGTACCGTTCGAGGTGACCCATCCCTATGCCTCGTTCCTCATTGCCGGCGGACCGTACGAGAACACGCGCGTGGACATTGTGCGGGCGGACGACAAAAACACCATTTTCAAGGTCTCCGGCTACGACGGGGCGGCCTTCGCCAAGTCGAACAACGCCACCGAACAACTCCGCCCCGTGGTGGTCGATTTGAAGGATCAGCAGGGCAGGGAGGTTTTCATCCGCGTGGTGGACCAGCAGGATGGGCACTGGGGGCATGTCAATTTTGACGACTTCCTCTTTCATGACAAGCAGCCACAGTTCGCCGCCGCACTGGATCCGAAGCAAAAGCCTCTCGCCGCGGATCCACCCGTCGATGTGGTGAAGCATGACAGCCTGCCCCCGGACAAGGCGGCCCAGGCCATGACTCTGCCCCCCGGCTTCTCGGCCACGTTGTTTGCGGGCGAACCCGATGTGGTTCAGCCCATCGCCTTCGCGCTCGATGACCGCGGCCGGCTGTGGGTGGCCGAGGGCCTGACCTATCCCGTCCGGGCCCCCGAAGGCGAAGGCAAGGACCGCATCCTGGTCTTCGAGGACACCGACGGGGACGGCCACTTCAACAAGCGGACCGTGTTTGTCGAGGGGCTCAACCTTGTGAGCGGGTTGGAGGTCGGATTTGGCGGAGTCTGGGTTGGCGCGGCGCCCAAGCTCATGTTTTTCCCGGACCGAAACGGCGACGACAAGCCGGACGGCGAACCGAAGGTTCTCCTGGACGGATGGGCTTACCAGGACACCCACGAAACACTCAACACTTTCACCTGGGGGCCGGACGGCTGGCTCTACGGTTGCCATGGCGTGTTCACCCATTCCAACGTCGGCAAGCCCGGCGCGCCCCGGGAGGAGCGGACACGCATCAATGCCGGCATCTGGCGCTACCATCCGACCCGGCACGCATTCGAGGTCTTCGCGGAAGGAACAAGCAATCCGTGGGGCGTGGACTTTGACGCGCGCGGCCAGTGCTTCATCGAGGCCTGTGTGATCCCGCACCTCTATCACATCATTCAGGGCGCCCGTTACCAGCGTCAGGCGGGCAACCATTTCAACGCGTTCGTCTATGATGACATCAAGGCGATCGGGGACCATGTGCACTATGCCGGCAACCGCGGCCCGCACGCGGGCAACAACCGCTCCGCCGCCGCCGGTGGCGGCCATGCCCATGCCGGACTTTTAGTGTATGAGGGCCACAGTTGGCCGGAGGAATACCGGGGCCGACTGTTCATGAACAACATCCACGGCCAGCGCATCAACATGGACATCCCCGAGCCCAGGGGTTCCGGATTCGTCGGGCACCATGGTCCGGACTTCCTGCTTTCCAACGACAAGTCCTCCCAGATCCTGAACCTCCTGACCGACCAGAATGGCTCGGTTTACATGATCGACTGGTATGACCTCAACCAATGCCACCACCGCCGCATGGATGGCCATGACCGGTCCAATGGGCGCATCTTCAAGGTGGTTTACCGGAGTGAGAAGTGGACCCCGGTCGATCTCGCCTCCAAGTCCAGCGAGGAACTGGTCGCCCTCCAGCTTCACCCCAACGAATGGCAGGTCAGCCACTCCCGGCGTCTGCTGCAGGAACGCGGGGCCGACCCCAAGGTGCACGCGGCCCTGACAGCCATGTTTGCGTCCCAGAAGAATCCCGTGCACCGGCTCCAGGCGCTGTGGGCGCTTCACGCCACGGACGGTTTGACTGAGGCCGATGGCCTGGCCTGGCTCAAGGATGAGGATCCTTATGTGCGGGGCTGGCTCCTTCAGCTGATGCACGAACGGGGTGAAGCGTCACCGGCTTTGCGCGAGCGCATGGCCCAACTGGCGGCCAATGATCCGTCACCGGTGGTGCGCCTCTACATCGCCTCGGCTCTCCAGCGCATGCCGGTGGAGCAGCGGCGCCCCATCCTGGAGCCGCTCCTGGCCCATGCCGAGGACGCCGAGGATCACAACCTCCCCCTGATGTACTGGTATGCCGCCGAGCCGGTGGCCGGCCAGAGCGCCCTTCAGGCCGCCGCCCTCCTGGGCAAGACCAAGATTCCGCGCGTGCGCGAGTTCATCGCCAAACGGATGGCCGTCTCCGGACCCAGCAGTGCCTCCCTTGAGTAGTTCCATGATGAAATGGTTTCTCGCCACGGCCTTCTGCCTGCTCGGAGTGGCTGCCGCCCCCGCGCAGGGGGATGATGCCCTTCCCGCGCTGGTCGAGTTGATCAGCCAATCCGATGATCCGCAGTTCCAGCTCGACCTGCTGCGTGGCATGAAGGCGGGTTTGCAGGGACGCCGCCAAGTGGCCCCGCCCAAAGGCTGGGACGACGCGGCCCGGAAGCTCAAGGACAGTCCAAACGCCGAGATCCAGGAACTGGCGCGTTCCCTCTCCCTGGTGTTCGGCAGCGATGCCGCGATGGCCGACCTGCGCCGCCAGTTGATGGACAAGGAAGCTGCTGCGGATGCCCGGCGCAAGGCGTTGGCGGGCCTGTTGGCGGCCAAGGATGCCAAGCTGGCGGAACTGTTGCGCAGCCTTCTGGATGATCCCGCGCTTCGCGGGGAGGCGTTGCGGGCCCTGGCTGCCTATGACGATCCCGGCACTCCAATGGCTGTGCTGGAGGTCTATGGGTCACTCTCCGCACCCGAGAAGCGCGATGCCCTCAACACTCTGGTCTCGCGCAAGGCCTATGTGCAGGCCTTGCTCGCGGCTGTGGAAGCCGGTCAGGTTCCCGCTCGCGACCTGACGGCCGATGTCGTCCGCCTGGTGCGCCAGTTCAACGACGAGGCAATCGACGCCGCCGTCACCAAGGTCTGGGGCGTGGCGCGTGAATCGTCCGAGGACAAGCAGCAGGAGATCGCCCGCCTCAGGAAGATGATCACCGATGCCCCCCCCGGCCACGTCTCGAAAGGGCGGGCTGTGTATGCGCGGACCTGCCAGCAATGCCACACGCTCTTTGGCCAGGGAGGCGCGGTCGGTCCGGACATCACCGGATCCAATCGCGGCGATATGGACTACATCCTTCATAACATGGTCGATCCGAACGCCGAGATTCCCAACGACTACCGGACCTCCACCGTGGAAACCAAGGATGAACGGCTGATCAGCGGCATCATCAAGGATCAGAACGCCAATGCCGTCACCGTTGCGACTGCCAACGACACGGTGGTCGTGCCCCGGTCGGAGATTGCGGTGATCGAACAGGGCCGGCTTTCCATGATGCCGGAGGGACTGGTCGAGGTTCTCAAGGAGGAGGAGATCCGCGACCTGGTGGCCTACCTGAGGAGTCCGCACCAGGTGCCTCTCTGGGCAAGCGACGAAACTGTCGGCCTTTTCTTCGACGGTGAAACGCTCAACGGATGGGATGGGGACCTCGAGCTTTGGCAGGTGGACCAGGGCGAGATTGTGGGCACCAGCCCGGGCCTGGCCAGGAACGAATGGCTCTCAGGCCCATTGCTGCTGCAGGACTTCCGATTCATCTGCAAGGTCAAGCTTGTGCCCAACCAGGGCAACAGCGGCATTCAGTTTCGCAGCCAACGACTTGAAGACGGGGAAGTGATGGGCTATCAGGCCGACGTCGGCACGGGTTGGTGGGGCAAGCTCTACGAGGAGCACGGGCGGGCCCTGCTCTGGGACAAGCCCGGAGACGCCCATGTCCGGGCCGGTGAATGGAACACCTACGAGATTCTTGCCCGGGGGAGCCGCATCCAGACAGCCATCAACGGCCGTCTCTGCGTGGACCTTGATGACCCGATGGGCGCACGCGAGGGCATCCTTGCCTTCCAGATCCATTCAGGAGGCTCCATGCAGGTCCGCTACCGTGACTTTGAAATTGAACTGGATCCGAAACCCGGGCTGAAGACCGCCGCACCCTGATCGCGGTGCGCATCGTTCGTCGGCCTTTGCCGGGAGGACTATCAAGCCATGCCCATCTCCGTTTCATCCGCTGTCACCCTCTGCCTTGTGCCGGAGGCACGCCGCGGACCCTTCGTCTTCCACGCCGACTTGCCCACAGGATGCGCCCGCGCCTCGGCCTTGGGCTTTGAGGCTGTCGAGGTCTTTCCCCGATCCGCAGACGAGGTCTACGCCGCTGAGTTGAAAGACGCCTTGCACGAACATGGGCTGGCCTTGGCGGCCATGGGAACCGGAGCCGGCGCACTGGTCCACAAGTGGACGCTCACCGATCCCGATCCGGCGACACGCCGCCGGGCGATGGATTTCGTCAGCGCCATCATCGACCTGGCCGGAGGCTTTGGGGCACCGGCCATCATCGGTTCGATGCAGGGCAATGCCGCCGGCCCGGACCATCGCGATGAGGCCTTGAACTGGCTGGCCCAGGCCCTGGAACAGCTTGGACCCAGGGCGCACGCCGCCGGGGTCCCACTCCTGATCGAGCCGCTCAATCGCTACGAATCCAACCTGCTCAATCGCGTGGACCATACCGCTGAATGGATCTCCGGCCTGAAGACACAGAACGTCCGCATCCTGGCCGACCTCTTCCACATGAACATCGAGGAAGCCTCCATGGGCGACGCCATCCGCGCCGCCGGGGAGCGTCTCGGGCATGTGCACTTTGCCGACAGCAACCGGCAAGCCGTGGGAAGGGGCCACAACCCGATGGCGGATGTGGTTCGGGCGTTGGAGGAAATCAGTTACCATGGCTACGCGTCCGCCGAGATCTTTCCGCTTCCCGACGCCGAGGCGGCAGCCCGCCAGACGATCAGCATGTTCAAGAAATATTTCCCCCGCTGAACCCGCACCCCATCCCATGCCATGCTCAAGCATCCACTGATCCATCCGGAAATCAGCCTCATCCTGGCCCGAGCGGGCCATCATAGCCGGATCCTCATTGCGGACGGAAACTACCCGGCGTGGTCCAAGCGCGGGCCCCGGGCCGAGGTGGTCAGCCTGAACCTTGCCCCGGGCATCGTCACCTGTGCCCAGGTTCTGCGTACCCTGTTGCAGTCCGTGCCCGTCGAGGAGATCAACCTCATGGGCATCCCCCCCGACGATCCCTATGCCGCCAAGGGCGAGCCACCCGTCTGGTCCGAGTACCGTCGGATTGTCCGCGACGCCGGTCTGAACCTGGAACTCAAGCCCATCCTCAAATGGGATTTTTACGAAGCAGTGGCATCCCCCGATCACGTTCTTACCATCCAAACCGGCGACCAAGCCCTCTGGGCCAACATCCTGTTGTCCATGGGATGCCGGACTGACACCTGACCCTGACCATGGAAACCCGTCCACTCGGCAAGACCGACCTGCGGTTGCCCATCCTCAGTTTCGGAGCCTCCTCCCTTGGGCAGGAGTTCAGGGCGGTCACCCTGGATGAAGCCATCCGATCGGTGCGGACGGCCCTGGACTGCGGCTTGAACTTCATCGACACGTCGCCGTTTTACGGGCGCGGCATGAGCGAGGTCCTCCTGGGTGTCGCGCTGCGCGACGTGCCGCGCGAGGACTACATCCTTGGCACCAAGCTGGGCCGGTATGATCTCCGGCACTTCGACTTCTCCGCCAAGCGTGTGGTGGAAAGCGTGGATGTCAGCCTGCACCGCATGGGCGTGGATCATCTGGACATCTGTCTCTGCCACGACATCGAGTTCGTCCCCATGCAGCAAATTGTCGATGAAACCCTGCCGGCCCTGCGCCGTGTCCAGGAGCAAGGCAAGGTGCGGTGGATGGGGTTCAGCGGTTACCCGATGAAGATCTTCCCCTTCATCATCGACCAGGCGCCGGTGGACGTCGTCTTGAGCTACAACAACTACACGCTGCAGAACACGCGCTTCGGCGATCTCGTTCCCTACCTGAAAGCCAAGGGGGTCGGCATCATGAGCGCGGGCCCCTTTTCGGCCCGACTCCTGACCAACGCGCCCCTGCCGGCCTGGCTCAAGGAGCCCGACTCCGTGAAGGCGTCGGCGCGCAAGGCCGCCGAACACTGCTCGGCGCGGGGCGTGGACATCGCCCAACTGGCCCTCCAGTTCGCGCTCGAGAATCGCGACATCACCACCACCGTGGCCGGCAGCGCCAACCCTGAAAACATTCGCAAATGGGTCCGCTGGGCGTCCGAACCTCTCGACCGGGAATTGCTCCGGGAGGTGCAGGCCATCTTTGAGCCGGTGAAGAACATCGGTCACCTCGAGGGATTGCCCGGGAACAACTGAGGGGATTGCGCATTGCGGAATGCGGGCGTTTGGCGCAAGATGCGGCCTGCTTTGGCCCCTTTGGACCGCACACTCATGAAAGCCATCCAGCTCGAGAAGCCCACCCGCTTCAAGCGCATCGACGTGCCGGCCCCGGCATCCCCGGGCGCGGGCGAGGTGCTCGTGCGGGTGCATCGTGTAGGCATCTGTGGCACGGACTATTCCGGGTACCTGGGCAAGATGCCCTTCTACAGCTACCCGCGGATCCCCGGGCACGAGCTCGGCGTGGAAGTGATCACAACCGGGCCGGGCGTCACCGCGGTCCGGCCGGGGGACCGCTGCTCCGTCGAGCCCTACATGAACTGCCAGGAATGCTTCTCCTGCCTCCAGGGTCACGGCAACTGCTGCGAGCAGCTGAAGGTTCTGGGCGTCATGATCGACGGCGGCCTGTGCGAACAGCTCATCGTGCCGGCACGAAAGCTGCATCCCTCTCCGCACCTGGAGCTGGAGCAGCTTGCCCTGGTCGAAACCCTGGCCATCGGCTGCCACGCCGTCAACCGGGGCAATGCCCGGGAGGAGGACATTGCCCTGATTATCGGGGCCGGTCCCATCGGGCTCTCGGCCCTGGAATTTGTGAAGTTGAGCGGCGCCCATCCCATCGTGATGGACATGAACGAGGAGCGATTGGCCTTCTGCCGGGAGCGGATGGGGGTTCGCGACTGCGTTCCCTTCACCGATTCAGACCACGACGTGGAGGCGATCCACGCGGCCGGAGGCGGCCGCCTGCCGACCCTCGTCATTGACGCGACCGGCAACAACATTTCCATGTCCAGGGCGCTCCACTACGCCGCCTTCACGGGACGCGTGGTCTATGTCGGCATCACCACCGCGGACCTGCAGTTCGGGCACCCCCTCATGCACCGCCGGGAACTCACCCTGCTGGCATCCCGCAACGCATTGCCCGAAGACTTCACGCGGATCATCCGGCTCATCGAAGAGGGGCGGATCGATACGCGCCCATGGATCACCCACCGCGCCACGTTCGACGACATGATCGAAAGCTTCCCCGGCTGGATGAAACCGGAGGCCAGGGTCGTCAAGGCGATGGTGACCATTGATACGTGAATTGAAGAGCAAGCCCATGAACCAGCTCAGATCCAAGACGCAACCCCGCTCCAGAACATGGGGCCGCCTCCTCGGCAGCCTGCTTCTGCTGGCGAGCATCACGGCCGCACACGCAGACAGTGCGGAACCGCTCAAGGTGGAGGATTTCGGATTGTTCGACCAACAGGGTCGGTTTCATCACCTTTACTATTACGAGAACGATCCTGAGACCTCGGCCATCGTCATGTTCGTGCAGGGCATCGGCTGCCCGCTCGTGCGCAAGCGCCTGCCCGAACTGGCGCGCCTGCAGGAAGCCTATGCCGGCCGCGGGGTGCGATTCTGCATGATCAACGCCAATCCCCAGGACACGCGGGAGGACATCGCCGAAGAGGCCCGGGAATACAACATCCGCATGCCGATTCTCCTGGATGAAACGCAACTCGTGGCCAAGGCCCTCAAGCTCGATCGCACCGCCGAGGTGCTTCTCATCGAACCGGACCGCTGGGTGGTGCGCTATCGCGGGGCCATCAGCGATCAACTCGACTACGAGACCGCCAAGCCCTCCGCCGCCCACGCCTACATCGAGGATGCCCTGAATGCCCTCCTGGCCGGCCAACCCATCGACGTGCCGGCCACTTCATCGCCTGGATGCAAGATCACTTATCTCGACCGGCGCCAACGCGGCGACATTTCCTACGCGGACACCATCGCCCCATTGCTGGCCCGGCGCTGCGTGCGTTGCCACACCAAGGACGGCATCGGCCCCTTTGCGATGGACAGCTATCGCTACACGGTGGCGGAGCGGCCCCCGGCTCAAACCGCCCGACTGATCCCGGGCCAGCCCGAACCCTGACCCTGCCGGGTCGCGTCGCGCATCCCTTCCCGCGAGCCGACGGTCCTCCATGCGCATCGACTCCCACCAGCATTTCTGGCGTCACGATCCGGTCGAGTATCCCTGGATCTCCTCCACCACCATGGGCGGACTACGCCGTGACTTCCTGCCTGCACACCTGGCCCAGGAGATGGCGATCGTCGGGCTCCAGGCTTCCGTGGCGGTGCAGGCGCGCCAATCCCTGGAGGAATCGCGTTGGCTTCTGGCTCTGGCGGATGAGAGCGCGCATGTGGCCGGGGTGGTGGGCTGGGTGGACTTGCGCTCCGGCCGTGTCGAGGAGCAGTTGTCCGAGTTGGCTTCGCACCCCAAGTTCGTGGGCGTCCGGCACGTGGTGCAGGATGAGCCTGACGACACTTTCATTCTCGGGAGCGCCTTTCAGCAGGGCATCTCCAGGCTCCGGCAGTTCGGGCTTGCCTACGATGTTCTCATCTACCCTCGACAGTTGCCGGCCGCGATCGAGTTGGTGCGTGCCTTCCCTGAACAGCACTTTGTCCTCGACCATCTGGCCAAGCCGCCCATTCGAGCGGGCGCCCGATCGCCGTGGGCCGAACAGATCCTCGAACTGTCCAAGGCGGAGAATGTCTGGTGCAAGGTTTCCGGGATGGTGACCGAGGCTTCCTGGGACGACTGGACTCAGGCGGATTTTCGCCCCTACTTGGACGTGGTCTTCGAGTCGTTCGGCCCTCGTCGCCTCATGTTCGGCTCGGACTGGCCCGTCTGTCTGTGCGCGGCCACCTACGCGGAGGTTCATGGGATCGTGGAGGCATACGTTCAGAGCTTCTCGCCGACGGATCAGCAGGCAGTGTTCGGCGGGAACGCCGCTGCGTTTTACAGGCTTGCAGAAGCACCCCAACGTCCCGACCAGGAAAGCGCCTTGTAAGAGGACGGGCGCGACAACCTAGCCCGTCCATCCTCACTCTAGGAGCATCAACACTTGATAGTACCGTTGCTCCACGCCTTCCACGGCATTTGTCGCGGCCGTGAGATGGCTCGTGGCCACCTGAATGCCGCCCAGGTCCAACCAAACGGCCGCGACCAGGTTCGACCGGTATTGCAACTGGTAGCTGGCGCCGGGATGACTTCGCCACCGGAGTTTCACCACACCGTTGATTGGCCGGGTCATTGCCTCAAATCGCGGCACGGGCATCACCACCACCTGAAAGCTCCGCGTGGCGCTCATGGCAGGGGTGCCGTCGTCGGTCACACGCACCGTGATCATGTTGGTTGACGGCTGGAAACCCACCGGCGGCGTCCAGGCAAATAGGCCGTTGGTGGTTTGGATGGACGCCCCGGCCGGGGCGCCCGGTTCCAAAGTGTAGTCGAGCGTTTGCCCTGGCTGGTCCGGGTCCGTGGCCGTCACAGTGAAGGCTAACGGTTGGCCCTCAACCACCGTCCGGTCTGCAATCGGATCGATCGAAGGCGGCTGGTTGGCGGCGCCGATGGTGAAGGACACCGTCCGCGGGCTTTCGGTCATCAGCCACATCTCGATGTCATAGGCATTGTGCGCCGCGGTGAGTTGGAAGGTGTAATCCCCCGGGGTCGAGGGAAGTCGGTTCGCCGGCAAGGACAGGGTTGTGGTCACCGTGTCACCCAGGTTCACGTCGTCCCAGAAGTCATATTGGAGTACGGACCACCCGGCCCCCCAGGAGGGGCTGTTGGCCTGAAGCAACCACGCTGGCAAATCGAAACCAAGCCACGGGAAAGTCCCGGTGTTCTCGACCATCACGGTGACCTCGAGCGCCTGACCCGGGAGGATGGGCGACTGAGGGGTGGCGCTGACGAAGCGGCCCTCGTAGTCGGCATGGCAGACCGGTACGAGAGCACCAAGGAGGATCGCCCCCACCGCCGGCCAGTGCCTTCTCACGCCAAGGTGGGATGATGCGTGGTTCATGATTTCTGAAATGTCGTAGCAGGGATCAGGCCGCGTGGCTTGGCACAGCCCGGTCGGTGATGAGGCGGTAGGCCTCGCCTTCGTTGAGCGTGGGGCGTTCCGGCCGGCCCTTGTGCATGTAGATCAGTTCCATGTTGTCGATGCCCAGCAGGTGCAGGATCGTCGCGTGGAGGTCATGCACGTGCAGGCGATCCTCGACCGCATGAAAGCCGACCTCGTCCGTCGAGCCGATCGTCCTCCCGCCCCGAACTCCTCCGCCCGCCATGAACATGGTGAACCCGGTGGGATTGTGATCACGTCCATCCCCCTTCTCCGACATGGGCGTCCGCCCGAATTCTCCGCCCCAAACCAGCAGGGTTTCATCAAGCAATCCACGCGCCTTGAGGTCCTTCAACAACCCGGCCACGGGCTTGTCCATGGATCCACACATCCTGGTGTGATTGCCCTCGATGTCGCTGTGCGCATCCCATTTGCTGCCGGCGCCATGGTAGATCTGCACGAAACGAACGCCCCGCTCGACGAGACGCCGGGCCAGGAGACAATTGCGTCCCATGATCTCCGTGCGTTCTTCATCCATGCCATAGAGGCAACGGGTGGCTTCGCTCTCCTCGTTGAGATCCACCGCTTCGGGGGGCTTCCGCCTGCATGCGAAAGGCCAGCTCATAGCTGGCCATGCGGGCGTCCAGCTCCGTTTGCATCTCCCGGGTTTCCAGGTGCTGGCGATTCAGGCGATTGAGCAGGTCCAGCTTGCCGAGCTGCCGGCCGGGCGTGAGCGAATCCGGCGGATAAAGGTCCGCAATGGGCTGGGGGCCCAGGGACAGGGCGGTCCCCTGATAGACCGCGGGCATGAATCCGCCGCCCCAGTTGCGAGGCCCGTTCACCACCGTGGACTGGCTGTCCTTCATGACGACGAACGCGGGCAGGTTCTCGTTTTCCGTCCCCAAACCGTAGGACACCCAGGCTCCCAGGCAGGGGCGTCCCGCCAGGATGGAGCCGGTGTTCATCTGGCAGACGCCGGTGGAGTGGTTGATGCCGTTGGCCCAGCAGGAGCGGATCACCGCCAGATCGTCGGCGCACTCCGCGATGTGCGGCAGCCAATCCGAAACCCAAAGCCCGGACTGACCGTGCCGCTTCCACTCGCGCTTGCATGCCAGCAGGGGGGAGTTGACTTCGCCCATCGCGGTGATGACGCGCTTGAAGCTCGGCGGCAGGGGTTGTCCGGCCAGTTCATTCAACCGCGGCTTCGGGTCAAACAGGTCGATGTGGCTCGGACCGCCTTCCATGAAGAGAAATATGACCCGCTTCGCCGAGGCCGCGTAATGCGGTTTCTTGGCCGCGAGTGGATTCAACGCGGGGATGATCTCCTCGGCATCCTGCGCCGGGCTGCCCCCTCCGGACAGAACATGTGACAGGGCCAAGGCCCCAAACCCGCCCCCGGCACGAAACAGGAAGTCCCGACGGGTATAGGCCGGAAGGTCGTGCGGCACCTGCTGTCCCAGGTTGGCGGGTTTTCCGGTCATGGCTCAGTCCACATAGATAAACTCGTTGGCGTTGAGCAGCACATGACAGAGATCCACAAAGGCGGCTTCTTCCGCATCCTGGCCTTCCCCGGCCGCAGGCTGGACAGCTCCATCCTGTTCGCTGCGGATCAGGCGGGTCTGGGTTTCCAGGAAATGGGAAAGCTCGGCCACCTCCCAGGACTCCAATGAACGGCCCAAGGCATGGCGTGCGGCCGATTCGATCCGGTCCGACCAAGCGCGGTCGCCAAAGGCCTCGGCTCTTGCTGCCAGTGCCTGTGCCCGGTTCAGAATCTCCTGGTTGTTGAACATGAGAAGCGCCTGGGTGGGCGTCGTGGTCACGCTGCGGCGGGGTGTCGAGTTGATGCCGTCGGGCTGGTCAAACGCTTCCATCAGCGCGTCATGGGTGTTTCGCCTGGCCCGCGTATAGATGGATCGACGCGGCTTGGAAGCCTCCACGCTGGGTCCGCCCATGGCGAGGCTCAGCTCGCCCGTGGCCGCAAGAAGGGCATCGCGGATTTGTTCCGCATCCAGACGCCGCGTCGGCATGCGCCAAAGCAGACGGTTGGAAGGATCCAGACGCCGCGCGGTCTCCGGCACGGGCGCGGTCGATTGCTGGCGATAGGTGGCCGATGTCACCATCAACCGGTGCAGCTTCTTCAAGGACCACCCGTCGCGGATGAACCGGCCGGCAAGCCAATCAAGCAGCTCGGGATGGGACGGCGGGGCGCCCAGCTTTCCGAAGTCACTTGTGCTCGGAGCCAGCCCGCGGCCGAAATGCTGTTGCCACAGGCGATTGGCCATGACACGCGGGGTTAGGGGGTTGTCGGTCCGCGTCAGCCAGCGGGCCAGTGCGGCGCGCCGGCCGGTGGATTGGGGTGCGTGTCCCAGGACGTTGATGGGTGCGGGGCCGGCCTCCAGCAGCGTCAGGAAGCCGGGCTCCACGGGGGGGAGATTCGACTTGGGAATCCGCGTCTCCGGCGCCACCGGGCCAACGTCGGTGGCGGCGTCTATGACGGGCAATGGTTTGGGCCGGCGATCCTCGAATGCCTTGAGCTTGGCCTGCAACTGGACCAGCGACGCCTTGGCCTCCCCCTTGATCTTGTCGTCGATGTGGTCGTGCTGGTATTGGACCTGGCGGTAGGCCAACTCGGCGATCTGGTGCTCCCGAGGGGTCCGTTCCTCCACGGGCTTGAGGATGAGTGCCTGCACATCCTCCGGAAACTTCACAAAAGCCGTCCTGCCGTCGTCCTCCTTGTAGGGCTTTTCCAATGCGTCGATCCTGTTCCGGGTGTCTTCGGTGAGCTCCTTCCAAACCGCCAACTGCGTCTGATACGCATCCAACGCCTCCGGGGTGGCCACCGGCACGCCGTCGCGGGGCATGATCGGGGCGAAAAAGGCCTGCAAGCGGAAATAATCCTTCTGCAGGATGGGATCAAACTTGTGGTCGTGGCACCGGGCGCAGCTTATGCCCACGCCCATAAACACATCCCCGGTGATGTCTGTCAGGTCATTCAGGATCGTCTCCCATTGCCCTCGCGCATCGGGATTGTTGTATTCGTAGATCCCCAACCGCAAAAAGGCGGTCGCATCGATGGCGTCGGGCACGCCTGGGTACAACTCGTCACCCGCCAGTTGCTCGCGCACAAACTGGTCGTAGGGCTTGTCGGCGTTGAAGGCGCGCACCACGTAGTCGCGATAGCGCCAGGCGTGAGGGCGAAAGTGATCGGCCTTGTAGCCATCCGATTCGGCAAACCGCACCAGGTCCAGCCAGTGCCGCGCCTGACGTTCGCCGTAGCGGGGGTCGTCCAGGATCCGGTCCACCAGCAGCTCATACGCGTCCGGACGCGGGTCCTCGATGAAGGCTTCCACTTCATCGACTGAAGGCGGCACTCCCAGCAGGTCGAAGCTGAGCCGGCGGATGAGGGTGCGGCGGTCGGCCTGGGGCGCCGGCTCAAGCTTGTGCTCAACAAGCTTTCCCCGAATGAAGGCGTCGATTGGATTGCGGGACCAGCCGCCGTCATCCACTGCCGGGAGGTCAGGCTGCCGGATGGGCAGAACGGCCCACCAGGCACGGGCCTCATTGGAATATTCGGGGGAAGAGGCCATCTCCTCCTTGAACGCAAACGGACCGGCGGCTCCCGCTTCAATCCATCGGGCCAGGACTCCGACCGCCTCTTCCGAAAGCAATCGGCGCCCACCGCCCGGAGGGGGCATGGTGAACTCCGGATCCTGGCCGCGGACCGCCGCCAACAACCGGCTTTTGTCCGGCGCTCCCGGAATCACCACCGGTCCTCCATCACCCCCGGTCATCACCCCGCCGTATGAATCCAATATGAGGCCGCCCTTGATCCGGCGGCTGTCATGGCTGTGACATTGGAAACAATGCTCCTTGAGGAGGGGCAGGATCCGCTTGTCAAACGGATGTGACTCATCCGGGGAAGCCCCGCTGAGATGGCAGGTCCAACCGCCTGCGCTGAGAAAGGCACCCACCCCCAGCCACAGGCTGGCGCCCAGGGAAGAAAGCGAGATCCGGTGGCCTGCCATTCCGGGCAGGGTAGCAGGCAATCTGCCGGATTTTCAAGCTTTTGGAAGTTTCGCCACCACGCCCTGGGTGTGATCAAAGCTGGGTGACCCAAAGGGGTAAAAACAGGTCATTCCCCAGACGCTGCTGGGGAATGAAGGCTGCGCAGCGGGTTACGACACATGGTGAAACAAGAGCGAAGAGAGGACAATAAATCTTACCCTATCAAAGGCCCCTCACCCCAACCCTCTCCCGGCGGGAGAGGGAGCAGCAAGCCCCGTGGAGGGTGCGGGTTCAAATCGGAAGCCTTTCTCCGTGCGGAAGACGATTCTCCCTCTCCCCTCGGGAGAGGGTGGGGTGAGGGGCCCGGCAAAACGACAACATGTTGGTCGTTCTTTTTGGGTAAAGGGTAAGTGCAAGAAGCGCCCATTTGCTCTTGCCCCTACTCTTGCTCCTACTCCTTTGGGTCACCCACACTTAATCGCGCCCCCACGCCTTTGACTTTGGTCGGCCGAACCGGGTCTTTGATCAACCGGGCCTGCTCCAGGCTCGCTGCAAAAACCCGAGGAAGTTGCCGTGGAGGATGCCTGCAATGTCTGAAGATGAGTAACCACGCCGCCCCAGCAGTTCGTGCAGCCTCGCCATGTCTGCAATGGATTCAAGGTCGGCCGGGCACTGCTCTCGGCCGAATCCGCCGTCCAGGTCCGAGCCAATGCCGACATGGCGCGCATTGCCGGCCAACTGGCATATGTGGTCGATGTGATCCACCAACCGTTCGAGCTTCAGGCCGACCTCCTGAGGCGTGGTCTTGCCGCGAAACCAGCCGGACACCATCATCCAGGCATCCAATACCACGCCGATCACGGCGCCCCGCGCGATCAACGTGCGGATCTGCTCGTCGTTCAATTGGCGCTGGTGCGGAACCAGGGATCGGCAGTTGCAGTGACTGGCCCACACGTGCCCATGAAAACAAGCCAATGCCTCGTCGAAGCTCTCGTCACTCAGGTGCGTGACGTCGAGGATCACGCCCAACCGTTCCATCGCCTTGAGCAACGCGGGACCATTCGGGCCGAGGCCGCCCGTGCTGTTGGTGCCCTGGGCGTAGGTTCCGGGCCCGTAATGGGACAAGCCCACCGCCCGCAGCCCCTGTTCCACGGACCGTTCCAGATGCGCCGGTGAAAGAATCGAATCGGCGCCCTCGAGGGTGAGGATGTAGCCAATCGGCAACCGGCTCCAATCCGACGCGTTCGCCCAGAGGGCCCAATGCCGATCCAGCTCCGCCAATCCTCGTATCTGAACCAACTCGCCCCGGGCTTCCATCGCACGGTACCAGGCCAACTGCCCCTGGGTCTGTGCCCAAGCCTGTTCCGGGCTGTGCCATCCCGGCAACCGACTGGGCGGCTTCACATATCGCGCGATCTGCGTGGCCACGCATAAGCCAATGCCGGCCTTGCGCATCTCGGAGAACGACACCACCCCCTTGCCGCGATCCAGCTTGTCATCATAGTGCCGGTCTCGGGATCGGATCTCCTCGAGCGGACGGGACAAGTCCCGATTCCATTCCAGGGCATTCATGGCCAGATCCAGATGGGCGTCGATGATCAGCATGGCTCGGTGCCTCCTACATGCCCTGCAGACGGCGATGTCGTGCCGTGACCGGCCAGGTGTCCACGATGCGGTGTGCTTCCACCATGACAGCCTCCTGATACAGCGCCACGGTGGGGCAGACATGCCACGGCACGCCGTAGAGAACATCCCCCACGTTGAACCGCTTGGCGCGTTCGCCCCGCAGGACCAGATGCTCTTCGCTGTGCGACACGGCCTGGACGTCCCCCAGGGCGGGGAAGATCACGCGGGGATGGGGCGATTCAGAAGCCACGCCTTTGTAGCCAAGGTCCAGGCAGAGTGCATCGTCCAGGGGCTTGCTCACCACTCGGCTCATAAGCAGCGCCGCCGGCTGGTAAGGCAGATCAGGAAACTGCGTGGCGTAGCCGGCATCCCAAAATACCGTGGTGCCGGGACTGCATTCCACGCCCTCTCTTCCGGCGTGAATGGCGAACGTCGGGGATCCCCCAGCCACGATCGTGGGTGGAGTGAACCCCGCATTGCTCAATCGGCGCACCAATGCCAGCACCGGGGCAAAGGCCTCTTCGCAACGCTGTGTCCGAGCCGACGGATCGCTGTCGCGGATGTGTCCGTCATAGGCATGAAGGCCGCGAAGCGCCAGGTTGGGCAGGACCGACAACTCCCGATAGAGCGCCTCGGCGGAGGCATCGGGCGCCACACCCGTCCGGTGCATGCCCACGTCCAGGTCCACCCAAACGCCCACGGTGACATCATGCGCCCGTGCCGCGTCACTCAAGGCCCGGGCGACAGACACGGTGTCCGTGATCGCCGACCATCGAGTGCCCGCATGACGTGCGGCCAGTTGCACGAGCTGGCCTGCGGAAGGGCCCACGGGAGGATAGGCAAGGAGGATGTCTTCGGCGCCTTCACGGGCACACATTTCCGCCTCCACCAGGGTGGCGCATTTGAACTGGCGCACCCCCAACGCCAATTGCGCTTTCAGCACCCCGGCCATTTTGTGGGTCTTGACATGCGGACGCAGCCTGCGAACGTCGCCCGCCACGGCCAAGGTCCGCCGGAGGTTGCCTTCCATGCGAGCGCGGTCCACGAGCAGAGCCGGGGAGGGGAGATCCGCCTCCTCGTGCAATCGATAGCCTGAGAGTCCGAAATCGTTCATGGCATGGCGGCGTTGCGGGAGGAACCCGGGGGAATCTCGCTCAGCGGCCGGTCGAGTCCGCGGCCTCAGGCGATTTCAAAGATGGCCTCGATCTCCACGGCGATGTTGCCGGGAAGCGACCCCATGCCGATGGCGCTGCGCGCGCCAATGCCCGCCTCCGGGCCGAACACCTCCGCAAACAACTCGCTGCACCCGTTGATGACCGCGGGGTGCTTGTCGAAGTCGGCGGTGGCATTGACCATGCCCAACACCTTGATCACGCGCTTCACGCGATCCAGGCTGCCGAGGTTGTCCTTCAGCGTGGACAGGATGGCCAGTCCCACATGGCGTGCGGCGGCCTTGCCCGCATCCAGATCCATGTCCGCGCCCACGCGGCCTGTGATCAGGGTTTTATCGGACTTGAGCGGCCCATGGCCGGAGACGTAGGCCATGGGTCCGGCGATGACCACAGGTTTGTACACGCCGGCCGGCTTGGGGGCAGGGGGCAGTTCGAGATGGAGTTCCTGGATGCGGGATTCTGCGCTCATGATCGTTGGGCATCGCTTCTACTGGCTTCGGCGGGGTTGCGCAAGCTTTGCGGAACGAAGCAGGAAAAAGCACGGCGGGCCGCGATGGCCCGCCGTGCGGTCAAATGCAATGGGAGAAGGCGCCGGACTACTTGTTATGGCCCAGGGCCTTGCCCTTGCCGTTGCTGTTGCCGGGACCGGTGCTCTCGTTGGACACCGCAGCGACAGCCGGGGTCGGGGTCGGGGCAGGGGTCACGTTGGAATGTCCCGGCGCGCGACCCTTGCCACGGTCATGCGGCACAAAGACCTCGACACTCTCGGTGGCGGCATTGTCGGCACCGTCCCGGACTTCGACGGTGATGGTGTACACCCGGCCGTCGCCGTTGCCGGCGCGTTCGGCGCGGAGCAGCACCCGCAGCGGGGAGATCAGCTGCCAATCGGTCACCCTGCCCCGCAGTTTCCTCAACAGGCCCCGCGCCGGCCGGCTGATCTCGTAATCAGAGCTGGTGTTTCCGTCGCCCAAACCGTTGGAGGGCTCATTGCTCGTCACCTCAATGATGCGCGCCCGGATCGGTCCGCAGGCGTCGGTGGCTTGCACCCGCACAAAGACCGGAACCAGACGATGGTTCGGCGGCCAGAGCGTCGTGCGCGAGAGGCGGATGGAGTCGATCACCGGGGGCGTGGTGTCTTCGACCGTGATGAGCGCCATGGTCGAAGCCGACTCGCCGTTGTCGTCAAACACCGTGGCCACCACCTGGTGGATTCCCAACCCGAACTCGGCCTGAAACATGACGGTCTGAGGTTCGGAGGTCATTTCCGCGGTGATCATGTTGGTCTGATACCCCACACCATCCACTTCCCAGATCACCAGAAGCGGATCGTCGTCGGGATCACTCACCTCCACACTGAGCATGGCCACCGCCCCGGCGTCCGACTCGCACTCCAGGGTCTGGGGTTCCAGATCCGTGATGGTGGGGGCGGAATTGAGGTCGATGATGAGTTGCCCCCGAATCTCCCCCATGCCGTTGGTCTCGGTGTGAATGTTGATGTAGGTGAATCCCGCCAGCACGTTGGAAGCGATGGCTTCATCGAGCTGAATGTCGCCGAAGATCACCCCGCCCAGCGCCGGATCGGAAGCGGGCATGTGGATCGGGCTGAGGTCCACCAGTGGGCCCGCCTCGCCGCTCGCCGGGGCCGGGCCATGGATGTGCATGGCCGTCGCGGGTCCGGTTAGGTCCGTGAATCCCGCCGCCGAGCCGTAACCGACGGAAACGCTCAGCAGGAGGGTCTCGGTGTCGAGGGTCACACCGGTCATGACCTCGTCGCCGAACCCCATGCTGTCAATGACCATGTGGAGTTCGTTGGAAGGACTCAGTCCTTCGGCGGCGCTGATGCCCGGTGGTGAAATGTCGAAGCTGATGATGTCGGCGGAAGCCGTCGTCGCGGCCATGGCCAGGGTGGCGAGGAAGAGGTTTTTTTTCATACGGCAAACGTCCAGGGTGAAACAAGACCATCCTTGGGGCATGAACATGTTACGGCCGCATCCATTCGGTGCTCGGCAATGAGGATAGCCAGTGAACCCTCAAGATCAATGGAAAAGGGGTGAAATATTCTGCGCCTTGCCACCCATCCGCTTCATGCCACGTCGTCCACCCAGGCGGTTCCCGTGGTACGGCCTGGGCCCGCGCCCTCCGCCTCGTGATTCCGGTGGCTACTTTGAAGTGTCAAGGTTGTGCTCTACACGCCACCTCCGCAGTAGTCGTCCCGCGGCTGCGGGATCAGGAGGCGGTTTTCACGGTTTCGTGACCGTCAGGTACCACCTCGTGATCCCGCGGCCGCGGGACGGCTACTGTCCAAACGGGCGGCTACAGTCTAAACGGCGGCTAAGGGACTCGCCATGATTTGCCACCCTTCTTGAAACCTGTTAGACACAGCGCATGGCGACGTCTGGCAAGCATTGGTCCTCCTGCATGGTTCTCATTTTGATCCTGGTCTCAGCGCCTGATGGCGCCGGCCTGATCGCCGCCGAGACCTCCGGCACAGCCGTCGTGCAGGGCATTGCCGGCTACGTGTATGTCTCGACCAACGGCCAGCAGTACCTCCCCCTCCAGCGAAATGCCGTGATCCGGCCAGGCATGCAGATCGCCACCGGAGCAGGCGCCGCCGTGGACCTCTTTCTCGGGCAGGGAGCGGGAATCCTGCGCCTGACCCAAAACTCCCGCGTGGAACTGCGCAGCCTGCAGTTCCACCACGACGGCCATGTCATCGCCTACCAGGTCACTCTTCACCAGGGCATCCTGCTCGGCTTGGGCCAGACGGCCATGGAGGGCGTGAAGTACGAGGTGTCGTATCCGCAGGGCCGCCTGCTGTCGCGCTCCGCCTTGTTCCGAGCCGATGCCAGGGGATACTTGGTGGCCCTGGAGGGAGCCCTTGACATCCATCATGGCGAACCTGAAGGCCAAGGCTCGCTCCTGCAGACGCCGCCACCCGCCTTTTTTACTCCCCAGGGAGGGCTTCAAGCCGCCCCTCCCGGCCTTGTGCAGGAGATCCAGAACCAGGCTGCGGCAAAGCTGAGTGCGCCGTCCTCGAGCAAGCGCGGGCCCTTTTCCTGGTTTCCCTGGCCCTTCTCCCGGGACTGATCCTCATCCGATCCCAAGTCATTCAAGCAGGAAGACTCGCCAGGCAGCCCTGCAGCGCCCACACGGGTTCGGGAGGAAACGCGGACGCGAATGCGCGAAGCGGCTCCCGTTCTTGGCCTTCTCGGTCCGGCACCGAGCCGTCGAGGTTCGAAGATCCTGGGGGCCGGGGCGCCTTACCAATACAGGTGCCGCGCCTGCTCGCGCATGAACTGGGGAAGAAAGTGAGGGCCGGCCATGTGCTTGCCGGTGGAACTGGACTCCTTCCATCCGCCGCTGGCAGGCAGGACGGATGACGTGGCCGAACGACGATTGCAGATCAATGTGCCGGCTTCCATCTCATCAAAGAAACACTGCTGTTCGCCGTCCACCTGGGAGTAGAGTCCCGCTGCCACTCCATAGGGGGAACGATTGGCCAACTGCACCGCATCCTCCAGGGAACGCACCTCCGTCACCAGTAGGATCGGCAAGGCCATCGGTTCACTGTGCAGGTCGGAGTCGCGTGACACGTCCGAGACCAGTGTGGGCTCCACGAAATGGCCGTGCGCGAGTTCGCCTGCCCGAAGCTCATTGCCGCCACACACCACCCGACCATCCTTGCGCGCCTGCTTGACGACCTGACGATAAGCAACGACCGCTTCGCCCTTGGCCAACGGTCCCACATGGGTGTCGGTCGCTTCGGGCATGCCCACGCGCAGGGAAGCGACCAGGTCCGCCAGGCACTCGTTGAACTCGCGGCTGACCGAACGATGCACATAAACGCGCGACCAGGCATCGACACCTTGGCCCGCCGAAGAAAAGGTCTGCTCGACGATGGCTTGGGCGGCCTCCTCCAAGGGCGCTGTCGGCATGACCAGCACCGGATTGCTCGCACTCATATGGAGGAGGCAAGGACGTTGCTGGCGCTCGTTGAAGCCTTGCCTGATCCGCATGCCCACCGCTTGGGTACCCGCAAACGCCAATCCATCCAACTCGGAATGAAGAGCCAGATGCTGGCCTGTCGCCTCACCGGGACCGGTGATGAAATTGATGATGCCCACGGGAAAACCGGCCTGATTGAACAAGTCATGGAACCGCAGAGCGATGAAGGGAGCCTGGCTGGAGGGCTTGAACACCACCGTGTTCCCGGTCAGGACAGCAGCGCACATCAAGGCTGCAGAGGTGAGCAGGGGCGATTCGGCGGACGAGAGGATCCCCCAGACACCCCGCGGCTCGAGTGTGTCGTAGGCCCTCATCGATCCGTTGGCAGCCAAGGAGGTCCGGAACCCCTGCTGAAGTTCCAGTTGCTGGCACTGGCCCAGCAGTGATTGGATCGTGTGCTGCACTTCGGCCATGGCCCGGCGGCGCGGATGCCCCGCTTCCAGGCAAAGCAGGGCCGCGAATTCGTGGGCGTGTTTGTCCAGCAGCTCCGCCACCTTCCGGACGAAGGCCGTGCGCTGCTCCCAGCCCAGCTCGCGCCAGAAGGGGAAGGCTTTGCGGGCCGCCTGGATGGCCTTGCGCACATGGTCGGGTCGCGCCTGTTGGAATCGGCCAATCACCATGCGCGTGTCGGCCGGATTCAGATCCTGGATCATGGCGGCGGTGGAACGGCGGGCACGGCCGTTGATGTGGAGAAGATGGGTCGCACCCAGCCGCTTGCGTTCGTGGGTGAGGCCTGTTTCAAAGGCGCGATCGGGCAGTTCATTCGACCCGACGGGCCTGGTTGGGGAATAAAGAGATGATTCCATAAGCGAGAACCCCGCGACCCTCCGTAGTGGATAAAGATAACCGGTAATGGCCAATCGGCAACCGGGACTTGCCAAAGCCAACGGGAATCGTGGAAAAGTCCTGTCATGACATGGTCCGCGATCCGAAGGTCGGTGTGGTGGATCCCTATGGCTCTACTTCCTGCCGCCCAAGCGGATCCAACCCTGTCGGCGGACCTGCTTCGCCTGCTTGGGCAGCCACCCTTCGCTCATGCCGCCTGGGGCATCAAAGTTATCTCCCTCCCGAATGGGCAACCCCTCTTCGAAACAAACAGCCATCTCCTGCTCAAGCCGGCCAGCAACGCCAAATTGTTCACCGGCGCCATGGTGCTGGACCAGTTCAGCTCCCAACACCGGATCGTCACTTCGGTCTATGCCACCGGCTTGCCTGACCCACAGGGGAGGGTGCGCGGTGACCTCCTCATCTACGGCCGAGGCGATCCCTCCTTCGCCGCGCGGTTTCACGAGGGTGATCCGGAGAAATCGCTGCAAAGATTGCTCCAAGCCATTGATAAATCGGGAATTAGATTCATAGAAGGCCGCCTGCTCGGGGATGAATCCTACTTCTTCGGACCGCCGTTCGGCTCGAGTTGGACCTGGTCGGACCTGGGCTATTACTACGGCGCGGAGGTGTCCGCCCTGACCTCGGATGACAACGTGATCGACCTGACGCTGCTGCCCGGCCTGGCCTTGGGAGAACCGGGCCGAATCCAGGCTTCCCCACCCGCCTACGGACTGACCCTGCTGAATCGGACCCGGACGGTGCCACCCACCTGGCCCGCCTGGGAGGAAGTGACGCGATTGCCCGGGCAGGATGTGGTCCAGGTCACGGGGGAACTTCCACTGGGGGAGGGCCAACGGCTGGATGCCATCACCGTGCCCCGGCCTGGCATGTGGTTCATGCGCCGCCTCAGCCTGGCCTTGGAAGCCCAGGGCCTGGCCATTCAAGGCAATGTGGGTCTGATCGAGGGCAACCCGGAGGAACCGGGAGTGGAAGGAGGACTGCGCGAGTTGGCCCGCACCCAATCGCCACCCATGGGCGAGTTGGTCAGGCACATGATGAAGCCATCGCAAAACCTCCATGCCCATCTGCTCTGGCTCCAGGCTGGCGCCACCCTGCCAGTCCCGCCTTCGTCTCCACGCCCCCTCAGCACCGCGCAAGCCGGTCGCCAGGCCATGACGGCGTTCCTGATCCGCATGGACATGGATCCGGACCAGGTGCAACTGAACGAGGGATCCGGCCTGTCCCGCGACGCGCTGGTTACACCGGCCGCGATTGTGGATCTGTTGATCAAGATGCGGACCCACCCGGAGGCGGCAGCCTTTCACGAAGCCCTTCCGATTGCGGGCATGGACGGCACGCTGCGACGGCGCCTGACCAGCGAGGACACGCGCGGAATGGTTCATGCCAAGACCGGCACGTTGCGTCATGTGCTCTGCCTGTCGGGATACGTGGAACCGCCCGAAGGAAGGACATTGGTGTTTTCCATCATGCTCAACCAGTTCGCGGGGGATCCAGCGGAGGGGAGAGAGGCCATCGACGCCATGGTGACCCGGTTGGTGGCGCATGCGCGTGCGGCGGGCGAGCCACTGGGGGAACGCCACTGAGCATCGGGTTCGGCGACATGTGATGAGAAATGGGTGACCTAATCGAGTAAGAGCAGGAGCAAGAATGGCCCATCTCGCTCTTATCCTTTACCCGAAAAGAACGACCAACATGTTGTCGTTTTGCAGGGGCCCCTCACCCTAACCCTCTCCCGCAGGGAGAGGGAACAGCATGCCACCCCATGGTAAATGGATTAGGGCAGCAGCCTCTCCCCGCGCGGAGGCCGGATCTCCGCTCGACTGAGCTCGTCGAAGTCCTCTCCCTGCGGGAGAGGGCTGGGGTGAGGGGCCTTTGATATGATGCGTTGTTGTATGCTCTCCTCGCCCATGGTTCACATTATGACCCAACCCGATGCACAGCCTTCTTTCCCCAGTAGCGCCTGGGGAATGACTTACTCTTGCTCTTGCTCTTGCTCCCTCCCTCATCCTAGGACTGCATGGCGTGCCCGCATCACCCGATTCCCTTCCCACCTCTCCGGTTCCACGCGGCTGCATTTCTCTTGACTCACCTGTGCCGGCCGCAACACTCGCGTGGCGACCCGGGGTCGCGTTCATGCGCACGCTGCATTGGTATATCCTTCGCCAGGTCCTGGCCAGCCTCGTGGTTTCGGTGGCCGTGTTCGCCTTCGTCCTCCTGCTGGGCAACATCCTGAAGGAAGTCCTCGCCCTCATGGTCAACGGCCAGGCCAACCTCGGCATGATCGGCCGTCTGGTGCTCCTGCTCGTTCCCTTCGTCCTGGTCTATGCCCTGCCGATGGGATTCCTGACCACGGCACTGCTGGTATTCGGACGGTTGAGCGCGGACAACGAACTCACCGCGATGCGGGCCAGCGGCGTGAGCCTGGCCAGCCTCATCACGCCGATCCTTCTCCTGAGCTTCTCCCTCTGCGTGGTCAGCGGCGCCATCAACATGTTCGTGGCTCCCAAGTGCAAGCTGGCCTTCAAGTCCATCGTGCGCGATGTCGGCTTGAAGCGCCTCGGCGCACTCCTGCAGGAGAAGACCTTCATCCGGGACGAGGATCGGATCGTGTATATCGGGTCCATCGACAAGTCCGGAACCAACCTCGAGCATATCCTGATCTACGAACTCAACAACGAGGGGGAATTGGCCAGCTACATCAGGGCCACCAGCGGGCAGGTGAGCGTGGATCGGACCAACAACCTCCTTCATGTGAGCCTTCAGGACGCCTGGCAGACCAGCATCCAGGGCGCATGGCGCTCGCCCATTTACCTGGGCAGCAATGTCGAACTGACACCCGTCTCCCTCACCAATGCCAGGAAGAGGGCGGCGTCCCTTTCCGAGATGAGCGTGACCGACCTGATGACTCAGCTGCGCATCGTGGAGCAAAGCTTCGGCCTGCATCAGCCTGAGCTGCCCCGCGCGGAGTTGGAACTCGCCATGCGTGTCATGCAGCACATGGAATCGGACGTGACCATGCCGATCAAGGTGGAGATCCACCAGCAGGTCTCCTTTTCCTTCGCCTGTTTCGGCTTCACGCTGTTGGGCGTGCCCCTGGGCATCCGGTCGCACCGGAGAGAAACCACATTCGGCATCGCCGTCGCCCTGTTGCTGGTCATGGTGTACTACAGCTTCTTCATCCTGGGCCAGGCCCTGGAATCGCACCCCGAATACGGACCTCACTATCTGCTCTGGATGCCCAACTTCATCTTCCAGGCCGTCGGGGGCGTCCTCCTGTGGCGCGCCAACCGAACCGCCTGAAGCAGGAGTTGATTCGGGATTGACGGGCGCCACGCGATGGCGTGCAGTGGCGGGCAACACAAACCGACACCTCATTGCCATGCCCATACCACATCGGCTCATCGTCTCGGCGGGATTGGCCGCCTTCTTTGGATGGGGGACCGCAGATGGAGCCACGGCTCCCAATGGCGCCATCCTTGCCTCCGGTTTCATTTACGAGAAGGCGCCGTTCCCGTCCTGTCATGCCTCCACACTCACCGACACGCCTGCGGGCCTGGTCGCGGCCTGGTTTGGGGGCACCGAGGAAAAGCATCCTGACGTGGGCATCTGGGTCTCCCGCCTGGAAGCCGATGGCTGGACGCACCCGGTCGAGGTGGCCAACGGCGTCCAATCGGACGCGCTCCGTTATCCCACCTGGAATCCCGTCCTGTTCCAGGTGCCGGACGGGGAGTCGATCCTCTTTTTCAAGGTCGGCCCCAGCCCTTCCAACTGGTGGGGCGAACGCATCGTCTCCCGCGACCACGGCCGGACCTGGTCGAAGTCGGAACGATTGCCCTCCGGCATGCTGGGTCCCATCAAGAACAAGCCCATCCTCCTCGACTCGGGCACGCTGCTCTGCGGGTCCAGCACCGAGGACGCCGGATGGATCGTGCACATGGAGTTGACCGGTGACTTCGGCAAGACGTGGACCCGATCCGGCCCGCTCAACCAGCGCCAGGAGTTTGGCGCCATCCAGCCCACCCTCCTCAGCTATCCGGGCGGCCGCATCCAGGCCCTTTGCCGGAGCCGCCAGGATGTGGTGGTGCAAGTGTGGTCCAAGGACAACGGCAAGTCCTGGGGACCCATGGAGCGAACCGACCTGCCCAACCCCAACGCCGGGCTCGATGGCGTGACGCTTCGCGATGGACGCCAGTTGCTGGTTTACAACCACACCCGCCGGGGGCGCAGTCCGCTCAACGTGGCCGTTTCCACCAACGGCACCGCATGGACGCCCGCGCTCGTCCTTGAATCCGACCGGGGCGAGTATTCCTATCCCGCCGTCATCCAGGCCGGGGATGGCAAGGTGCATGTCAGCTACACCTGGAAACGCGAACGGATCCGTCATGTGGTGATCGATCCCTCGCGCCTGCCCTGACCCGGCGCGGTCCGCCTCCTGAGCCCGCCTCGTGACCTCGGCGGCTACTTCAAGCACGTAGCCGCCGCCGTGAGGCGGTGGACCCGGTCGTGACGAGGTTCGTGACGTCCGACCGCCTCGTTCCCTCGGCGGCTACTTGTTCTGCGAAAGGGGCGCAGACTCCGATGTCACCTCCCCGTTCTCTCCATCCACGCGCAGCCCAAGCCGCCGCACATTGGCGGCGTTGACCGATTGCGCGAACGTGTCGGCGATGTAGTAGGCCGTCTCATCGCGATAGCACACCCATGCATGCTTGGTGGACAGGCGCCCGCTGCGCGCGGCGGCCTCGTAGGCCTGGGCCGGCGTGAGGTGGAAACCGGACGGGGCCGGCAAGGTGGCCGGTGGCCAATCCGGGCGAGACCAAACTACCTGCAACCCCTTCGCGGCGGGGTCCGGACCATGTGTGCAGGCCTTCAACACCAGGGTCAAAAGCAGCCCGGCAAGCATCCAGGCTCGCAAGGGGCGGGTCGTCATGGGAGTGGTCATGAGAGGATAGTGTTCAGGGTTTAAGGCAGCACTCGCGCAGGGCGCCACGCTGGAAGGAATGACAATTCTGCCCCCAGGGATAGGACCAGTTGCCCGAGTATTGGGCGGCAAAACCTCGCAGGCAATCCTGGATCTCCTCGGTGGAAGCGCACCGGCAGGAATGACCTTCCCCGTCACCATGTTCCAGTTCTCCCCGCCCCAGAAAGCCGCGACGACGACGGGGGTGGAACTCCCGGTCCGCCGGGTCGCCATGATGCCCGTCCCGCGTGGAACTGGCCAATCCGAAGAGATGCATCGAGAGCGTGCCATTGAGTTGCCCCGGCACCCCTGTGAAAGTCGTAAGCAGCGTCACGCCGCTCGCCGGCCACCACCCATAGCTTTCCTCTTCGAACTCCACCCACCAGTGTCCGTAGAGGTCGTTCGCCTCCACGGTCTTGCCCAGGTGCCGCTTGAGGATGGCGAGCCACTGGATGCGCTTGCGCTTGAGCGTGACGTCCGTGATCGGCTCCAACCCGCTCGGGTCGAGGCCATTGATGGGATCGTTCTCCGCGTAGGCGTAGAGGTTGAGACCGCCCGATTCCTCCAACGGATCGCGGCTGATCCAGCGCCCGAGCCACGGATGATAAAAGCGCCGACCGAACTCCACCAATCCGGTTTCCGTATCGACATAGCCGCCCGCAAACCCAATCGGCAGACCGGTGGCCGCACCCGAGAAGCCGCCCAGTGGTTCTCCAAAGGGTCCGAGGTCCAGCGGTTCACTGTCCTTGCCCGTCTGCGCCTCCACCACACGTCTTGGGGTTCCGGCCGCGTCGGGCACGCACCACCAGGCGGCCACATCCGCCCCCTGCCGCTGGAGGCGAACCGCCAGAAGCTGGCGTGCTCCGCGTCTCGCGGTTTCTCCCGCGGGTGGATCCAGCCACAGAAATTCCATCCGTTCCTGCGTGACGGCATCCCAGGTGGCGCCGATGGCATCCCCGTCCCGCATCAGCCAGGTGGTCTGCGGCGCCGACCAGCCTTGGCCCGTCCACGTGCTCACCAGCTTCCCAATGCGACGATCGAGCGGGTCGTAGAGGAAGGTCAACCGTCGCCATGCGCTTTGCGGAAGATCAGAACGCGTCTGCAGGGCGGATAATCTCCCCAGCACATCCCACTCGTAGATCCAGCGGGCGTCCTGAACCAGGTTCCCATCCCGATCGTATTCCAGCCAGGTAGGGGAAGGTGGCACGAACACGCGGCCGGTAAGATGAGCGGCCCGGTCGGGCACCCCGGGCAGCACCGCCATATTCGTCACGCCAACAAACCGGGGCAGGGGACTTCGGCCCGTGGCCAGTCGTGCCCAGAAGTGGCCGCCCGCCCTTTGGGCTTCCCGCTGGTTGATCGTGACCCGGGCCGCCGGCAGGGCACGCCCGCTCAGAAGCATCCAGTCCGGCGTTCGGACCTCCTCATATTGGTTGAGGACGTTGGCTGCGTAATGGACCGGGACTTGATGCCCTCCCCAGGGATCGCCACCCCAAACCTGGGTCACCCGGTTTCCCAAGGCATCGTAGTCATATCTGAACTCATGCCCCGGAAGCTGGTGCAGGTCCGGCGTGTAATGGACAGACCGGATGAGTTCACCCTGCCCGTTGTATTCCAGCAGGCGTTGGCCCAGTTCCGAATCGCTTTCACCGACACGTCTTCCCGCAACATCGTAGGTGTACTCCACGATTGCGGCGGACTGTCCGGGGGCCATCCACTGCACCGCCAGGACACGGTTGGCTTTCAGCCGTTGCTGGATGTGCAAGGTTTCCACTCCGCTCCAACTGCAGGCGATGTTTGTCGGCATGGATCGGGCGGCCAGGTAAGCCATGTCGAGTCGGAGGGAGCCTGTCTGGATCTGAATCGGTCGCCCTGAGTCATCCCGGGCGGCAGACAGTCCTGCTCCGCCGGTCATGTGTCGTACCACGCGCTGCTGCTGCTGATCATAGCCATGAAGCACGCTCCACTCTCCCAGTTCAGGATGCCGCGTCACCTCGGCCAACACGGAACCGTGCTCGTTGTAAGCGCGCGTGAGCTCCGTGCCCCCGTCACGGGCCTGGATCACCCGGCCCATCCGGTCATGCGTCCACGTACGCCTCCATCCCATCACTGGGGAGTCCTCCTCGGTCCGCCGACCAGAGGCATCATGCGTGTAGTACACCTCCTGCCCGCGGGCATTGCGGAAGGATTCAAGGCGCCCGGCGGGTGTGTATTGGTAGAGCACTTGTCCCCCGTCGGGGTACACCTTGGCGGCCATGTGTCCCAAGGCGGCATCGTAGGTCCAAGTCGTAAGCGCGGGCGTTTCGTGCGACTGCCCGGTGCGCCATGTGCGTTGGGCAACCCGGCGTCCCTGAAAGTCGTAGTCGTATTCGACATGCCGGACGGCAGTGCCCCATTGTGCCTTGATCTGTCCATTCGCCGTCCAGGCCTGCTGCACGTCCGTGCCGTCCGGGTGCAGGATGCTCGTCAGGCGTCCACGTTCATCGTAGGAGAAGCGCGTGGTCCGCAGCGGTTCACCGGGCTCAGCCACCACCTCGGCGATGAGTTGGTCGCGACGGTCATACTCAAAACTGATGGCGCCGCCTCCCAGGACATCGTCCAGACGGGCCAACCGCCCATGGGCGTCGTAGGTGTGGTTGGTCCGGGCGATCAACGTGTTTGGCATCTGCACCCACGCTTCCAGGACGGGTCGTCCCCCTTCCAAGCTGACGATGCGGGTCAGGCCCTGCCAGGTTTGGTTGGTGCGATATTGGCGCCCATCCTTGAGCAGGGAGAAGCCCATGCGATTGGTTCTCCCCCCTTCGACCTGGACCAGGAACCGGCCATCGACACTGCGCCTCTCTGAGCGGGCGGGCAGGGCCGTGTCCTGCCCGTTGGTTGGCCACACCCATGTCCTCTCCTCCCAGGCCCATTGGCCGAAGTCCTGCACCAGCCCGGTCTCGCGCTGGGTCATCATGTCCTGGCCGGACCAGTCCAGCCGATCATTGCGGTCGTGATCAATGCCTGCCGTCACCACGCGTTCCAACGCGGTCGATTCCCTGAGCGACACCACGCCATCGGGATCGACGGTTCTCCACGGATGACCTCGCCCGTCAAAGAAGGTTTCGTGGGTGGCGAAGCGACCCTGGATGGGGGAAGGCTGCTCCACGCGGAACGGACGGTCCAGGGGATCATGCCAGGTCCTGATCCATTCCTTGCCCGGTGGTCCATTGAGGAGATGACGCGTCTCCACACGCTTGGCCACCAGGCCTTCCCACGCGATGCCGTAATGGTAGCGAACCGGATGGGCCGCGTTGCCGGAGTGCTCCGCCATTTGCCCATCGCGGTAGCGGGTGTCGCGCTGCCAGGTTCCATCGGCAAAGCGGATCTCCGTCCAGGAGGATCCATCCGTTTCAACGCCGTGCTGGTAGCGGGTGAGGTGCCCCGTCGCATCGGTTTCCTCCAGGAGCCTTCCCGCCATATCGTAGCTGCGCTGAACGAGCGGCCAGCCCGTTCCATCGGATCCCAATCGCCAGGTGGAGCGCAACCGATCCGCGGCATCATACACGTTGGACCAGGTGATGCCGCCACGGACCCGCGCCACCATTCGGCCCAGCGCATCGTACTGGTAGGAACTCTCCGAACCGTCCTCGTCCCGTTCCCATTGGATCCGGCAGCAATCATGGACGATGTCACGCACACGATCACGCACCAGATCTTCTTGGCGCTGCAAACGCCCTCTCGCATCGTGCGTGAAGGTGATGTGCTCGAGCACCGCTCCGGTGGCGATATCCGAGCGCATCTTCATCACAAGTCGGCCCTGGCGATCGAATCGTCGCTCCGTGCGCTCCCCCTCGACCACGGCCGGCCGGTCCAGCGCCGGATCGTCGGGCAGTCCCTCCTCACGGACCTCAACTCGCTCGCCGGAGAGGGCATTGGTGGCATATCCCATCACGCTCATGGTCCCGTCCGGACGCCACGTCCAGACACCAAGGCCATCCGAGGTCGCCCGTCGCCGCGTTTGGGTGACGCGATTGCCCGGGGCATCCCAGGACGCCGCAGGCATCACTGCCCGGATGTGGAAGGTGTCCAGCGGGGTCACGACATGAAACTCCCGGGCCACCGGCGCACCCAGCATGTGTTCGGTGATGATCCGCGGTGTTTCGGGCGACAGCATCCCGGAGTCCTCGGGATGGAATGGAGCATGCCCAAAGGTCCACATTCGGCACTGCGATTCCGGGGCATCGGGAGGTGCGTTGAGAAATCCCGCGACCAGTTTGTTCATTCGGCCTGACTCCGGATCATACTCGTATCGTTCCCAGGAACCGTCCTCCGCCACGTGCAGACGGGGCAACCCGCGGCGTGGATCCTCCTCAGGAAGCTCATCCCAGTACGCCCATCGCTCTTCGGCACTGGCATCGATCGTGCCTTGCCTGAGGATCCAGGGCGCGTCTCCTCCGTCCGCGACCTGGAACACGGTGCACACTTCGGAGGCCATGGCCCCCTGGACACCCCATCGGCGCAGGATGTTGGTTTGAAATCTGCCATCCTCCGAAACGTGGCAGATCAGTTCAGCAGTCGATTCTCGGTCGGCTCGGAGAAGCGTCCATCCATCCGCCTCGCGCCTGAACGTGCCGGTCCACCCATTCGCACCGGTGATGTCCACCTCCGCCGGACGGAGCGTGCTCCTGCTCAGGGTCCACCAAGCGAAGGGCTCTCCGGATACCGGCCAAAGTCCGTCAGGTGAAGGCGGTCCATCCACGGGATCGAACAACCGGACCTGGCAGGACGCGGCGTCCAACCGCCTGATGTCCGCCAGCAACGTCGGGGCGCGCACTTGCCTCATCCCGGCGGAGTTGGTGTGCTCGGTCACCAGGCCGGTAGGAGCAAACAAACCGAGCGCATCCGGATCGACCATGGCATCGGGCTCATCGGCGGCAGCCACGCGGAGGAATCCTGCGGAGACATCCCGCGTGGCGGGCCCGAGTCCAATGACGATCTCAGGTCCATGCACCAGATCGATGCCGGCCTGCCCGCCCTCACACCGGGAACAGGAGGGGGCGGGCGGGAGGATGACTTGAGTCGTGCCCGGTGTTGCCGGAGGCGGAAGCAGCCCGATCAATTCCTGCACGTCTCCGGTGAATCGAACCAGGCGCGAACGCTCGGAGTCGATGACGGCTCCATCCTCCTCCCGCGTGAAGCGTTCAATCCATCGCAACGTGGCGGTCTCGCCGCGGGGCCCAATCAATCGGAACCGGTAGCGCAGAGCCGTCGCCCGGGCACAGTCGCGCTGCGCGGCAAGGCTCAGGGACGCATGGCCGCTGGCGGTCCAGGTGCCTGTCCAGACATGGTTGGTGGCCGCCTTGATGAGGTCGTCGATGAGGTCGTCCGTGGTGTACTCGTCCGAAAGCCGGGTGACGCGGCGGAAGAAGTAATCATGGTCACGATAGGCGTCGCCGGTGCCGCCCTCAAACTGGTAGGTGCGTTCCTCAACCAGGAACGCCTCGTCGGTCTGGATGTTCGTGGCGACGTTCCAGCCCGGGACATGCACCCCGACGAAAACCTTGTGGCAGGTGGGACAATTGACATCGGGGCTCCAGACCTCCTGGCTTGATGTCGCCTGGCACTCATGGCAGCCGGAGATGTCGCTTCCTTCGTGGTGCACGACGGCGCTTTCCTGCATCACTGGAGCCGGGGTGGGGCACTTGGCGCCGCGTTCCACCTGGGTGTAGGGATCCTCCGTCGGGTAATGCGTCGTGACCGTCCGGTTCAGGGTGGAATTATACGAGTATCCATTGCCTCCGACGCGCAGGTATTCGATCGTCTCCACGACGTTGGACAGGTAGTAACGCGGCCCGCCCGCTTCCGGCCCGTCATGGCGCGAAAGGAATCCCGGGATCCCCGGTTTGCCACGATTGGTGGTTCCCGTTTCGAAGTCCACGAAACAGGTGAAGGCGCAATCGGCCTCCGCACCCGCGGCGGAGATCCAGGGGCACAGGACGCCCGCAACGGCTGCCGTCATCCATGCACACATCCTGTTCCGGAACCACACGCCGGCCGTCCATCGCCCATCGTCGAAGGGTCGTTTCATTCTTTCCTCCTTGTGTTGACACGATGCAGGAGGGGCGACAGGGAATCCCTGCCGTCCCGGGCATCGGAATGAAAGGACTGCCGACTGGATTACTCGAGGGTCGCGTGGAGCTTCAGACCCAACAGGTCCGGTGATTCCCACGCAGGGCCGGCCAGGGTGGGGGAGAGGCCAAGCCGGGATTCCACGGCATCATCCCATCCGTCCTGGTCCGTGTCGGCCAGGTCAGGACGGGATTCGCCGGGGGAGAGCATGCCGTTGCCATCCGCATCTTCGGCCACATTGGGCAAGCCATCGCGATCGTCATCACGCAGCGCGAAGCCCTGGGTGGCGGCATAGTGAAAGCCAAGGTCCGCCACCCCGCTCCCCTCGAATGAATCATCGGGCTGCGTGGTGAACCAGTAGAGGCCGTAGGCGTCAGCAAAAGCCTGACCGCCGTCGGGTATCCCGGCCATGGCGGGAGCCGAGGAGGCGACGTAACGGTCTCCCAACGGCCCCAGCAGGAACGAAGGCGGGCCCTCATGTATCCAGTCCGAGAGGGCGGGCGTTCCCCAAGGAGCCGTGCCCTCCAGGTAGGCGTTCGCGCGGTGGATCAGGGCCGCTTCCGGGTCCGCCGCAAGGAGGAACGCGTGCACGACATTGTGCTCGAAACGCAAGCTCGACCCCACACCTCGGAACTCCAGCCCGCCGCGAAGGAGATCGTGGTGGCACATGGCAAAGGAGCGGGGCGCAAGGGAGGTCAGTTGGACGCGGACGCACTCGATCAGGTTATTGGTCCAGCCTCCCTGGCCACCCTGGGCGGGAAGGGTCCACAGAATCGAACTCTCCCTCACGATGCTGTGGCGAAGGCGCAGGTCGCTTTCGGGCGCGTTGGCCTCCACCTGGAAGTCGCCGCCACCGCTCAGGATCGAGTGTTCGAACTCAGCCTTGGCGGGCAGTCCCGGGGCGCCTGTCATGCGGATGCCCCGGGCTCCGGATGACGGGATTTCATGCACGCGATCCAGGTCCACCCATCGGACCGGCTGAGCGGGTTGGCCGATGGACCTGAGGGCACTGCCCGGTCGCAACTCGATGTCGCGCGAGGCCACCACCGTGCCGGGCTGAAGGATCAGTTCCCCGCCCTCCAGGCGGAGGTCTTCCAGGCAGTAATCAACCCGGTCGTAGTGGTAGCCCGGCGTGGGCGTGGATCCCCCATGCGGATCCCTTGGTCCCAGTCGGATCGGCCCGGTCACCGGTCCCGCCATGCGCACCGGCGCATCGGTGGTGCGCCATTGGAGTTCCTCGCGCAACGGATGCGTCACGTCATCGGCGCCGCCTTCCCTGAGCGGACTGGTCACGGGAAGGTAATGATGCCCGCCCCAGGCCCGGGCAAAGGTGTCCGCCCGGTCCGGCAGCACCCAGACGCCCTCGCCCTCCCATCCATCGCTCTGATTCACGCCGGCCAGAATGCTGTTGAAAAGGCGGAATGGCACCGAGGGAACCCCCTGCAAGCGATCCACGCGGTGCAGGGTCAGATGCTCGGCGAGCAGCGTGGGACGAAACCCCCGAAACGCCTCGGTAACGTCCATCATCAGGACGTTCCCCACATGCACGGGCTCCCGCGTCAGCCAGGCCACTCCGGTCACGGAGTTCTGGATCTGAACATGACGAATGGAGGCGGTGACCCCGGCGTACAACGCAATGGCATGGCGCGTGTGGCGGATGCGAAGGTCATGCAGATCGTAAGGCGCATTGGTGCCGGCCAGGGCCAGGCCGAACCACGGCCGGTCCGCAAAGGAAACCGGGCCATCCCCTGCCAACGGCATCGAGAAAAAGGCGGGGTCGCCCGGCCCTGTCCGGCAGTCGATGGGACCGTGCAGGATCAATCCTCCATAGGTGCCGGGTTCGAACATCACACAGGCGCCTCCTTCCACGACGGTGTTCCCGAAAAGATGCATGGGACCGCGAACCCACTGGGTTGTTCCGCGCTCAAACACCATATCCTGCCGTATCTCGGGCTGAACCAGGGTGGTCATGCCCATGAGCAGGTACGTCAATACCTCCGTCATGTTTCCTCCGGGTTGCGGTTCGTCTCAGAACGACAAACCAATTCTCCTTGGTGCGCGCTTCATAACGTCTCCGCGGACCTCGTGTCAAACCAAAGATCACGGGAATTTGACTTGTCGCCGCCAAGGGGCAACGCGAAGGTGAGCGCATGGCCGACACGAAGGCGAAGGTGGACGAGTTGCGCGCGATGAAACGGCGCGGGGAACGCATCCCCGTCCTGACCGCCTACGACTTTCCCATGGCCCGCCTCCTCGACGAGGAAGGCGTGCCCGTCCTGCTCGTCGGTGACAGTCTTGGCATGGTGGTGCTGGGATATCCCGACACGACGCATGTGACCATGGCCGAGATGGAACACCATGTGAAAGCCGTCGCTCGCGCCAAACCCAAGGCCCTGATCATCGCCGATCTGCCCTTCGGCAGTTACGAGAACCCGGAGAACGCCGTGCTCAACAGCCAACGCCTGCAGGCCGCCGGAGCCGAGGCCGTCAAGGCCGAAGGCGGCCGGCCGATCCTCGAACAGATCGAGGCTGTCGTGGCGGAGGGAATCCCCTTCCTGGGCCACCTGGGCATGCTGCCCCAGCACATCCGCGAGGAAGGACGTTACCGCATCAAGGGACGCCAGGAGGAGGAGCGCGCCGCGCTGCTGGAAGACGCCGCGGCCCTGGAGGAGGCGGGCGCCTTTGGCGTGGTGCTGGAACTGGTCACGCCCCCCGTGGCGGCGGAGATCTCACAGCGCCTTGCGATTCCCACCATCGGCATCGGTTCCGGCCCGGACTGCGACGGGCAGGTGCTGGTCACCCATGATCTCCTCGGCACCTTTCCCTGGTTCACCCCCCGTTTCGTAAAACCCGAACTGCAGGCAGCCCCGCTCATGCGCGAAGCCGTGGGACGTTGGATGCAGGGCGTGCGCAAGGCCCGGACCGGCTGAAGCCAGAACTACGAACACGGAGCGCGTAGCCGCCGCCGTGAGGCGGTGGACCCAGTCGTGATGGATCGCGTGACACTCCGGTTGGTGATCCCGCCGTCGCGGGGCGGTCACTTCGAACCATCTCTCAAGGCCCGGGCTGGCTGAAGCCAGAACTACGAACACGGAGCGCGTAGCCGCCGCCGTGAGGCGGCGGACCCAGTCGTGATGGATCGCGTGACACTCCGCTTGGTGATCCCTGCCGTCGCGGGGCGGTCACTTCGAACCATCTCTCAAGGCACGGGCTGGCTGAAGCCAGAACTACGAACACGGAGCGCGTAGCCGCCGCCGTGAGGCGGCGGACCCAGTCGTGATGGATCGCGTGACACTCGGCCTTGTGATCCCTGCCGTCGCGGGGCGGTCACTTCGAACCATCTCTCAAGGCACGGACTGGCTGAAGCCAGAACTACGAACACGGAGCGCGTAGCCGCCGCCGTGAGGCGGTGGACCCAGTCGTGATGCACTGCGTGACACTCGGCCTTGTGATCCTGCCGTCGCGGGGCGGTCACTTCGAACCATCTCTCAAGGCCCGGACTGGCTGAAGCCAGAACTACGAACACAGAGCGCGTAGCCACCGCCGTGAGGCGGCGGACCCAGTCGTGATGCACCGCGTCACACTCCGCCTCGTGATCCCGCAACATTCTCCTTGGTCTTGGAGACCAGTCGCACGGCGCCGATGCGCATGCGTTTGTCCACCGCCTTGCACATGTCATAGATGGTCAGGGCGGCGACGCTGACGGCGGTGAGCGCTTCCATCTCCACGCCCGTCCGCGCCTCGATCCGGGCCGAGGCACGGATGCGGATGCGATCCAGCGTCCTGGGAATCTCGAAATCCACGTCGCAATGCGAGATGGGAAGGGGATGGCAGAGGGGGATCAGGTCACCGGTCTTTTTGGCCGCCATGATGCCGGCCAGGCGCGCGGTGGCCAGGACATTACCCTTGGCGACCTTGTTGGCCTGGACGAGTCGGATCGTTTCGCGCTGCATCCGGATCTCCCCGGCCGCCACGGCGGTGCGCAGGCTCACGGGCTTGGCGGAGACATCGACCATGCGGGCATGGCCTTGCGCATCCACATGACTCAACCGGCTCACTTGAGCCCCAGGCCGAGGGTTTCACGACAGTAACGGATGCTGTGTTCCAGTTCCGCCAACTGATAGTCCTGCTCCGCCTTTCGCCGGTCCACACCTTCGGCCGGACGAAACGGGGGAATGGCCTTGCCGGATCGGGCCAGGCGGACAAACCGGGCAAACTCGCGTCCGCGAATGTCCTCATACCCTTTCCAGAAACCATCCTCGAAGTAGGGGAACGCGCGGGCGAATCCGGAGATGATCTCCAACTGGAACGGCACCTTCGGGCACAGCTCGGCGTAGCGTTTCACATACGCCTTGAAATCCACATTGCCCTCGCCGATCGCCGTCCATTGCACCTGGGCTCCCTTGTCGTCCTCCCAGACCATCGACCCGCGAATGCCGGTGGTGGCGGCATAGGGTGCCAGGGCTTCGAGGTTGCTCATGGGATCCTCCAGCGTCCAGGTGGCGTTGCCCGAGTCCATGGTGGCCCCCACGTAGTCCCGTCCGGCGCGCTCGATCAATTCCACCAACTGCCAGCCCTGCATGTCGCCCGCGTGGTTTTCAATCGCGATGGTGATGCCGGCGTCCATGGCCCGGGACCGGACGGCCTTGCACACCTTGACCGTGTCCTCCATGCGCGCCGCCAGCCCGCCTTCGGAAGTGCGATCCCGCGCCGAGCCCTGGTAGCACCGGGCCACCGTGGACCCGACTGCCCCGGCCACTTTCAGGGTCAGGCTGAGATGCTCCTCCGCCGTGCCCCATTTCTTGTTGAACGAGGAGGAGGACGGACAGATCCCGCCTGTCCCGGCCTGGATCTCCAGCCCCCGGTCGGCGGCCTTCTTGCGCAGGTCCCGTAGATAGCCCATCTCGTGGCTCTCATACACGTCCAGGTCGGAGAACAACACCGTGTCCACCTGTTGCTTGGCGGCATGGTCGAGCAGCGCGTCGGCCTTCCAGCCCAGGGCCCGGATGGAAAAGTTGTCAAACCCAAGCCTGATGCCCAGGCGGCCGCCCTCGGCGGCCCGCGAGGGACGAGGCGTCCCCACCGCGCACGCGGCGGTGGCGGCGGTCAGGGTGCCGAGGAATTGCCGGCGATTCTGGCCTGAGCCATGTCGTGGGGAAGGGACGTGGTGCGCGTTCATGGTCGTTGTCAGGCGCCCATCAATACACCCGAGGGGGCCGGGACGACAAGTTTCCTGTTGCGGGGCAAACCATTCAAGTAGCCGCCGACGGGAGGAGGCGGTTGGGCGCACCGGCACTCATCACGACCGGGTCCACCGCCTCACGGCGGTGGCTACGGGTCGTGG
>Ga0302046_10000128_pt1 | contig 79293 bp, 79 predicted proteins | sample RVTome_11_FD_200261 | JGI IMG/M metagenome (GOLD analysis project Ga0302046, IMG submission 200261) | Soil microbial communities from uranium-contaminated site in the Upper Colorado River Basin, Wyoming, United States - RVT147D111 (version 2) ... | reverse complement strand
CTGTACACCGCCTAACTCCTAGTAGCTTTCCTGATGATCTGCCCGTTCCAACACAACAAGATGGCGGAACCGGCAAGATAAAGAAATAGGTTCAAGAACCCAGCCGATCCACAAGAGACTTCGGACCTTGAACTTCGCGTCGAGGACCCTCGAATGGCCAAGTCGCAAAACAGGCCCGGAACATACCAGATGGGGTCGTTGAGAACACAGGGTTTCTGTTTCAGCCAAACCTGCAACCCGGACTTGTTGTGCGTCAAAGGCTCGGAGGACGCAAGTGCCTCCAACACAAAATCTTATAGACAGGGCTTGGAGAAGAGTGAAGTTGAAACTCGAGCGCACAAGACAGGTTAATGTGCCTGATGGCGGATGAAAGACGTGCCTAGAGAAAATCCGCGGGACTGCGCACCCCGCGACCGCCGCGGTTGAGCACATGTGTGTAGACCATCGTCGTCTTCACGCTCTTGTGACCCAAGAGCTCCTGGACGGTCCGAATGTCGTACCCTGACTGCAGAAGGTGAGTGGCGAATGAGTGACGGAAGGAGTGACAGGTAACTCGTTTCGTCATCCCCGCCGCATGGGCAGCGTCGCGAACGGCCCGCTGAACAACGCTCGGATGCATTGGATGCCTGACTTTCACACCCAAACTGGCCGATTTGATACGCGTTTTGGCCGCAAACAGATACTGCCACGGCAACTCACGTGGCGCATTGGGATATTTCCTGGCTAGAGCACCAGGCAACTCCACGTAACCGCGTTTCAAACCAAGATCACGCTTGTGCCGCTCCTTCACCTGCTCGATCTGATGCTCAAGGTCGGGAATGACCGAATCAGCCAACATCGTGATACGATCGTAGTCCCCCTTTCCTCCACGAACCTGCAGCTCCCGACGAGCGAGGTCTATGTCCTTGATTCGGATGTTCATGCATTCGAGCACCCTCAACCCCGAACCGTATAGCAGCCTCACCACGAGAAGCTTGGGACCGGCCAGCTGACGGAATACGGCCTTGATTTCGTCAACCGTCAGCACCACCGGAAGGCGTCTTGGCTGCGTCGGCCGAAAGCTCGCCGGCGGCTTGGTGATCTCTCGACCGAGAACCTCCTTGTACAGAAACAGGAGGGCGCTGGCCGCCTGATTGTGCGTCGACCTGCTGACCGAACGAGCATCTGCAAGATCAGTGAGGAACTGGACGATCTCCAGCTCGCCCAGGGCGGCAGGGTGTCGCTTGCCATGGAACAGAATAAACCTTCTGATCCAGCCGAGGTACGCCTGCTGGGTTCGCACGCTGAAATGACGGGCGCGCATGGCCATGCGCGCCTGGGTCATAAGCTTTACACGCTTTGGTCCTGACTGATGCGATTCCATGTGAAGTCCCCGCTTACTAATACGCTTTGGGGTCTGTGACACCGTTACCGGATCACCGCGACTCTTGGCGAAAACCCGCGGGACGCCAGATTGCGAAACAGATCAATGACTGGCCTGACCTTGCGGACGATCGCCGGCGGTTCCTCAGACCATGGCGCAGCCCCTCCAGCTCCCTGGACAGTCAGTCCCAGACTTCACGCGCGCGTGCGTAACGACCGGAATCCTTTGTGTCCACGTTTGACAGGTACTGAACTGCCAACCCCTGTCAAGGGATGGGTATTGCTGAAGCAGCAGGTGACACGGTAAACGCAATCACCGCGTTCACCTACATCAGCCCGGATCCACCACCATCAGCGATCTGGTCGCCGTCTTCCCCATTGATACACTCGCGGATCATCCCATCGGTAATTGCGCCGCTACCGGCAGCCAGTAGCCTCGGCACCCGAACCGCGGCCGGGACCCACGAGTCCCAGGCAATAGTGCCGTCTCCCTATTGCCTTCGCGCGCGCGGAAAACGCTTGGAAGCACTCGGCAGCCAATGCCCTTTGGTCATCGCATGGGGTGACTCACTTTCCTGAGTCGGACAGTACGACCGACACACGCAAACATGGTCGCGTGCAACATTGCCGAGGGGACACTCAACATCGACGTGGGGCGACGATTGCGTGCCCGATCACGACACGTATCCTCACCCGGCGCCGCTGCGGGGACGGCAGGCAAGTAAAGGGGCGAATTCCCCAGGACTCACCCGTATTTGCGAACCCTGAAGGCAGTGGGTGAGTCGAACGACACGTGCCCGTGTCGGCAACACAGGGAGCAAGCAAAACGACAAGTACCCTGTGTCGGCAAGAAGGGGACGAGTTGAACGACGCATACCCCGTGCCGGCAAGGAGGGGGGAGTTGAACAACACATTCCCCGTGTCGGCAAGGCAGGGGCGAGTTGAGCAACACATGCCCCGTGTCGGCAAGGAGGGGGCGAGGTAAACAACCCATACCCCGTGTCGGCAAGGAGGAGACGAGTCGAACGACGCATGCCCCGTGGCGGCAAGGAGGGGGGCGAGTTAAACAACCCATACCCCGTGTCGGCAAGGAGGGGGCGAGTCGAACGACGCATGCCCCGTGGCGGCAAGGAGGGGTAAGCGTCTGGAGAAAGAGGACCATGCGGTGATCAGGCAAGACATGCGCAGGTCGATCATGGCCGATGAGCGGGCGCTCATCGGGATCTCTTGAGGTTGTCCTTCCGCTTGGACCTGTGAAAGAGCGGTTCATTGAGAATATTGCGTTCTCGATGCAGGTACCGCCAAGTTGGGGGTGGCGACCGTTGGTCACGCGTGCGCGTGCGCAAACCAACATCTTCACCGCGGAGAAGGCAGGTATTCATGCGCGTTGCCGCCCTCTACGACATTCACGGTAACCTCCCGGCTCTGGAAGCCGTCCTCGAGGACATCCGGAAGGCGGACGTGGATCAGATCGTCGTAGGCGGCGACGTGGTTCCGGGTCCAATGCCCAGCGAGACGCTCGAGTGCCTGCTCGATCTCGACACTCCCACACACTTCATTGAAGGCAACGGCGAAACGGAGGTCCTCGCCCAGCTGGCGGGAATAGAAACCGGGAATGTGCCCGAGTCCGTTCGTGAGGCGGTACAATGGGTCGGCGAACAGATAAGTCCGGAACAGCAACGACAGATGGGAGAATGGCCAGCCGCGGTCACCCTCAACGTAAAGGGAATTGGCGACGTCCTGTTCTGTCATGCCACACCCCGTAACAACGTGGAGATCTTCACACATCAGACATCCGCGGAGCGCGTGCTGCAGGCATTCGGTGGAGTGAGCGTTCCGCTCGTCGTCTGCGGGCATACGCATCTGCAATTCGACCGTCTGGTTGGTGATCTCCGCATCGCCAATGCCGGAAGTGTGGGCATGCCGTTTAGTGCACCAGGCGCCTACTGGCTCCTGCTGGGTCCCAACGTGACGCGCCGAGTCACGGTGTACGATTTTGAACGCGCCGCCCGTCGGGTCAGAGCTACCGATTATCCACAGGCCGAAGACTTCGCAGGGCGAAACATCCTGCGACCTCCGACGGAAGAGCAGATGCTCGCCATATACGCCAATGCGGAACTGCGCTGAAGTTTGCTCAGATTGCTACCGCCACAATCGGGCGCGAGCACGTAGCACCATCTCTGCTTACATGGTTTGGACGAGGCGTGTATTGTCAGCCACCGCCGGGGAAATCCACCAAGGCGCGTGTGGTGGTCCGGAAGGAAAAGCATCACGCGAGCACGCAGCACCATCTCTGCCCGCATGGTTTGCTCGAGGCGGGCAGCGTCATCCCACGTGGGTGGTCCGGACGGAAAACATCAGCGGAGGCCACGACTCGCACTACCAGGAAACCTCTGTACAAGGTCGTGTAGTGGTCCGGAAGGAAGCATTACGCGAGCACGCAGCACCATCTCTGCTTACATGGTTGTCACGAGGCGGGTCGTGTCATGCCACCACCGGGGAAACCCAGCAAAGCACGTGGGTGGTCCGGAAGGGAAACCTCAGTAGAGGCGACGACTCGCACGTACAGGAAACCTCTGTCCAAGGTCGTGTGGTGCTCCCAAAGGGAAACACCAGTGGAGGCGACGACTCGTTCGCACCAGGAAACCTCAGTACAAGGTCGTGTGTTGATCCCGAAGATCACGTCGGGGGCTGATTCGTTACGACCGAATCAACGGAACCAACCTGGCCCTGGGCGGCAAACCGGCCTCCGTCTCCATGATGCCAACTGAAGGTGGACCGTCACCTCTGGGGTGACTGGCGGAACCCGGATTCATGACAGTCTTCGTCTTGTCGACCAGTTCCAGGAGCGGCTCGTGCGTATGCCCATAGATCAGGACGTCGGCTTCGGGAAACCGGTTGCACAGTACGGGTGGGGTAGGGCGGCCGAATTGATCACCGTGCGTGATCGTGAAGTACAAACCATTCAATTCAAACGTTGCAACACGCGGAAGTCTGTTACGTAAGTCCAATCCATCGGTGTTCCCGTAAACGGCCGTCACGGGTGCGATGGTCTCGAGTTCAATGATGATGTCGTCGCCGCCGATATCACCGGCGTGGACGATGCGGTCGACCTGTGAGAACACGTCATGCACGGCCGCGGACAACGCGCCGTGGGTGTCAGAGATGATGCCGAGACGCATTCTTCAGCCGGTTACCATCAACCAGTAGCCAGCAGCCGGCGACCAACAGCCGGGGACCAGCAGCCGGCGGCCAGCAGAGATCCCGCCTGGCAACCGATCCTCGCCCTGCACCCGCGTGCCGTAACGCAGGAGCTGGATAACCGCAGGTCGAACGCGGGGTGATTGGCGCTTGGTAGTTCACGACTCACGGCTGGCAGCCAGCAGTTGACGGCCAGGCCCTGGGGATGCTCGGCACAAGTCCGTGTGGTCCCCCTCCTGCCGCTGCAGTTCGCGGACAGGACCGGCGAGTACGAGGGGTCGCCGGCTCACGCGGCGAGTGTCTTGACCCACACCACCCTCACCGTTCTGTCGACGTCTTCGTAGGGGGCCGGCGGGAGATGTGCAACTCGCCACCGCGTCCTTCGGGATCACCACACGGACTTGTGCAGAGCATGCCTCGACAAGGTTCAACCATCATTGCCCCACCGGGGAGCGACCTTCAAGTCGATACCCATGTGATCGACGATGCGCTGCACGATGAAATCGACGAGGTCCGACACGTTCTGCGGCTTGTGATAGAATCCGGGAGTTGCCGGTATGAGGAGCGCGCCAGCCTCCGCCGCAGCCGTCATGTTTCGCAGGTGAATCAGTGAGAGCGGGGTCTCACGCGGTACCAAGATCAGGCGTCGCCTCTCCTTGAGCGCGACATCCGCCGCGCGTTCGATGAGTGAGCGGCTGGTTCCGCCGGCGATGGCTGAGATTGTTCCCATGGAACAGGGACAGATGACCATCCCCTCGGAGCGCACTGAGCCGGACGCCGGTGTGGCACCACGATCCTTGTCATCGCACACGGTCACCGTAGACCAGTCGCCGCCGGTCGCTTCGCGCAGATCTTTGTCAGAAGTTAGCCCGCATTCGAGTTCGAGCAGCCGCCAACCGTGCGCGGAGATGATGAGCTGGAGTGGTGTGTGGTTGCCAGCAAGAACTTCCAATAGCCTGACTGCGTAGGGGCCACCAGACGCCCCGGTGACCGCCACGGTCCAAGGAAGGCTCAACCGCCTCTCCTGTTAGGTGCAGGTGTCTTGTGCGGGTGGCGCTTTGGCCCTTTGGGAAACGGAACCTTCGGTGGTTTGGGCGCATCCGGGAAGCAACCGCCATCTTCACCACTTGGATGCGGATTGGGATAGGGAACGCGCTTGGGGCCTTCAGGAAAGGAACCACCTTTTCCGGGACCCTTCAGGATGTCGAGAAGTTTCATGAGTCCTCCACTGGTCAATGCTTCATTACTCGTGATTGCCCGGGCTGCATCTTAGCAGGGTGCTGAACCTTGGGCTCCCTCCGCGCGCCGCGGCTCGCAGCCTCTTGGGAACCTCTGCCCAAGTCGTGTGCGCGGTCCCTCCGGCGGCTGCAGTTCGCGGAAAAGGCCAGTGAGTACGAGGGTTGGCGCTCACTGACGTGTCCCTTGGGACCACCACGACTTGGGCAGAGCACTCCTTACTACACCGCCCCATCATCCATAGGCCGCGACCCAACGCGCCGCCTCAGGGAGCCCCTTTTCAGCCCGCTGTTAGGCACACCCGGCGTATCCTGGGCCTGCTTCCCGCTCATATCATCCGATCGATCAAGGCCGCCGTAAAGACCACTAGACTCATGATGCCGTTCATCATGAAGAATGCGGCGTCCACACGTGAGAGGTCGTCCGGCTTGACCAGTTGATGCTCCCAGGCCAGGATGCCGGCGGCGATACCTATACCTACGAGGAACACACCGCCAAAGTTTGTCCCCAACCCAAAGATAATTAGGCAACCGATCGTTAGGCCGTGAATGGTCTTAGCCATACGAATGGCCGTTACCCTGCCATACTGGACAACCAGGCTGCGAAGACCGTGTTCGCGGTCGAACGTCTCGTCCTGCAGCGCGTAAAAGGTGTCGAATCCGGCGACCCATGTAAACACCGCCGCGGCCAACACCAGTAACGTCCAGGCCGGATCGCTCCACGCGCCTGTGACGGCCAGGTACCCACCAACCGGGGCAATAGCCAGGGAGACGCCCAGCCAGAGCTGACTCAGGTTCGTGAAGTGCTTCGTGTAGCTGTACGACAGAATCCAGGCCAGGGCAAGCGGAGCCAGCACCATGCAAAGGGTATTGAGCAGAGATGCACTTATAAGGAATACGAGGGACGTTACCATCACCGCACCCCATGCCTGACCGAGCGTGAGCTTGCCCTGGACAAGTTCACGATTGACCGTTCGCGGATTGAGAGCATCGATCCTGAGATCGACAATGCGGTTGAACCCCATCGCGGCAAACCGCGCGGCCGTGAACGCGACCGCGACGAGGAAGAGCTGCGTCGGGGCAACGGTCGTGCTGAACGACGCGTACACCACGCCGAGCAGCGCGAACGGCAGCGCGAAAACTGTGTGCGGGAGCTTTACGAAGTTCGCAAACCGTACGAGCAACGAACCGCCGCGGAACGTCTGGCCGTCGATGCCGGATCCGGGCTTGGAGATCGATGGCATCTTCAGGTCGAGCAGGCGCGGAGCCTCGAAGCCGGCACGTCCCCGGAAGTCGGAGGTCGGAGGTCGGAGCCTCGTGACAATCCTTCGCGGTCTGCCACCATCAACTAGATCCCTATGCCGAGTTGGTCCCACATGGCATCGACCCTGGCCTTGGTTTCATCGTCCATGACAATCAACATGGGCCATTCGCGATCAAAGCCCTCCTCTTTCCATTTAGTTGTGGCATCGATGCCCATCTTGGATCCGTACGTAAACGCACGAGACGAGTGATCGAGCACGTCAATAGGTCCCATCGTAAACCGCGTGTCGCGTTGTGGGTCAATGTTGTTCAATGCCACCCACCACGCTTCTTCAGGATCACGGACGTTGACGTCCCGATCGAGTATGACAATCACTTTGGCGAGCGACATCAGTCCCATGCCCCACAAAGCGTTCATCACCTTGTACGCCTGGCCCGGATACTGTTTGTCGATACTCACGAACACCAGATTGTGAAAGATACCAGCGGCTGGCATGTGATAGTCGACAATTTCCGGGACGGTGAGCTTCAGCAGGGGAAGAAAGATGCGCTCGGTGGCGTGACCGAGGTAATAATCCTCCATGGGAGGGCGCCCGACAATGGTTGTCGCATAGACGGGATCCTTGCGCATGGTAATGGCGGTAACGTTCACGGCGGGATAATCATCCGCCAGGGAGTAGAAACCGGTGTGGTCTCCAAACGGCCCCTCGATGACAAGGGGCTCGGCGGGATCGATGTATCCTTCGATGACGATGTCAGCTTCGGCCGGTACAACGAGATCGTTGGTAACAGCCTTTGTGAGTTTGACGGGCTTGGCCCGGAGGAAGCCGGCAAATATGTATTCATCGATGTTGGGCGGCAGCGGGGCCGATGCGGAATAGATCGACGCGGCATCACCGCCCAATGCGATGGCAACGGGCATCCGCTCCCCACGTGCAGCCATGTCGCGCCAATGGGCCGCACCAACCTTGTGGCGCTGCCAATGCATGGCCAACCGGCTGGCGCCTAACACCTGAACCCGGTACATACCCACATTGCGAATACCGGTGCGCGGGTCGCGACTGATGACCTGGGGCAGGGTGATGTACGGCCCGCCGTCGCCCGGCCAACACGTGATGATCGGCAGTTTCGTGAGGTCCGCGTCGTTGCCCTCCAACACGACCTGCTGGCACGGGGCCGCCGACTTCGTGGTCCTGGGTGGATATTTGGCAATCTCGGCGACGCGCGAGAGTGTCTTGAGCTTTTCCCTCCACCCTTCCGGCACCTTGGTGTGCAACAGCTCCGCAATCCGATCTCCGATTGCGTCGAGGCTCTCCGCGCCGAGGGCGATCTCCATGCGACGCATCGACCCGAATAGGTTGATGGCAAGAGGGATCGGAGAGTCCTTCCGGTTGTCGAGCACGGGACGCTCAAACAGCAGCGCCGGTCCACCCCCCGGACTCTTCATACACCGGTCAGCGATTTCCGCTATTTCACGGTCCACAGAAACCCGCCGCTCGATCCGAACGAGTTCACCGGCCGAGTCTATCTGTTCGATGAACCCCGCGAGATTGTCCGCGATCATGTCCTTGTTCCTGAAAACAGGGTCGCCACCCCCAGGGTGAGCGGCCGGGCGTTCACGTCGCCAAAACCTGCCTCCTGCATCATCGAAACGAACCTGGCCGGGCTTGGAAACCCCTCAACCGAGGCCGGGAGGTACCGGTATGCCGTATGATGCCGTGAAACGAGTCGGCCAATACGTGGTAACACCTGATGAAAGTAGAAGCGGAACAACCCCCGCAGGGGCCAACGGGATTGATCGGTGAACTCGAGGATCACCAGCCGGCCACCGGACCGAAGGATTCGCGCCATCTCACGCAATCCGGCTCCCAGGTCAGTTAGATTTCGCACTCCAAAGCCAACGGTACACCCATCGAACCGGTCATCACGAAACGGCAGCTGCAACGCATCGGCGCCAACCGGACGCACCCGCGGGGATTTGTGAACGCCGCGTTCGAGCATCGGGACGACGAAGTCCGCTCCGATCACCCGACCCGCAAACCGAGACTGATTCCCCAGCTCGGCGGCGAGGTCGAGGGTGCCGGCACAGAGATCCACATACACCCCCCCCGGGTTCTCCCACCAACCCAACGCCGCTACTGCCCGTCGTCGCCAGCGCCGATCGATATTGAGACTGAGGACATGGTTGAGGAAGTCGTACCGGGGAGCGATGGCGGTGAACATGGACCTGACGTACGACCGCTTTTCGTCACCGCGGGGAGGGGCGAATCCCTCTTGCGCCAAGGACATAGGCGCCAAAGATACTGGCACGCTTGAACTTGTCGCAAGGCGGTGCAAACTGAAACATCAGCTTCCGGGGGCTCGTAGGGTACTCTCCAGGCCTTGATGAATCATATCGACGATTTCTCGACCGCCACCGACCAGGAGGTGGTAGCGCGCGCGTGCGATGGCTCCGAACCCGCGTACCGTGAGCTGCTCAGTCGTTATGAGCGGCCCGTGTTTTCGTTGGTCTACCGGATGGTCCGGGATCGGGAGCGCGCCGAGGATCTGTGTCAGGACACGTTCATCAAAGTATTGAACGCGCTCACGTCGTATCGCCCGGAGTACAAGTTTTCTTCATGGATCTTCAAGATCGCCAACAACGCGGCGATCGATCATTTGCGCAAGAAACAGCTCGACACCCTCTCCCTGGACGGCGCACCAGACGCGGTCACGACCGAGCGGCAGGAGGGTACCTCGTTGCAGATCTCCGACAATACGGAGTCGCCGCTCGATGAGTTGGAGGCGCGCGAACTCGGCGGACAGATCGAAGAAGCAATCGGAAACCTCAGACCCGAGTATCGATCGTGCATTCTGTTGCGTCATGTTGACGGCCGGCCCTACGAGGAAATCGCCGAGATCCTCGATCTCCCACTTGGCACGGTGAAGACGTATATCCATAGAGCACGCGGGGAATTGCGCGCCGCGCTCGAACAGTACAAATGAAACTCTTGACCGATTTTTCCGTATGGGACGGGTGACGTGAAGGACGTTGGCCAGCGGCCAATCGCGCAGCGAGGACGCCCCCACGCAAGGAAAAGGCGTCCGCCAACGAATGGGAAATACCTGAACAATCATAGCGGAAACCAACAGTGACGCAGCTCACACCTTCGAACGAAGATCCCTACGTACACGAGTTACTCGCGTCGCTGAAGACGTACGCGCCGAGTCCCGGGTTCGCCGATCGTGTTATGAGCCAGGTGTGGCAACCTGCGCCCACGTGGGTGCGGGGTGCGGTGAAAATACGTGACCGGTTGTTCAATCGGAAACGTGCGTGGGCCTGGGCGGGTGCCTTGGCAGCAACGTCGGCTGTCTCGGTGGTGACGGTCTTCGCGGCCATCTTCACCTACCAAGTCCAGGTTGCAACCGCATGGGCCGTCGGTTGGACCGTGGCGCTCGAAGTGTGGCGATTCACCGTAGGCATTACTGCCGCGGTGACCGTCGTCGCGGCGCGATGGCTCGAGCCGCTCGTGTCGAACGGGTCCATGCTCGTCGCGTTCGCCGCTACTTCCCTGTTCCTCGTCGCCATGAGCGCCTTCGGTCTTCAGCGAACCATAAGACAATATCGTTCCGAGAGGGTCGTACTCCATGCGGGCAGATAGAAAGACGTTAGCACTGGCAGCCGGGATGCTGTTGTTGTTACCCCCGCCCGACGGCCTCAATGCACAGCAACGTGAAGTCGTCGCGCACGCCGTGTCCGTTTCGAATAACGGTGCGCGAGTGACATTCGAATTGGAAGGCGGACGGGAGATCACCATCGCGCTCGAAAACGGAAGTGTCCTCGTCGACGGCAGTACGGTCGCGAGGTATTCTCCCAACTCGGAAGTGTACACCGCGTGGCACGCAACGCTGGAGCAGGCCGGAAGGCTTAGCAGCACCGAACTTCTCGCGGCTGTACGCGAGTGGCAGAACCTGGCGAGCGAGCAGGCTCCGGAAGTCGAGGCGGAAATCACGCGTTCCTTGGACCAACTGGCTGCCGCTGAAGAACTCGGCGCCGAGCTGGCCGTACGTGCAGAAGCCATGCAAGGCTCCCTGTCCGCCGCACTGATAGACCAAGCGGCGGAGGTCACCGAGCGTCTCCAATTGGAAATGGATGACCTGGTCATCGACCTGAGCCAAATCAACTCCAACTCCCGGGGGCTGGCCATCCAGCTCGATGAGTTGCGCGGTCAGCTCAATCAGGTGGACAAACTCGGCATTCAGGTCGACAACGCCCGCATCCACATGGGTGATCTGACGATTCCACGCGAACGGACAATCGACACGGACCTCGTGGTTCTGGCTGGGGACGTGTCGATCTTCGGCACGGTCAACGGAAACGTCATTGCATTGGACGGTGATGTACTGCTCCACCGGGGTGGCTCGGTGCAGAAGGACATCGTTACGGTGAACGGCCGAACAACGCGGGCCGGTGGGAGTGTCGGCGGCCGCGTCCGGTCGAGCGGACTCGAGCTGAGACGGTCCGCGCCCCCGCCGAGTCAGAACAGGCGGATGGTGTCCCCGGTCAGCAATGGAACGAGCATTGCCTCGCTGTTGGGAATGTTCATCGCCCTGTCTTGCATCGGCTTCGGCTTCACATTCTTTGCACCACGTCAGCTCGATATCGTCGCGGACACGGTAACGGACTCCTTTGGCAAATCCTTCTTTGCCGGTCTGTTTGCCACACCCCTCCTCCTGCCGGCGTTTGTCATCCTCATCGTTGGCCTCGCCATCAGCGTCGTAGGGTTGCTCCTCATTCCGTTCGCTATCGTCGGTTCAATTCTCGCCGTCATTGCCGCTGGTACCGGCGGTTATCTGGCCGTGGCCAAATCGGTGGGATCCACCTATCTCACGCGACGCGCGGCACAGGGACACGCGGTGACCATCACACCGTATCGAAGCCTGTTGTTCGGCCTGGCCGGTCTGATGGCCATCTGGATTCCAGCTGCGGTACTCGGGTGGATTCCCGTGATGGGGCCCGCGCTCGCGTTGCTGGCAGCGATCTTCACCTGGGTCATGGTGACCGCGGGGTTCGGTGCCGCCATCCTTTCACGGGCCGGGATTCGTGCGACGTTCGTCAACGCGCGGCAGGCGGGCGCGCTCACGGATGAACACTACTGGCCAATAGATACCGGTTCGCACAGCATCCCACGCGAAACATCCCGCCGCGTCGACTGAGCATGACAATCAAACGGGCCCTCGGCATGGCGGCGTTCGCGTCGCTGCTGGGGAACGGTGCGCAGGCACAAAGTCTGGAGACCGTTGCCGCCTCGCGTCAGGAGCGGGGCGAACGGAGTCTTTCCGTTCACGTGACGTTTGGCATGGGCGACTTCTCCATGACCCGCGATCAGGGATCCGCGCTCTACCGCGCCAACATCGTCTACGATAGCGAGCGATTCGATCCTGTTCTCGAATATGCGAACGGCCAACTCCAGCTTGGTGTCGACTCCGATGGGGATCGTCTCAGAAACCTCAAGGCCATTCGCGGACAGCGGGTGGATTTGTCGGTTTCACCCCGCGTTCCGCTCTCGCTCGACTTCGAGTTCGGCGCTGGCAAGGCGGATCTGGACCTGGGCGGCCTCGCTCTGGAGCGTGTGGAGGTCCGGACGGGTGCCAGCGAAGCCGCCATTCAGTTCAGCCGCCCAACCACCAGACCGTGTGAGCGGTTTGAAGTGGAAATGGGCGCGGCTCAACTGCAAGTGGAAGGACTGGGCAACTCCAACTGCAGCCAGATCGACGTGCGGGGGGCTGCGGGCAGTCTGGTCCTGGATTTCACGGGAGAGTGGCAACATGAAGGCGTCACGGAAGCCAACGTCGAACTGGGCCTGGGCGACCTGATGCTGCGATTCCCGTCCAATCTCGGTGTGTCCATCGAGATCGAACGATTCCTCGCCTCATTCGACGCCGACGGATTTACGAAGCAGGGGGACCGCTACATCTCGGCAAACTACGAGCAGTCCGCGTCGAAACTGCACATCGATCTGAAGGCGATCGTGGGAGACGTGGAGGTCGAATGGATACCCGGCCGGTAACGATCTGGGTCTGAAGGTGGCGGTGGCGGATCGGCCCGGACGATGCAAGTGTGTGGTCGCGCGCGGCCGGTAACGGTCAGGGTCTGAAGGCGCTGGCGCGCCTCTCTTGGCCGTCAGACTATGGGCAGCGAAACCTTCTTACCACCCATGGCCTTCTGCACGACGCGTGCAAGTTCCACGAAGCTCTTTGCCGCCGCGCTCTCAGGCTCCGCAATGACAATCGGTGATCCTTCGTCCGCGAGTTCGGCCATTCCAGCTTGAAGGGGGATACGGCCAAGGAGCGGAACGTCTACTTCCTGTGCGAGGCGTTCCCCGCCGCCGGTGAGAAAGATGGCCGTCTGCTCATGGCACTTGGGGCATTCGAAGTAGCTCATGTTCTCGACGATGCCCAACACTGGCACATTTACCTTCTCGAACATCTTGGCACCGCGCAGACCGTCGCCAATCGCAACTTCCTGCGGCGTCGTGACGATGATCGCGGCCTTTACGCTGATGGTCTGCACGAGCGAGAGCTGCGCGTCACCGGTGCCGGGTGGCAGGTCGACGAACAGATAGTCGAGCTTGTCCCAGGCAACATCTTGAATGAACTGCTGAATGATCTTCATGATGATGGGGCCACGCCAGATTGCGGGCGCATCCCGCTCGACCATCATACCCAGCGAAATGACCTTCACGCCGTGCGCTTCGAGAGGAATGATTTTCTGGTCCCTGACGGGAGGTTTACCGGTGATCCCCAACATGCGTGGCACGTTCGGACCATATACGTCTGCGTCCATCAGCCCCACCGCAAAACCGGACCGAGCGAGCTGCGCGGCGAGATTCGTTGAGACCGTCGATTTCCCCACGCCACCCTTGCCACTCGAAATGGCAATCACGTTTCCCAGGTTGGGAAACTCGACAGGCGTCGGTGGAGGGGGGACGTTCGTCGGGCGCGCGGCCGGTCGAGAGCCCGCCGGGGTAGAACCGGTCGGCTCGCGAACCGCGACTTTGACATCGGTCACACCTTCGACTGCGCGCACCGCGGCACGGGCCTGGCGGACCAGATTTGCCGGGTCTTCGCGCCCGAGCAGAAATGTGAATGAGACCACACCGTCCTCGCTCACCTCCAGATCCTTGACCATACCGGCTGAAATGAGATCGTTGTCCACGCGCGGATTTCGCACGTTTGTCAACGCACCAGCTACGAGTGCTTCCAGTTTATTCGGCATGGTTCAATTGTAACCCGGTGTACCGGACGATCAATGACCCTCCCGCAGAACAACGCGCGCGGCATCGAGCACGCGGGCCTGGACGGCGGCCAACGTCCCTTCGATCGAAGCGCCAGCCGCTTTGCGGTGGCCTCCACCTCCAAACTGCTCTGCGAGAGATGCGACGTTCACCTCACCAACCGATCTGAATGAAATCTTGACGCGACCGTTCACCAATTTTCTGAACTGTAAGGCAAGCTGTACGCCGTCAATCGACCGAGGGTATTCCACCAGCCCATCGAGTTGCTCCGCGGTCACGCGGTATCTGTGCAACGAGCCCTCCGGCACGGTGATCCAGGCAAGCCCAATATCGGGTTCGACGACGAGTGTCTCAAGCACTTCTGACGTCAGTCGTACGCGACCCTCCGGGTTGCTCGCGTAAATCAGTCGATAGATCTCTTCCGGATCAACATCACACTCCAGCAGATCCGCCGCGACACGCAGGCAACGAGAAGACGTATTGCTGAATCGAAAACCACCCGTGTCGGTCAGAATCGCCACGTACAGTGCGCGGGCAATCGCCGGTGTCATCTTCCATCCCGTTGCCTGAACGAGGTCAAAGACCAGCTCGCCAGCTGCACAGGCCGTCGGGTCGACCATTCGGGGGCCCGCCGGCAAAGACCCGTCACTCAGATGATGATCGATGCAGGCAACGGGAACACCTGCTTTTTCCACGAAGCTCCCCAACTGACCCAGTCGGGAGATATCTGAGATGTCCACCACGAGAACGGCATCCGCCCGCTCGACGTACTTGACTGCCTCACCAGTTTTGTCCGCCTGTTCGATTCCGTCCAGCAGGAATGCATACCGGTCCGGAAAGGGTGTCGGATTGGTGATAGCCGCCCTGATCCCCCGGGCGTTGAGCAAGTGCCACAGCGCCACCTCGCTCCCGGTGCCGTCGCCATCGGCGTTTACGTGCGTCGTAATGGCTACTCGTATTCCCGGCTCGAGTAGGGCAGCCACGCTTTGAGCGTCTGAGACACGATCGATTGCAGCGGTCAGATTGAAACTCCTCGGCGATCTGTTCAGCCAGCGAAGGTAAGGAACACCCGGCGCGTCCGCCCGTCTACCCTTGATCCGGCCACCATCGGGCGACATTATCACGGGTCTTTTTGCCCGATTCGATCGGAGAGTTCATGGAAGCCCTCGAACAGATAGTCGCTGCGGTCAAGAACTTCGTCGACAACTTCGGCATCCCGATTGCGGACGAAGTCATTCCGCTCAAAGTGATCGCCCTTCTGGGCACCGGCATATTCCTGACCGTCCGTTTGGGATTTGTGCAGGTTCGGCGCCTTGCGCACGGGTTTGCGGTCACGAGCGGTCGCTACGACGATCCGAATGAGCCCGGAGACGTGTCCCACTTCCAGGCCCTCACCACAGCTCTTTCGGCGACGGTCGGGATCGGTAATATCGCAGGGGCGGCGTGGGCTATCCACTGGGGAGGACCGGGGGCCCTCTTCTGGATGTGGGTGACGGCCGGTCTCGGCATGGCCACGAAGTTCTCAGAGGTGACGCTGGCGCAGCGCTTCCGAAAGGTTTCCTCCCCGGCCGACCAGGAACACAAGTGGGAAGGCACAGTCTCCGGCGGTCCGATGTACTACATCGAGTACGGCCTCGGTAAGGCCTGGAAACCCCTCGCGGTGTTCTTCGCCATCATGCTGGGCGCCACAGCGTTCATTACGGGGAATGCCGTACAGGCCAATACCCTGGCCGACACGGCGAGAACATCGTTCGGTATTCCAAACTTCATCACGGGCCTCATCGCGGCCGGGTTCGTTGCCGCGGTCATCATTGGCGGCATCACACGCATCGGACGAGTGACGTCCGTGCTGGCGCCGCTCATGGCTGCCATCTACGTGACCGGCGCCGTGGTGATCATCCTCCTCAATATCGGCGGCCTCATCCCGGCCATCGGTTTGATATTCAGCGAGGCGTTCAACCCAACGGCCGGTGTCGCCGGCATGGGTATCGGCGCCATCCTCGTCACCCTGAACTGGGGTGTTGATCGGGGACTCTTCTCCAACGAAGCGGGCCAGGGTTCCGCACCAATCGCCCACGCCGCGGCAAAAACAGACGAACCCGTTTCGGAAGGTGTGGTGGGTCTCGTCGAGCCGTTCATCGACACGATCGTCATCGTTTCGATGACCGCGTTGGTCATCATTCTCACCGGAAGCAATGAGGCACGCATCGCCACGACGATGACGTTGAGCGGCGGGGACATGTCATATGTTGTCACCGAGCCGGATGGAGGCCTCGAACCCGCGGCGGCTCCAGGTCCCATCACGATCGTCGACGGTCAGCAACAGATTGCCGCGGGTGCCGCCGAGTTTGCATGGCACGACGTCCCAGTGGAAACCTTTTACGCCGACCCGGCGCAGACCATGCCGTTCACTGGAACGCTCAACCCGGCGGCCGGTACCGCGGTGGGCGACGACGGTACGATCCACACGGTGTTGTACGCGGATCAACCTGAAGGTGGCGCGCCGCTGACCATGCTGGCGTTCAGAACCGGCCTGTCCCCAATCGGCGACTTCGGCCACTACATCGTAATGATATCCGTCTTGCTCTTCGCGCTATCTACGGCCATTGCCTGGAGTTACTACGGCGACCGCTGCGCAACGTATCTGCTTGGCTCGCGCGCCGTTATGCCTTACAAGATTGCTTACGTAGGCATGCACTTTCTCGGCACGATCATCGCCCCCGCCGTGGCATGGGACATGGGTGATATCTTCCTCGGCATCGTCATCCTGCCTAACCTGCTTGCTTTGATTATCCTCTCCGGCCAGACCAAGGAGATGATGCAGAGCTACTTCGAGCGGAAGCCCTGGGTAGAAAACGCCGAAGTGCACAGGAGAATCAAAGAAGGACGGTGAACACGACCGCAGCATCACGGTCAGCACACGCATGGAGGGCAGAAGGGAGGGAGCAGGCGTCTATCGATTCAGCGTCCCGGGCGTTCTCTGCCCGCTGTCGCCGCGGCAGCTCATGATGTGCTGTAGTTGGGCGCTTCCCGCGTAATGACGACGTCGTGCGGATGTGATTCACGCAGCCCCGCTGTGGTAATCTGAACGAATTCCGTCTTGGTCTGCAGCTCGGGTATCGTCTTGACACCGCAGTAGCCCATCCCACTTCTGACACCGCCAACGATCTGGTGGAGGACGTCTGCCACCGGACCTCGGTAGGGGACGCGTCCCTCGATCCCCTCCGGGACCATTTTCTGCGGGGAAAGATCGCCCTCCTGGAAGTATCGGTCGGCCGAGCCCTCCTGCATTGCGGACAAGGACCCCATACCGCGAACCATCTTGAACCTCCGGCCTTCGAGCAGGAAGCTCTCGCCCGGACTCTCCTCGGTGCCCGCCAGCATGGAACCTAACATGAAGCAATCGGCACCGGCGGCCATCGCCTTGACCGAATCACCCGAGAACTTGATGCCACCGTCCGCAATCACGGGAATCTCTCCGGCACCACGTCGTGCGTCCGCCACCGCCGTGACCTGCGGGACGCCGATACCGGTAACCACCCGCGTCGTGCAGATGGAACCGGGTCCGACTCCGACTTTGACGGCGTCCACACCGCGCTCCACGAGAGCCCGCGCACCTTTCTCCGTTGCGACGTTGCCACCAACGAGCTGTGCATCCGGGAACGTCTCACGAACCCGCTGAACGGTGACCAACACTCCTTCCGCATGGCCGTGCGCAGAATCCACGACGATGACGTCTGCTCCGGCTTCGAGCAACGTCCTGGTCCGTTCAATCGACTCCCTCCCCACGCCGACAGCGGCAGCAACGCGCAAACGGCCATGCCGGTCCTTGCTTGCATCAGGGAACTGTCGCCGTTTGAAGATGTCCTTCACCGTGATGAGCCCCTTCAGAACACCCTGCTCATCCACTACCGGAAGTTTTTCGATCCGGTACCTGCCGAGGATTGTTTCCGCCTCCTCGAGCGTCGTGCCGACGGGCGCGGTCACCAGATTCTCTCTGGTCATGGCATCAGCAATGGGACGGCTGAGATTCTGTTCGAACTGCAAATCCCGATTGGTGATGATGCCGACGAGCTTGCCGCGTTCATCAACGATGGGGACACCCGAGATCTTGAACCGGGCCATCAGCGCGTTGGCTTCGTGGATGGGACGGTCCGGACCGAGGGTGATGGGGTTCAGTATCATCCCACTCTCCGACCGCTTCACCCGATCCACTTCTGCAGCCTGCCGGTCGATGGACATGTTCTTGTGAATGACGCCAATGCCACCCGCTCGGGCCATAGCGATCGCCATTTCGGATTCGGTTACGGTGTCCATGGCCGCCGAGACAATCGGGATGTTCAGCTCGATGGCCCGTGTGAAACTGGCTCTGAGGTCTACATCCTGGGGATGGACGGTTGCGTAGCGGGGTACAAGTGAAACGTCGTCGAATGTAAGGGCGTAGCCCGGACGAAGCGTTGCCATACGCTGAATCCGCTAAATACAAGGGAACCCGCTGCGCACAGTTTGCGAGCGGGTTCTTTCAAGTGTAGTCGAGGTTTCCATGGCCGAAGTTACCAAGGCCATATGTGACGGTCAAGCCGTGCCAGGCTTGTCTTCCGATCGGTCAGTGTCAGCTTCCGGTTCCGGTTTGGATTGTTGGGGCGTTTCGGTTCCGGTCTCAGGTTTATGCGCGGCCGGCTCTTCGGACGTCTTTCGATCGGGACTCTTCAATTGCGTCTGGATCTCATCCACCACCGCGCGACCGACGTCGGCGACGCCCTTGACGAACTTGTCCGCGGTGTTGAACACGTCTCTGGTTCCTTTGATAGCGGTGAACGGAACCTTGCCGACCCGAAGCGTATCTTCCACGCCGTCCGCAATCCGCTCGATCGCTGAAGGTCGTCTGCTCCGGTCACCGTATTTGGACTGGATGAACTCGATGTAGTCCAGGACCTTCCTCGCCTGTTCATCGGTCATCCCTTCCAGAGCCCGCTCAATCCGCTTCTCGAGTAGTTCATCCATGCGCATGCGTTCCGATGGTCAAGGATTTCTCACCTGCATCTCAATCAGTTCCACCACCGGGTTGTTGAGGTATTGTGAAACGCCCAGTATCCTGGCCAGAATCACCAGCTCCGCAATGCCGTTTACCCGTCGGAGTTCCTCTGCCTGCCTCGCATTCAGGAGCACATAAATGAAACCCGCTTCCGGCAACGGTCCTCTTGCGAGCATGTACGGGGTCCCCTCGGGGATCAACGAGCGTACACCGGTCCCGGTCTTCGTCGACAGGTAATGCACTCTCCACTGAAGTACCTGACCAGCAAAGGCGCTGGGTGTGGCCCGTACCTCAGCACCAGTCACACCAACCAGCATGTCTTCCGTCGGGGGGCGCAGGTCCTCCTCGCGGACCCAGCCCTCGGTCTGAATCTTCACCCACTGGCCGGATCTGGAAATGATCCGTACAGGAGTTCCGCCCTGGATGGTACCACTGGTGTCTCCATCCGCTTCCCGGAGCACGTTGGCCGCCCTGTCGACAACGGCGAAATCGAGGCTTACCTGTCTCGATGGGAATGCATCAGCCGGCACTTCCTCACTGGAGGGAGCGGCGACGGAAGCACCACTCGTGAGCGAGGTGAGGGACGGACCGTAGATCCAGCCGGTCCTGCTGACTCTTACCCACCCATCTGCGCGTTCGACTTCCTGAGCCAGAAAGCCGCGCCCCAATCGACCCAGCGTTGGACCGTTTGGTGTCTCCCGGAGGTTCTCACCGGCCGGGGGAATGACTTCGACGTCGAACTCATCATCATCGTCCGGGGCTCGAAGGGACCGCTCCCAAACCCACCCCTCCACCGTAATCTGGACCCATCCGTCCCTCGTCTGACTCCCCAAAACCTGGGTACCCACATCAAGTGACGCCAGAAGCCGGCCGGTGGGGGCCGGTTCACGACGAAAGTTCTCCCGCCGGTTCACTTCGTATCGCTCCTGAGCGTGGGCGGAAGCCGCCAGGAGAGCGAGTACCAGGACCACCGTGAGAATGCGGGCTGGTTGCCCGGTTTTGACGTGGGTAGATTGCCGCATCACCATATATACGTTCTGGGATTCTAGGAAGACCGCTGACCTATGTCAAAGCCTCGGCGGAAGCCTAACACCCGGATCTCCGCGAAACCATCCTCCTTTTGATGTCCAACCAGGGGAAGCTCACAATCCGGATGAACCAATGCCCCACCGAGTAGTCCTCATAGTCCTGGACGGCTGGGGGTACCGTCAGGAGAGCGACGGCAATGCGATCGCGCTGGCCCGCACCCCGACGTGGGACAAGCTGGTTACCCGGGCCCCAATGACCCTCCTGCAAGCCTCGGGTCGGGCCGTGGGTCTACCCGATGGGCAGATGGGAAACAGCGAAGTCGGACATGTCAACCTCGGTGCCGGTCGCGTCGTCCCGCAGGACATTGTACGCATCAGCGAGTCGATCGATTCGGGTTCCTTCAACCAGATTCCGGAACTGGTTGCCTTGTGCGACGCGATCAAAGCTCGCCACCGGACACTCCACATCATCGGGCTGATCGGTCCCGGTGGCGTGCATGCGGTGCATCGCCATCTCGAAGGGACGTTGGCCCTGGCAAAGCACCACGATGTGGAGCGTGTCGTTGTCCATGCCTTCCTGGACGGTCGTGATACACCGCCCCGTTCGGCCGCAGGCTACATGCGCGAGGTGCAACTCGCCATCGCAAAGCACAGAGATCTCTCATGTACCGTTGGTTCCGTGGTCGGTCGCTACTTTGCAATGGATCGTGACCGGCGCTGGGATCGGACCAAGCTCGCGTACGATGCAATGGTGCACGGCGTTGGTACGCCGACGGACGATTTCGTAAAATCGATCGAGGAGGCGTATACACGGGAGGAGACCGACGAGTTCATGAGGCCTCTGGTTGCTGCGACCTCCACGGAAGGCTCCCCTCCCCTCATCCGCGATGGAGACGGCGTATTCTGCATCAATTTCCGCGCGGACCGCATGCGCCAGATCGTTCAGGCCATCGGCCTCGAAGAATTCAGCGAGTTCGACGCCGGGGGGCGGCCGCGGGTCCAGGTAGTAACAATGACCCAGTACAAGGAGACCTTTCCCTTTCCCAACGCCTTCCCTCCCACCACATTGGCGCGCTTCGTCGGTCAGATGGTCTCCGAGTCCGGCAAGACTCAACTGCGGACAGCCGAGACGGAGAAGTACGCGCACGTAACCTATTTCTTCAATTGCGGCCTGGAGACGCCGTTCCCCGGCGAGGATCGCGAACTGGTACCCTCACCTCGCGTCGCCACGTACGACTTGAAACCGGAGATGAGTGCGGACGGGATAACCGACGTACTCTGCCGCTCCATCAAGCGCGGCGAGATCGATTTCACACTCTGCAACTATGCCAACGGGGACATGGTGGGCCACACGGGTATACTACCGGCTGCCATCAGCGCCGTTGAGACGGTAGACGAATGCCTGACGCGGGTCCTGGTGGAGGCTGAAAAGGCCGGTACCACCATCCTGATCACGGCGGACCATGGGAATTGTGAGCTGATGATAGATCCCGAAACCGGCGGGCCGCACACAGCTCATACGACGAACCCGGTACCGTTTCTGGTGGTAACACCCAACGGGGGCTGTACCTTGCGATCGGGGGGCCGGCTGTCCGATGTCGGACCGACAATCCTGAACATGCTGAGCGTAGAGGTCCCCTTAGAAATGACGGGAACGGACTTGCGAGAAGGAGCTTGAGGTTGATGCCGAACACACACCAAAGATCGATCATGCTTGTCGTTGGGGCCGCGCTCATTTTCACCGCGGCCGGAGCCCAGGCGACGCTCGCCCAAGTGGGGCATCGTCCGGAGTCGTCGCCATACCGGGATCTCAGAATCAAGCAGACCCTGACCTTTATGGGTGGATTGCTGACTGGAGGAGGCGGCAAAGCCGGGGTCGGACCGTCATCCGGCCCCCTGGGAGGCGTCCGTTGGGATTTTCACGTGGGGAGTTCGATAGCGCTGTTCCTCGGCGGTCACGCCTCTGATCTGGAACGTCGTTTGATCAACCCCATCGAGCCGCCGGGGGGTGGGCGGGAATTGGGAACCGCCCAGCAGAACGTCTGGATGGCCGAAGGGGGGATCAACCTGTTGCTGACCGGCAGGAAGACGTGGCACGGTTTTGCCCCCTACGCGGGTGCGGCGTTTGGCATGGTTTTCGGGACCGAAGTGCCCGAAGATTCCGTTTTCACGTTCGGCCGCAAGTTTCACATCGGGCCGGCGGCCGGCATCCGGTTCTTCCTGAACCGTCGATTTCACATCCGACTCGAGGCTCGGGACATCATCTGGCGGATGACCTATCCGCAGGTATTCCTGACCATCCCCGAAGGAGAACCCCAGATTCCGGTCATTGACGGTGACGTCTCGACCCTGGCGGAGTGGGTGCATCATCCCACTTTTTTCATTGGATTGGGCTGGACATTACGGTTTTGACGACGACCTTATGTCGTCGAGAACATGTCCAACGCCCGCCTAACCCGCGTCGTCCGCTTCAGCGCCGCGCACCGTTACCACCGGCCTGACTGGTCGGAGGAGCAGAACCGGCAGGCCTTTGGCGCCTGTGCGAACGAACACGGGCACGGCCACACGTATCATTGCGCCGTCACCGTGCGGGGCACGGTATCGTCCGACCTCGGAATGGTCATCGACCTCGCGATGTTCGATGCGTTACTGCAGGAAAGAGTGTTCAGACGCCTCGATCATCAGCATCTGAACTTTGCCGTGCCCGACTTCGCCTACGGGAAGACAATTCCCACGGCGGAAGCGCTGGCCGTGTGGGTGTGGCAACAGCTCGCGCCCAACCTTCCTGACGGCGTCGCGTTGCACAACGTTAGAATCCAGGAAGACGAAACCCTGTTCGCGGACTACCTCGGGGACGAAGTGGAGACACCACATGGTTGAGCAGCGCCCGCAAATACGCGGAGCAGTCCTGGCCGGCGGGGCGGCAAGTCGATTTGGCGGCAAACCCAAGGGACTCGAGCGGGTGGGTGGCGAACGGATTCTCGACACTGTCGTGCGGAACGTTCAGGCAGCCACGTCCAGTCTGCCCACGATCATCGCCAACGCGGAGGAAGCACCCGGATGGCTCAGAGGCCTGAAGGTCGTGAAGGACGTCGTTCCCGACTGCGGCACGCTGAGCGGCCTTCACGCCGCGATCACGCACGACGAAGGCCCTGTGGTGGTCGTGGCGTGGGATATGCCCTTCATAACAACAGAGTTGCTGGAAGCCCTGATTCGTGGCGCCAACGGTTATGATGCGTATGTACCGGAGAGCAAAGGACCGCAGGGAGTCGAGCCGCTTTGCGCGGTGTACCAACCCACGTGCGGTCCGGTGATTCGGCAATTCCTGGTCGATGAAGACTACCGGGCGACGGGCTTTCTCGACGCTGTCAACACCGGCCGAATGCCGCTGTCCGAGGTCGAGCGGTTTGGCGATCCCGAACGGCTCTTCTTCAACGTCAATACACCAACCGAACTCAAGGTGGCCGAAGATCTGTGGCGAAGTCAACACGGGTAATATCTGTCGTCGGAAAGAAGAACAGCGGTAAAACGACCCTCGTTGTGGCGCTGGCGCAGGAATGGAGTCGAAAGGGCCTGCGGGTGGGCACCATCAAACACGGAAGCCACCCGGCAACCATCGACGCGGAGGGAACCGACACGTGGAAATGCATTAATGAGGGACACGCCGTCCGGGCGCTCATCGACGGTCCCGGCGGCCGGGCGCTCTTTGAACAAGCGGACGGAGAATCCGATCCGCTGGTTATCACCCGACGATTCATGTCTGACCTCGACATCATCATCACGGAAGGCTTCACGGACTCAACGATCCCCAAGATCGAGGTTTTTCGCGAGGCAGAGCATGCAAAGCCCCGGTATCGCACCGATCTGGCCAATGCCTCGAGCTGGGTGGCAATCGTCACCGATGGCAAAGAACTCGACGTCCCGGTACCGCAGTTCCGGTTTTCGGATACAGGGTTGCTCATGGCGCTCACCGCCATTGCCTGGAATGCCGCGCTGGTCCTCGATCCGTAGCCTATGCTGACGGCAGACAACGCCGTGCGTGAGATCCTCTCGCGCGTCAATCCGCTGGCGTCTACCGAGGTTCCGATCCTGGATGCGTTGGGTCTCGTTCTCTCAACGGGCATAACGAGTCCCATCGATTTTCCGCATTGGGACAACTCGGCAATGGATGGATACGCGGCGCGGTCCGCGGATCTGCAGGGGACGATGCCCGTCACCCTGACGATAGTCGAGGAAATCGCCGCCGGCGCCTTTCCCACACGAGATATCGGCGAAGGCGAGTGCGCACGCATTTTCACGGGCGCGCCGGCACCGAAGGGCGCCGACTGCGTCATCAGACAGGAAGACACGCAGCTGGTCGATAACCGTTCGGTTCGTATTGACAACGCACGCGACGCCGGGCGCAACATTCGAAGGAGGGGTGAAGACTTCACCCGCGGAACGACCGTCCTGGAGTACGGGACTACGATCGGACCGAGTCAGCTCGGCGTGCTCGCCTCCCTTGCCATGGCCACCGTTCCCGTGCACCGTAAACCAACGGTTGCAATTCTCGCGTCCGGCAATGAGATCGCCGACGTGAGCGAGAAGGAAGAGATCCTCGCCGGCCGCAAGATCGCCTCCTCCAATACGTATACGCTGCGGGCGCTCATCCAACAGGCCGGCGCCACGCCCAGGAATCTGGGCATCGCGAAGGACGATCCTGCCGATTTTCACCGGCGACTGCAACATGCCTACGATGCGGATCTGATCATAACAACGGCCGGCGTCAGCGTCGGCGAACACGACTATCTCCATCAGGTCATGGACGAACTCGATCTGGAACGGGTGTTCCGGCGTCTCAAGCTCCGCCCCGGCGCACCCACCGGTTTTGGGTTCATTGGCAAACTCGGCAACAAGCCATGGCTTGGCCTTCCCGGAAATCCGGTCAGCACCATGGTCACATTCGAACTCTTCGGTCGACCCGCAATCAGGCGGCTACTGGGTCATACAAAGCCGTTCCGTCAGACCGTGCCGGTCGTCTCTGGCGAGGAGATCAAACTCGGTCCGGAGCTGCGCCACTTTCTCCGAGTCACACTCTCCGCCGGTGACGAGCACCCGATTGCCCGACTCACCGGGGCCCAGGGGTCCGGGATCCTGACTTCAATGGCCAAAGCGGATGCCCTTCTCGTTGTGCCCGAAGACATGCCGGTCGTGAAGGAAGGGGAGGTGCTTCATGCGATTGTCCTCGACGATCCCCGGCATGTCGAGGATGTACCATGGTAAGGGACGAGGGGCAGAGGGGTGGAGGTCCGACGAGGTGGGAAAGGGGAGTCCAGAGAGGAAAATTGCCCGCTCATCAGGTCACATTCGCTTGTAGGCGGGGCCGCTGCCTCCTTCGCGAACGGTCCAGCGTGGGCCAATAACATCCGTCGCCTTACAATCCACGCAGTTGGGTGCGTTGACCTGCAGGCGCCCCTCCACCACCTCGTACACGCCCGCGGGGCACATGTGCTGATACATGCGCGCCACATCCTCACCAACGTCCTTCTCGACAATGAGATGGGACGGCACCGTATCACGCGTTGCGTTTCCGGACTTGAAGACCGCGTCAACCTTACTAAACGTCAGGGTGTTGTCAGGTACAAAGGGCTCGGCCGGTTTGATGTGTTTGCGTACCGCGGCGTCCGGTTTCATGGCGATTTTCTTGCCGAACGCTTTTCCACCCGTGAGCGTCATGGCCGCAGCTTTGATTCCACCCGCAAAGAATCCTCCCTTGAACGCGGAGCGCATGTTCCTGACGCGATAGAGATCGTCCATGATGAACGAGTCGTTCACCAGACCGTCATACGGCGCCAGGTGCGGAGCGGAGGTAGCTCCGTTCTTCAACGCCTCGAACACCGCTCGCGCGCCGTAAATCCCCGACTGCATAGCGTAGTGAATGCCCTTCAGGGCCGGTACGTTTACGAATCCCGCCGCGTCCCCAAGGATAATGACGCCGTGTCCGTAGCGTCGATCCGGAATGGCGTAAAAACCGCCCTCGGGAATGGTCTTTGCGCCCCACTCTACCATTTCGCCGCCGTCGAGATACTCCCGGAAGAACGAGTGCGTCTTCATCTCCTGAAAGCGTTGAAAGATGTCAAAACCCGTTTCTTCGTAGTCGAGTCCGGCAACCAACCCGATAGCCAACAGCTTGTCTTCCAGCGGGTACATGAAGCTTCCACCAAAGACGGTACGCGGAAGGGGCCAACCCATGGTGTGGATGACGGCGTCCAAAGGCTTCTTTGTTTCCCAGATCTCCTTGACGCCTAACGCATAGATCTGCGGATTCTGCGTTGTAACATTCTGCCACGCGAAGTACGCCTGGCTCAGTGAACCACGCGTGCCCTCCGCGAGGCACGTTACCTTGGCAACCACATCTGTGCCGGGCGTGTAGTTGGACATCGGTTTGCCATCCCGATCCAGCCCGGTGGGCGCGGTGCGGACACCGCGGACCGTGTGCCCATTGACCAGCATGGCTTCGGCCGGATACCCTGCAAAGATGTCAACGCCCATCTCTTCGGCTCGGGAGGCCAGCCACCGCGCGACTTCACAGAGCGAGGCAATCTGATATCCGTGGTTCTTCATGGTGGGAGGCGTGGGCATACGGACCGAGCCCACCTTGGTGAGAAAGTGTACCGACTCTTTCTTCACGGGCGCACGAAAAGGGAAGTCTGAAACCCGCAGATCGGGAAAGAGATTCGTGAACGCCGTGGGATTGATGACGGCACCTGAGAGGCAGTGATCGCCTACCGCACCCGCCTTCTCCAGCACCGCGATGCTCAAATCGCCGATTCCGTTTCCGGATTCGTTGTCCTTCCTGGCCAGATTGGCCAACTCGATCGCACACGCCAAGCCAGCGGGCCCCGCGCCGACGATGAGCACATCGACCTCGATGTTCTCATCGGCTGGGGCTTCGTTCAGGATGAGCTTGTCGCGTGGCAGCTCGGGTTGATACTCAGACGGACGGACGTGTCGCGCCATAAGGCGTCATCCTCCCCGCAATGTCTTCACCTCTTGCGTGAGTCGGGGCACGATCTCAAACAGGTCACCCACGATACCGTAGTCGGCGATTTTGAAGATGGGCGCATCCCGATCCTTGTTGATGGCCACTATCACCTTTGATGTCCGCATGCCCGCCAAATGTTGGATTGCCCCTGAAATCCCGACGGCGATATAAAGCTGTGGGCTGACCGTCTTACCGGTCTGACCGACCTGATCGGCGTGCGGCCGCCACCCGGCATCGACCACGGCTCGCGAGGCACCAACCGCACATCTCCCGATTGCGTCCGCCAGGTCTTCAAGCAGCTTGAAGTTTGCCGGTTCTTTTAGTCCCCTTCCACCGCTCACAATGGTTCCTGCTTCACTGACATCGAGACGCGCCGTTTCCGGTTCCCGGACCTGCACCGTCCGGCAGCGCGCATCCGTCGACGGGGCCTCGAGTTCTTCGACCTTTGGATCACTGGCCCTGTCGACCGCGGGAAAGGCATTGGGTCGAACGGAAATCACACACGGACTGCCCGTTATCGAGAGGGAGTAGACCGCCTTGCCCGAATACACCGGACGAGTCACGCGAATCCCGTTGCTGGCTTCGACCGACGTTACGTCAACGGCAAGGGCGCACCTAAGGCGGGCGGCGATACGTGGTCCCAAATCCTTGCCCATTGCCGTCGCCGAAAGGACAACGACCTGGTGCTCACCAGCCCGTACCCGATCGACCACCGCATCCCGGTACGCAGCAGGCTGATAGAGATTCAAGTCGTCCGATGCCACCACTGACACCCGATCTGCGCCGTACTGTCCACCTACGCCGCGGTCCAGGCCCGGCGGACCAATGAGCAGGGCCTCTACGTCTGCACCGAGTTGATCGGCGAGTTGACGACCAACTGAAAGAGCTTCGCAGGATACGGCTTTCAGCGAGCCTTCACGCTGTTCGAGCACCACGAGCACGCCGCCCATCACAACACCTTCGCTTCGTTGCGCAACGCATCGATCAACACCGGCACCGCATCGGGACCCTCTCCCAGGATCCTTCCCTCGGCGCGTTCCGGCGGGAGCGACAGACCTTCAACGCTGATTGCCCCATCCTGCAGCGACACCGGTTTGACTTCCAGGGGCTTCTTCTTGGCGAGCATGATCCCACGCAATGCCGGGTACCGCGGCTCGTTCAACCCCTTGTCGGCCGTGAGCACAGCCGGGAGCGTGAACTCAACAACTTCCACCCCGCCCTCGATTTCCCGATCCGCTTTTCCCTTGCCATCGGCAACGACCAGGTGCGCGATGGCCGAAACGCACGGCACATCCAGCAACTCGGCAACGACGACACCAGTGGCGTGATTGTAGTCGTCAATCGCCATCTTCCCAAAGAGGATCAGGTCGAACTCGCCGGGGCGAAGCTCGTCTGCCAAAATCGTCGCTGACGAAACCGGATCGAGCGATCGCGCATCCGTCTCGAGCAGAACACCCCGATCGGCTCCCATGGCAAGTGCGTGTCGGATGGTCTCCTGTGACGCGCCCGTTCCCATGGCCACCACGACGACCTCGCCGGCGCCGGCCTGCTCTTTCAACTTGAGCGCTTCTTCGACCGCGAACTCGTCGTATGGATTCAAGACGAACTTGACGCCATCCTCACTGATCGACTTGCCGTCTGCCCCGGGGCGGACACGTGTTTCGGTGTCCGGCACCCGCTTGACGCACACCGCGATCTTCAAGCTAACTCCATATTCCGTATGTGGTTATGGGTTTAAACGACGGGGAAAACACGCCTGCGCAAAGTAGTGGCGACTGGCAGTGCAAGCAACTTGCGGCTTGAAACATCGATCTCGCCGCACACGTCAGGAAGCCATACCCCGCGACGGAGCAGAACATGAAAACGCTCGCCCTCGGTGCTTTGGCCCTCCTGGGATCCGGCTATACCATCTCCCGGACAATCACTCAAGAGGCCCGGGAGATCGACCAGCGGCTCGAGGCCGCCGCGGAAGGGATCGTGGCGATTCGGATAACGACGGGCGCGGTTGGCGTGGCAGGATGGGACCGACACGAAATCCGGATCACCGGTACGATCGCTGACCACGACGACTTCTCCGCGAGCAGCGATCACGGTCACACCACCATCACACTCACGGGACGTGACTCCACCTCGACTCTCACCATTTGGGTACCTCGACACAGCAACATCGATATTGAGACGGAATCCGCAAACGTGGAGATCACGGAGGTTGCGGGGATCGTTCGTCATGAATCGTTGAGCGGAAGTCTGACGATTGACGGCCACCCCCGCGGGGTCATCGCGCAATCTCATTTTGGTGACATCGAGATTCTATCAGCCGGCGTGCCGGGGTTTGCACACTCGGAGGAGGGTACGGTCACAGTACACGCCGGCACGAACCATCGCCGTACGCCGAGGGGACCAAGACAGGTGGCCCGCCACTATGCGTATGACTTTGGCGACATCGGCTCCCTTGTCTCCGGCGCGGTTGGAGCGGCCCTGGTTGGGTTGGAAGGCGTCGACATGACGAGCTTTGCCCACGTGATCGACGGTGTGGAGGTCTCCTTATCCGGGAACCTGCACCTGGAACTCGACGAGATGGAAGTGTATTTCAGCGAACTCGAACTGGCGCTGGATGATTTTGCCTACGGAATGGAGGTCTTCGGCTCCGAGATGGAGGCGTGGGGGCGGGATTTCGAGTGGCGTATGAAGGGACGGAGGCACGGGCGGTAAAAAAGACTGGGGCGCACCGGGGGCCGCCGACCGGTAGGAGACGGGAGCATTGCTCCACCCTGGGGACCATGCCCGATCTACGAAGAATACGGCCCCCCGCGCTGTAACGTCTCCTTCGCCCCCTATTGCTGACTCTCCGGCACGATCAGCAAGACACTGGAACCAGCCAGAATATACAACTCCCCGTTTGCATCTTCGCCGAACGACCTCGGGCCTCCAAGCTGGCCCACATCCCATTCCGTTTCGTCCGTCACGGATCCATTGTCATAGCGGAAGCTCCGGAGCCAGCCGCCGCAATTGTCAGAGTAGAAGTAGTGCCCGACGATCTCGGGGATCACACTTCCGCGATACACATGACCACCGATCACGGCACAACCCTGCGACCCGTTCTCATACTCGAGCACGGGAAGGGTCAGTCCCGTTTGATTGCAGTTCTGATCTCCACCGGGACGACAGTGCATCCCTTCCATGATCTTCCACCCGTAGTTCAGACCGGGTTCAGAATCGTCGGCCGCGTTCACCTCTTCGAAGGCGCCCTGCCCCACGTCACCGATATAGATATTTCCGGCGACACGATCAAAGGAAAAGCGCCAGGGATTACGGAGACCGTAAGCCCATATCTCCCCCCGTTCGGTATTCGATCCCGCAAACGGATTGTCATTGGGGATGGAGTACGGAATGCCCTCATTTACGTTTATGCGCAGGAGCGACCCCAACAACGTAGACGTATCCTGGCCGGAATCGAGTGGATCGTTTCCGGATCCGCCGTCACCTAACGAAACGTAAAACATCTCGTCCGGTCCGAAGGTAATCTTTCCACCATTGTGGTTGCTGAACGGCTGACCAACCGAGAGAATGTTCAGGCGGGTCGCGACGTCCGCCACGTTGGGATCCGCAGATACCGTAAACCGATCGATCTGTGTGTCCCCGTCGTTGTCGTTGTAGCTGACGTAGAAAAATCCGTTGCCCGCATAGTCCGGATGGAACGCGATGCCCAGCAATCCCTGTTCTCCACAACACGTGACGTCCCCCGAAATATCCAGGAACGGTGTAGCCAGAGTCTGATCACCATCGATGATTCTGACTGCGCCGGTCTGTTCGGCAACAAACAGCCTCATGTCTCCGGGGGGTGAGGTCAGGTCGACCGGACTGCTCAGACCGGACGCAACGGACTCGAGTGCGAGCGTGGTGTTCAGATTACCGGGAGGCGGTTCGATGGGCCCGTCCTGACACCCCACCCCGATCAGCAGCAGGGGAAGCCATGTGGCCCTCGCAACCGGCGTATGATCAGATAGCATGTGTCTCCCTCCAGGGCATTTACCGGGGTCTACGATAATGGGACACGGGGTGAGCTGATATGGCGCTCGTCACATCTTCAAAGGGACGACCGACGTACGAGGACAACGACCAACCGGCCTGCCGCGACCGCCAGCGACTCTGGGCTCACTACGAATAGGCCGCGATTCCCGTCACCGCCTGTCCCAGGATCAACGTGTGAATGTCGTGCGTTCCTTCGTACGTATATACACTTTCGAGGTTTGCCATGTGTCGCATGGCATGGTACTCAGCAAGGATGCCGTTGGCGCCTAGCAACCGCCTGGCCTCGCGCGCAATGTCGGCGGCGATGCTCACGTTGTTGCGTTTGGCCAGGGAAACCTGTTGCGGCGTCATCCTGCCCTGGTCCTTGAGACGGCCGAGTTGCAGACAGAGGAGCTGTGCCTTGGTGACCTCGGTCAGCATGTCCGCGAGCCTCGCCTGCTGGATCTGAAACGAACCAATCGGCTTGTCGAACATGATCCGGTTCCTGGCGTAGCTCACGGCCTCCTCGAAACAGGCCATGGCGGCGCCCACGCCCCCCCAGGCAATGCCGTACCGGGCCTGCGTCAGGCACATCAGGGGGCTCTTCAGCCCGCCGCTTTCCGGAAGGATGGCGTCTGCCGGAACGCGGACGTCCTGCAGTACCAGCTCACTCGTGTCACTCGCACGCAGCGAGATCTTGCCCTTCTGGTCCTTCGACGAGAACCCCGCACTGTCGGTTGGCACAATGAAACCGCGGATACTGGACACATCATCGAGGTCGCCGGTCTTCGCCCAGACGACCGCTATCTGAGCAGTCGATCCGTTGGTGATCCACATCTTTGCACCATTCAACACCCAGCCACCGTCTCTTTCACGAGCGGTGGTTATCATGCCCGCCGGATTCGAACCGTAGTCTGGTTCCGTCAGGCCAAAACAGCCGATCACATCGCCGCTCGCCATCTTCGGGAGCCAGGCACGCTTCTGATCCTCCGATCCAAACTCGAAAATCGGATACATTGCCAAGGCACCTTGCACCGACGCAAACGACCGGATTCCGCTGTCGCCCCGCTCGAGCTCCTGCATGATGAGACCGTAGGCAACGTTGTTCAGGCCCGCGCATTCATATTCCTCGGGAAGGTTGGCCCCAAAAAACCCGAGCTCAGCCATCTGTGGCACGAGCTGCATTGGAAACCTGCCCTCGATGAAATATTCCCCGATGATGGGGAGGACCTTCTCGTCTACCCACCGGCGCACCGTATCGCGAACGGCGCGTTCATCCTCGGAAAGGAGCGAGTCCATGTCATAGAAATCAATGCCAGCCATGGCCATAACCTAAAATCCCTGGTCGTATTTTCTTCGGGTTCGTCCCACGTCCCGATTGGCTCGTGGCACCACGCCCACTTCTCTCGCCTTCCTGCGAAACTCCGCACCGTGATCCACCGGTTTGCCCGTCTCAGCCTGCCACTGATGAATCATCTCATGGAGCAGCGTCTGCTCGACCTCATCCCATCCATCACGGAGCAGGTGTTGGTGACTGATCGCAATCTCGACCGGTCTTCCATCATCCCCACGCAACAACACCTCACCAAGCCGACGATCCATCTTTCGTGAGATCCTGAACGGCAGGTTCGACAAGGTTCCCTGAAAGTACCGTTGGTTGAGATGCTCGTGTCTCTCCGCGAGCGTGCTCAGGAACGGCCGATCTTCCCGTCGGATCACTGGGCGACGGCGACGCACCTTGGCGGGGGGAACAAATGCGTGGGCCGGAAACGCCAGGATACCACGCTCGAGCGCCAGCCGCCGGTGGCGACGGAGGCGCGGCCTCACGAACTCGACAATAGCGGCCAACACGTCATCCGGTGCGTATGCGTAGCCGCGGTGGACCCTCAAGACACCACCCGACGTCACACTAATCATAACCGATCGATTCTCGTGCGGCTCTACCGCGGTCACGCCCCGCAGCCCGAGCCGCTCGAGGCGCGTTGCGAGAAGGTCCTCGTTAAAGAGTTCCTGTTGCGAGCCGATTGTCACGTTGCGCGCGATGCCGTGGGAAAACAGAAACGTCGGTGCGGCGAAACCGACCGTGATCACGTTCCCAGAGGTACAACTCCACCTGCACTGAATCGCCCTCAATCACGATTCGATGAAATGACGAAGCGATGCCTTCCGGTGTGCGCGTCGAAACCGTCCCGGCAACCGAAACGACAATGTCATGCAACGTGTCAGCACGATGTTGATGTGCGTGACCGCAAAGGATGATGTCCACCTCGGCCTCAACCATCCACTGGATGGCCTGGCTGGCATTACTGAGTGCATTCCGGGCGGCCGGGCCAAGATCGATCGCATGGTGATGCATCACGGCGACGCGAGCCTGGTGCGGTTCGGCTCGCGCCATCAGGTCGCGAATCCGGCGTGCCTCGGTACGGTCGAGTCGGCCCCGTCGAGCTGCATTCTTCGGGTCCTTGATGGCTTGCCGCAACTCAACACCACCGCTGGTGGATACTCCGGCAATGAGGGCGTCGGTCAGCTGCAATTGCGAGGCGGCGATTGGCCCAAAGTACGTGCCGTAGTTCTCAAATGATCTGGCATGCCCATTCCGGGCGAACGGCCGCTTCCACCACTGCGTGTCGTGGTCACCGGGCACGACCAGCACCGGGGCGGTTCGCTCGATCTCTCGGACCCAGGCGCGAGCCGCCTGAAACTCTCCGTGCCGAGCCCGTTCGGTCAGGTCACCCGACACGACAACGGCATCCGGTTGAAGATCGGGAACGAGGTTTTCGATGGCGATAATCTTGTGGAGGTCGGCGTCTTCGCCGAAATGCGGGTCGGAGAGATGGACGAGGCTGAATGGCATAGACGGAAGTCAGACGACCCTCGAGAGGACGGCCACAATCACTGCATCCCTCGTACGACGCGTCGTACGATCACATTTACGAGTACAAAACAGACCAATACGCCGACCATTGCAACGGTACGCGCGGTTTGATCCTCCGGGAGATCCGAAAAAACCGTAGTGGCCACAGGTATGGTGACCACTACTCCGGCGAGCAGACCAAAGCGACGAGCCCGTGCGTCGATCTCCCCCCGGCAGATTCGACAGAGGGCGCCGAGTGGAAGGTCCACGTCGCGGCCGCATCGTGGGCAGTGTTTCTCAGTTAATCCGCTTGGTAACGGCGACTGCAAATTCCAGGGTTGAAGCATTGCCTCCGAGATCCGGTGTCGAAGTTCCCTCACGAATGGTCCCCGAGATGGCTTCACGAATGCGTCCTGCCCGCTCCTGTTCACCAAGGTGATCGAGCATCTGGCACGAAGCGAGCATCAGCGCGGATGGATTGGCGATCCCCCGCCCCGCGATGTCGGGCGCGGAACCGTGTACCGCTTCGAACATCGCTGCATCCTTGCCAATGTTGGCGCCCGGCGTCATGCCCAACCCTCCCACGAGCCCCGCCATCAGATCGCTCAGGATGTCTCCAAACATGTTGGTCGTGACCAGCACGTCAAACTGCCATGGGTTCATTACCAGCTTCATCGCCGCCGCGTCAATGATGACGTCGTCCGCCTTGACGCGGCCAACATACTCTCCGGCAACCTCCCGACCCACATCCAGGAAGAGTCCGCTCACGGCTTTGAGGATGTTCGCCTTGTGGACGATCGTCACCTTCTGGCGTTTGTTCTCCACGGCGTAGTCGAAGGCGTAGCGAATCGCTCTTTCACATCCGAATCTTGTGACGATCGCGGTTGATTGTGCAACGGCCCGTTCGTCGTCCTGGACCGGGATCAACGTTTCGAAGCCTACGTAGAGGCCCTCAGTGTTTTCACGAACCAGAACGAGGTCGATATTGTCGTACCGCTGGCCGGGAATGTAACTCTTTGCCGGTCTCACATTGGCGTACAGACCAAACTCCCGGCGGAGGGCAACGTTAACGGAGCGGAACCCCGTACCCACTGGTGTGGTCAGGGGGCCCTTGAGTGCAATCCGATTCTTCCGAAAACTTTCGACCGTCGCATCGGGCAGGGGGGTGCCAATGGATTCGAGCGCGGCTACGCCCGCCACCTGTTCGTCCCACTCCAGGGGAGCACCTACCGCGTCGAGTACCATAACTGTCGCCCTGGTTATCTCGGGCCCAATCCCATCTCCAGGGATCAACGTGACGGGGTGGGTCATGGCACGACGGGAAGTATGGACTCGAGTGCCCCGGTCAGGGCCTCCCAGGGATCCAGCGCTGAAAAGCGGGCAACAGAACGCCAGTTGATCTGTCCCGTGCGCACGTCGACCAGCACAAGTGAGAGTTCCGCCCTGCCCCCGTTTACAGAGTCCGCAACGAAAAGGAGACTGGCGGGAATCATGGCCAGCCGGTCACCGGTGGCTCCAGTCAGGAGACGCAGATCGCTGCGAAGGGGGTCGGGCACGCGGTCGAACCGGGGATCCCGGAGGACCGCGGTGCCCATTTGGTCGGGATTGGCGAACATCCCCGGCGCCTGACGGGCCGTACGACGAAGGACGTCCGGGAGGATCCAGGTGACCTCCGGCGCGCGCTCGGTCACCGCCATGGCGATCAGGCTATCGGCGGTGGCCAGGGCGTTGGTTCGCGGCGAAAGAGCGGTCTCCCAACCCAGCGCACGATCGGCTACGAGCATGGTCAAGGGATAAAGACTCACCTCCCGGCCGGCCAGGCCGACGCTGGGAATGGGTCGTGGCGGGGTCGGGGTCGGCTGGGAGGTCCCGGCTGAACAGCCCAGCGCCGTCACGAGTGCGGCGCCAAGGACGACTAGGCGTCCTGCCACTTGGGTGGTCTGCCCTCGAGGGTTGCCTGAATTCCCTCCTGGCTGTCGGCGAGGGATAGGAGATCTCGCAGGTAGAGATTCTCGACTTTGTACAGGGCCTCCTCGTAGGTGGAGTAGTACGATTCGAACTGTGCACGTTTGGCGAGTTTGAGGACAGGACCGGACTTGCTGCTGAGCTTATTCACAAATGCCTTCAGCCCGGTATCGAACTCGGCGTCCCGATAGACACGACTGACCAGACCGAAACGCTCCAGCTCATTCGCCGTGATCTCGTCGCCCGTGAGAATCCATTCCATGGCCTTGCGCCTGGAGCCGACGCGGGGCAGCACCACGGAGGCGAGGGGTGGAAATGAGCCCATATCGATCTGGGGCAGGCTGAACCGCGCGGACTCGCTGGCAAGAATGAGGTTGCACCCGATGGCCAACTCAAACCCGCCGCCCAAAGCTGGCCCGTGAACTCCGGCTATAGCGATCACGTCGAGCAGACGCATCGTTTCGAAGATCCGGTGAAAGACCTGAAGCATTCTGGACACCTTGTCGCGGGAAAGATCCGCCACGTCCACTCCGGCGCAGAACCAATCGCCATCGCCCCGAAAAACAAGCACCTTGAGTTCGGGGTGGTCGCGGAGTTCTAGCAGAAGCGAATTCATCTGCTCCATCATGTCGATGTTCATCAGATTGCGAGGAGGACGTCGTAGCCAGAGAGTCGCTACGCCACCGTCATACTCGCAGCTTACGAGTGAGGTCGTCACACAATCACCGAAACCGTTTGGGGATGGAAATCTCTGCCGAGTTTGAAGGTAGTGGACCGAACCATCCGGGCCAACCCGGCTGGTCAGCTACCCAGCGTTAGGCCGCCGTCGACCACGATTACCTGGCCGGTAATGTGCCGCGCCGCGTCCGAACATAGGAATGTAACGACCCGGGCAATATCCTCGGGTTCGGCCACCCTTCCCAGAACGGCGCTCTTTTCCGCACGATCCAGGATCTCGAGGGGGAGCGCATCGAGCAACTCGGTCCGCACGAACCCGGGAGCGATGGCATTGACGTTAACGTTCGAGGGTCCGAGCTCAACGGCCGCCGCTCGGGTCAGGCCCACGATGGCAGCCTTGCTCGCCGCGTAGTTGCTCACGCCAAAACCCGGGCGGAAGGCCTGATGGGATGCAATGTTCACCACCTTCCCAAATCCCTGGGTTCGCATCAGCGGCGCGACCGAGCGGAGGCAGTTGAACGCACCGGTCACGTTGGTATCGATCACCTCTCGCCAAGCCTCGGCGGACAGACGCCACAGGGCTCCGTCATGCGCAATGCCGGCATTGTTGATCAGGTAGTGCACGCCACCCATGGCACCCTTCACGGCCTCGACAAACGTCTCGACCTCACCCAGCTCTCTCACATCGCACGGCGCACTGAACACTCGTACACCCTCAGCCAGGAGAGCCGCTTCGGTGAGCAACGCTTGTTCGGCGATGTCTCTACCCGGAAGGTCCAGATAGTTGAAGGCTACGTTGACGTTCGAGCGGGCAAACTCGAGCCCCATGGCTCGACCCAGCCCCGTCGCCCCACCTGTTATGAGTACAACACGACGCGTTTTCGATTCTGCCTGCACAGGATCCTGCTCCGGTTGCTCCATGAGCATCGCGCCGGAAAACGGGTCTGAACCCGACGCACTCCACGGGTAGTCCGACAAAGGCAGCCCCTACGGGAATGACGAGTGAACAAGGGACGAAAGACCAATAACGAATAGGCGGAGAGTTGGGAATGGGCCGGCGGTATTCACGGGTGACGAATCACCGAGCGACCGGCGGTCAAAAACCGGAAAAAAACGGTACAGTCGCTTCCGCGACCAATTTGCTCTTACCGCCGGTCGTCATTCCTTCCTCGCCACCTCATGACACTCCTCGTTCGAGAGTGTCCGGTCCGCCGCCTTGGCCGCCCGGAACAACCGCTGACAAAGGTCCTCGTTTGCCGAATCATAGCCGTGTTCCTGCAACCAGAAACGGACGTTCGACAAACCGGAAAGGGGGGACACGTCGATCTGCTGGCTGGCACCAAACGTTCCTGCGGGAACGCTCGAGTAGACGCGATCGGCAAGCCACTCGTCACCCTTCTTGCGAGCCTTGATGATCGCAGCGGCATGCACGCCGGTTCCGGTGCGAAACGCGTCGGTACCGACAACCGGATAGTTCGCCGGCAAGGGGACACCGATCGTGTGCGCCGCAAGCTCACAGTACTCGCGTAACCTGGAGACGTCATGCTGGTGCGCGCCCAGCAAAAAGAGATTGACGATGAGAAGATCCATCTCGGCGTTGCCGACGCGTTCGCCGACCCCTAGCGCCGTCGCGTGCACCCTGTCCACGCCCGCCTCGATGGCCGCCAGACAGTTGACCACACCCATTCCCCGATCCCGGTGGCCGTGCCAGTCGATTTTGACGTCCTCCCCGGAGGGAGCAACGACCTCCTGCCTGATGAACCGGACCAGGTTCTGCACACCTGACGGAGTGGCGAATCCCACGGTGTCCGCGAGACAGATTCGCCTCGCTCCGCAACGGATGGCCGCACCGTACAACGCCTCCAGGGTTTCGGGTTTGGCGCGGGTAGTGTCTTCGGTCACATACATGACCGGCAACCCTTCCTTGACAGCGAACGTTACTGCCTCTTCGCTCGTCCGCAACATGCGATCCAGCGTCCAATCTTCCGCGTACTGCCGAATGGGAGACGAGCCAATGAACGTAGCCGCCTCGATGGCCATCCCGACATCCTGTGAAACACGAACGATCGGTTCAATATCTGCAATCACGGTACGAGCGGCACAGTTGGGACTGATGGGAAGGTGCTGTTCGACGATCTCTTTTGCCAAACGGCGAACCACGTCTACCACTTGTGGCCCTGCGCCCGGCAACCCGATATCCGCCGCAACAATGCCGAGATCGGCCATCAGGTGAAGGAAGCGGATCTTGTCCTCGATGGGGGGATTGATGGCCGAAGGTGATTGCAGACCATCACGAAGTGTTTCGTCATTCAGATCGACACGAGCCAGCGACCAGTCGAAGTCGCTCGTCGTGTTCCAGTCATACGTCAGATCGGAAGGCTCCATAACACTCCGGGATTATTTCGCCGCGGCCACCTCGTCATGTGCGATGACCATGCTATCGTACATTTTTCCGTGAACCGTTGCACGGTCACCGACGAGACTGTTTTCGACCGTTGAGTCGGCAATCGACGCGTCACACCCAACGATCACGTGGCGCAACGTGCTCCGTTCGATGCGCGCACCAGCCTCGATGGTGACGTTGGGACCAATGACACAGTCAACCAACGATGCGTCATCCTCAACCCTCACCGGCTCAATGATGGTGACACCATCCATCGAAGTCGGCTGCTGACCTCTACCATTCGACAGTAGATGCCGGTTGGTCTCGAGGAGGGTAACCACGTTCCCACAGTCGTACCACCCACCCACAGCCGCCGTCCGAATCTTGCGCCCGGCATCAACCATATGTTGAAACGCATCCGTGAGGTACCACTCCCCGTCGTGCGAGGGAAGTGACATGGTGTGCCGGATGCCCTCACACAGAGCCTCCCAGTCTCTCATGTAGTACAAACCGATATTCGCCAGCCGTGAAACGGGCTCGCTGGGCTTTTCAACGAGCCGGACCATATTGCCTTCCGCATCAGTGACGATCACGCCAAACCGATGGTAGTCCTCGACCTCCTTGGCCCAGATGATTCCATCCGCATCAATCCGGTTGATCAACGTCAGGTCTGCATCGAACAGGGTGTCGACAAAGATGATCATCACCGGCCCGTCGATGTACGGGAGGACCCGTGCCACCGCTCCTCCGGTCCCGTCCTGCACGTCCTGTTCGACGAACCGAGTCCGCCAGGGATAACGTCCCCGGACGTACTCCTCGACCTGTTCCTTGAGATGGCCGGTAATAATGAGAAGCTCATCAACGGGCAGCCCGTCGAGCTTATCCAGCACGTAGTCGAGGACCGGTCTCCCGGCGACCTTGAGCATGGGTTTGGGAACATGATTGGTGAGAGGACGGAGGCGGGTGCCTTTGCCCGCCAGCGGCAAGATGACTTTCATCCAGTGACCACTCCGATGGAATGCGATGCCCATGCCGAGTTGCCGGGCGTGCCTGCGCCACACATCCGCGGAGGATGACTTTCAGTCAGTATTGCAGCCTGAGTGACGGAGGGCTCGTGACACACGCTCGCACGCAAGATCCACACCCAACACACCCTTCCACTTTGATGACCGGTCGACCAGCATCATCCATGTAGATGGCTGCGTCACCGACCGGGCAGACACGGGCGCACGCGCCGCATTCAGAACCGTAGAACGTAATACACCGTTCGGGGATGAGCTCCAGATCCGCCATCCTGTACCCGACCCATCCCTCGTCAGGGACGATCAGTGCATCGGTCGGGCAGACCGCGGCACATGGCATATCCTCACAGGCAATGCATGCGCGGATTTTTGTGTCGATGAAAGGAGTGCCAGCCGCAAGACCCGCGCTGGTGGGTGCCTTCAGGATCGCTGAAACCGGACACGCCGTGACGCACTCACCACAGCGCGTGCACGAGGCCAAAAACGCCACCTCCCGCAGGGCTCCCGGCGGGCGGAGGTAACGCTGTTGGACCACACGGGATTCGGCGCGATTGGCTACCTCGTCGGCGACTCGGCCCAGCGTGGTGCGAAAGAAGGAACGCCGGTTGCCCCCGCCATGATTCAGAAAATCGGTTGTACGCTTACCAGCCACCGGAACTCCACATAGTCACGCGCTCGCTCACGATCGTAGGCCAGCACGGGATCACTCAGGTACACAGGGAACTCCACCCGGAGCGGGAAATGAAGCGACGCGATGGAGAACCAGATCCGAAAGCCCGCCCCCGCATCTGCCATCACACGAAAGGCCGTGTCGTCGAATGTGCGTGCGGCCAGCGTATCCACGATCGCCCCGTCCCAGAAACCTACCAACGAAGCCCTCCGAAAGATGCCTGTTTCCCGACGAAACACATCGGCCTCGAGTTCCAGGTTAATGGATCCGGCCCATCGACCCGCCTCACCAAGCCTATACCCCCGGAGGTTAGCGTGCCCCGGGGCGTGATAGAAGACATCACCACCCGCAAGCGGAGCCCCTTCGGTGCGAAACCACGGGTTTCCCAAGGTCTGATACGGGTCGCCCCCCTGGATAGGAATCGCGCGCTGTTTGGGTGGGTTATTCGCAGAGAAGATCCCGCCGGCATATCCGCGGGCCCCGAAGACCAGAAACGAAAGACGACGCCGAATGGACACTTCACCCGCAGCACGGGCAAAGGCCTCCGCCGCGTAGCCGCTCCCGGACTGTCCCGGCAAACTTCTGCTGTAGGCCACCCCGCCCAATCCATCCAGCCGCAGGGCCAGGTCCTGGTTTGCCGTCGACGACCGACGGGTATGAAAGACGCCGGCCTCTCCGGTTCCCGTGTTGTCCCACAAGCTCGGATCGAGATATCTGATCTCGCGAGTGGCCACCCACTGCAACTGCACCCCGGTCTCCGTGCCAGTCAACGGCGAGCCGGTGGGGCGCGACAGGCGCAGCAGGGTCCCGACGGTACCGTCCATGGCCCACCCGGCCAACAGCCCCGAGAACCCGCGGTTGGTCAGGGCGAAGGGATCTTCGACCTGGATGTGGAAGTCGACCGACTCTTCGATGGTCGCGGCCTGCTGACCGCCAAACCCGCGGGACACGATGAGAGTGAAGCGGCCAAGGGGAGTGGGGTTGGTCCGTGCCCAGAGCCCCAGGGTCACATCGCTGGCGTCGTTCCACCATGCGAGCGGGGCTAGGGGCGTCGGATATTGTGCGCGCGCGCTGGTCGCCAGCGCAAGAAGGGAAAACCCGATGGTGGTCGCGACCAGGCGATCAGGCCGAAGGGCGGTCACTTTATCTCTACGCCGGCTTCGCGCTCAATCATTTTGACCAGCTCAACGTGGTCGGCCTCCTCGCCGAGCAGCTTACGCGCTTTGCCAAACGCCTCTTTCGTCGTCGCAATGGCTGCGGCAGGCACACCATAGTCCTGGAGGACTTGGAGCGCGACGCCGACGTCCTTATCGAGTAAGGCCAATCGAAACGTGCGTGGCCATGCCCTGCTGGTCACCCGTTCCGGAAAGAGGTTTTCCGTGACATTGGAACGCCCACTGGAGGCGTTGATGATCTCGAGGGCAACATCGGCCTTGACGCCCAGCTTCACGAGGGCTGCCAGACCCTCGCCCGCCGCCAGGATGTTCACCGCCAGCAGGGCGTTGTTCACGGCTTTGAGGGCATGGGCCGCGCCAATCGGCCCCACGTGCTCGACCTTGGCGGCATAACAACCGGCCACCTCGCGAGCCATCGCGACCCACGGTTCGTTTCCGCCTAACATTACGGTCAACGTTCCGGCTTCGGCGCCACTCGTGCCGCCGCTGACGGGAGCATCCACGAATCCAACGCCTCGCTCCTCCAGAAACGCCGCCGTTCTCCTGGATCCCGCGGGATCACCCGACGTTGCGTCGATGAGCAGATGACCGGAACGCCAGGCGTCCCCAATCGTGGAAACAACCTCGAATACCTCCGCCGACGTAGGAAGGCAGGTGATCACGGCGTCAACGGCACTGACCAGTTCTGCCGGGGTTTGCGCTACTCTCGCGCCATGCCGGGAAGCAAAGGATTCGGCATTCGCCAGGGTGCGATTCCAGACGACGGCATCGAACGCGTAGGCGACGTGAACCGCCATCGGACGACCTATGGCACCCAGACCAATAAACCCGACAGATTTCACAGTCATCGTTGTCGGTCCGTGGAAGGTGAGCCGTTATCCGGTCAGCATGCGCTTGCGGAGACGCAGCAACTTGCGGCGGATCGAACCATCCATGACTCGATCGCCGACCCGAACTATCACACCGCCGAGGATGGAAGGTTCATTTCGGATGTGCAGGATGACCTCCTGTCCCAGTATCCGGCTCAATCCCTCCTTGATCTCGCGCTGCAATGTCTCATCCGGCTGTCTCGCGACGGTAACGCCAGCGTGCACCCGGTTGAATTTGATGTCAACCAGATTCAGGTACTCGCGGGACACGGCGCCAAGGATCCCTTGACGACCGCGCTTGATTACGGCAGAGAGGAAGCGGAGAAACATGTCAGGAGCGTAGCTAACCAACGCTCGCGACAACAGCTCCTGTTTCTGTTTCTTGTGAACCCTTGGCGACTCGAGCACAATCCGCACGCGCTCGTCGGCTTCGATAGCGCCGACAACCGCTTCGATCAGATCAGCCAACAGCTCGGTAGATCCCGCTCGTTCCCCGGCAGCAAACAGCGCCTCGGCATAGTTCCGCGCGATGGTGGGCTCTCTCACCGCTTTGTCTCGAGCGAGGCCAGGTATTCCGTGACCAGCTTGCGGTTCGCCTGGTCGTCCAGCCTTGACTGTACCAGCCGCGAGGCAGCCGCAATGGAGAGATCGACCGCTTCCTCCCGCAGATCAGTAATGGCGCGCTCACGTTCGGCCGCGATTTCGCGCTTCGCGCGATCCAGGAGCTGTTCCTGTTGCTGTTTCGCCTTCTCGAGGATGTGCTCGCGCTCCCGGTCGGCCACGGTCTTCGCCTCCGCGATCAGCTTCGATGATTCATCCCGTGCCCCGGCGAGCAGGGATCGATGCTCTTCGAGCATTGCCTGGGCCGTCTTGTTCGCTTCCTCGGCCTCAGTAAGCTGGCGCTGGATGGTCCGCTCGCGTTCCTCTGCAAGTCGGGTAATGGCCGGCCATGCGAACTTACGCAGCGCAAAGAAGAGCGCGATGAACACGACCCAGGTCCAGATGATGAGACCGGGTTCCAGAGAAAACGGCGAGGCCGCCGCTCCCTCTGCGTGTTCCTGCCATACCAGCGTTGAGGTAAGCATCATGTCCAAATGAGCTTTGCGGCCAACGCCATGATCACGGCGATGATGGTCGCGCCTTCCATCAGGAAGGAGATGAAGAGTGCGGTGCCACGAATGTCATTTGCCGCTTCAGGCTGCCTGGCAATTGCCTCGGCCGCCTGTCCACCAATCCGACCCAGACCGAGTCCGGCGCCCACCAATGCGAGCCCGATGCCAATGCCCACGCCGAGCACGGCGTTGTTGGCTCTCGCCGCTTCAATCACCGGATCGAGTTGCTGCTGAATCATCATCAGAAAATCAAACATCGATTGATCCTTTCAATCGAACGAGAGATCCCAGGTTGTTTGCGCCCCCCATCTCACCGACGCCTCTCTCGGAACGTCGTCTCGATGGCGACCCGCCAACGGTCAGTGACCAGCGGGCTTCCCTGACCTTCGCCAGGTACGTTAGGGATGCTCTGCACCAGCGCAGAGGTTCCTTAGTGCCGGTGCGAGACGCTGCACCGACAATGTCCACACTCCTCGCCGGACGTCGGAGGTGGGATGGCCGCCCACACCGAACCCGCCGACCCTATGTCTGTTTCCGATGTCCCGCTGTCCAGCGTTGCCCCGTGGGGTAACCGGAGTCCGTCAGGCATCCATGATCGATTTCCGTCCACTGACCTCCGACTGCCAAGCCTGATCGGGCCATGTCAGTGGGCATGTTGCATCATCCCAATCAATACGGCCGTGATGATCGCAAAGACATATGCTTGCACGAACGCCACAATGATCTCCAGCATCATGATGCCCAGCACGAGTGTAGCCGAAGAGATTCCGATTGCCCAACGCCAGACCTCGAGGTTGCCGAAAAGGAAGATCATGCCGAACAAGGCGAGAACCACGAAGTGACCAGCGGTCATGTTGCCAAAGAGTCGGAAGCAGAGCGCGAAGGGTTTCACCAGCTTGCCGAGGATTTCGATTGGCGCCATGGCAACCGAGATGACCGCAGCTCCGGCACCGCTCATGCCCTCCACCTTGGGAAAGATGGTTCGCATGTAACCATTGAAGCCGAGCGCGCGCATTCCGCCTATTTCGATGGTTACGAAAGCCATCGCCGCCAGCGCCGTGGTCACGCCGAGGTTCCCCGTGAAACTGGCCCCCCACGGGACGAGGCCCAGCATGTTGCCGTAGAGTATGAAAAAGAAGATCGTCATGATGAACGGCGCGAATGCGGGCCCTTTCTCGCGACCGATGTTTACGATACAGATCTCCTCCCTCACCCAGAGAACAAACGCCTCCATCATGTTGGCGATGCCTTTCGGCGCCACCTCATTGGCCCGCTGCTTCTCGAGCGTTCGTCCAACGAGTCTCATGGAAAGAAACACCAACGCGGCCGCCAGGATCATGAAGACGACATGTTTGGTGGGAGAGAGATTCATCGTCACCGGTCCGATATGAATATCGGGCCAATGAGGCAAATGAATCGTTGCGAACGGTTGGAGATCGATCTCCGCGGCATCAGCGGTGTGGTGCATCATCAACCCGCCGATGTCTATCGGTTCCCCCGCGGGTGCCTGGGTCGCTGGCGCGTGTTCCTGCATCATTTGAGGAATTGTATCTCCGTAAATAACAGCGGAACCGTGACCGCCGCGTAACCAAAAAGCGTCGGCAGCGGTGCGAAGACTGCCGGGCTCGCCGTCAGCGCGACAAACGCGGCAATCGCGCCCGAAAGTCTCAGGGCCATACCGGTCCCAAACCCCACGGCCAGCTCCGAGAGCGAACCACCCAACCGGCGGCGCAGCAACGAAGCGGCAAGGAGGTGGACTCCGAGACCTACCAGACCGAAGCTCACTGCGCCCAGGATGCCCTCAGGCCCCCAACCGAACCACGCCACCGTACCAGCGATGGCGGTCAAAACCAGCCCAATGGCAAAAGGCGTTCTCAGTGATCTTCTTGCCTGGTTCGACGGTTTCGTGACCGTTCCCGCTCGCTGGTTTCGTCATCGGTTGGGTTCAGGCGCCGCCAGACACTCAGACTGGACAGACCGACCCCGGCCAGGGCCCCGATGATCGTCAGAACAGGCAATGTGCCGAGCAGGCGGTCCACAGCCCATCCACCTGCGGCAAACAGCACAGTGCCCCCCGCCATCATGCAGCCCAGCCCCGAGTACTGAAACACCTCAGGAGGGAGGCGTGAACCACCCATTCGCCCCATACGAGGCGAAATCTAGACTTTGTGAAAAATTCCGCAAGCGCGCGGGGTGGCCCAAAACCCCAGGGTCTGGTACGATTTACGGGTTTCCGCGCTCCCGAACGACGCAACGTTTTTTTGCAACGGATCGTACGTCGAATTGACTCTTCTTCCGCCACAGCGGGGCATTTTGAAGGCTGAATCAGCGACTGTCCAGGACCAGGATCTCCAACTTCTCGAGCAACTCTCATCCGCACGCATCCGTCTGCTGGAGCAGGTCGGTCATCGGATCGTGGGCCAGCGGGACATCCTCGACGGCATACTTACAGCCATCCTCTCTCGTGGCCACGCCCTCCTGGTCGGGGTTCCGGGTCTGGCCAAGACGCTCATGGTATCGAGCCTGGCGGAAGCGCTCGAGTTGGAGTTCTCGCGTATTCAATTCACGCCGGACCTCATGCCGGGCGACATCACAGGAACCGAGATCCTCGAGGAAGACGCCTCAACAGGCAGGCGGGCGTTCCGCTTTGTGCACGGGCCCGTCTTCGCCAACGTCGTCCTGGCCGACGAGATCAACCGGACACCGCCCAAGACGCAAGCAGCACTCCTCCAGGCCATGCAGGAGCACGAGGTGACGGCCGCAGGATCGACCTATCACCTCCCGGAGCCATTCTTCGTCCTGGCAACACAGAATCCAATCGACCAGGAGGGAACCTATCCCCTTCCGGAGGCCCAACTCGATCGGTTCATGCTGCAGCTCACGGTGAAATACCCCACGCGGGAGGAGGAAGAGACCATCGTGGAGGAGACAACCGGGGACACGGTACGCTCCGTTGAACCCGTGCTGGACGGCGAGACTCTCCTGTCGCTGCAACACCTCGTTCGACGCATTCCGGCTCCCAAACCCGTTGTGCAGGCGGCAGTCCGATTGACGAGGATGACGCGCCCGTCCGACGAAAACGCACCGCCCGAGATCAAGGAGTTTGTCGATTGGGGGGCAGGCCCGCGGGCATCTCAATATCTCGTGCTGGGCGCCAAAGCCAGGGCGGCAATGGACGGTCGGCCCGTGGCAGATCTGGAGGACGTGGAGAGTGTCGCACTCACCACGTTGCGACACCGCGTGATGGCCAACTTCGCGGCAGAGGCGGCCGGACGAACGTCCGAGGATCTGTGTCGCCAATTGATAGACGCTCGGACGTGGGAAGGCGAAGGGCGGCGGTAGTCTACGATCGGGATTCCGGGTTCGTGATCTGAGGTGGGTGCTGGACTCAACGGGCGGACAGCGTCAGAGGAGTCAGCGGCTCCGACCTCTGAACTCCGGACTTTCTACCGCCGGACCGCCCAGCCATCCAGGATTGCACGAAGCGCGGGTAACAGTTCCTGCAGTCGATACGGCTTCTGGACGAACCCGGCGGCCCCCTCCTCGAGCAGGTCATCCACCGTGTCAGCCACCCTGAACGCCGAGCAGAGCAGCACAGGCACGTCCACACCCTTACTCCGCATACGACGGTACACCTCCGGTCCTTCCATTTCCGGCATGATCATATCGAGGAGAACGGCTGAAATGTTATCCCGCTCCCGTTCGAGGATCTGCAGCGCCTCCAATCCGTTCGCTGCTTCGATAGTGTCGTAGCCAAACTGGCGTAGTATCCGCGCACCCACGTTTCGGACAATGGCCTCGTCGTCTACGAGCAGGATTCGTTCAGAACCGGAGAAACTCTCCAATTCCCCGCTCGGCCGGATCTCCCCGGCGTGGGGCTCGGGCGCTTCCAGCCCTTCAGAAACCGGCAGAAACAGGGCGAATGTCGATCCTTTGTTGGGTCGACTCCAAACGCGAATCGAACCGCCATGGGCGCGCGCAATCGAAAAGACCATGGGCAACCCGAGTCCGGTCCCCTTCCCCGATGCTTTTGTCGTGAAGAAGGGCTCGAACATTCGAGATACGACCTCACTGCTCATGCCACTGCCCGAGTCGGCAACCTCGAGCCTGACATACCGTCGCTCGTCCGGTTCCGCAACGAAGAGAAGATCAGCCGGCATCCCCTTCGAAATGGTTGCGCGGATCACCAGCGACCCGCCGCCCTCCATGGCATCGCGAGCATTCACGAGCAGATTCATGAGTGCCTGATTGATTTGCCCGCGGTCGGCGAGAATGGGTGGAATGTCGTCATCAATCTCAACCCGCAGGCGTACCTCGCGTGGGAACGTTCGTTCCACGATCTTGGCAACTTCCTCGATGAAGTCGAGCGGATTGATGGCCGCGACCTTGGGCTTCTCGGCTCGCGAGAAACTCAGGAGCTGGGTGCAGAGGTCGCGACCACGCAGGGCCGCACGCTCGATCATCTCCATCAGCTCGGCGACGGCCGGATCCAGTTGGGGGAGTTCGCGAGCGAGACCAGCCGACCCCAGAACACCGGTGAGAAGGTTGTTGAAATCGTGCGCGAGACCGCCTGCCAGCGTGCCAACCGCCTCCATCTTCTGGGCCTGGAGGAGGCGGGCCTCGAGGCCACGTCGCTCGGTCAGATCCATCACCACACCGACAACCAGTGCGGGTTGCCCCCGCACCCCGTCAAAGCGAGTCAGGGTCAACAGGCCGGGGAACGTCGAGCCATCTTTCCGCTTCAGCTGAACCTCTCCGTCCCACCGGCCGGTTGATTCGAGGTTCTCGATCGCCTTCCGCGCGAGTTTGACCTGTTCCTTCGTGAACAGGATGTCTTTGATGTCCTTCCCGCTCACCTCGGCGCTGGACCACCCGTGGAGCATTTCGGCGAAGCGATTCCAGTACCGAACGGTTCCCTTTGTCGTGGTGGCAATGATCGCAGACGGAACTTCTTCCAACAGACTTGCCTGGAACCGGACCTGCTCCTCGGCGGCAATCTGGGCGGTGAGGTCACGGAAGGCGAATACCCGTCCGATCGCCGTATTGTCATGCAACCGAACCGGATAGCTCGACCATTCGAGGACCCAACCACCCCGGAGTTCTATCCGCTGCCCGACCACTTCAACGACGGGGTTTTCGAGGACGGTCTCCAGGTCCCGGAGGCCCTGCTTGGTTGATTCGAAGCAGGTGCGAAGCACCGATTGAAGGTCACCGTTCGAAACCAGCTTGCGGGGCAGGTTCCAGAGATCCAGAAATGTCGCATTGAAGTGGACGATTCGGCCGTTGGAATCCCCCACGACGACGCCATCCGATGTGATTTCGAGCTGAGTCCGGAGAACCGCCCGCACTCGAGCGTTCTGATCCACCGTGCCGGCGATCTCGGGTTCCGCCACTGCAAGGAGGGCATCGACTCTCCCTCCGAGCCGCGAGACGAAATCCCCTTCCTCTGTCATCACGTCTGACACCCCCCAGCGACGGAGGTCATCAGCTGCGACCGGCCTGCTAGGCGAGGCAACGACGAGGATATGGGGACGGACTCCGCCTAGACTGATTTCTCGCAACGCCCGGTCCAGCTGGGACCCCGCCACGTTCGTGGACAGGGCAATGATATCGAAAGGGCCTTGTTCGAGGGCTCCGGCGATCTTGGCAAGTGCATTCACGACAACGCATTCGTGGCCCCGACGCGTTAGTTCATGCCGCGCCGAATCAACGGTCTTGTTTTCCCGACCAACCAGCAAGACCCGGCCCAAATGCTATACCTCACGGCGAGGATGAACGAAGAAGGCCCGGTTGCCGGCGGAGAGCTTTACCACGCGCCAATCGGGTTTCCCACTCAAAAGGGTCGGCGGTGCCGGCCCTCTCTTGCCCCTGAATGCTCGCCCCCCAAGGGGGCTCCGAACGGTGAGCGGAGTCACACTCAACACCCGGAAGTCCGGGTCGATAATCGGTAAGGGGTCTGGGGGACTCACACAACCAGGTGTTCAGTATGCATACGGTTTCCAACACTCCGCCACCCTATATGCGGAAATGCAAACGCCACGGTGTTTTCTATAATCACGAGAAGTTCGATTCCTGCGCTGTTTGCCGGGCATCGTCGACCGAGCCCCGACTGGTTCTGAGCCGAATACTGATGGCGGTCATGGGGTCCTTGCTTGTCGGCAGCGGATTGTATCTCGTGAGCGGTCCAGCCGTGGCCATGCTGGCCCATGCTGGTGACGACGCGCTTGCCAGAACCGAGTCGACGATTCGGATCGATCCGGCGGCGGTGAACACTGAAATAGCTGGAATGGATGACATCATGGACGGGTTGGCCACGGAAACGACCCTCGCAGATGCCGCCAGGGCGGTTACGGTGCTCGCCGACGCAGTGGGCAACCTGCAAGGCCCACCTCCGCCCTTGCTTGGCCGGTTCAAGACCGAGTTGATGCGATTCAACGAACGTATCATGTCGAGCACGGAGTCCCCGGACATCGCGAGTGCCCGCGCGGACTGGCAAGACGTCCGGGCGAGGGTCTTCGGGACGAACTGAGGGCCTTCGGGACCAACCAGGGGGATGCTATGCTCCGGTTTCGCGCTGGTCCCTCCAGTCCTCTGTCTCCTCCCGTGTCCTGGCAGAGTGCCAAAAAAGGGGCTCCCGGAGCCGCTTGGGTCGCGGCCTAGGATAATGGGGCGGTGTAGTAGGGGCCGCGAACTGCGGCGCGCGAAGGGAGTCCTTCTTCAGCACCCTGTTAGGCCGCTACCTTGATTTTCACGCCATCCAGCGCGTTGTAGAAGGCCTCCGAGGATTGCCAGCGTTGCGCCGGTTTCTTGGCCAGTGCGATGAGCACGATCTGCGAGAGCTTCTGCGGGATCAAAGCGTTCAGGTTTCGCGGATCGACAGGCTCTTCATCGATGTGCTTCACGACGAGCGCATGGACCGTTGGCGCAGAAAAAACGGGTTTGCCGGTCATGCATTCGTATAGCACAACCCCGGCCGCGTAGATGTCGGTGCGGGCATCCACGGCTTCCCCCATGATCTGTTCCGGTGCCATGTAGTCCGGGGTGCCGATGGACGATCCAACAGCCGTCAGCTGTTGACCGCTGTCCTCGTTCCCCTTGGCCAATCGCGCGATACCGAAGTCCATCACCTTCAGGAACCCGTTGGGTTCGACGACGATGTTCTGAGGTTTGATGTCGCGGTGGACGACGCCTTCCTCATGGGCCACCTGAAGGGCGCGACACAACTGCTTCCCAACCGTGAGCGTCACGTTGACGGGCAGCGCTCCGCGTTTGTCGATCAGATCCTTGAGCGTGGTCCCCTCGACGTACTCCATCGTGATGTAATACATCCCGTCTTCCTCGCCGAGATCGTGCGTACGAACGACGTTACGATGCGTGATACGGCGGGCCAGTCGTATTTCCTGTTTGAATCGGTCTATCACGGAAGGATCGGCCTCGAGGGCCTCAGGCAACAGAGTCTTGATAGCGACGATCTCGCCCAGTTCACGGTCACGCGCTCGATAGACAACACCCATTCCCCCCGCGCCGAGCAATTCGAGAATCTCGTAACGACCCGCGAGCGTGCCTCCCGGGCTCAGCATGCGGCTCCGCAGATTGGTGGGAACCTTCACAACGGGGAGACCCTGGGGTTCGGTCTTCTCCGGATCCATTGCGACCGTCCGGCTCGACGAAGACTGCAGGTAGTGCACCAGCTCGTCCTTGGCTTTGAGCTCGGACATCATCTCCTGGAATGCGTCGGCGAGGTGACCGATTTCATCTGCCGATCGCACGTTGAGGTCGCCGGTGTACTGACCGTCCCGCACTCTCCTCGTCATCTCAACGAGTCGTTTTACCGGTCGGGTGATGTGTCGTGACACGAGATACGACGCTGCCACGGCCAGCAGCAAGGCTCCCAGTGAAGTCCACAGGACGGTCCGCTCGAACCGGGTGTACGCGGCCAGCGCCGCGCCGCGGGAACGGAGACCGACATAGCCCCCCAGGGGGGACCCGGCCGCCGTCGTAAGAGCACCGAGCGCCCCGACGAGCGTCCCGCGGTCCGTTTCCAGTTCGAGCCGTTCCGTTTGGACGTTGGATTCGAAAGCGGATGCTACATCCCACGGCCCCATGGCGGTCGTGACTTCATCGATGGGAACCGTGCCGACTCGAACGTCGGCCCTGCCCAACGAATCGATGGAAAAGAACGCAACATCCGATCCAGTATAGGTTTTCAATTCAGAAACGAATATTTCGTCGACGATCAGGGCATTGACGAGCGCCCCGTGGACGGTGGTCCGTTCGGGATCGTAGATGGGAATCCCGACCGCTTGAAACAGCACATCGCCTCCCCGGTCGTCCAGCTCGATCCAGTATCCCTGCGTTGAATCCCCCGCCAAAGCAAAATCAATCAGCGACCCGCCGGTCATGTCTTCGCCGAAATAGTTGAGATCGTACGTCCACGCCTGGAGTACGCCAAAACGGTCGACGATCATGGTCCAGGACGACCCGGTTTGTTGCTTGAATTCCTCGACCTGATCGAGGAGCGCCGCCCTGTCATCCTCGGCGAACGCTTGAACCACGCGGGAGACGTAGGTGGGAACCTGGGCCAGGCCGGCCGTTACGCGCCGCAAACCATCGCTCCGGCTCGTCAGGGCGTCGTGGACTGCAGTTTGTGTGCTGGACAGCGCCTGGTCGATCGATTCGTCAGCCGCTCGGGCCGCACCGCGTTGGATGAGAAGAAACGACCCCCCCAACGCGGCCACGATGACCACCGCCATGGCAACGAAGATCTTGGCACCCAGGCTCGAACCCGGAACGGGTTTAATAGCGGCGACCCCTCGTCTTGTAAGGACGACCGTATTTGTCCAGGTGATCTTCGGGTTGAAACCCGCGCGCATCCAACTCCAGGGACACGACGGCGCCAGACGCAGCTACCTCGACGTTCTGCCGCGTCTCACCAGCTCGCTCGTGCCAGGCTACAACGGTATAGACACCGGCCGGCACACCTCGAATTTCAAACGAACCGTCCGCCGCAGGCTGCGCGAAAAACGGGTTATCACGTACCACCGCCAATGCACTCATGCGCGGATGGACGTTGCAGTAGATGCGATAGACCCCGGCGAGGGAGAAGCTCGTCGAACGCGTACCACCGCGACCATAGAGTCCGAGATCGAATTCCCCCATCCGGGAGCGTGAGAACGCGTTATGGTTGAAGGGATCTTCATTGGGAAATGCGATACTGGATCCCACCGTCGTGGCGACAACGTGGGGCCGGAATTCCTTGTCCGCCATCACTACGGTGTGGGACGTCTGCTCAACAGGGAACGACCGTGAACTCTCGAGCCACACAACCGCCTGATCAACATCTCGGGCCAGACGGTTCCCTTCATCCGCCACCGTGAGCCGGCCGCTCACGGAGCCCGGACCCTGCGCGAATGCACCGGACGGCACGGCGATGAGAGAAATCAGGAAAACCGTACGATGAGCACTGCCAAGCATTTTCATCCGTTGTACTATTCGGCTGGGCCACACGTCACGCGCGGCATTGAGAAAGTAAGCCAGCGTTGAGTGATGCGTCAACGAAACATCAACCAACCCAGGAGCGGTCCATGCCTTCACGCATGAAAATAACCCTTGCGCTGCTCGTCGCATCGATTTCGCCAGTGGCGGGTCAGGATCCGGACTCACTCGCCGAACGCGTTCAGCGGCTGGAACGCCTCATCGACGTCCTCCGCATACAGCTCGCCGAGCAGGCCGGCGGCGGTGTGGTATCGTCCACGGGAAACCAGATCGAACTCTCCGGGCTCATCCTCGTCAACGCCTTCACCAACAATGCCAACGCCCACCTGGACGATGTTCCGCAATATGTCGATCCACCAACACCAGAACCATCGCTGCCAAACGCAGGTGCGGCGGGAACCATCCGGCAATCCAGGCTCCGGGTCTTCACCAACGTTGAAGGTGTGCTCGGCGCGGCGTTCCGCGGAGAACTGGACGTCGATTTCTTCGGTGGCCACGCGCCGTCTTCGCATGGTCGCACAATTCCTCTCCCGCGCGTCCGGCGGACACGGGCCGAACTGGACTGGGGGACCTTCTCGCTGCTGGTCGGACAGGAGGCGCCGCCAATATCAGAGCTGAACCCGGTGAGCTTTGCGGCCATGGGTTACCCCGGGTTCTCGGGTTCCGGGAACCTCTGGGTATGGGTCCCACAAGTCCGCGCCAGGGTTGAAGCCGGGGCGCCGATCAGCGTTGGCCTGGAGGTCGCCGCCCTCGCTCCGTTAGGTGGTGAGGCACAAAACCCCGAGGTGTACACACGACCGGATCAGGCGGAGCGCTCGCGCCGACCGTTTCTTCAGGGTCGGGTCGTGGCCTCGTGGGGAGATGAAGAGGTCAACGGAGAGTTCAGTGCGGGTGGCCACTACGGATGGTTTTCCACGTTGACGGACGAATACCTGGTCACCAAAGCCGCAGCCGTCAGCCTCCGCACATTCATCACGCAATACGTAGAGATCCGGGGTGAGGGATTCGTCGGTCAGGGCCTGCGAAGTCTCGGTGGCGGTGGGATCTTCCAGACGTTTGGTTCGAACGGCGTGATGCTCCGGTCCAAGGGAGGATGGGGACAGATCAACTTCATGCCGACACCGACGTTTTCCATCGGCGGTGGGGCCGGGATCGATGATCCGAATGACAACGACTTTGTCCCAGGCGATTTCAGTCCTTCGTTCGGCCGGACAAAGAACATGTCCTACGAGGGACACTTGCACTGGAGACCCTTCCCCCTCGTATTCGGTATCGAGTTCTGGCGTACGGAAACCACATGGGGTCTCCCGCTGCTTGGCAAACTGAGCAACAACCACATCAACCTCGCGGCAGGATTTGAGTTCTAGCAGGGTGCTGAAAAGGGGCTCCCTCCGCGCGCCCCGGTTCGCGGCCCCCTACTACGCCACACCATCACCCATAGGGCGCGACCCAAGAGGCGCCTCCGGGAGCCCCTTTTCAGCACCCTGCTCGGAACCCGCTGCGGATCGGGTGGTGGTGCCGAGGGTCGCGTCGGTGGGCGGCGGCCCCTCGTACCCACAAACTGTCCCCGCGAACTGCGGCGGCCGGAGGGACCAGCAGACTGTGCGGAGCATCCCTGGACGCCCCACCAGGAGGTAGGCCGAAACCGGCTTGCTGCCGATGGCGAGACAGGTGCCCGACCCGGGTCGGACGCCTCAACCTCGTACTCACATGCTCGCGACGATCACGGCACGCGGGGTGAGTTCCTGGTCCACGTAACGACGGTCTCACAGGTGTCGGCGTTTCCGGCCGCTGTGGTGTCGGTCAACCAGTTCGTGCACCAGAGCCTGTCACTCCCAAGCAGCCATCGGATCAGATTGGTGTTCGGGTTGGCTGCCGGTGGAATGGGTTCGACGGAGAGGTTGAAGATCGTATCGTTACGAACCTCAACCGTGTCTTCGAACGTGATGTTCGCAATCACCCACGAAACGACTTCAGTCGAGTCACCGGTCGAATCCACATGAGTCAGTGTTGCGGTGGCCGTCAGGAAATAGGATTCGGTTGAACTGGAGTCCCCGGGTTCCAGTGTTGCGGTTCCGTCGAAGATGTATGCGCCGCGATGCGCGACGGATTGGCCCGCCGGTACGTAGTTTGAATACCGCATGGAATCAGCCCAGGTCCAGTCTCCATCCAGGTAGAGTCGGTTCGCCAGGTCGACCAACGGAGAGTTGAGATCACCCGCCTTACACGCTCCGCCAAGGAAGGCACCAAGCATACACAACGTCAGTCCGGTTTTCATACCGAAGAGTATCGCCCGACTGCCTGGCAGGGTTTAAAGAACCCAAGAGACCAACAGAAGAAGGGACTTGACCCACGGGGAAACCGTGGCCTCCAGGGCATCTCTGCACAAGTCGTGTGGGGCCGAACGCGACCATGGAATGGTGTGACCTGCTGGCAGGTCGTAAGTTCCGGATCGTTCGGCTCGAGCCCATTTCACTTCTGTGTCCGCGGATTCCGTGGCTATGACACTCATCCTGACTCAATCTGAAGTTCGTCAACTCCTGCCCATGGCCGACTGCATCGATGTCATGGAACAGGCGCTCATGACGTTGTCCCGCGGCGATGCCATCAACCCGTTGCGACGCGGAATCAGACTGCCGGAGCCGACGGGGATTCTTGGCGTGATGCCGGGCTACCTGAGGGACCCGCGCGCGGTGGGACTGAAGGTCGTGACGGTGTTTCAGCACAATCATGGTACGGAGTACGACTCCCATCAGGGGGTGGTAATGTTGTTCGAACTGGATCATGGGACACCGATGGTAATCATGGATGCCAGTGAAATAACGGCCATTCGGACAGCCGCGGTGTCTGCCGTGGCGACGCGTCTGTTGGCAAACGAGAACGCTGGCGACCTGGCCATCCTTGGTTCCGGTGTCCAGGCCCGCCATCATCTCGAAGCGATGGCTGTTGTACGACCCCTAACAACCGTCCGGGTGTTCAGCCGGAACGAGAAACGCCGCGCGAAATTCGCGAAGTGGGCATCGACGCGGTTTTCGTTTCCGGTGGGAGCCAAGGATTCCGCCCAAGCCGCAGTGGAGGGTGCGGATATCATCTGCACAACGACCTCGTCATCAGAACCGGTGCTGCTCGGCGACTGGATAGCACCGGGCGCCCACATCAACGCCGTCGGCTCGAGCGTCGTGACGGCCCGGGAACTCGATGCTCGAGCGGTGGCACGATCGCGATTGTTTGTCGACCGGCGCGAATCAACTGTCCACGAGTCCGGAGACTACCTTGGCGCACTGCAGGAAGGAGCTATCACGGAGGCGCATATCCTCAGTGAGATTGGAGACGTTCTGTCAGGCAACCATGCAGGCCGGGAATCGCCAGAGGAGATTACGTTGTTCAAATCACTCGGTCTGGCCATCGAAGACCTGGCCGCGGCACACTACGTCTTTACCGAAGCAACGAAGCGGAGGATTGGCGTGGAAGTGGCGCTGGGAGGAAAAACGGCCGCGGAATCGGCGGAAACCCACGAAGGGGAACGGGATTGAATACCACCCTCGAGGCACCGGGCCTCGACGAGATCCGGCGGTCACACGAGCGAATACGCAATACGATTCTGCGCACGCCCCTGATTCCACTGGAGTGCGACGCTGGAGAGCCCGAGATCTTCCTGAAGTTGGAGAACCTGCAGCCTATCGGATCGTTCAAGCTGCGGGGCGCGGGGAACGCAATGCAATCAGCCGATCCTGATCTATTGAGGAAAGGCGTGTACACCGCTAGCGCGGGGAACATGGCTCAAGGAGTCGCCTGGAACGCGAGGAACCTCGGAATCTCCTGCCGTGTGGTCGTGCCGGACACGGCGCCGAAAACCAAGCTCGACGCCATTGAACGTCTGGGTGCGGATGTGATTCCGGTTTCGTATGACGAGTGGTGGAACGTCATGACAACGCATTCCTTCCGGGATTTTGACAGTTACTTCGTGCATCCGGTCTGCAACCCGCAGGTCGTGGCGGGCAACGCAACCGTCGGCCTCGAGATCGCGGAAGATCTTCCGGATGTTGCGGCGATCATCGTCCCATACGGCGGAGGCGGGTTGAGTTGTGGAATCGCGGCGGCGTTCCGGGGAATGGGCAAGGCCATTCCCGTTTATGCCGCGGAGGTTGAGACCGCCGCTCCGTTCGCCGCCGCGCTTACGGCCGGCGAGCCGCGTCGTATCAATCGAACACCAACCTTCGTGGACGGTATTGGCGCCCAGAGCGTGCTGCCGGAGATGTGGCCAATGGCGCAATCGCTGCTCGCGGGCTCAATCGTCGTCTCGATCAGGCAGATCGAGAAAGCCATACATCGTCTGGCCGAGCGGCAACACGTCATCTCAGAGGGCGCAGGTGGCGCAGCATTGGCCGCCGGATTGTCCGGCGCCGCCGGGTGGAAAAACGTAGTTTGTGTGGTGTCGGGCGGGAATATCGACTTCGATGTGCTGGCCGGAATCGTTGAGCTGCGAACAGGTGAGGAGTGAGAGAGCCAGACAATGGTTTCGATAACCCTGCCACGTCATGGGCTTCCACTCGCGAGGCGCGGCTTCGCAACCAACGGGCCATGGTTTCGACAGCCCTGCGACATTGTCATCCCCGGGGATAGTTGGAAGACGGTTGTCACCGTTCGGTTCCCCGTTGCGTTCGCCAATCAGCCAACTCCTGAATCACTGAACCATCGAGGTCGCCCGGTGCACTGATGCCAAGCATGGCAGCCAGCGATGGCGCTATGTCCACCGACCAGACGCGACGATCCACCACCCCTGGATTCAGTCCAGCGGCAACGACGATGAAGGGAACATGCGTATCGTACGTGTACGGCGATCCGTGATTCACCACTAGAGTGGGTGGAAAGGTGTTATGCTCCTTGTATTGAATGACAATGTCCGCGGCGCGGTCCGGATGAAAGCTCTTCAGGTAGTCGGCGATGGCCCCGCGCTCGACTTCAGCGGCGAGCAGTTCATCGTACGTGAAGACATCCTCGATCACCTCGGCCTTTGACAGGTGCTCGGCCACGATCTCCCGGACCCGACGCATTTGCTCCTCAGAGACCTCATCTCCCTCCTCGGCCTCAAACCGAAGCACGAGACCCAGCGGATACATGATCATCGGTATCGGCGTTGCGTAGATCTCGAGTTCCCTGACCGCCATCGTCAGTCCGGCAACCAGTTCTTCCCGGAAGTCATCCACCGATACGCGTTGCCCCGGTTCACCTAACGTGCTGGAGTACTCGGGCAGGCGTACGACACCGTGGTCGGCCGTGAGAATGGTTACGTAGTTTTCGCGCCCAATGCGGTCGTCCAGAAATGCCATGAACTCACCCAGCATCTGGTCGAGGCGCAGGTAGTAATCCTCTACTTCCTGACTGAACGGGCCATAGCGATGACCGATATAGTCCGCGGACGAGAGCCCGAGAAACAGTAGATCCAACTGCTCGTCTTCTCCCAGGCCTTCCTGCACCACGAGTTCCTGCGCCAGGGAGATGGTGGTCTGGTCACCGAACGGCGTGTGAATCAGCTCCACGTAGGGAGAGTGGAGCGTATCGGCAAGATCAATCGCGTGCGGAAAGACGATGTGAATCCCATCGTGCTCCGCGGGAAACGAATCGGCGCGGGAGGCCGTGTATGATTCCTCGGGCCATAGACGTTGCCATGTACGTCCAACGTTTTCGGGAGTGACCATCATCTCGTTGAACGCATTCAGCCACTCCGGATACTCACCCGCGTAAAAGCTGGAGGTTACGTACCGTCCCGTACGGGAGTCATACCAGTATGCATCGTCAGGCTGCTTGCCACCCATGAGCACGCTCACGCGATCCTTGATCGCGACCGAGTAGACCTTGCTGTTCGGTGACGTGGACTTGAGCCAGTCGCCGATCGTCGTGCGCAGGAGGAGGGCCGGGGATCGACCCATCGAGAGCGGCGCGCCGAGAATCTCCACATCGGGGTCGTCCGCCGCGTATGCACGCGCCTGGCCAATTCGGTCCCACCATTCGTTGGACACAACACCCGTTCTGGCGGGATGGACACCGGTGACGAGCGTAGCATGTCCCGGCGCCGTCTCGGTCATGGGATGTGCATGGTGCGTGTTCGTGAACTTCAAACCGTTACGTGATACGTCAGCCAGACCGTGTTCGAGTCGATCGGCAAAACGATCGAGATAGTCGGCACGCATCTGATCGACTGAGATGAGAACGACAAGGCGCGGCGACTCCTGCGCACACACCTGGGACATCGTGAGAGGGGCAGCTCCGAGAATGAGAGCCATGACACGCTTTGTGACCACTGGGCAACCTTGCGGAGGGTCCGGGAAAGAAAGCGCGGCCAATCGCCGCGCGCGAGTGGAGACAATTCCACCGCAATGGTCAAACACTTGATCGAGTCGATAAGTTCCTGCATATCGCAAACTAAACTAATGAAAGCGATAGACTTACGGCCGGCTGCCGCCGGGCCTTGCGCAGCAGCCCGGTAGGCCTGAGCTTCAGCGCCGTCGACCCGACTCTGTACCGCACCGCAAGCGCAGATTCCGTATCGGGTCGACCGACATCCCTGGAGGGTGCAGTGGCAAAGATGAAGTTGGATGATTTCATGGCGGGCCTGATCCGCCGAAATCCATTCCATCCAGAATTCCAACAAGCCGTCCGCGAAGTCGCTGAAAAGGTCATCCCCTTCATCAACGAACATCCCGAGTACGCCGAGGCGCGAATCCTCGAGCGCATGACCGAACCGGATCGCATCGTGATGTTCAGGGTTTCGTGGGAGGATGACAAGGGTCAGGTTCGCGTAAACCGCGGCATACGTGTCCAGTTCAACAATGCCATCGGGCCGTACAAGGGCGGCCTGCGTTTCGACAAGGAAGTGTCCCTGAGCGTACTCAAGTTCCTTGGATTCGAGCAGGTGTTCAAGAACAGCCTGACGACACTGCCAATGGGCGGCGCCAAGGGGGGAGCCAACTTCAACCCGGTAGGCAAATCTACCTCGGAAGTCATGCGGTTCTGTCAATCATACATGACGGAATTGTATCGCCACATCGGTGAAGACACGGACATACCGGCTGGAGATATTGGTGTCGGCGCTCGTGAAATCAGCTTTCTGTTTGGCCAGTACAAGCGATTGCGCAACGAGTTCACAGGATCCATGACGGGGAAAGGCCTCGCATTCGGCGGCAGTCAGATTCGCACGGAGGCCACTGGGTATGGTGCGGTGTATTTCGCTCGCGAGATGCTCTCGACGCGCAATGAGGACCTCGACGGCAAGAGATGTGTCGTCTCGGGTTCCGGAAACGTGGCACAGTACGCGGCCCAGAAGCTGATGGAGCTGGGCGCAAAGGTGCTGACGTTGTCGGATCGTCACGGATTCGTCTATGCGAAGGACGGACTGAACGCCGCGCAGCTTGCGCACATCATCGATCTCAAGACCAATACGCGAGGAACGCTCGAGGAGTACTCGCTGGCAAACGGGGTCGAGTATCATCGGGCCCGAAAACCATGGTGCGTTCCGTGTGACGCCGCCTTCCCCTGTGCGACCCAGAACGAAATCGAGGAAGCAGACGCTGAAGAACTCCTCACGAACGGCTGCCAGCTCGTATCCGAAGGGGCAAACATGCCAACCGACTACAACGGCACACGGTTGTTCGAGGAAGCTGGCGTTCTGTTTGGGCCCGGCAAGGCCGCCAATGCGGGTGGGGTTGCGATCTCGGGACTCGAGATGACACAGAACTCCATGCGGGTATCGTGGTCGCGCCACGAGGTGGACGAACAGTTGAAGGTCATCATGAGAAAGATCCACGAACAGTGTGTTGAATACGGCTCGGGAGACGGACTGATCAACTACGCGCGTGGCGCCAACATCGCGGGGTTCAAGAAGGTGGCTGATGCGATGCTGGCATACGGGATCGTCTGACACAGAGCCCGTTTTCTCAGCAGCCGACATTTCTCCGACCTTTACGTCATCGCGATCCTGATCAGAATGCCCTCCCGATTCTCGAAACCACTCGAGGTATGACATGAGATCCCTTGCAACCACCACCGGTATCCTCTTGCTCGCGTCTGCCTGTGCATCCTCGAACACCGAAAACCCTGGCGTTGAGCGGACCGATTCCGCGGGCGTCGACATCGTCACGAACGGACCGGCAGACATTCCGCTCGACTGGCCGATCACCGAAGAGTTTCGGCTGGGCGGCGCCGACTCCGGCCCCGAAGCCTTTTATCGTGTCCGGAGTGACGGGCTGGGAACGGATCCGTCGGGCAATACCTACATACTCGATGCGGGCAACTTTCGCGTGCTGAAGTTCGACGGCGAGGGCGGGCTCGTCAGCACGTTTGGCCGTGAAGGCGGCGGACCGGGCGAGTTCCAGTTCCCCGCCCTCCTGGCAGTTTCGCCGGGCGGTGAAATATTCGTTCACGACTACGGCAAGGCCGGACTTGTCCGGTTTGCGCCAGACGGAGAGCCCCTCAACCCATCCCCCTGGGGCGAACCGGTAGCGGTTTCCGCCATGCACGCCGCCCCGTCGGGGCTCATGGTGGCGCATCGTAAATACGGGGGAGCCGACGCACAGGACACGGTTCGCGTTTCCGTGATGACCGCGAGCGATACGACAACGATTGCGTACTACGTCGCGCCGAGGAATGAGCAGATCATGCTCGAGAGCTGCGGTGTGGGTCTGGCCGGCCTTCCGCGCCTTCTCTTCCCCGAGATGCTCGTTGGGGGCTACGGCGACCGGATGGCCGTCAGCAGGATCCCGGAATACGTCGTCGACGTGTTCGAAGGCATGACTCACGTTGCGAGCTTTCGCAGAGCGATCCCCAACGAGACGGCGACGCATGAACGCGCCATTGCGGAATTGGGGGAAGGGATGCGTATCGGTGTCGGCGGTGGAGACCAGGTGCGTGTCTGCGATTCGGAGGAAGTCGTCGAAAAGCGCGGGTACGCACCGGTCGTCCCTCAGATCGCCGGTGTCGCCGTGGCACCCGACGGTACGATCTGGGTTCAGCGAAAAGGCGTTGGCAACGAGGAAGCACCGATCGATATCATCGATCCGTCGGGCGCATACACCGGCACGCTGCCGGCCGGGACGCCATTTCCCGACGCCTTTCTCCCCAACGGCAACCTGCTCAGCGTGGAACGTGACGAACTCGACGTGGAGTACGTGGTGGCGTACCGCGTCGGGGGGACTGCGCCGGAATGAGCTCCCGTCTCTTTGTCAGGCTCGGTTTCTGACGAGGATCGTGAGTTCATTGATCAGCGCATTGACCTGGGGACGCAACTCTGTGAGCGCCCTCCCCGTCACATACTCGAATTCAGCGGCGACGGTGAGCAGAACATCGACTTGCACTGACATGCCGAGCGCCGTTGCCAGGGCTCTGTGGAAGGGCCGATCTTCGCGCAATGCGTGGCCTTTGGCAATGACGGCGCCGATTCGGAGGGCGGCCCGTCTGAGATCGTCAAACAATGGCCGCTCCTTGGCCTCGTACGGTGCATCCGTGGCGCGAAAGACGGCCAGGCAAAGGACGTATGCCTGCCGAAAGATGGGTAATTCCTTGAAATCGTCCATGCGCCAAGGTAAACGCGCGTCGATGCAGACTCGTCATCAAGACAACGCAACGCGTGGCAAAAGTGCGCGAGGCGATACCCTTCCCTACTGTTCCCGGCTGAGGAGCTGCTCGGTAAACTCCATGAAGTCGCGCTCCAGAGCGGCCGAGGCTCCGGGAATCGCGGGTCCGTAGAACCCTGAGTGAACCCGTTGCACCCTCCCTGTACGATCGAGGAAAATGGTGGTGGGGAACGCGATGGGACCGTCGAGCTGTGGCTGGGTCGCCCGGGGCGAATCGGAATCGTTGATGCCAGCGAGGAGCAGGGGGAACTCGATACCGAACTTGTCCGCGTAACGCGCCACCAGGGGACCGTCGATTTCGGGATCTCCGGTCACTTCGTACGCCAAGCCAACAATTTCTACACCTTCATCACGGAATCGCTCATGGAGTCTCACCAGGGTTGGTGCGGCATCGTGACATGTCGGACACCACGTGCCAAAGATATCGACGATCACGACCTTGCCATGGAATCGTGGATCCTGATTCGTGACGACGTTTCCTTCCAGGTCCGGAAATGCAAACTCGAACGACTCCGTCGTGTCCGGCTGCACAAGTTCGTCGGGCGGTGTGAGATGGTCTTCCCCCGTCGATCGCACCGCGTAAAAAGGGCGCTGAGATGTCAATCCCGCGTGGAAGACTCCAAATAGCGTGTCTCCTGACATCTCTCCCGTGAGCATGTACACGAACGACCCGTCAAAATGAGACATGGAAAAGCTGTCCGGCTCCGCCCGCCCCCAAAAGAGTCCGTAATCTCCGGTGTTGGAGATGATGGTCCCCTCGAGTCCCCTTTCCGTCTCCCGGAATTGGAGTACTCGCGGACTCGGACTCTGGTCCGGCGTGAACGTGGCATCCCACCGACCGACCAGAGAGGACGTCGGCGGTTCGACCGGCCAGGTCCCCCGGGCGGCGCGGAACGGGATGGTCCGCGGACCGCGATTGCCGACGTTTCGATAATAGCCCAGGAGAGAATCCCCGACCTGACGTACGCGAATGACAGCCGCGTAGTCCGCCATGCCTAACAGGACGGAGTCACCGTCGAGCCTCGTCACTTCGGAGAACGGGTCGCATTTGTCTCCATTGCACACCCGACCGTCCCACTGTCCGCGTTGGCCGGTGAACACCACCTGAAACCGCAACGGGCCTCCCGCCAGGTCGAGCGCCGCCCTCCAGGGTCCGCTGAGATCGGAGTCGCCACCAGCGCACGCGGCGCCGAAGACGAGCGTGAATACCATTGCTGCCACGAAGCGTCTGGCCATCATCCGGAAATCTCCAATCCTCCGCCGTGGTATTTCTCTCCTGCCTCGATGGGAATCGTCATGTCATTCCCCCGCCAGGGGAGCGGACAAGGATATATCGAATTGTACGCACAAAACGGATTGCGGGCGCGATTGAAGTCGGCAACGTATCGATCGTTTCCCAACGGTCGCAGGGTCAGGAATCTCCCCGCGCTGTACGTGTCTCGCCCGTTCGTTTCATCCCGGAAAAAGATGCTGAGTTCCTCCACATCCGAGCCCGGCTCTGGCATCCGGTAAACGACGAGCCGGATACGCCGGTTGGCAAGATCCATGACCAACGTACCGGCGAGTGCCGCCTCCACCCGCACACCGTCGAGTCCTAACATTGGACGGATCTCGTGCGCCTCCGGCCCTTCCAGCAGGCCTTCGATTACCAACGAACTGTCGATGGCGAACCAGCCCGGCGGGTCCGCATCGAACGCGGGCTGAAAAACCGTGACGTAACTCGTTTCACTATTGCCGCTCACGAGCACGTGCCAGTCGCCCAGTGGTACCGGCCGATTGCGAGCCACGGTCCGGCTGCCTTCCGACCTCTCGAGCGTGAGGCGAAAGACCCCCTGCTCCAACGTGGCAGCCGGCAACCCCGACAGCGGTGGATTGGCCGAGGGACCAAGCACGAGCGTTCCGCTGAACGGCTGATGATAGATGGCCGCGTACGGAGAGACCTCGGAACTCCGAAGCCATGCCGCAAACTCGGAGCGCTGAATATCCGGGACGGGGGCTGGCCCGCATTGAAGCGCGAGTGTGGCAAGCAACAACGACGGGGACGATTGGATTCGCACACCGAAAACGATAAATGCTCCGGAACGGAAAGACGAGTCCCGCGCCACCCAGGCCGGAAGGTCATCCGCCTCTTGTGAATATAGCGTATACACGATATATTATATTGCACAGATCATTGGCGGTGCGATCATGGACAATTTGCGGACACACGACAGACACCGACAACTCATGGTGGACGGCATCATCACGGCGGACCCTCCGCCCACACCCGTCCAGTCTCTCCTGAGTGCGTTACGCCGACTGCCCAGTGACGGCGGCGACCGATCCGAGGAGTATCGTGCGTTCCCTGACATGGAGGGGAAGAACGACCGCCAGGCGACGTTCGAGATCCCGTTGATGACGCGGTTGCTCGATCTCCCGAGGGGCGTCAGGGTCCTGGAGGTCGGGTGCGGACGCGGGGTCGGCCTCATTTCCTTGCGTCAGATACTCGAACCCGGACGGCTTGTGGGTCTCGATATCGATCGGGAGGCGTTGACCACCGCCAGGGAGCGTCTCGATCACACTCAGGCAACCGCAGAGCTGTTCTGGGGCGATGTGCGGCGCATGCCGTTTCAGGACGCGTCGTTCGACCTGGTTATCGATTTCGGCACCTGTTTTCACATCGCGCATCCGCACCGCGCCTTAGGCGAAATCGCCCGCGTCCTCGACGAAGATGGCATCTTCGTACACGAGACACGGATCGCTCAGGTGTTGTCGCATCCGCTGCGATCGCTCGGACGTGCCATGCCGCTGGAGTGGTTCCCACACTTGAAGCGGCTCAAATGGCGGGGATTATGGACCATGAGGAAGAAGATGGGAGACGCGGGTGGCTGGTGAGCAGCGGTACCCACCAGCCAACCTCACACGTGGCGGGGAAAGAACGAGGTGAGAAGAAGGAAGAAAGCCGCCTCCGCGTTTCTCCCTTCCTCCCCCCCTCTTTTCTTATTGCGCCGCTGCGTCCGTGGCGATAAGCCGCTCGAGCCGCTGGACATACGTGTCGAGCAGGCCACGCAGAGTTTCGAATCGCATCTCTGCATCCCGGCCCGGTTCCTGGTCGGCCCGACCAAGGTTCGAATACAGGTACTCAAACTGGCTGATCAGCATCGGCTGCGCGTATCTCATCCCCTCGGTCGCGTCGGTAACAAGGAGCCGCTCGATTTCCGCCAGTTCCTCGAGCGCTTGTTGCGCACGGGTCGTGTTGGCGCTCCCAAAGTCTTCCTGGGCCTGATCGAGTCGGGTTGCCGTCATCCTGGCCTCGCTCAAAGCGTCCCGCACCTGGAGAGCGAGCGTGACCTGTTCCGCCACGTTGGCGGGTGTGACGCCATCCTCGATCACTCGTGGATCCATTCTCACAGTGATGGATTGCGTGCTGGACCAGTCACCAATATTCAATCGGGCCTGGTAAACACCCGGTTCGACCATTGGTCCCCCGCGTCCGCTGCGTTGCGGGTTGGAGTCCCACGGACCAGCGTGGCTGAGATCCCAAACGAATCGATTCAGTCCTCGGTCCATCGGCAGTCGCGGCGTCCCGACCCGTTCGAGACGGAACTCGCGCATGCCCGGTTCTGACGGCTCCACCATCGTCTCGCCACCGGCGGCGCTCGAGAAACCGCGAACGAGATTCCCGGACTGATCGAGAATCTCCAACGTCACGGCGCCGGACGGGACCGAGGACAGGAAGTAGTCGATGTGGGCACCCGGACGCGGATACTCGGGTGCTGCCGGATCGGGTCCACCAAACCCACCGAAGCCGCCGCCGCGGGCACGTATGGTCTCGCGCGGCTCGAAAAAGTGGTACCGCGCCGATGCGACCTGCGTAGTCAGTTCATGGAGCGGCGTGATGTCGTCCATGACCCAGAATCCGCGACCCATCGTGGAGATCACGACATCGTCGCGGAACACCCGGAGATCTGTCACAGGAGTCGCCGGGAGGTTCATCTGGAACGACTGCCAACTCATTCCGTCATCGAACGAGACGAACATGCCAAACTCCGTCCCGGCGTACAGCAGGCCTTCCCGGTCGGGATCCTCCCGCACGACGCGCGTTGGATGGTCATCCGGAATCCCATTGTCCCCGGTCGTCAGACGAGTCCACGATTGCCCGTAGTCATTCGTGCGGTAGATGTACGGCTGGTAGTCACCCAGTTGATAGCGCAGAACTGCCACGTACGCTTTTGCGGCGTCGTGCGGCGACGGCTCGACGGTCTGTACCCGACCATGCGGGCCCAGGTCCGGAGGCGTCACGTCTGTCCAGTTCCGCCCGCCGTCCCGCGTCACATGGATGGGACCGTCGTTGGCCCCCACCCAGATGAGCCCTGCCTGAATGGGAGATTCCTGGACGGCGTAGATGACGCTGAAGTGCTCTTCGCCGGTGATGTCTCGGGTGATGGGGCCACCGGAGACCGTCTGCGTTTCCGGTGTGCGCGCCGAGAGATCCGGTGAAATGGTCTCCCATGTCACGCCTTCATCCCTCGTACGATGCAGATATTGGGAGGCGTGGTAAATGACGTTCGGGTCGTGTGGTGAGATGTGAATCGGTGCCACCCGCTGGAAGCGATACTCCAGGTCATCTGTGTGATGGCCGTAGATGTTGGAGAACCCGACGTAGTACTGTTTTTCCTGACCTGTCACCGCGCTGAAGCGCCCGAACCGCCCCTTGCAGTTGGCGTAGACGATGCCCGCGTTGCCGGGTTTGGGGACAACCGGTCCCGTTTCGCAGCCGCCCACTTCTTCCCAGTACCCTGAATACCCCCCTGGATGCGAAAACGGACGCGCGCTGGGAACACGAATTGTCGTATTGTCCTGCTGACCGGCATAGATCCAATAGGGATACCGGTCATCGATGTTCACCTGGTACAACTCGGCGGTCGGCTGATTGTGTTGGGTCGACCAGGTATCGCCGCCATCGAGGGTGACGTTTGCACCGCCGTCATTCGACTGGACCATGATGTCCGGGTTTTCCGGGTTGATCCAGATATCGTGGTTGTCACCATGCGGCGTCGGTCTGCGTTCGAAGTTCCGGCCGCCATCGGTCGACTTATAGTATCCCTCGTTGTTCACGTACACGATGTCGGCGTTATGCGGATCCGCCTCGACACCCGTATAGTAGAATGGTCGATTGAGAAGCGGGTTGTAGCTGCTCACCTGGTACCAGGTTGCCCCGCGATCATCGGACCGGTACAGACCGTCATCCGGCTCCGGCGCTTCGATCAACACATACACGCGGTTTGGATCCGCGGGTGAAACGGCCAGATCGCTCTTGCCGCGCAACCCCGTCGGCAAACCGTTCGTCAATTGCGACCAGGTGTCGCCCCCATCCGAACTCTTGTAGACCCCGCCTTCATAGGCCCCACTGATGATGGTCCACGGCTTTCGTTCCCCGCGCCACATCGAGGCGAAAACCTCCTGCGGGTTGTCCGCCGCGAACTCCAGGTCGACGGCTCCCGTACTATCCGAAACGAAGAGCACCTTCTCCCAGGTCTGTCCGCCGTCTTCGGAGCGGTACACGCCCCGCTCGGGATTGTGGGAGAACGCGTCGCCAAGCGCCGCCGCATACACCACATCCGGATTGGCAGGATGAATCAGGACCGAGCCGATCTGACCCGTTTCTCTCAATCCAATGAAGTCCCACGTCTCGCCGGCGTCGGTGGATTTGTACATGCCCCGGCCCGTGATGACATTGCTGCGGATCCCGTCGGACCCGGTTCCCACATAGACAATATTGGGGTCGGAGTCCGCCACCCGGATGGCACCAATGGAACCGGTCTCGAAATAGCCGTCGGATATCGGCAACCAATTGATTCCGTAGTCGGTGGTTTTCCAGACCCCGCCACCCGTGGCCCCCATATAAAAAGTGGATGGCTGGTCGACGTGCCCGGCAACCGCCGTAACGCGCCCGCCTCGCGCGGGACCAACACTCCGGTATCGCAGGGATTCGAACATCGCGGGCTGAAACATGGAGTTTTGCCCGCTTTGCGCCTGAAGCCCGCTATAGCCTGCGGAGAGGACGGTAGCACCAACCGCCGCAGCCGTTATCAAAAATCTCATCGTTGCACCCTCGCGTCCGGTCGGAAGCATACAAGCTACCGCGTTTGCACCAACGAAGGCGAGGGGGCATTACCGACCGGGCCTTCGTATTTTCAGTGCATTCCGTGGCCGGAGGGTTCAACGCCTTGCCCGCAGGATCGACCGCCACGATGAGGATAAACCGCAACCAAACGAGACACGGACTATGAGAGTCAGGTTGGCTGAGAAAGACGGACTTATCAGTCGGAAAACAGGATCACTCCGGGCACTGCCAGGAATGCCCGGCACACGTCGCGCGCCGGTCAGCCGCTGCAGTTGGTGGGCAAGACAGGTGAGTACGATGGGTCACCGTTCATTGACACGTCCAACGGGACCACGACACGACTTCTGCAGAGCTTTCCTGGTCCTTGTCGCGATCGTGTGGGCGGCGGCATGCGGCACGGAGGAACAGCTCCGAGCCGAGCGACTGCTGGATCCCGATCACTCGGTTTGGAGCATGCCGGCCCCGGACAGTTTTGATATCCTGGTTGCGTCGACGAAGGGAGACTTCGTCATGCGTGCATGGCGGAATTGGGCACCCATCGGTGTCGATCGGTTGTATCAGCTTGCCCGCCATGGATTCTATGACGACTCGCGGTTCTACCGGATTCGGGCTGGCTTCATCGCCCAGTTCGGCATCCCTGGGGATCCCGATGTCACCCGAGCCTGGGCAGGACGGACCCTGCCGGATGACCCGGTCAGGGAGTCCAATACGCGCGGGACATACGCATACGCCATGACGGGCCCGGATACGAGAACGACACAGATTTACATCAACTACGCTGACAATTCCCGGCTGGATGCGGATGGATTCGCGCCACTCGGCCGCATCATCGAGGGCATGGAGGTTGTGGATCGGCTATACGCCGAATACGACGAGACGTCGGGAGGCGGAATGCGCGGGGGCCAGCAAGGTCCACTCCTCGAGTTCGGTAATGCGTACCTGGATCGGGAATACCCCAATCTGGATCGTCTGATCAGAGCGACAGTGATTCCCTACTGAGGGATGCCCTGCACAGGGAAAATCGATTAGCGCCCGTCGGGGGAACAGGATCGGGTCTTCAATGGTATCAGCAATGGCCAATTGCTTGACTGCTCAAACCAACGAGGCACCTTCCGGCGTCATGTCTTATAGACCGGTCCTCCAGTTCGTTTCTTTGGTACTCGCCGTCGCGTTTTCGATCGCAGCTGCGGCGCCACCTGGCATGCACGGTTGCGTTGGACCCGACGCTGGCCCCTCCGCACAGGCGGCGGAAGACGGCCATGGAAGCCACCATCAAGACCAAGGCACGTCGGACGACGATCAGTCTTCGGAGTGTTGTTGTGTGGGTCAAACCTGTGGGACATGCGGCACGTTGCAGCCAGAACCTGGCCCAGTTCGTTCGTGGAACACCACCCGTGTTAGCCCAACACCGCCCACGCCAACTCTACTCCATTCAAGGGTGCGACCACCTCACGTTCTGCCTTTCGCATTGGCCCCACCAGGTCGCTTGACCTAACAACTCACTATCTCACGACAACGGTAAAACGGCCATCACCCCTACGGTGATGGGCGACGATTGTGCAACTAATATGCGACGGAGCGAAGGGAAACACGCGCTCGCATCGTCGCACGATCACAACTGAGGGAATAATGCGCATTTCTTTTCTGGCAACAATCGCAGCCGCGATTTTCGTAGCCGGCGTACTGCCACACACCGCCACCGCCCAGTGGACCTCCTCGCGTCCAGACGGACACGCACCTATATCGATCATGGGCGATCATCGACACGAAGCTGGGGAGGTCATGTTGTCGTATCGATTCATGTACATGAGCATGGAGGGGAGTCGGGACGGCTCGAACGCATTGGTCGACACCGATATCGTCAGCCCCACCGGGTTCAACTTCATGGTGACACCAACCAAAATGCCCATGATAATGCACATGTTTGGAGCGATGTACGCCCCGGCAGATCAAGTGACTCTCATGGTCATGTTACCGCTCCTCAGTAACGAGATGGATCATATCACACGCCCGGGCGGCGCTTTCACGACAAATTCGAGCGGCATCGGTGATTTGAGATTGGCTGGGTTGATTGGGCTTGCGAACTTCGGAAATCAAAGCCTCCACGCAAACGTTACGGTCAGCTTTCCCACAGGCTCAATCGACGAAGCCGATATCGTTCCACCAACGGGGAACCCGAGCCCAGTACGACTTCCATACCCAATGCAACTGGGGTCGGGTACCGTCGATCTTGCACCGGGGTTGACCTACAACGGTCAAGGCGGCGATTGGTCATGGGGCGGTCAAGCGATTGGTACATTTAGGATCGGTGACAACTCCAACAACTGGACGCTCGGCAACAGGTACTTCACCACGTTCTGGGGTGCACGCCGCCTGAATCGAAACGTCAGTCTTTCGGTACGCGCGGAAGGTAATCGCACCGAGGACATCGATGGGGCGGATCCGGCACCTTCCGTCAACCCCGCGGTAGTTCCAACCGCACGCACGGATCTACGGTCGGGCACTCGTTTGGACGCCGCCCTCGGTCTCAATCTCTACTTTCCCCAGGCAAACGGTTTCGTATTGCCATCGAAGCAGTCCGGCCTCTTTATCAACACCTCGACGGTCCACAACTGGAAACCGATTGGATCCTGACGTTGGGGTCACAGATCGTGCTCCATTTGAACTAGCCCGGCGGCGTCGGTGCAAAACAATAGGGAAGCTCTGAAAAAGTCGTGTGGTGGTCCCTCGGGCCGCTGCAGTTCGCGGGAAAGGCCAGTGAGTACGAGGGGTCGCCCCTCACTGAAGCGTCGCCTCGGGACCATCACACGACTTTTTCAGAGCTTCCCTGGGGGCTGGATCGAACAATCGATCCAGCCCCTTACGTCAATCGGCGTCAAAAAGGAACACGCCGCGCTACTCCCAACCGCGTTCGCGGAAGTTTCTGAGTACACCTGCAAACCGTTCCATCTCTTCGACATTGCCAAAAGACAACCGGTTATACTCGAGCATCGGCGGAAACGGCCGTCCAACATTGATCCCCTCGTTCGCCTGCGACTGATATAGGTCTGCAAGTCGCCTTTGATACGGTGCATCAAAAAGCTCGTATACGAAGGCAGATAGTCCAGATTGAGATCATTGAGCACATCATGCACCACGCGCCGAGAGCGTTCGTTTGCATCCACACTCCTGGTCACGTGGGCATCATCATCCAAGCTGGCCATCGCCGCAACGATCGCGAGGCATTGACAACGCAATGGCGTAGATCGCAGCACGCCCACCCGGGCGGAGTCCGCGTTCGGCTCCCCCTCGAAGGCGACGTCCAGGAGGGAGAGGGCGTCGTCGACGTCCCGGTCCTAGGGGCTCGGGGGTCCGTCGGAGACCCATGTGCGAGAGCCGAGCTGCAGCGTCTCGGACCGGAAGCGCGGAATCTTGACGTATGATTTGGATGAAGTGTATCATTGCGGCCTTATACCGGTGTGGAAATGGGGCCAGCAAACCCCGACCGGTGCGAATCAGGCATGCCTAAGCTGTTACGTAATTCCAGTGTTGATCTGCAAGTGGTGCGGGCGCTCGTGCAGGACAACTACTCGGCGGTTGTACTGATAGAGTGTCATCTCCACGCAGTCGGCTTCAACGACATTTTCTTCATCCGGACTGCCGCCCACCAGTACGTGCTCCGTGTGACCTCGTTACGCCCATGGCGGTTTACAGTTGCCAACCATCGGTACGAGCTGGACCTGCTCGTCTACTTGATGGAGCGGGGGCTTCCCGTGTTGAGGGCACCGAACGTCGATACGTGCTCTTCGAGTACGTGGTCGGTGTTGGGAAGGTGCCTACGAACGCTGGCGAATGGCGGACCATGGGTCGAGCGTTGGCCTCGTTCCATCGGCTGGCAGCGCAGTTCCGCGCGCCACCGCGATTCAAATTAGCGCCAGCCAGTCTGGTGGAGAGCGCGCTGAAAACAATCGGCGAGGGCGATCTGTTGGGGAGCCAAGACCTCTCCTTTGTGACGCAGTTTTCAGCGCGACTGAGGCAACGCCTGTCCTCCCTACCTACCACGACTACCCAGGTTATCCATGGTGATTTCTGGTGGGGCAACATTGGGTTGTCGAGTGGGCGAGCTACGATCCTCAATTTTGACTTCTGCGGGCACGGGCTCCCAATCTACGATGTCGCCAGCTTTCTCGGCACAGCGGAAGCCCTCGCCGTCCCAGTGCCCCCGGGAGGGCGGCGAGCTTTCCTCGCCGGCTACGAGGGCGTGCGATCGTTAGCGGCTTGGGAGCGCGCCGCCTGCGCGGACTTGGAACTAACCCGTGCCCTCTACGGCCTAGGATGGTGGGCAACCCTGGCCACTACGTACGGCCGGGAATGGTTTCTCGACTCTGCGGCAGGGGAAGACGTTTGATCATCTGGTTGGCCCTCCTTGGCGCGTCGTCAGGAGTCAGTGCTCAGCAAGGTCCGATGGTTGGCTACGCGGTAGACGTCCCGGTGGACTTGGCGGAGGCATGGAGACTCTGGACCGAGCCCTCCGCCATCGGGGAGTGGTTCAGCCCCAGCTTTGCGGTGGACATCCGGCCGGGGGGACCCTTCGAGATCTACTTTGACCCCACCGCCGCCCCTGGTGATAAGGGGTGCGAAGGTTGCACCGTGCTCGTCGTAGATCCCGAGAAAATGCTCTCTTTTGCCTGGAATCTCCCGCCAGCTCCCGAAACTCTGGCCCTGCGGGAATCAGGACACATGACCGTTGTTCAGATTCGCTTCGAAGCCATCGATGACGCAAGGACCAGGGTCTCCCTGCTGAATACGGTTTAGGGATCGGGGCCTGAATGGGAAGCCGGCGTCGATTACTTCCGACAGGCGTGGAAGTTCGTCATGAGCTGGTACCGCCACCGGGCCGAGACGGGGCCGATCGACTGGAACGCGCCGCCCATGAGCTTTCCGGACGGCTGGGTCACCGCTCTCAACTGATCTCTGGGACTCGTGACCAGTGCGATGTCTTCATGGCGAGGTGATCGCCGCGCATCACCGCTAGGACGGCCGCCGCAGGTGTACCAGGGCGTTGAGAAAGAACCCTATGGCGGCCACAAACTCCAGAGATATTATGAGCATCGATTTGCCGGGTGTTGTCTGCAGCCAGAGGTCGGAGCAGGCGACTATCAGAAACGACGTCCCGGCGAGGGCCATCCAGAACGGGTACAACTTCTTTTCCCGATTCATGATGATCTCCAGACTTTCGATGTCATGGGCGAGGAGCAGAGAGTTCGAAGAGTGCTTCGACGGTTGTTTCGAATGCCCTTGCCAGACGCAGGGCAAGCACGGTGGAGGGTATGAAGACTCCGTTCTCCACGGTGTTGATGGTCTTCCGGGAAACACCGGCCATCGTCGCAAGCTCCGCTTGAGTAAGCCCCAACCGTTTGCGATGATCGTGGAGATGATTGCGAAGTTGATCATGCATCGCGGTGGGCGCGGAACTCCAGGTAGCTGAAGCTGAAGAGAGATGCCAATACACTGATCGTGACAGTCAGGTAGGCAACCTCTTTACCGGTGAACTCCCACAGCACATACAGCGTCACGGCAATCACCATCGCCACCCAGTAGCCGACAACTATCGATAACTGACGGTGCGCACGCGCCACGTCATCCTCCACGAGAGCCCGTAATTGCCGACGGTTCAGGAGACCTCCCCCGGTGCCGATCGTCAGGAGTAGCGCAACGACGTTCACCACCCAGAGTACGCTCGCGGTTTGATTGACCGATTCCGGGCCCGCGACGAACACGGGTTGGGCCACGAGTTGCACGGCCAGAAACGCTAGTGCGGCTATCAGCATAATCGTGAGTCGTTTTCGCGACATCCGGTCGGCAATGTCGACGGTCGATTCTGGCTCCATTAAGGTCCTCCTCCAGCCTTCTCGGGGTTATCAGCACCTAGGCAATGTAACCTTAAGGTGACATTTACGCAAGAACATTGGTCCACGTTCCTTGGCGCTCAAGCCAGCAACGCGGGCAGATGAGGATGATTTCAGAATCCCACACAAGGAGCTTCGAAACGCATGATATGAACTCCCCGGGGTGGACCTCCGAGTCGCACTAGCATGAAGCACCCCGAATTTTCCTTACTCTTGTGCGACCAATGACAGAGCTAAACCCGAAGTGACGCCGACCCCGAAAACGGGCCGGGATACCTGGATCAGAACGACCATAGTGGTCGTCGCCTCGCTGTTCCTGGTTGCCGCTGTAATAGCCCTGTTCACCGATCCGCCCCCACGGGTGAACATGTTCGGTGTTCACCTTGTAATCCTGCTGGGGTCGGCGGCGCTTTCCCGCAAGTTCGGCATACCCCTGCCGGGCAAGGGGTTCACTTCTTTCATTCTCGGGATCGTGCTGGTCGGCCTATTCCTCGGAGGATGGCCGTACGCCATTCTCATTTCAGTGCTGGGGCTCGTAGTAGGTGATCTGGCGTTACGACGCCTGCGAGTGGCAGATGTATTCTCGACCGTCGCACACCTGACTTTCGGTACGGCCTTGACGGGCGTCACATACACACTGCTCGGTGGCGCGGTGGGCGTCGGCGTGCTGGAGCCGAATAACTGGATTCAACTGGTGCTGGCCCTGCTCCTCCTGCCCTCTATTGTCAATGGCACGTTCTACATGGAACTCCACTATTCCGAAGCGTCGTCCGACATCGGGGGTCGGCTGACGCTGGTCTGGGAAGCCCTGGTGTACTTCGCTTCTGCTGCCATGGCCCTTGTCTGGGTGGGCATAGCGGCCTCGTCACTTCCCGCTTTCGGGGTCGTGGTGCTCGTAGCGGCCATGGCGGCAGCCGCAGTTACACAGCATTACGTGTTCATGAAAGCGGTCCGGGCCGATGAGCTGCGCCTGGTTCAGGGCCTGGCCGGTGCGGTCGCAGCCGAAGTCAGTATTCAGAAGAGTTTCGCCAGGATCCAGGAGTTGACCCGCAAGCTGGTTCCATGGGAGCAGATGGGTTTCGCCCGACATGATCGTACCACTTCCCAGATGATGCTTGTGGCCGATACCGCCACTGATGAGGTCTTTGCTTTTGACGTCGATACCGGATTGACCGGGGAGGCGATTCGATCCGGCGGCCCGGTTGTCTCGAACGCGCTGACCCGTCGCGACATTATCGTACCCTCGGAAGAACAGGTAGGATCGGAAATCCTCATCCCGCTTTTTCACGCTGACGACCTGGTGGGATTATGGAGCATCAGGCACTCCGACTCGACGATGTACCGCATCGCTGACGGCAAGCTGCTCAACATCCTCGCCCCGCAGTTGGCGCTGTCGATCACACTCTCCGAGGTTGTGCGACCGCTCATCAATACGGCCAGCCGGGCGCAACGCTACGTGCAACAGATCAGCGAGACGAACGAAGCCATCAACTCCATGTCTTCGGTACTTCTGGAAACGGCCCGTCGCACGGCGGATGCGGCGCGGCACGCAGCCGAGTGCGTCAAGACCGCCATGGCGGCTCTCAACAAACTGCACGAATCGGTCGAGGAGACTCTGGCGACCAGTTCCGGCACTCGGGACGCCACGCGCGAGATGCTCTGTAAGACGGAGGACGTACGCGAGTCCAGTACACTGGCTGTGAAGAGACTCGAACAGTTGACCGCTACGATATCTGAGGGAAGTGCGGAGGTGGACCGTCTCAGAGAGGCGGCTCAGGAAGTTGATACCTATTCGGTGACCATCGGCGAGATTGCAAATCAAACAAACCTCCTGACACTGAACGCCGCTATCGAAGCATCTCGTGGCGGCGGGCACGGAAAAACGGATTCGGGAAAGGACTCACGTTACCGTAGTGCAACCGTCGCGCCGTCTTCCGCCACTGTCGCATTCCATTTGCGGCTTTGCAACAGCGCGGCAAACTCCGCGCACACTCAGTAGCTAGATCATACGCGTCACAGTGCGGCAATGGATGCAGGTTATGGCGATAATATTTCCAGCATAGATTCGTAACTGGTCCCCTAAGTTGTTATCGCTATGGACTATGGCCGATATGAGACAGATTATATAGAAATCAGGCCACCTGATGGTCCGCAGTCGCCTCTTGCATGGACGGATCGGTTCGCCCGCTGCACCCGACGACCTAAACGGTGCGGCGATAATCCGCACCGGTCGCGCGTGGTTCTGGTCCCCGATCTGACCCCGGCGTCCCCCATGATGTGTCCGGCCCTTAACCACGGAGCGAGCGACGCATGGGAGCGGGGGCAGGAGCGGCCCCAGGTGCAACACGCAGCCAGGCGCAGCCCGTCGGCGTGTACCGCCCGCGCCGGCCCCGGGCGTCGCCGCTGTATCGGTTGCTGGACGAGCATTTCCAGTCCTTCGCCACGGTCTACGACGAACGGTTCGCGCCCCGCTGGGGCCGCTGGCGGCGGGTCGTCGCCGAGGTGGTCGAGAAGTTCCTGGCCTGCGGGATTCTCACGCAGGGGTTTGCCCGGGTGCGCTGTGGCGGCTGCCGGCACGAGTACCTGCTCGCCTTCTCCTGCAAGTGCCGCTACTTCTGTCCCAGCTGCCACGCCAAGCGGCTGGCGGGGTGGAGTCTCTGGCTGGAGGAGATCCTGCTCGCCCCGGTACCCCACCGCCAGGTGGTGGTGCTCACCGTCCCCAAGCGGTTGCGGCCCTACTTCCTCTATAACCGCGGCCTACTCGGGGACGTCTCCCGGGTCGCGGCCCGTATGCTCACCGCTTGCATTCGGGCCACCACCGGCGAGCAGCAGCTCGCGGTCGGCATCGTCGCCCCGTTCCTGACCCACGGCTCGCTCGCCAACTGGCACCCCCATCTCCACCTATTGGTCACCGATGGCGGCTTCCAGGCCCGACGGCACCTTCGTGCCCCTGCCGCGGCACAACGTGGCGACCCTCACCGAAGCGTTCCGCCGCGCGGTGCTGCGGCTGTTCGTGCGCCGGGAGCTGCTGGAGCCGGAGGCGGCCCAGGGGATGCTCGCCTGGCCGCACTCGGGGTTTCACGTGCATGACGCCGTGTGGGTCCCGGCGGCGGATCGGGCGTTTGCCACCCGGCTAGCCCGCTACTGCGCCCGGCATCCGGTGGCGCTGAGCCGGCTGGCGTACCGGGCGGACACCGGCACGGTCACCTATCAGTCCGACAAGGCGAGCGGTCCCACGGCGGGGGCCGAGACCGTGGACGCACTGGAGTTCCTGGCGCGGGTGGTGAGCCACATTCCCAATAAGGGCCAGGTCCTCCAGCGCTCCTACGGGTGGTATGCCAATCGCATGCGCGGCATCCGGCGCAGAGCCGGCGTCCACGAGCCGCCGCCGGCGGTCGCGGCCGAGGCGGTGCCGCCGGTGCTCCAGGAGGTGCGACGGCGCTGGGCGGCGCTACTCCACCGGATCTTTGAGGTGGACCCGCTGCGCTGTCCCCGGTGCGGCGACGCGATGCACGTCGTCGGCTTCATCTCCGACCCACCCGTGATCGAGCGGATTCTGACCTCCCTGCGCCGTCCTGCGGCCCCCGCCCGCCCCGCGCGGGCGCCCCCGCGGTCCCGGGCGGCTGCCCGCTCCGCCGCCTCGGCATGAGCCGCGTGCCCCCGGCCCTGGATCCCGGGTGCGGGGGCTGGTGGGCTGCACGCCGGTGGGCTCCGGGCCGGGCTCGGGCCGGAGCCCGCCCTGACGGGCCGGCGAGCCACCTCTCGGGCCGGTGCGCCCCGGCTCGCCGAGCTCGATCCCGCCCCGCAACCTCCCCGCAGCCTGCTTGTGGACGGTGCATTCAGCCAGCCGTACTTTGGGAGGGTCGATTGAAATTCCTATTCCGTGGTGATGACGCCTTCATCGTTGCCGCCCAGCGAAGTCGCGAAGCCAGGTGTCCGGCGTCACGGCGCCCCCGCGCCGCAACAGCTCGTCGTCCCAGCTGATGAGCATTCCGTCCGCACGATTGGTCG
>Ga0302046_10000126_pt1 | contig 79672 bp, 82 predicted proteins | sample RVTome_11_FD_200261 | JGI IMG/M metagenome (GOLD analysis project Ga0302046, IMG submission 200261) | Soil microbial communities from uranium-contaminated site in the Upper Colorado River Basin, Wyoming, United States - RVT147D111 (version 2) ... | reverse complement strand
CCACGCCTCCGGGTTGATCGGCTCGCCCACCGTCCCGAGGAGCCGCAGCGACGAGAGGTCGCGCGCCGCGGGCCACTTCGTCCCCTCCGCCATGAACGCGCGGATCGCCGTGGGGGCCGTGTAGAACACGCTCACCTCGTGCTTCTCGACCACCCGCCAGAAGCGGTCGGGCTGGGGCGTCATGGGGCCCCCTTCGTAGATGACCACGGTCGCGCCGAGCGAGAGCGGGCCGTAGACCGTGTACGTGTGGCCCGTCACCCACCCGATGTCCGCCGTGCACCAGTAGACGTCCTCGTCGCGCAGGTCGAAGACCCACTGCGATGTCCGGTTCGCCCAGACGAGGTACCCGCCCGTCGTGTGCAGGACGCCCTTGGGCTTCCCCGTCGTCCCGCTCGTGTAGAGCGTGAAGAGCGTGTCCTCGCTGTCCATCGGCTCGGGGTCGCACCGGCGGCTCGCGCCCGCGCGCAGGTCACGCCACCAGTGGTCGCGGCCGCTCTGCCACCGCACGTCCTGGTTCGTCCGGCGGACGACGACCACGCTCTCCACGCCCTCCGCCATCTTGAGCGCCTCGTCCACGTTGTCCTTGAGCGCCACGACCTTCCCCTTGCGCCACCCCCCGTCGGCCGTGATGACCACCTTCGCCCCGGCGTCGTTGATGCGGTCCTTGAGGGCCTCCGCCGAGAACCCACCGAAGACGACGCTGTGGACGGCGCCGATGCGCGCGCACGCGAGCATGGCGTACACGGCCTCCGGGATGAGGGGCATGTAGATGGCGACGCGGTCGCCCTTGCGGACCCCGAGCCCCTTCAGCGCGTTGGCGGCCCGGTTCACCTCGCTTGCCAGCTGGAGGTAGGTGACGACGCGGACGTCGCCGGGCTCCCCCTCGAAGATGAGCGCCGCCTTGTTCGCGCGGGGCCCCGTCAGGTGCCGGTCCACGCAGTTGGCGGCTGCGTTCAGCTTGCCGCCGACGAACCACTTGGCAAAGGGCGCCTCCCAATCGAGCACCCGGTCGAACGGGCGCAACCAGTCGATGTGCGCGGCCTGCGCGCGCCAGAACGCGTCGGGGTCGGCGGCCGCCGCCCTGCGCAGGTCGGCGAGCCGCTCCTGCGAGAGGTACGCGGCCTCGGCAAATGCCGGAGGCGGCGGGAACGAGCGTTTCTCATGGAGGACAGTCTCGATCTGCTCGCTCATGGGCTCGCTCCAAAGGAAAACGCCGCTCAAATCCCTTGTGGCCTTCGCCGGCCGCGCGCGTGAGGGCCCCGTCAACCGCTGAGGGGGGCCGTACATGCGCCCAACCCCGGCCGTCGCGCGGGGACCCAATCGTACGGTCATAGGAATGTGGAGCTGAGTTTCATCTGAATGTCCAGCAAAATGGCCTCCGTGACTTAAATACGTCCACCCCCCTGCCAAGGCCGCGCGTTGCCTGTGCGGCGCAGACACATGTGCTATGAGAACCTGGAGGAACCCCCATGACACCGAGCCCCGTGACGAACCGGACCCCGGAGGAAGTGCTGAGCCTGATGGCGAAGGAGAAGGTCAAGTGGCTCGACCTGCAGTTCGTCGACCTCGTGGGCCGCCTCCAGCACATCTCGATCCCGACCTCGTCCGTCGACGAGGACTCGTTCAAGCACGGGGTCGGAAAGCTCGACGGCTCCTCCATCCGGGGGTTCAAGGAGATCCACGAGTCGGACATGCTGATGAAGCCCGACCCGAGCACCTTCGCAATCCTCCCCTGGGGAGGGGGGCTCAACGGCCACGACTACTCCAACGGCAACGGGAACGGGAACGGCCACGCCGGCGGGAACGGGAACGGCAACGGCCACGAGGGCCGCAAGATCGCGCGGATGATCGTCGACATCTACGAGGGCGCGAGCACCGACCGCTTCACGCGCGACTCGCGGTACATCGCCGAGCGCGCGCAGGCGCAAGCGACCTCCATGGGATTCGACACGACCTACTGGGGCCCCGAGCTCGAGTTCTTCGTGTTCGACGCCGTCAAGATGCTGCCCAACGCCGACGCGGTGCGCAACCCCTGGGCGGGCTGCGGCTACGAGATCGTGTCGAACGAGGCCCCCTGGTCGGAGGGCGGTCCCAACCACGGGAAGACCGCGCCCATCGGCTTCAAGGAAGGCTACTACCCCGCCCCGCCGGCCGACTCGCTCCACGACTTCCGCACGGAGGCCTGCAACATCCTGCAGGACGACTTCGGGATCGTGCTCGACGCGCACCACCACGAGGTGGCCACGGCGGGCCAGTGCGAGATCGACATGCGCTACGCCCCCATGGTCCCGGCGGCGGACAACGCGGTGACCTACAAGTTCATCATGAAGATGGTCGCGCACAAGATGGACAAGATCGCGACGTTCATGCCCAAGCCGATCTTCGGCGACAACGCGTCGGGGATGCACGTGCACCAGTCGCTCTGGAGCAACGGGCGCAACAAGATGTACGACCCCGACGAGCCGTACGCGGAGATCTCGCAGACCTGCCGCTATTACATTGGCGGCCTGATGGAGCACGCCCGCGCGCTCTGCGCGTTCACGAACCCGTCGACGAACTCGTACCGGCGGCTGGTGCCCGGCTACGAGGCGCCTGTGTTCGTCGCGTGGTCGCGGCGCAACCGCAGCGCGAACATCCGCATCCCGCGCTACTTCAAGTCGGTCGAGAAGGCGACGCGCATCGAGTACCGGACGCCAGACCCGAGCGCGAACGTGTACCTCGCGTTCTCGGCGATGCTCGCGGCCGGCCTCGACGGCGTCAAGCGGAAGGTGGACTGCGGGGACCCGATCGACGAGGACATCTACAAGCTCACGCACGCGCGGCGCAACCAGTTGGGCGTGAAGGAGCTGCCAGGGTCCTTGCGCGAGGCGGTCGACGCGCTCGAGTCGGACGGGGAGTTCCTCAAGCCGATCTTCCCGGACGACCTCGTGGAGAAGTACGTGGAGATCAAGGTGGACGAGCACATCCAGACTTCCCTGCGGCCGAGCCCCTACGAGTTCTTCCGGTACTTGGACACTTGAGCGCCCGCGTCGCGGAGCCTTGTCCCCCCTTCCCGGCGCCTCCCCGGCGCCGGCCTCATTCCTTTTTCTGCCGGGGGGCCATGCGCCCCTTGTGGGAGCGCCCATCACAGCGGACGAGATCGAAGAGATCAACGACGCGATAAGGGAACTCTCGCTAACGGACAAGGAGATCGGGTATGGGGTCGAGCCGGGCGAGCGCGTTTCGCTCCGGAGGCTCGAGGCAATTGTCGCAGGGGTTCCTGACGCCCCCCCAACCGACCAAGCGGCGTGGCTGCTGCGGGCACTCGTCCTCGTCCAGCCGTTCCCCGACGCAAACCACCGGACGGGCGTCGCGGCGGCGGAACTCATCTTGCGTCGCCGGGGTCTCCGATTCCGCCCTTCGGTAGAACGCGCGGCAACGTTCCAGAGGGTGGTAACTTCGGCGCGATACAAGCTGCTCGGCGGCTACGACGACGCGCCCCTGACGGTCCTGTCGCACTACGCTGACCCGGTGTACGATGCGTGCCGCACGTTCATCGCCGGGTCTTCAGCTGAGGGCACGAAGGACAGGCCGTAGGTCCTCCAGGATCTGGCGGATCTCTCGCCGTACCTCGGGTGAAAGCACGCGCTCGCGGTGGGCCTGTGCACGCATGGACCGTCCCTAGCGCGACGGGGCGCTGGCGCTACATAAAGATTCCCGGGCCCCTTCGGATCTAGGCGCGGGCATGCAGTTCGGCGTGGAGGAGCTGCCGGGCAGTCTGCGCGCCTCTGTCGACGCGCTCGAGTCGGACGGCGCTTGCGTCAAGCCGATCTTCCGGGGCGACCTTGTGGAGAGGTACGTGGAAACCAAAGCCAGACGAACTTGCGGCCGAGCCCCTACGAGTTCTTCCGGAACTTGGACACCTGAGGCCGGCAGGAAGACCGCTCTCCTTTCCAGCGCCCCGGGGGGGCGCTGGCCCCCTCCCCTCCGGGAGGTGAGGATCGGGTCGGAAGGTCAAAAATCTGTGATCCTTGGAGTGACCACAGAATCGAATCTGTGGTCAAACGGAATGCCGCAAATTGAGGCCGTGCTCCGGGACCTGAACCCCTGGTGGGATGAGACTTCGACGTCGACCTTGTGCCTCGTACAAATTCCTGCTGTCAGCTCCGTCGCCGTCCTAGGGGGCGCTGCGGCATGCGGCCGGGACTGGTTGCTGCCGATCGAGGTCTTCGCGGCTCGATCGCCGTCCCCCTTGATGACCCCACGTGGGCGTCGGCGGGGCGCTGGGGCCCCCCAAGTAGCCCGCCCGCGAGGCTCCATCTCAGGCGGTTTGCTTCAACCGGCTCGCCCACACCTTCCGCATCTTCGCCACCTTCGGCGAGATGACGGCCCGGCAGTACCCCTGCCCCGGGTTGTTGCGGTAGTAGCCCTGGTGGTAGTCCTCGGCGGGGTAGAACCGGTCGAGCGGCGCAACCTCCGTCACGATCGGCCTTCCGAAAACACCATCCGCATCGAGCCGCTTGATCCCGGCCTCCGCCTCCGCTTTTTGCGACGCGTCGTGGTAGAAGATCGCCGAGCGGTACTGCGTGCCTACATCCGCCCCCTGGCGGTTGGGCGTCGTCGGGTCGTGGATCGTGAAGAAGACGTCCAGCAGTTCGCGGTAGGAGACGACGTCGGGGTCGAAGGTGAGCTGCACGACCTCCGCGTGGCCCGTCGTCCCCTCGCACACCTGCCGGTAGGTGGGGTCCTTCACGCTGCCCCCCGCGTACCCGCTTACCGACTTCTCGACCCCCTCGAGCATCTCGAAGGTCGCCTCCAGGCACCAGAAGCAGCCACCGCCGACTGTCGCTTTCGCTTTCTCCGCCATCGGGCGCCGGAACCCGGGGCCGGCGGATGAAGGTAGCCCCAAATCTTCCCCGGTTGCAGCCCCCCGCCCGGAGGAAGCTTTCAACAGCCTCCGCGCCTCTCGCCCTTCTCAGGTATCATAGTGGCCGCCAAGGACCAGATGAAGGGTGAGCGCAAGATGGTCGAGGTCCTGAGCTACGGCTCGCCGAGCTACCGCGGACGCCTCGACGCCGAGAAGTACGGCGCCATGAAGAGAGCGGTCCTGAAGGTCACGCCCCGCAGGGCGCCCGGGATCACGCAGTCCTAGATGTTCGAGGGCGTGCGCCCGCTCGTCTCTAAGGTGATGTTCCCGGGGACCACCTACATGTGGTGGCCCAAGGGAGTACAGCTCGACCTCGAGGCCCGCGGCGTGCTCCGGCGCGACCCGAAGGCGAAGCCGCTACGGTGGACGCGAGTCAGGTAGGGGCTCCACATTCAAGGCAGCGTCGCGAAGCCGGCGCGCTTGAAGTCGTCATCAAATGCAAGCGCCGTCTCGAGGCCCAACTCCTCCATCACCGTGAACGATGTGCAGTCCGTAAACGACCACGCTTTGTCTTTCCGTGCCTCGAACAGACTCCAGGCGGCGTCGAAGGTCGTCTGGCCAATCCTCACGATCGTGGTGGCCGTTGAGCCGATCAGGACCCTTCCCGCCTGACACGCCAACCCGTGGCTCCTCGTCTGGATACGCAAGGTGGTGACCACCTCGTCGAAGATGTAGTCCGTCAAGATGACGCCCGATGATCGGCGCTTCTGCATCTCGGCGTCCCGCATGAATTCCAAGGCCGCCTTGTGCCGCTCGTCATCGCGGTTGAACCAAGCCACCAGGAAACTGGTATCCGCGAAGAAGTGCACGGCCGCTCACTTCCTGCCATAGAGCAGCCGGTCGATCGTCTTCTCGTTGGTCCTTCCCGCCGCGAAGGTCAGGCGGTGATCGAACAGGGGGTCGCCTTCCCACGTCTCCTCGTCTTCCTCGATGGACTCCACCAGCATGGCGCGTTTATCCAGCGCGAAGCGGGAGAGCATCTCGACCGTCTCCCCTTGGCTGATGGATCGGCCGGTGCGCGCCTCAAGAAGGCGCTTCGCCTCCTCGAGTTGGCGCTTCTGCGCTCGCGTGAGCCTGAGCGTCGTCACGACGTATACACTGAAGGCCATCTATGTATACGTTGCGTGATACCCATCCTCGTCCTCTCTCACCCTCACGGCAACTCCGGCTGCAAGATGTGCTCCCACGTGTTGAGCTGGCTGCCCAGCCGCACCCAGAGCGGCACGGACGCCTCCAGCCACCTCGCCCCGTCGATCCCGCCGCAGTCGTAGACCCCGCCCCAGCCGAGCCCCTTCACGAGCTCCTCCACCTGCTTCTTCGCGGCCGGGTCGTCCCCCGCGATCAGCATCTTGGGCTTGCCGGCCTTTACGCGCGGGTCGACCATCTGGATGCTCGATATCGTGTTGAACGCCTTCACGACCTTCGCCTTTGGGACCTTCCGCTGGAGCCGCTCGCCGAGCGAGTCGTCCGTGCCCACGAAGAGCCCGAGATTGCCCTTGGAGGAGTCGAGGGGGTTCGTCACGTCGATCACGACCTTCCCCTCGAGGTGCTGCGGGCCGGCCATGTCGACCGCCGCCTCCGTCCCCGCACCCAGCGTCGCCAGCACGACGATCTCGCCGTACATCGCGGCCTCGGCGGAGGTGCCCGTCTTTCCCTTGGACCCGACCGCCTCCCTCCATTCCTTCAGCTTGTCGCTGTCGGGGGACCGCGAGCCGATCATCACGTCGTGCCCGTGCTTCGCAAAGCCCCTTCCAAGCGCCTGCGCGACATCTCCGCTTCCGAGGATACCGACCTTCATGCCCGTTTCCAGCCGCCGCGCGCTACATGTTGATTCGCATGCCATGGCGGCCGCCACGGTAAGGCGGCTCGCTTTATCGGCCGGCCGGGCGGGTTCCGTGCCATGGCCGACTCCGGCCCCGCGCTCGGCGGCGGCGGCGATCCCCCCGCGGTGGCCGGTCGCCATGCTCAAGTCGCGGCGGCGCGCTGCCCGCGGCGGCGCACCCCGTGGAACTCTCGCTCGACTCCCGCATCCGCCTCAACAACGGGGTGGAGATGCCGCTCCTCGGAATCGGCGTCTGGCAACTGCCGGAGGGCGGCGTCTGCCGGAGGTCCGTGCTCACGGCGCTCGAGGCCGGCGTCCGGCTCATCGACACGGCCAAGGTCTACGAGAACGAGCGAGAGGTGGGCGAGGCCGTCCGCGCCTCGGGCGTGCCGCGCGACGAGGTGTTCATCACCACGAAGGTGTGGGACGGCGACCAGGGGTACGCGACGACCCTGCGGGCGTTCGAGGGGAGCCTGAAGCGCCTCGGCCTCGGGCACATCGACCTCTACCTCGTCCACTGGCCGCTCACCGGGAAGCGGCGGGACACGTGGCGCGCGATGGAGGAGATCCTGGCGGGGGGCGCCTGCCGCGCCATCGGCGTGAGCAACTACACCGAGCCCCACCTGGCGGATGTCCTTTCGAGCGGGTCGGTCGCCCCCGCCGTCAACCAGTTCGAGCTCTCCCCCTTCCTCCAGCCGCGCGGGCTCGTCGCCCGGTGCCGGGCCGCCGGGGTGGCCGTCGAGGGGTACAGCCCGCTTGCCAAGGCGCGCCGCCTTGACCACCCCGTCGTGCGGCGCGTGGCCGCGGAGTCCGGCATGACCGCAGCCCAGGTCCTCATCCGCTGGGCGCTCGAGAAGGGCTTCGTGACGATCCCGCGCTCCTCCGACCCCCTCCACGTCCGCGAGAACTGCGACGTCTTCCGCGCGCCCCTGGGTGCCGAGGCGACGCGGGCGCTCGACGCCCTCGACGAGGGCTTCCGCACCAGTTGGGACCCGACGACTGTCGCTTGAGCGGCCCCAAACCACGGACGCGGCGCCCCAAAGCCTGCGCGTCCAACCCTTCTCCGTGATTTGTAGCGCGCCGCGCGAACACGGCGACCCCCCACCCATCACGTTTATACCCGCCAAGCGCCACTTGGGCCCCAACTGGGCGCCTGGGAAGACCCCGGCGCGCCCCAACGTCGCCCCAAGGATGCGCCCACCCGGGAGGAACGGCCGATGACCTTCGTGATCGCGGAACCCTGTGTCGGTGTCAAGTCCGGAGAATGCGTCGATGTGTGCCCGGTGGACTGCATCCACCCGACCCAGTCCGAGGGCGAGTTCGAGACCGTCGACATGCTCTACATCAACCCCGCCGAGTGCATCGACTGCGGCGCCTGCGAGTCCGTGTGCCCCGTGACCGCGATCTTCCCGGCCGACTCCGTCCCCGACCAGTGGAAGGACTACATCCAGAAGAACGAGGACTACTTCAACAAGTAGCGCCCCTCCCCTAGGTGACGGGGTGCCAAGCGATGCCGCCCTCCGAGCGACCGCCCGCCCGCGAGGGGACGGGCCCCATCGTCCGCCTGCTGTCCTTCCAGGTCCCCGTCCGCTCGCAGTCCGATTTCCTTGCGGAGTTCGAGGCCATGGTGGCCGGCATGGCCGGCGCGCGCGGGTACCTCGGCCACGAGACGTTCCTTGGGGGGCGCAACCCGCGGCACGTGCTCGTGCTCACGGCCTGGACCTCGAAGCGGCAGTGCGAGGCCTTCTTCGACGGCGCGTCCGCGCTCGCCCGGCGCAAGCGGCTCGTGTTCAGGTACCTCGAGCGCTCCGAGTTCTTCCGGGCCCATGAGGCGCCTGCCTCCGCGCTGCTCGCGGGGCTTGCGGCCGCGCGCGCCTAGGGCGGCAGCCGCACGAGCGCCGCCACGACCCCCTGGTACTGGGGGATGCCCGCCTTCTCAAGGGCCGCCTCCACCTCCGCGACGGCGTCTTCCTGCCGGTACCTCTGGTAGAGGTAGGTCGCCGTGAGCGAGGCCGGGTAGAGCGAGATCGACAGCTGCGCGAGCGCCAGGATCCCGTCGATCAGGCCGAAGCCCGCGATGTAGTAGACGATGAAGAACGTCCCGATCGTGCCCACGCCGAGCACGGGCCCGAGCTGCGACAGGAACCAGCGGGACACCCGCTCGACCGTCTGCTGCTTTCGCGACAGGTAGCGCACCCCCGTGTCCTCGATGAGCCAGATGGGCGCCATGATCCACCCGAGCGCGAACGCCGAGAACACGGTGAGCAGCGCGACCGCGGTCGACCGGCCGGCGAGCGCCTGGAGCGACAGTTGCTGGCCGGGGTTGCTTGGCAGGAGCAGCGTCGAGAAGATCGCCCCCATGGCGATCGAAATCCCGAAGACATAGGTCGCCCTCCCCGCGGCGCGCTTGAGCGACATCCGGCGCTCGACGGGCACCCGGAAGTGCTGCCCGCGCTGGACGGCGGGCCTCTCGAGCGCCTCGATGGGGTCGAGGTTCTTGAACGCCTTGCGGTGGAGCTGCACGAGGCCGACGGCCGTGCGGACGTCGAGCTCGCCCCACCGCCAGAAGCGCCACTGCCCGATGGCCATGGGGAAGTAGATGAGGACGGCCACGAGCGGCTCCATCACGCGGGGGACATCAAGCAGGAACTGGAGGGCGACGAACGCGCCGAGGAACGCGAGGTTGACGACGACGACGCGCCGGAAGAGGTGGTCCTCCCTGAACGCCTCGCCCGCGGTGCGCACCACCTCGGCCGGCCGCGTGAGCGGCGGCGCCTCCTCCTCCCCGGGCTCGTACAACTGGGTTCCGCCCCCGGCCGGTTTGGCGCTCCCGCGCTATCTACCCTGCGCGCGGCCGGCCTCCGCGGCGTAGGCGGGGGGCAACGTTCAAGCCGCGCGCGCGGGCTGCCCCGCCTCCCCCTATGGCCGGCACGAAGGCCCCCGCGGGCCCCGACGAAGGCGCGCCGAACAAGCGCATGGTCCTCGCCGTGGTGTCCGCCAGCGTGTTCATGGCCACACTCGACGGCTCGATCGTCAACATCGCGCTGCCCACGATCGCCGCGCAGTTCCGGATCGACGCGACCCAAGTCGAGTCGGTCGTCACCGCCTACCTCCTCGCGATCGCGTCGACGCTGCTGCTCGTGGGGGCGCTCGCCGACCGCATCGGGCGCAAGCGCCTCTTCGCCGCGGGAATCGCCGTCTTCACCCTGGGGTCGGGCCTCTGCGCGGCCGCCACCGCCCTGGAGCCGCTCGTGGCGTTCCGCGTGGTCCAGGCGCTTGGCGGTTCGCTCATGTTCGCCATCGGGGCCGCCATCCTCACGGCGGCGTACCCGGCCCGGGAGCGCGGCGCGGCGCTCGGCGCCATCGGCACCGCCGTGGCCGGTGGCCAGACCGCCGGCCCCGTGATCGGCGGCCTCCTGCTCCAGCTGTTCGGGTGGCAGGCGATCTTCCTCGTGAACCTCCCGATCGGCGCCGCGGCCCTCCTGCTCGCGCGGCGGGAGCTCGCCGACGACCACCCGGGGGCGCGGCCCCGGGGGGAGGTGCGCCCCCGCGGCGCGTTCGACGTGCCCGGGGCGGTCCTGCTGCCGTCGGCGCTGTTCCTCCTGATCGTGGCCTTCGAGATCGCCGCGCTCGAGGCGGGCGCGACCCCGCTCGTCTTCGCCCTGCTCGCGCTGGTCGCCGTGCTCCTCGTCGCCTTCCGCCAGGTGGAGCGGCGCGCGGCCGTGCCGATCGTGAACCTCGGGGCGCTCCGCAACCGCGAGTTCGCGCTCTCCAACGCCGCCGGGCTCCTCTCGTTCATCGCGATCGGCGCGTCGTTCTTCCTCCTCCCGTTCTACATGGAGGGCGTCCTCGGGTACCCGCCCTACAAGATGGGGCTGATGCTCCTCCCGATCCCCGCCGCGATCGCCGTGATCTCGCCCTACTCGGGTCGGCTCTCCGACCGGATCGGGACCCGCGTCCCGTGTGTCGCGGGGATGGCGATGGCCGCCGCCGCGGCCCTCTCGCTGACCACCCTGGGCCCGTCGTCGACCGAGGTCGACCTCGCCTGGCGCTTCGCCCTCTTCGGGGCCTCGATGGCCATCTTCCAGTCGCCCAACAACTCGACGATCATGGGCTCGGTCGAGCGCCGGTTTCTGGGCCTCGCCTCCGGGATGATGGCGACCATGCGGACGCTCGGCTTCGCGGTCGGTGTGGCGGGCGGCGCGGGGCTGCTAGCGGTCGGGTACCTGGGCGCGAGCGGCGTGCCGCTGCCCCCGGCCCACGAGGCGGTGGACGTGGCCGCGTTCGTGAGCGCGCAGTCTCTGGCGTTCTTCGCGGTGGCCGCGATCTGCATTGCAGGCGCGGTCGCGACCGCGGTCCGCCCGTCCGCGCCGCCCCACGGCGGCGCGCCCGTGGGCGCCCCGGGCCCGTGAGCTCACTGCATCTTGCCGCGGTAGATGAGCCCCATGATGTGGGCGCTCTGGAAGTAGCGCTTGTCGAGCTCGCGCTGCTGCCGGCGCTTCTTGAACTCCTCCGACTGGAGCTTCAGGCGGTCGAGCTCGAGGCGCACGTCCTCCTTCAGCTCGCGCTTGAGCGCCTCGATCGTGTCGTCCTCGATCTCGCTCTCGAACTGGATCGCGTCGATCGAGTCGTCCACGAACTGGAGGAAGCCCCGCAGGGGCGGGAGGTACTTCGAACGGTATTCGTAACAGAGGTCGATCGTGAGGTCGTACCACTTCTCGGGGCGCTGCTTGCCGCGGTTGGCGCGCAGCCAATCGAGGAAGGCCTTGAGGTCGTCGTCCATAGGTGGCCCGCTCCGAACCCCCCCGGATGCTCAAGCAGGCACAAGGGGCGCCGCTTGACCGCGCCCATGTGTACATAAACGTTGGGCGTCGGCCGGTGGATATTCGAACCGAAGGCTTGGGCCTGCGCCCAAGGGGTGGAAGAGTTGCCGCGGCGGAGCCCCCCATCACCCTCCGCGAGGTCCCGGCCGCGGCGCCCCTGCGGCCCTCCCCCCGCGACCGCCCGGCGGCGCGGCTGCGGGCCTCGCTCCATCGCCGCTCCATCCCGTCTCGCGCGCACGTGCGCGCGCGCGGGCGCATGCGCGCGCGCATGGCCGGCGACTGGCTCGCACGGTTTCCGCGCATGCCGCGCTCTGCCAAATCTCCAAATAGGGCCACCCGTCTGCTTCGGCCCCGGAGCACGAGGCCCCTGAACACGCTGATCGTCTCGGAGAAGGACATCGCGGCCAAGCGCATCGCCCAGATCCTCTCGGCGGGCAAGAGCAAGCGGAAGATCGTCAGCCACACCTCCACCTACGAGTGGGAGGACGGCAAGGACCTCCTCACCGTCATCGGGCTCTCGGGGCACATCGTCGAGCTCGACTTCCCCAAGAAGTACAAGCGCTGGTTCTCGATCGCCCCCGCCAAACTCGTCGACATCGAGCCCGAGAAGCGGCCCGAGGCGCGCGGGAAGGCCCCCGCCATCGTCGCCGCGCTCACCAAGCTCGCCAAGCGCTACCAGCGCGCCGTCATCGCGACGGACTACGACCGCGAGGGCGAGCTCATCGGCGTCGAGGCGCTCGACATCCTGAAGGCCGCGAACCCCAAGCTCACGTTCAAGCGCGCGCAGTTCTCGGCGCTCACGCCCAAGGAGGTCAAGGGCGCCTTCGAGGCGCCCACGGCCATCGACTACCAGCTGGCGAAGTCCGGGGAGTCCCGGCAGCTCGTCGATCTCGTGTGGGGGGTCATCCTCACGCGCTATCTCTCGATGACGAGCGGCCAGGTCGGCCGCGACTTCCTTTCCGTGGGGCGCGTGCAGTCCCCCACGCTCGCGATCATCGTCGACCGCGAGCGCGAGATCTCGGCATTCGTCCCCGTCCCCTACTGGGTCGTCGAGGCGGAGCTCGAAGGGGAGGGGCGCTTCGACGCGTCGCACGCCGAGGGGCGCTTCGAGGCCGAGGCCGACGCAAAGGCCGCGCTCAAGCGCGCCCAAAGGGCGCCCCACGCGACGGTCACAAGCGTCACGGCAAGGACGCGCGTCGACAAGCCCGTTCCCCCCTTCAACACGACGTCCTTCCTCCAGGCGGCCGGGCGCATCGGCGTCTCCGCCAACGCCGCCATGAACATCGCGGAGAGCCTGTACATGCGCGGCTACATCTCCTACCCGCGCACGGACAACACGGTATACCCGCCCTCGCTCGGCCTCGGGGAGATCCTCGACAACCTCAGGAAGGGCGAGTTCAGGCCGCTCATCGAGGAGATCCTCGAGCAGGAGACGATCGTCCCCGTCAAGGGGCCCAAGACCGCGACGGACCACCCGCCCATCCACCCGGTGGAGGCCGCCAAGCGCCCGGAGCTCAAGCCGGACGAGTGGAAGGTCTACGAGCTCGTGGTGCGCCGGTTCCTGGCGACGCTCGCGCCGGAGGCGAAGACCGAGACGGTGACCGTGAAGACGGACATCGGCGGCGAGCCATTCGTGTCCAAGGGGACGCGGGTGGTCGAGGCCGGCTGGCGCCGGTTCTACCCGTACCTGGAGATCAAGGAGACGATCCTCCCCAAGGTGGAGGAGGGCGACAAGCTGAAGGTCGTCCGCGTGTGGGACGAGCGCAAGGAGACCCAGCCGCCGCCGCGGTGGTCGCAGGGAGCGCTCATCACGGAGATGGAGAAGCTCGGCCTCGGGACGAAGGCGACGCGCCACACGATCATCCAGAAGCTCTACGACCGCGAATACATCATCCAGAACCCGGCGGTGCCCACGGAGGTGGGGAAGATCGTGATCGAGGCGCTAGAGAACCACGCGCAGCTCATCACGCAGCATGAGATGACGGCGCAGCTCGAGGCGGACATGGAGCTCATCGCGACGGGCGAGAAGACGTTCGAGGAGGTCACGGAGGAGTCGAAGGAGCTGCTCCGCAAGGTGATGGACCAGCTGGAGGAGAAGAAGAAGGAGATCGGCGACGAGATCAAGCTCGCGATCCGGCGCCACAACACGATCGGCAGGTGCCCGCGCGACGGCGGGGACATCATCATGCGCACCTCGCGGGCGGGCAAGCGCTTCGCCGGGTGCATCAACTACCCGGAGTGCGAGCAGTCGTACCCGCTGCCACAGTACGGGCGGATCGAGGCGATGGGCGAGACCTGCCCGCGGTGCGCCTCGCCGATGGTGCGGGTGTTTTCGAAGGGGCGCCGCCCCTGGGAGGTCTGCGTGAACCTGCAGTGCCCGACGCGGCTCGAGCGGCTCGCGGCGCAGGAGGCCGAGCAGAAGGCGGCGGCCGAGCGGGGGCGGATGCTCGCGGAGGCGGCGGTGGCCCGGGGCGACCTGCCGGCGGAGGCGCTGAAGGCGGCGCGCGGGGAGGCGGCTGCGGCGGTGGGGCCGGAGGAGGAGGGCGAGGCTGCGGCGGAGGCGCCGAAGGGCGGGCGCGCCGCGCGGAAGCCGCGGGGGAAGCCCGCGGGGCCGAAGGGCGGCAGGCGCAAGGTGAAGGCGGACGCCGCGAAGATGGCCGACCCGCCCCGGAAGAAGGGTGGCCCGGCCACCGAAGCGGTCGCGGCGGAGAAGTAGGGGGTCGCTGCGATGGCCGTCAGGCGGCGAGCGCCCGGTACTCCTCCATGAGGTCGTTGAGGAGCGCGCCCCCCGCCACGACGGCGCCCACAAAGCGCTCGGCCTGCCGAATGGGGATCCCGTCCGTCGGCGTCAGCCGGTAGCCGAAGGTGATGCGCGCCAGGTCCGGCGTCTCGAGCCGGGGGAGGAGCGCGCGCCACTCCTCCCGGGAGAGGGTGTGCGTCGGCAGCGCCGACGCGTCCTGGACGACGAGGTCGCCGCCGTACGGGAAGCGGCCCCACCCGCCCTGGTTCGCGTCGACCTTCTCGAGCATGCCGTACCCTTCGGTGCGCCGGCCGGGGTCTCGCGTGTGGTTCCCGCTGGCGAAGTCGTCCATCTGCTCCATGGCCGCGACAGCGGCGTGGCGCAGCGCGCGCTCGAGGTGCGCGCGTGTTGCGAGCGTGAGGGCCCCCGCGCGGGCCGCGTCGCCCTCCTCCAGGAGGCGGGCGCGTTCCCCCGGCGCGGCGGCGGTCGCCGCCGCAGCGTGCAGGCGGGCGCTCGCGAGGGACGACGCGCGTGACGCCGCGTCGGCCGCGTCGGGGTTGGCGCCGTTCACGGATGCGAGGACACGGGCAAGGTCGTGCGTCCGGTTGCCCATGGCCGACGCGAACTGCACGCGTTCGTCCGGGTTCAGGGCGCCAAACGCCGCCGAGGCGACCATCTGGCCGTTGAGCACGATGACCCCCGCGAGCACGAAGAGGCCCGCCGCGATTCCGATGGGCCCCGCGGCCGCGAGGCTCTGGCCGGCCATGAGCAGGAGCGCCCCGGCGGCCGTCGAGGCCGCGCTCTGGGCGAGCGACGGGAGGGTGACGAGGCCGGCCACGGTGGCGGGGTGGATGAGGCGCTCGGTGAGGAGGGTGAGGTTGCCCCCCGCATCATGATAGAGGTCGGCCACCTCTAGGGCGAAGAGGACAGCGCCGATGACGACGCTGGCCTTCGCAAACGTGGCCGAAGCGGCCTCCACGCTCGCGGTCCCGAGGAACCGGTCGGCGACGTGCATGAGCCCCTGGCCGAGTTGCCGGAGGGTGTCGGCCGTGTGAGCCGCGAACTTCCCGAACGCGATCGCAAGGCCGGCCTCGTCGCCCTCGGCGGCCTCGCGCTGCATGCGGACGACGTCCGCGCCGAGCGTGAGGCCCGCGAGCGCGGCGGTCGCGACGAGCCCCACCTGCTCGAGGCGGAAGTCGAGCGAGAGCGCGGCGCCGCCATCCGTCCATGGCGACCGGAGCTCGATCGAGCCGTTGGAGAAGGCGGCGCGCGCGATCACGGTGCCGTGGATGGTGGCCACGAGGAGGAGGCGCGCCTGGGGGGCGAGGACAAGCAGCGCCGCGTTGCCGCCGGCCTCCGCGAGGGGCGCCGGGAGCCCGCCTACAGCCCTGCGGGCTGCGTCTGCGGCCTTCAGCACGAGCGTCGCGACCTTGAGGAACCCCTCTGCGTCGGTGACGGCGCTGCGGAAGGGGTTGCTGAGGCCGCCTGAGGCGAGCAGCTCGTCGGAGCGCAGCAGCGCGGCGCGGAGCCGGCCCTCGCCGCCTTGTTCACCGGAATTGGACGGCTCGATCCCGAGGAGGCCCTCTGCCTCGAGGAGCGCGGCCTCCCCGAGGGTGACGTTGTCCGCGACCGAGCGCCTCGTCACGGACGACAGGAACACATCCGACGGGGCGGGGGCTACCGCCACCTCGGCAACGAGATCAGCGTCGGCAGGAAGGACCACGGCGCCGCCCGCGCAGGTGGCGCTCCCGCAGGGCACGGAAAGGCCGACCGTGTGCTCGCCGTCTGGCATGCGGGCGATGGTGACGTTGCCGCGCGATACCAAGGCCGAGCCCGCCGGCGCGCCGTCGACGGAGATCGTGGCGCGTGCGCCGTCCTCGACTTCGGGGCCATTGACGTGAAGCGTCCGCGGGTTGAGCGCGCGGCGTGGCGGGCCGTACGCCTCGTAGAACAGGTTGGCGTCTTCCACGGGCGGGAGCGTGGCGGCCTCCTGGGCCGCGGCGAATCCGTAGAGGGACGCGCGGAGCGCCGCCGTGAGGTTGGCGGTCGCGTTGATGGTGAGGCCGCTCGCCGCGAGCCATCCGGTGACATCGCACGTCGCGCCGCACGCGCGGGCCTGCTGCTCCACCGCGGCCACCTGCTCGGGCGTCACCACGAGATCGGGGCGCATCGGGCCCGTCGCCGACCGCGCGTCGAACGCGACCGGCAGGCGGAGCGGGCCTACCGTGGTCGTCCTGCCATCGGCCGTCGTGCGGACCGAGAATTCCACGTGGCCGCGCGCGGAGGTCTCCACGGCCTGCCAGATCCCGGGCCCGAGCTCCTGCCCGCTGAAGTTGCGCCGCGCCACGGATACGTCGAGGCCGGCGTCCGAGAAGCCGACGATCTGCAGGGCAGTCGGCGGCGCGCCTTCCACGACGAAGGGGTGGCCCGTCATCGAGATGTCTATGGCCTCGTCGTCCCCCCGGCTGAGGTTGTGGAGCTCGGCCGCCTGGAGCATCCCGTCGCCGCCGGCCGCCTGGACGGCGCGAGCGTCGAAAACCAGGTCCCCGGAGGTGCGAAACGCCCACAGGAGGACCGACTTGACCGCCACGGCCACGGATTCGCGGGCGAGGCGGCCATCGAAGGTGGACACCTTGGCCGTGGGGAGGACGTGCTGGGCCGCCTGGGCGGCGAAGCGCTCCGCGAGGCCCCCCGGCAGGAGTTCTGCTCCGGCGCGGGACGCTAGCGTGAGGGGGAGGGCCGAGGGAGCGGCCGACTGGCCCGCGAACGCGACCACCCGGCTTTCCGCCGGCTGCCCGGGCCCGGAGAAGGAGAGCTCTGCGACCCCCTCCGCGGTGAGCCAAACCGGCAGGTGCTCGGACGTGGTCCCGCCGAAAACGGACGAGACCTCCGCCCACCCGGGCTCCGGGCGAACCGAGAGGTCCACGATGGTCGCGCCGACGGTCATCCCCGACGCGCCCATCCGCGGGAAGATCTGGTCGACCGACGCGGCGAGCCGCGCGAGCACGCCCTCGCGCAGCCTGAGGAGGCCGCCGCCGGCCGGGTCGAAGGCGGCCCCGAGCTCGGCGTCCATGATGTGGCTAGCAAGCGCGGCCAGGGACTCTGACACCCGGTGCGACTCCGCGCGAATCACGGCGTCGCGTTCGGCCCCCTCGAGGGCCTCCCCGGCCGGGGGCTGGTCGACCGCCTGGAGGTAGAGGATCGCCGCCGTCCCCGTCACGAGGAGGGCAACGGCAACGATGGCGAATCCGGCGGTTGCTCGCTCGTCTCGGCGCAGGCTGAGGGGGGTTCGGGACATCGGGGGCGCGGCCTCCTTGGGGGCGGGAGGGGGGTGAGGCGGCGGGCTAATGAAGGGAGGCTGATGGAATGCGCATACCTCGTGATTAATCAGGGCCGGCACCGCGGGGGCTAACCCCAGACGATGTCCGTTTGGCAAGCGGCGCAGCGTCCCGCCCCGTCGGGCAACGGGGCCCCACACGTGGGGCAGGGGTACTCGCTCGGCGCGGTCGCCGTGAAGGGGTCCGCGGGCGCGGCCGCCACCCGTGCGGACTTGAGCGGCGGCGCCGGCGGGCTCGCCAACCGGGGCGTCGGCGCGCGCGCGGGGGGCGGAGGCGTAGGGATCGGCGCGAGCATGGGAGACGAGTACCCGGGAACCTGGACGTACGCCGCGGGGACCGCGCCCGGCGGCGGGCCCACGTAGCTTGCCGCAGGGGTGACCGCGGGCCAGTACGGGGCCGGCATATAGACCGGAGGGGGCTGGAGGGCGGACAAGGACTCCGCGGCTCCGTCGAGCGCCTGGCGCAGCCGCCCCCGAAGCACCGCGCCGCTGCCCGCCGCCACGACGCGCGTGACCATCACCCACCCGATGAGGAACCCCCCCAGGAACCCCCAGAGGAACGAGAGCCCCACGGCCGCGCCCGCACAGAGGCCGAGGATGATGAGGCTGATGAACACCGTGTTCGTGATCTTCACGAGAATCCAGTAGATCAGGGCCGTCGTCAGCATGATCGCCACGATGTAGAGGCCCACGAAAAGCGGGCCCCACCGCAAGAAGTTCGCGGCGAAAGGCGGAAACCAAAGCGCCTCGAAGGCGGCGCCGAGCACAAGCCCTGTCATGATCGCCCACGGCGTCGTCACGCGCCCGACGAGGCGCACCTGGGTCACGCGCTGCTTGCTCTGCCGCATGATGACCGTGAAACCCGGCCGGAGGCCGTCGCGCCCGCTCCAGCGCACGTTGTGCACCGGGGGACCGCCCTTCCCCCCCACGGTGCCCGGCGAGTACTGCTCGCGGTCGAGGGCTTTCGAGGGGTTGGCGCGCAGCGTGTTGAGGTGCGCCTCCACCGCCTGCGAGAGCGTTCCCTGCATGTGGTACGCGAACGTCATGGGGTCGGCGGGGACGGTGGCGCTGCGGCTCACGGATCCGCCGAGGACGTCGGCCACCATGCGGCCGATCTCGCCCATCGGGATGGCTGCCATCGCCTCGCCGGATCCGGTTGCGCCCGCGTCGAGGGCGGCACTAGGCCGTGCCCCGCCTGCGAAGATGCGGCTGGTGGGAGGGCTGGGCGTGCCTCTTATCCTTTGGGGTGGGCGGGCGCGAGCCCCATGCGGCCTACCCGGGGGCCCCCTACCCCCAGGACACGCTGAAATTGCCGGGGGGGCTGATGGAATGGAGGCTGGCCGCGCCCCCGACTCAACGGCAATGAACACGCAGGGCTCTCATCTTTCGAGTTCGAAGATCACCAAGACCATTTCGTCGTTCCCACAACGCCGAAGGAGGTCGATCAATCGACTCCCCTTCATGTACGGGCCGTTACCGAACATCCCCAGTATGTTGCCTTTCAGTTCGTCTAACGTATCGGAGCGGCGCTCACTCATGGAGGAGACGACGTCGTCCCGAATCTTCCCTCCACTGAGCTCCTCCAGCAGTGCCGCCACATCCTCCTTCCTTGGGCCCTCAATGATCACGTACGCCGCGTCAAGTGGTCCCTCCACGCTCTCGGCGATCCACCCGGTTGCGGTCTCCAGGTAGTCCGCCAGCATCTCGTCTAGGTCGCGGAGGACCACCTTGTTCTCCTCAGGCGTCCCGGAGGCCACGAGCTTGAGGGGATTGGCTGTCTTGATCGTGCTTTGGGCTCCTTGCACGGTATCTTCGACGCCCTTCGCGACGACCCGCGCAATCTCCGAATCCAGTACAGATGGGTCGGGACCCAGAACGGCCTGCTCCATGCTCCCGATATCAAGGAGAGCCATCCGTAGCCCCCGGCGGCCGCCCCTAATGTGAATCGCCAGATTCTCTCGTTGCGCTCGTTCGGCAAGAAGCGCGATCGTCCCGAGATAGGTTCTCAAGCCAACTGCATGATCCTCGGCGTTCGATGGCTCCACCGGGTCGTACGAAGTTTGGCCGGGATACATCCACCGCCCTTCCTGTCCGGCCCGTTCCCACGCCGAAATTTGGGCATCCGATAATCCCCGCATCTTGGAGATTCGTCCGACCTGATCCGCGACCTCCGGCAAGACAGAGCGGGTTTCGTCCCAGATCCGGCGAAGTTCGTCATCCCTGAGCAGGCCACGCCCCATCTCGTCCGTAACCTCCGATATGAACCTCACGTTGGTCCTTAGCGAATGGTCAAGACGATCCCATCGGAAAGGTAGACACGACAGCTCACGAAGTTCGGAAGTTGCGGGGCGACAAAACGGGTTTGGATCAGTCCGAAGCGCTTGATCGATGCTGCGGTCAGCCCGGGCTTGCCGAAGGGGCGCAAAGTAGCCCGGGAGGTTCTTTTGGGCCACACTTCGCTCCCTAGCTACGAACTTCGCCGGCGCCTCCGCAAGCACTTGTGCAATGGGGCGTTTCGGGAGCAGGACGAATGGGACACCCACTGCGACCTGTCCTCCTTCAGTCCCCTTTGCGCGTACTTCCCCTTCGCCCAATGAACGTTTGCGGGGGATTCTGAGGACGTATGAAGGGGGATCCTGAGGTGCGTTTCAGTCAAGGAGATAGCCTTGCCGGGATCACAGAAAACCCCTCCTAACCTGAGGCCCGAACCGTTACAACCGACGGGGTGTTCAAATCGCAGCGTGGCTCCTTGAGCGCAATGAATGGGCTGCGTTTCGCATCCCTTCCTGTTATGTACGAATGCGCCGTTTCGCAGGCAATGCCCCTCCTCGGCTGCCACGTCTCCATCGCCGGCGGCATGAACCTCGCGGTCGACCGCGGGCGCGACCTCGGGTGCGACGCCATCCAGGTGTTCACGAAGAACCAGAACCAGTGGAAGGCGAAGCCCCTCGACCCCGACGACGTGAAGGAGTTCCGGCGCAAGGCGAAGGGGGGCCCGTGGCCCGCGATGTCGCACGCCTCCTACCTCATCAACTGCGCCTCCCCCAAGGACGACCTCTGGGCGAAGAGCGTGGAGGGCCTCACGGAGGAGTACGCGCGCTGCGAGGCGCTCGGCATCGCGTTCCTCGTGTTCCACCCGGGCGCGCACACGGGGTCGGGCGCCGACGCGGGGATCCGGCGCATCTCCGCGGCGGTCTCGAGGGTGCTCGAAGCACACCCGAAGGGCACCACCGTCATCTGCCTCGAGAATATGGCGGGGGCCGCCACCGTCCTCGGGAGCACGTGGGAGGAGCTCGCGCGGATGCGCGACGGGGTCTCCGCCGATAGGAAGAGGGTCGGAGTCTGCCTCGACACATGCCACGCGTTCGCGGCGGGGGTCGACATGACGGACGCCGCCAAGTACGGCGAGCAGCTCGACGCGTTCGACGAGCGCCTGGGCCTGGGCCTCCTGAAGTGCATCCAGCTCAACGATTCAAAGTTCGAGCTTGGCGCGAAGAAGGACCGCCACGAGAACATCGGGAAGGGGCACATCGGCCTCGAGCACTTCCGGCTGCTCGTGAACGACAAGCGGTTCGCGAAGCACGCGATGGTGCTGGAGACCGATCCCCGGGACGACGCGTTCTCGGGGTGGAAGAAGGACCTCAAGGCCCTGCGGGGGCTCGTCGGGAGGGACCAGCCGTTCCCCACGAAGCGGCGCAAGGGTCAGCAGCATATCGGGTGACCCGATAGGATGGCACTCGCCCATTGGATAGATATTAATATAAGGCTCCATTTTATGGAGCCTCGTTTATGGACATTGACATCCTCCGCCGCGCGTTCGGGGATCGGACGTTTTCCGCCCCAGAGGCCGCCGGAGTCCTCGGCCTGCGCCGCATTAGCGGGACGCTATCCCGGCTCAAGACCCACGGTCTCATCGAGGCTGCGGGGCGCGGCCGCTACCGTGTCTCTCCTCCCACGGAGCGGGAAGTCCTCCGGCGGCGCCTTCACGAGGAACGAATTCGGGCCCTCTTGGAGGGACCAGTTCCCGTGGCTCTTGACGGGCCGGACGCCGTCCTGTTGTGGACGGAAGGTGGGTACCGCCCGCCGTCATTCCCGGGGGCGGATGTTGTGCACCTCGTGTGCGCCCGCAAGAACCGCGAGCTCCTGGCCGAAGAAATGGCTGCGCTCGGAATCCCGTGGGCTGTGCGGGGTGAGTGGCCGGTGGGGCGCGGGCTCGTTGCCATCGTCCGCTTCGATGAATCACTGAGCCGAACACGGCGAGACGGCTCATGGGTGGTCCGGCGCCGTGAGGTGCTCAGGATCATCCGCGACGAGCCGATCGCGTACGAGGGTGCGGAGGAGTGGGTATTATCGTAGATGAGCCACCGTCGGCTACGCAGTTGAGACCGGGTCAGGCTCGCGAGGGGCAGCCAGACGCCTTCGACGGATCGCGAACGATCGCCTTCGCCTGCCACGGCTGCGGCAACTGCTGCAAGGGCTCCACCGTCCTGCTCTCGCCCTTCGACCTCGCGCGCCTTGCGGCCGCGACGGGCGAGAGCCCGCGCACCCTCGTGAAGGAGCGGTGCGCCGTCCTGAAGCACCCCATGACCGACCTGCCGGCCCTCATGCTGGAGACCGTGCCGCGCTGCTCGCTCCTCGACGACGCCGACCGCTGCACCGTGTACGCCCACCGCCCCCTCGTGTGCCGCGCGTACCCGCTCGGCGTGCGCGTCGACCTGAACGCCTCCGGCTGGCAGGCTCCCCTCGCGCGCTTCACGGTCCGTGCGAACCCGTGCCCCCCGCCCGCGCCCGGCGGCGCGCCGCTGCCGGTCGTCTCGACGCTCCACGCGCTTGCCACCGCCTCGGGGCTGGAGCCCTTCGCGGAGGCGTACCGCGCATGGGCACGGCTCTGCTGGGACATCGCCTTCACGTGGCGCTACCGGGAGATGCCCACCATCGAGGTGCTCGCGTTCGACGAGGAGTTCACCCGCGTGTTCTACCGCGAGGTCGAGGCGCCCGCCGACGAGGGGGAGGCGCTCCTCGCGTTCCTGCGCCGCGCGTCTGCCTTCCGCGCGCGCCACCGGGTCCCGGCCGCCAACGCGGCCGCCCTCAATAGCCCGCCGGGAGCCCCGACGACCGCCCGAACGTCTCCACCGCCGCTTGCGTCGCCGGCCCCTCCGCCGCGCTCTTGACCTCCTCGACGAGCTCCGCCATCCAGATCTCCATCGGCGTGTCGTCCCACCCGACCTCGCGCTTTGCCTTGGCCGACGAGAACCGGAACTGGCAGTCCACCATGTAGTCCAGGACCTCCGGCGGGAGCACCGGGTTGCGCCCGCGCACCGACGACCACGCGTGCGCCGGCTTGAGCGCGGCGCGCGCGGCCCCCTCGCTCATCCGCCCCTGCCTCGGCGTCACGCCCGACACCTTCCCGAGCTTCTGCCAGAACTCGGTCCAGGTCACCGGGTCGCTCCCGAAGATGTACTGGCCTGACGGCGCCCGCCGGTCCAGGATCTGGAAGACCCCCCGCACGAGGTCGTCGATGTAGGTGAACGTCATCTGCGAGTTGCCCTCCACCACGTACGGCAGCTCCCCCGTCACGAACCCCTCGATCACGCGCGCGAACGGACCCTGCTTTCGCGGGCCCACCACCACGCCGGGGATCACGCAAGCCACCTGCGCCCCCTCGTCCAGCTTCACCCGCGTCCGGAAGAGCGCGTCGTACATCGTCTTCTCGTAGTACGACCGGAAGTTGCGCCGGTGCTCCGTCGTCTCATCGGCGAGCGCCCCCCGGTGGTCGCCGATCGCGAAGACGGACGAGAGCGTGAGGACCTTCGGGACGTCCATCGCGATCGCCGTCTCCAGGAAGTTCATCGCGCCGTCGTAGTTCACCGCGCGCAGGAGCCGCTGCAGCCGCACCTCCTCCGCCACGCGCTTCCGGTGGAGGCGGTCGCCCAGGCGGCCGAAGGCCCCCCGGAGGCCCCTGCGCACCCTCGGGGTGCCCCGCAGGTCGAAGTGGTCGTGCAGGTTGAGCGCGTAGTCGCACCGCTTGAGCGCGGCCTTCCACCCCTCGGGGTCCAGCACCGAGCCCGTGACGATCTCCGCGCCGATCGTCCGCAGCGCCACCGTGTCCTGGTTCTCGTGGGCGAGGCACGTGACCTCGTAGTCGCGCTCCAAGAACACGGCCGCGACGCGGGAGCCGAGGTACGTGTGGCCCCCCACGAGGAAGACGCGTTGTCCACGGGCCATGCTGGCGCTCCTTCTCTCGCCTGCAGCCAGGAATCGGACGGTACTTAAGGGCTCGCCGGTGCGGGCGAGGACCGTGGAAGATGCCCGCTCGCTACCGCGGGCCGGCAAAAACGCTCATTGCCCGCCCTCCTGTTGCGCACTAAGGGGGGGCGCGCCCTGTACCGCAGCTTGCTCTTCGACGGCGGCAAGGTGAAGGAGGGCATCCCCCTCGAGGAGTGGAAGGCCGCGGCCGCCCGGCCCGGCGCGTGCCTGTGGGTGGACGTCTCGGGCGCCGGCAGGAAGGCGCTCAAGGGGATCAAGGAGGCCTTCGCCTTCGACCCGTTCTCCATGGCCGCCGTCCGCGAGGCCACGATGCTCCCCAAGCTGGACACCTTCAAGGAGTACGCGTTCCTCGTCATCCACGCGCTCGGCTACGACGAGGCCTCCGGCGCGATCACGCGGCGAGAGCTCGACCTCTTCATCGGCAAGGGGTACCTCGTCACCATCCAGGAGGACCGGATCCCCGAGGTCGACAAGGTGTTCAAGGAGGCGCTGCGGTCGCCCGAGATGATGTCCCGCGGGCCGGACATCCTCGCGCACGTCCTCCTCGACCGCCTGGTGGACCTCGCGTACGAGATGGTCTCGGTGTTCGACGACGACATCGAGGAGATGGAGTCGCGGATCGCCGCGGGCAGCCTGCAGGGGGTCGTCGACCAGCAGCTGAAGATCCGGCGCGCGCTCCTATTGATGCGCAAGTCGATCGGGCCGCAGCGCGACGTGCTCAACCGCCTCGCGCGCCGCGACACGGAGTTCATCTCGGGCGACGGGGCGCTCTTCTTCCGCGACCTCTACGACCGCCTGTCGCGCGTCTATGACATGGTGGACACCAACCGCGAGCTCGTGGCGGCGGCGGCGGAGGCGTACCGCTCCATGGTATCGCTGCGCATCAGCCAGATCAACCTGCGCCTCAGCGCCGTGATGGAGCGGCTCACGCTGGCCGCGACGATCTTCCTGCCCCTCACGTTCATCGTGGGGATCTACGGGATGAACTTCGAGTTCATGCCGGAGCTGCGCGTCTGGTGGTTCTACCCCCTGCTCCTCACGTTCATCCTCGTCCTTGCCGTCGGCGTGTGGCAGTTCTACCGGCGGAAGGGGTGGCTCCACGAGCTGCGCGCCGCCGAGGAGCACGCCCTCACGGAGAACCACTTCGGCGGGGGGCTCGCCGTCGAGTCGTCGCCCGTGCCCGCGCCCGAGGCCCCGGAGGACGCGGAGAGCGGCAAGTGAAACGTTTTATTGCGGGCGGCCGGGTTGCCGCTCCCCCTCACGCGGGCGTACCCGAGCGGCCTAAGGGGACGGATTCAGGGTCCGTTGCTGCAGAGCTTCGCAGGTTCGAATCCTGTCGCCCGCACTCCCCCCCGGCGAGCGGACGCGCTCGCTCGAGGAGTGAGAGGAGCCGCGCGCGAAGCCGCGCGCGGGAATGGACAGCGGCCGCCCCACCCCCCAGCGGGGCGGCCGCGTTGAGGGTCACTTCTTGCCCTTCTTCATGATCTTCATCCAGCCGCCCGACTCGAAGACGGCCAGCCCGTGCGAGTTCAGCGTCGTCTCGAACTCGTCCCAGTCGATCGTCTGCAGGCGCGGGTTGTTCCCCTTGGTGAACTGTATCCCGCTCGTTCCCTTGACCTTGCCCGGCTTGAGTCCCTTCCGGGAGGCGATCGACTTCGCCTTCTCCACTGTGATCTTCTGCATGGCCATTTGGTTCCCTCAAAACCCCCGTTCCCGTGGGTACCCAGCGATGCGAAATTCCCCTATATCTGGGTTCCGATCGCTGCTGGCTCGACCATCAGGGGGATGCTGGCTCCCGGCAGCAACGGATAAATAGGAGTTCTATTTTTATCGCGGGCCCTGAAAAAAACTGCTGGCTCGGGGGCGTGCCCCGCGCGCGCGCGGGGCGGCCAGCGGGGCCTGGCTGCGCGCGGCCCAAGGTTCACCTAATCTTGACACGATCGCCTGGCCGACCCCGGGGGCCCGCAAGCGTGCGCGCGATCGTCTTGGCCGCGGGGGAGGGCCGCCGCATGCGGCCGCTCACGGACACGCGCCCCAAGGCGCTGCTCGAGGTGGGGGGCGCAACGGTCATCGACCACGTGCTCTCCGCGCTCAAGGCGGCGGGCGTCACGGAGGCGGCGGTCGTCGTAGGCTACATGGCCGACCCGCTCGTCAAGCACCTCGAGGCCGGGACGCCCGTCCCGGTCCGCACGTACCGGCAGGCGCGGGCGCTGGGGACCGGCGACGCCCTGCGGGCGGCCGCGGAGTTCGTCAGGGGCGAGACGCTCGTCGTCAACGGCGACGTCCTCCCGCACGCGGACGATGTGCGCGCGGTGGCGCAGGCCGAGGGGCCCGGCGCGGAGGTCGTGCTCCTCACCGCGGAGGTGGCCGACCCCGCGCGCTACGGGGTCGTGCAGACGGAGCGGCCGCAGGGGGGCGGGCCCGCGCGCGTGACGCGGCTCCTCGAGAAGCCGGAGCGGCCGGCCGGGCGCCACGTCAACGCGGGGGTCTACCGCATGGGCCCGCCGCTATTGGAGCGACTGGCCGCGGCGGCGCCCTCTCCCCGGGGGGAAGTCGAGCTCACCTCCGCGGTGGCTGCGGCGGCCACGGACCGCGCGGCGTACGCGGTGGCGGCCGAGCGCCCGTGGACGGAGGTCGGCCGGCCATGGGACCTGCTCGCCGCCCAGGAGCGCCTCTTCGCCAGCCTCAAGGACCGCACGGAGGGCGAGGTCGAGAAGGGCGCGCACCTCAAGGGCTCCGTCTTCGTCGCGAAGGGCGCGCTCGTGAAGGCGGGCGCCTACATCGAGGGGCCGGTGTACATCGGGCCGGACGCGCGCGTGGGCCCCAACTGCTACCTCCGCGCGTCCACGCACATCGGGCGGGGGTGCCACGTGGGGGCGGCGACCGAGGTGAAGAACTCGATCCTCTTCGCGGAGGCGAACGCGCCCCACCACAACTACGTCGGCGACTCCGTCCTCGGGTCGAACGTCAACCTCGGCTCCGGCACGAAGATCGCCAACCTGCGCCTCGACGAGCGCGAGGTGTTCGTGTCGATCGGGGGCGAGCGCGTCGGCACGGGGCTGCGCAAGTTCGGGGCCGTGCTCGGCGACTCCGTGAGGACGGGGGTCAACGCGTCCATCAACGCCGGCTGCGTGGTCGGCCCGGGGGCGTTCATCGGCCCCGGCGCGCGGGCCTCGGGCACCGTCGAGGCCGGCGCAAGGGTGATGTAGGCCCTGCGCTTCGGTGGCCACCCATGCGCGTCGCGCAGGTGACGTCCTACTTCGAGCCCCACCTCGGGGGCGTCGAGACCCACGTGCGCGAGCTCTCCCGCGCGCTCACCGACCGCGGCGTCGACGTGACCGTGGTCTGCGCGGACACGGAGGGCTCGGGCGCGCGCGACCGGCTCTACGACTTCGACGTCGTCCGTGTCCCCCCGCGGTCCACGCTCCTGAAGACGCCCTCCATGCCTGGGGTGGCCGACGCGGTCGGAGGCGGGAAGTTCGACCTCGTCCACTCGCACACCCCGCCCCCCGTGGCCTCCTGGCGCGCGGCCCGCGCGGCGCGGCGCGCGCGGGTGCCGCACGTGATGACCTTCCACTGCGACCCGGAGATCCCGCTGCCGATGGGCGGGCTCCTCGTCGACCTGTGGCGCCTCACGTACGGGCGCGCGACCCTGCGGCGGACCGACCGGCTCGTCTCCACGACGCACTCGTACGCCTCCACCTCGCGCACGCTCTGGAACTACGACACGACCGTGATCCCAAACGGCGTGGACACCGAGGTGTTCCGCCCCGCCCAGCCGGGTGAGGCGCTGCCGGACTTGCCCGGCGAGCCGGGTTTCCGCGTGCTCGCGGTCGGCAGGCTCGTCCAGCACAAAGGGATCGAGCAGCTCATCGACGCCGTGTCGAAATTGCCGGCCCCCGCGCACCTGCTGGTCGCGGGAGAGGGGGAGCTGCGGGCCGCCGTCGAGGCGCGCGCCCGCGCGTCCCCCGCGGCCGGACGGATCACCTTCCTCGGGCGCGTGCCGCACGAGGACCTCCCCCGGCTCTACCGGGCGTGCGACGTCTTCGCGCTGCCGAGCGTCTCGCGGCTGGAGGCGTTCGGCATCGTCGCGCTCGAGGCGATGGCCTCCGGGCTGCCCGTCGTGGCGTCCGACATGCCCGGCGTGCGGGAGATCGTGACGGAGGGGATGGAGGGGCACCTAGCCAACCCGCTCGACCCGCTCGCCTTCGCATCCCGCATCGACTCGCTGCTGCGCCGGCCGCTGCGGCGCGCGCGCTTCGGCCGCAACGGCCGGGCGAAGGTCGTGGCGGGCTTCACGTGGGACGCGGTGGCCGGCCGGGTGCTCGAGCTCTACGAGCAGGTCCTTGCGGGCGGCGAGCCGGCGCCGGCCGCCTCGCCCTCCGCCGGGCCGGCCGCAGCCGCGTGAGCCTCAGCGGCCCATCTTCATGGCCAGCAGGTAGATCCCGCCCACGATGAAGAGCAGCGGGAGGATCGCCTCCACAAACTTCGCGCCGAGGTCGATGACCTCCATCACGTTGAGGAACCATAGGACGCCGACGAGCAGCAGCACGGCGCCCCAGAACACGCCGCCCCGCCTCGTGAGGATGTCGGGAGTGCTGATCTCGCGCGAGCGCGGGGCCGTCGATGCCTCGTCCGCCATGGGATGTCCCGGGGGTGACCTTCACCGGCCACATATTTGAGCGTGATTGCCCCGCGCGTCAACGGGTCGGCCCGCGCCGCTCACGCGGCACGGATCCGATTCGGCACCCCCCTCACGTTCATAAAGGGGAAGCCGTATGCCCGCAAACCGCGCCCCCACCGGCGCGCCATCTGGTTGACTGGCCATGAAGAAAGGCGACATCGTCCGGCTCGAAATCACCGCCTCGTACGCCGCCAACGGCGACGTGTTCGAGACGACTGACGAGGCGATGGCCAAGGAGAAGGACCTCTGGCACGAGGGCCACTCCTACAAGCCCAAGGTGTACATCATCGGCGGCGAGTCGACCGACTACCCCACGGGTCTCGAGCTCGACCTGCTCAAGGCGAAGGTCGGCGAGAAGCGCGAGCTCACGCTGGAGGCCAAGGACGCCTTCGGGTCGCACAACCCGCTGCTCGTCGAGACGATCTCGGCCCGCGAGCTCGTCCGCCAGGGGATCGAGCCCGAAGTCGGCGCGTCCGTCACGCGGCGCAACAAGACGGGACACATCGCGGGCGTGTTCGGCGGGCGCGTGCGCGTGGACTACAACCACCCGCTCGCGGGGAAGGGGCTGAAGTACGACTACACGGTCGTCCAGGTCGCGGAGGACCCGCACGATAAGGTGGCGGCCGTCCTCGACCTCCACTACGGGCGGGGCGAGGAGTTCCGCGTGCACGTGAAGGGGAAGGAAGCCGACGTCACCGTGCCCGACGTCTGCAAGTTCGACCAGGCGTGGGCGACGCAGAAGCTGCGCGTCGTGATCGACCTGCGAGAGCACGCGGGGATCCACACCGTCCGCTTCATCGAGGAGTACGTGCGCAAGCAGGTCGACGACGAGGGCGAGGCCGCGCCGGCGGCGGCCGAGAAGCCCGCGGCCGAGAAGGCCGCCGCCGAGCACAAGCACGCGGAGGGCCACGCGGAGCACGAAGGGAAGCCGCACGCCCACGAAGGGGCCCACGCCGAGGTCCCCAAGGCGGAGAAGCCGGCGAAGACCGCCCCCAAGAAGGCGAAGGCCGCCGAGGCCAAGTGAGCCGGGGCGGCGGTTTATCCACCGGCAGGGCGTGCCGGGGCCCGAGGAGGCGACGGCGCCGTGCCCATCCCCCTTACCCACCGCCGCCGCGCCGCGTCGATCCACGAGGCGGACGAGGGGAGGGTCGTCGTCCTTGCCGGGTGGCTCGAGTCGGTGGTCGACAAGGGCGGCATCGCGTTCGTCCGCCTGCGCGACGCCTCGGGCTCGATCCAGGTGACGATGCCAAAGCGGCGCGTCCCGGCGGAGGCCGTGGCGGCGCTGCTCGGCGCGTCGCGGGAGTCCGTCGTGGTGGTCGAGGGCTCCGTCCAGAAGTCGCGCGAGAAGGCGGGCGGCTTCGAGGTCGTCCCGACCGCGGCGGAGGTCATCGCCGAATCGCTCACGCCGCTCCCGCTTGGGGTGGTCGACAAGGTGGGGGCGGACCTGCCGACGCGGCTGGACAACCGCTTCATGGACCTGCGCAAGCCGGAGGTCCGTGCAGTCTTCCGCATCCGGCAGGTGGCCACCGACGGCATCCGCCAGTTCCTCGGGCGCAACCACTTCATCGAGGTGCAGACGCCCAAGCTCGTGGGCGCGGGGGCCGAGGGAGGCGCGACGCTCTTCGGCGTCCAGTACTTCGACCAGCCCGGGTTCCTCGCGCAGTCCCCCCAGCTCTACAAGCAGATGCTGATGGGGGCGGGCCTCGAGCGCGTCTTCGAGATCGCCCCCGCCTTCCGCGCGGAGGCCTCGGACACCGTGCGGCACCTCGCGGAGTTCACGTCCTTCGACATCGAGATGTCGTTCATCGAGTCGAGCGAGGACGTCATGGCGGTCCTCGAGGGGGTCGTGCACGCGGCGCTGCAGCACGTGTCCCAGGAGTGCAAGGCGGAGCTCGCGGCCCTCGGCCGCGAGGTGCGGATCCCGCACCTGCCGCTGCCGCGAGTCCCCTACGGGGACGCCGTGGAGTGGCTGAAGGCAGAGGGCCGTGCGGCCTCCCTCGACGCCGAGTACGGGACGGAGGAGGAGAAGCGCGTGGCGGAACTCGTCGCGGAGCGCTTCAACGGGGCCGAGCTCTACTTCCTCACCGACTTCCCTACGGCGATCAAGCGGGCGACGTTCTACGCGAAGCGGCACGACGACCGGCCGGCGTTCACGGGGTACTTCGACCTGGAGTACAGGGGGCAGGAGCTCACGAGCGGGGGGCAGCGGGAGCACCGGGTCGACCGGCTGCTCGCGCAGATGGCCGAGAACCGGCTCGACCCCGCGCAGTTCGAGTTCTACCTGCAGGCGTTCCGCTACGGGATGCCGCCCCATGGGGGGTTCGGTTTCGGGGTCGAGCGGTTCGTGCAGTCGATGCTGGGGCTGCCGAACATCCGGGAGGCCGTGCTGTTCCCGCGGGACCGGTACCGGCTCGTGCCTTAGGGGTGTGCGGAGTCCCACTAGGTGACCAGGTACGAGAAGTCGATGCTCGTGTTTGAAACGATGAGCCTCGGGCCGTAGATGGACGTTCCCCAAAACGAATCATGGAATGTGCGATTCCCGTCGACAGTCACTTCCATGAATACGGGGCCTCGTGGGACGCGGATTGCGCCGGTCGTTGTGCCGGACTGCGCTGGCAGCAAATATGACCGGTCGAGCAAAGTCGCGTTGTTCTTGTCCCAAAGGAGGAGGTGCACGTCGGTCATGTTGTCCATCCTATTGTCAATTGCGATCTCAAGCGGGTTGGGATCGATTTGGAATGCCGTCCCGAGTACGATCGGGGTCATCAGGTTCAGGCCAGCGAGCGCTAAGATGCCCAGCACGAGGCGCCCCCGCGGCGGCGTCGACGCAATCCGGGGGTCCATCGGGAACTGCCGGGGCCGTCTCCTTACGCGCCATGCCGTGGGAAGGGAAAACATGCCTAGAAGCAGACACCCAAGCATCGCAAGGATGTGGAAGAACGCCGTGTCAATCCCATAGCCACCCGTGGTTGCTACGACCCATGTGCTATAGGCCAAGGGCGGGATTGAAAAGAACGCGGCTAGGAGCCAAAGCCCACGGAGGGCCTCCACGTCGTTTCCGAACTCCTCGATCGTGTGGTCCTTCGCCCACCCGGGCCGGTCGCCAGGGAAGGTCTCACCCGGCGGCACCTCTAGCGTAGGCGCGCCCTCGGGCACCTCCAGCACCTCGAGTGCCTCGTCATCCATCGGAACGCCCCTCAATGAGCGTTATTGGCGGGCTCCATCCATTGCCCAGACACCGTACCAAGAGGTTGCGGCGGGGATTCCACGGCCATCTACAGCTCCTCGGACCGCACGATCGTGATCCGGTCATCGGTGAGGCGAATCCGCGCGAGGCCCCCGCACCCGTCCACGTGGAGCGTCTCACTGCCCGCCCCGTCCCCCTCCACCGAGGCCGTCACCCGGTAGTCGCCCGCCGGCACATCGATCGGGCCCGTAGAAGTCCCCTCCCCTGGGCCGAGGTGGTATTCAGCCGCGAAGACGGTGCGGCCGGAACCATCGACCACTACGATCGCGACGTCCGCCGAACTCGGCTTTTCGTTCGCGACCTGGACCTCGAGCGGCGCACGGCCGGCGCACGGCTCCTCGCGGATCGACCAGTGGAGGCTGAGCAGGAGAATCCCCAGGACTATCACGGCCGCCCGAAGTCGCCGGTAACCCATCCGCTCGCGCACGGAGCCTCTCTCCGCTTAGGACTTCTGGAGGGGATAGGATAAGGACATTCTGGCGGGGCCGGCGGGGTCCGAGGCCCGATCGTACGTCAAGTGGTGAACAGGCGGGCGATGGGGGCTCGCTCGTGCCCGCGGGCGGGCGACGGTTCGCGCCGCGCCTACCGTCCGCGCGCAGCCTTTATCGAGCCAACCCCCCCTCGCCGACGGCACGTGTCGGTTCCCGCGCCCCCGCCCCCACGGCCATCGCCGCCCGCCGCGCTGACCTTCGTGGCCGGGTTCGCCCTCGCGTTCGTCGTGCTGATCGCCGCGGGCCTGCTCTTCATGTCGACCCATATGGGCGGCGGGTCGATGATGGGCCCGGGGGGGATGGACGCGGGGCCGGCCGCCACCGCCGCCGTGGCGGCTCTTGCGATCCTAGGCCTCGTCCTGCTCTTCTTGGCGTGGCGAGCGTGGTCCGCGGCGGGACGCGCCGCCAGCACGCTCGTCCAGGCGCCCCCTCCGCCCCCTGTTCCTCCGGGATATGCGCCTGAGCTTGCCGGTCGCAGCACCCAACGCCCGTCGGCGGCGCCGCCCGGGGGCCTTCCCGCCTCCGAGGCCGAGGCCCTCACGCTCCGCCTGCTCGACGCCGACGAGCGCCTGCTCTTCATCGAGGTGAAGGAGAAAGGCGGGGCCGCCCTCCAGAAGGACCTCGGACACCGGGACGGGTTCTCGCGGACGAAGGTCACCCGCGTCCTCGACCGCCTCGAGTCCAAGGGGCTCGTCGTCCGCGAGCGCGAGGGGATGACGAACCGGGTGCGCCTGCTCACGCGCGGGGACCGGAGTACTTAAGCGGGGCCCCCCGCCCCCACCTTTTGCGCGCCCGCGCAAACGGTTTCGGGGCTTTTCAGCGGACATCCATTAGCCCTTGCAGCCTCATGATAGATTGAGGAAAGCGTATGACAATCTCTCGGAACACCACCATGCTGCTCGTCGGAGTCCTTGCGGGCGCCACCGCCTTCGGGGCGGTCGCTGTCGCGGCGTCGACCGGCGGGCCGCTCGCAATGGCGGGCGGGCTCGGCATGGGCGCAGGCATGGGCGGGATGATGGGCGGGTCGATGGACGGCATGATGGGCGTATCCATGGGCGCCATGATGGGCGGGTCGCACGACGCCATGATGGCCGGGGGTACGTGCCCGCACTCCGGGGACAACCCCATGGACCCGGCCCAGTGCGCCGAACACATGGCAGCCGCCGGCGGCTGCCCCATGATGTAGGGCCGCGCGCGGGCGCCCGGCCCGCGGGCGGCCGGGGCAGCCAGGTCGGCTGATTCCGGGACCCTTCCAGGCGCGTTCCTCCGGCGGTCTAAATACCAACCCTGCGGTGGGCGCCCCGTGCGGGCGAGAGAGGCCCACATCCTCTTGCTGCTCCTGCTCTCCGTCATCTGGGGCACCGCCTTCCTCTTCGTCGACCTCGGCCTCGACGCGTTCTCCCCCTTCCTCTACGCCGCCCTCCGGTTCGACATCGCCGGGCCCCTGCTCTTGCTCGCGGCGTACCTCTGGTCGCGCGAGGGAATCCTGCCCCGGGGTCGCGACCAGTGGACCGTCATCCTCGCGACCGCCGTCCTGAACATCCTCGGCTACCACGCGCTCCTCTATTGGGGGCAGCAGTACACCTACGAAGCCGTGGCCGCCGTCATCGTCGGCCTCAACCCGATCCTCACGACCGTCTTCTCGCGCGCGATCCTGCCCGACGAGCGGGTCGGGCTCATCGGCTTCGCCGGGCTCGCGCTGGGGCTCGGCGGAATAGCCGTCCTGGCGGCGCTCAAGGGCGGCGCCGTCTTCGACCTCCAGGGGCTCGGCGAGATCGCGTGCGCGGCCGCCGTCGCATGCTGGGCGCTTGGCACCGTCGTGTCGCGGCGCATCGACCACAAGATGGCGCCCGCGAACCTGACCGCGTGGCAGATGCTCGTTGGGGCCGCGATGCTCCACCCGCTCGCGCTCGTGGCCGAAGGCGGGGGGACTGCGCAGTGGACGCAGACGGGGGTTGTCTCGCTCCTCTACCTCGCGCTCCTCTCGTCCGGGTTCGGGTACTTCCTCTTCTTCTACCTCGTCCCCCGGCTCGGGCCTATCCGCACGGCGGTTGTCTCAACGCTTACGCCCATCTCCGCGACGGCTGCGGGAGTGGTCGTGCTCGACGACCCCGTGGAGGTGCGGATGCTCATCGCGTTCGCATTGATCGTGATCAGCTTCCTCCTGGTGGTGGAGCCATGGAAGGCCAGGTCGCCCCCGTCGCGACCGCCACCCACGCCGGACGGTTCCAGCAGCGTCGAATAGCATGCTTGGTCCTGGGTCGCCCGGCGCGCCCATGCCGTTTCCAGTCGGGCAGGTCCAGGCCTTCGAAGTCGTCGGGATCGGCGGGCGCACGACGAACGCGCGCGAGGCCGAGGGGAAGGGGATCATCGGCCCGCTGTGGGAGCGGGTCCGGACGGGCGGGGCTTTCGCGCCGCTGGGTGCCCGCCCGCGGTCTTTGCGCTCTATTCAGGGTACGCGAGCGACGCGAGCGGTCCCTACGACTTCACGATTGGCGTTCAGGCTCCGGTCGACGCTCCCCTTCCGCCGGGTTTCTACCGGCGCACCGTGGAGGCCAACCGGTACGCCCGGGTGGTGAGCGGCCCGGGGCCCGCTGCCCGCGTCGTGTTCGAGGCCTGGCAGCGTGTGTGGTCGGCGACGGACCCGGAACTGGGCGGGCGCCGCGCGTTCCGAACGGACTTCGAGCGCTACCCAGGCGCCGCCTTGTCGGGCGGGCAAGAGCCCGTCGCGCTCTTCGTGGGCCTCATGTGAGCGCCGCGTGAGCGTGGGATCCGCCGGTTCGATCCACCCCCAATGGCCCGCCTCGTTCACCCCCTTCGATTCAACGGGAGGCCTTTCCCGCGCGTCGGCGCGCGTCGGCGATCGGGAGCAGCCGCGGGCGACCTGTGTTCCGGTCTGGACCCCAGCGGGCGGGCGCCCTGTCGCGCCCGGTGAGGCCCGCCCTCTTGCGCCATTCCTGGAACCGCACCTCGAAGTGCTCGAAGAGTGGGCTGCGCCCCAGAATCGGAAATGCGACGTCGGCCACGCCGAACGGGACTGCGAACTCCGCCGGCGAGATTCGGGCGACTCCCCGGCGCACGGGCAATTCGATTGCCAACTCGGCCCGCCCCGCGGGGATTGCCCGCCCAAAGACGCGCAACTCCATGCTAGCACGCTTCGGCATGACGCCAAGCCGTAACGCCAACTCCCGCGAGATCACCGACAGGTCCGATCCGGAATCGACCAGGCCGAAAGCTCCGATCCGGCGGCGGGCGGACTCGACCACGAAAGGGATCGCGGGGCGCGGCAGAACCCCCGCGTCATCCAACTCGAGCGCGGCATAGTCAAATCAATCAACGTGCGGCCCGATCACAGAATCCATATGCCAGGCTCCAGAGGCTTCATGAGGATCACCTTGTCCTCAATCCCCTTCGCCTCCATCCGGTCGCACAGCGCCTCGAAGTCGGCATCCGCGTCGATGATGCGGCGGTGGCGGATCGCGACCCACTTGCCCGCGTACTTCTTGTCGATCGGCCCCTTGAGGGGGGCCGGGTGGTGGATCTCGATCAGTTCCTGGCTCCTCCGCACGCGCGATCGGGGGCGAGGCATATAAGATCGAACGGGAGGTCAGTGAAGGTTGCTCCAGATAAAAGTGGCGAGCGCCCCGGGCCGGAATCGAACCTGCACCTTCCCGATTAACAGTCGGGTGCTCTGCCGTTGAGCTACCGGGGCAAGGGGCGTGGTGCCGGCGGCGGGAGTCGAACCTGCATTGCCGGATCTTCAATCCGGCCTCTTCCCGTTAGAGGACGCCGGCAAGGATCGGGGCGGCCGGAGTCGAACCGGCATTCCTCGGTCTACAGCCGAGCGCCCTACCGTTGGACGACGCCCCGGGTGGGTCTAGTGGGAATCGAACCCACGTCACGCGGATTTCTCCGGGGTCGCCGTAAGAGCCCGCTGGTGTGCCACTCGCCTATAGACCCGTTGCCAGGATGCGGATGGGGCGGGTCCCGCTTGGCCGAGGCCGAACCCCTCGGGTGAGGAGAGGAGAGAACGGTCGCGAGCCGGATCGAGACCACGCATCAATTGCGATAAGGGGAGGGCGCGCGCTGGGCGCGCTTAAACGCACGGGGCTGCATGCGTTCGGGCATGGGTCTCAGGCGCGCCCACGCCCGGTCTAGTATGAATAGGTTCCTTCGGACGGGCGCGGCGGGCCGCCGGGAGGGGCGCCCGGCACGGTGCGCCCACCTACGGAACCGTCTCAGAGACTTTCACGCCCGCGTCGGTGACCACGACCTCGACATATCCGCAATTGCCGGAAGTCACTCGCCGTGAGTCTCTGCGGCCATCGTCAAGGATTGCGGTGACGTCATACAGCCCGGGGTCCCCTGCAATCACGCCCGTCTGCGATTGTCCACCGGCCGGCACCTGGAACGTCTCGTGGAACACGGTAGTCCCATTCGTGCTGTTCACGATGACGGCTACATCGGCGGCCGAGGAGGAGAGGTTCCTGATTCCGATGGCGAAGGGAGCCGGCGTACAGTTGAAAACCGGGCCAAAGCACCCCCCCAAGAGCACGCCTGCGGCGGCCACCAAAGCCACCGCCGAGGCCGCGCGGTGAGCCCCGGGGATCCTGGAATCCATGCCGGCCTCGCCCCGGGGCCGGCTCCGTCCGGGCGATGATGAGCCTTCCGGGACCATCCGGCCGACGGCGGCCGACCTCGGCCTACCGCGCGCCCGGCCGACAACGTTCTTGTGGCGCGGGGCTCTCCGGGTGGCGTGCCCATGGCGCCGCCGGCCACCGACAAGGTCGAGGACATCAAGGCCAAGCTCTCCGCCGGCGAGCGCAAGCTCCTCCTCGCGCTCGCCCCCCTCAAGGAGGCCTCCGTCGAGCACCTGCTCGTGAAAGGCGGCTTCGACCAGGTCGTCGAGGTCATGAACTCGGCGTCGTGGGCCAAGGCCAAGGGGCTCGTGACGCTCACGGAGAACGTGTACGAGGTTGCCACCATCGCGCAGGGCGGCAAGCGCGCGATCGCCGCGGGGCTCCCCGAGCGCCGCGCGCTCGCGTGGCTCCTCAAGCGCGGCGGGGCTGCCCCCGCGCCCCAGCTCGTCGAGCACCGCGCCGTCGCCGAGGAGGAGCTCACCATCGCGCTCGGCTGGCTCAAGCGCAAAGGGTGGGCCCAATTCTCCAAGGTCGGGGGGGAGACCGTCCTCGAGGTCACCCCCGCCGGGCGCGCGGCGGCCGAGGCGCCCACGGCCGACGAGGAGGTCCTGCGCGCGGTCGAGCACCGGGAGCGCCGCGTGTCGGACCTCCCCGAGGACGGCGTGTCCGCGCTGCGGCGCCGCCAGGACCTCGTCAAGGTCACCGACCGCATCGAACGGCGCATCCGCATCTCGGACCTCGGCGCCGCCGTCGTCGCCTCGGGGCTGACGGCCGACGCGGGGGTGGGGCAACTCACCCACGAGATGCTCGTCACCGGCAAGTGGCGCGACCTCTCCTTCCGCCCCTACGACGTCACCGCGTTCGCGCCCGTTGCCACCGGCGGGCGCCCCCACCCGCTGCGCGAGATGCTCGACGAGGCGCGGGCCATCTTCCTCGCCATGGGGTTCACCGAGATCGACGACGACTACGTGCAGTCGGCCTTCTGGAACATGGACGCCCTCTTCATCCCGCAGGACCACCCCGCCCGCGAGATCCAGGACACCTTCTACCTCAAGGAGCCGGCCACCGTCCCCCTCCCCGACGAGGCGCTCGTCGCCCGCGTGAAGGCCGCCCACGAGGACGGCGGCGGCACGGGCTCCACCGGGTGGGGCGGCGCGTGGTCGCGCGCCGCGGCCGAGCAGGCGCTCCTGCGCACGCACACCACCGCCGCCACGATCCGCCACCTCGCCGCGCACCCGCACTCCCCCCAGAAGGTGTTCGCCGTCTCGCGCTGCTTCCGCCGGGAGGCCGTCGACGCAACCCACCTGCCGGAGTTCCACCAGATCGAGGGGATCGTCGTCGAGCCCACCGCCTCGCTCGCCATGCTCAAGGGGACGCTGACCGCCTTCTACCGGCGCCTCGGGTTCCCCAAGGTGCGGCTGCTGCCCTCGTACTTCCCCTACACGGAGCCCTCGATGGAGGTGCAGGTATGGTACGAGGGCAAGTGGCTCGAGCTCGGCGGCTCCGGCGTCTTCCGGCCCGAGGTGACCGCGCCCCTCAGCGTCAAGGACAACGTCATCGCGTGGGGCCACGGGCTCGAGCGCCTCGCGATGGTGCGCTTCGGCCTGAAGGACATCCGCGACCTCTACCTGAGCGACCTGGACTGGCTGCGCAAGCGGCCGCTGCTGCCGTGACCAGCGCGCGAGGCCATTGCTTATCACCCCGCGCGCCGGTCTGCGCCGCCGGGCCTGCCTCCCTTGCCGCGCGTGACCGCCGTGCCCATCAAGCGCGAGCCCTTCCTCAGCTTGCACATGGGCCGCACGAAGGTCCACCTCCTCGTCCAGCGCCAGCGCCCCCACGGGAAGGACGTCGGCGCCATCCTCGAGCGCAACGGCCGCAAGTCCTTCGTGGGGTTCTACCACGACACCCAAGTGGGCGAGATCATCACGCACGGCCGCGAGAAGGTCTTCTGCTCCTTTGGCGACGCGTTCCTGCGGATCGACGCGGGCAAGGACTCGTTCATCGTGCGCCGCCCCAAGGACCAGCCAGCCTTCACGGTGCGTCGCGGTGGGGTCAGCGTGGGCCGCGGGAAGGTCGCCCCCAAGACGAGCTTCCTCGACACGCACGACGCGCAGCTCGTCGCCATCGCGCCGGAGGTCCTGCTCCTGATGGTCTTCCACGACCTCGAGACCTGAGGGGGCGCGCGGTTGACCGTCCTGAGCGCCGCCCGACAATCTTTATCCGCCCGCCACGGGTTTTCGGGCCGGGTGGCTGCGTGTCCGCGGCAGACAAGGTCGTAGAAGAGGGCGAGTTGAAGCTCGCCGAGATGGACTTCAAGGCCGCCTACGCGAAGTTCAAGAAAGCCGTCGAGGTGGACGCGGGCAACGCGCGCGCGTACTTCGGCCGCGCGGAGGCCGCCCTAGGACTCGAGAAGGTCGCGCCGGGGGAGATCCTCCGCGATTACCGGAAGGCGGCCGAGCTCGACCCCGACCAGGCGGGGTTCTACCTCTCGTCGCTCGGCGCATTCAACCTCTCCATCGGGCAGGTCGCGCAGGCGGAGGCGGCCTACAAGGAGGCGGCTGCGAAGGACCCGGACAACGCCGTCACGTACCTCACGGACTTCGCGACCTCGTTCTACGTGAACGCGATGGACGGGGCGGAGGAGATGAGCAAGGGCGAGGCCGACGCCATCCGCTACCAGACGCTCGTCTACTTCCTGAACGCGCTCGGGGTGAGCCCCGGGGAGGCGGCGGAGCTCATCGAGAGGAAGCCCAGGCCACCGATGCCGGAGATGGGCGGGGCGCTGGACGATGGCGGGGACTGAACGGGCCTGCGCCTCCCGTCACGGATCCGTCTGCCGCCGGCGCCATATCTGCGCCGCCACCACGGACGCGAGGGCCAACGCCCCGAGTGCCTCACCGGCCCCGGGCCCAGGGGCTCCGCAGCCGTCGAAGGGCACGTCCACATCGAAGGTGAAGTCCTGCCGCCCAAACGGAGGATTGGGGTCGGCCGCCAGGAGGTGGATGATGGCCGGGCCCCCGTGCGTGCCGAGTTCGCCTTGCACGCGGAAGTCGCCCTCGTAGCTTGTGATCGTCCCGTTCCGCGTCTCGTTCGGGAACTCCTCATCCCATACATCGATGTAGACCCCGCGGGCCGGCGACCCCGTTCCGTTCGCCACCAGGATTCCGACGACCTCGAACTCGCCGCAGCCGCCGGGGTGCGGGTATCGATCCAATCGCAATTCGTACGGGTCGGCCGCCCCCACCTCGCCCGCGGAGGCAAGAGCGCTTGCCACGGCCACTACCCACATCGCCGTGGCCGCAAGCAGCGCGGGGCGCATCGCGATGTTGCGCCACCAGGCGGAGATGAACCTTTGCCGCCCGTGTCGGAGGTGGCGCGCCGCCGCAGGGGAGCCGCAAGGTCACCCAAACCGCGGCCGCCGGTCGTCCCGCCCGTCCCGGCGCGAGTGGCGCATGCACGCGTGGCACATCATGCCGCCCCCCATGTGGAGGTCGCACGCCGGGTTCCCGCAGGTGCGGCACGTGGCGGTCGTCGGCGCCTGGCACAGGTGGCAGAGCGCGACCGAAACTCCCATCGTGGCAAGATTGAAGGCCCCGCCCCATATACATTGGCCTGCGGGGGAGAACCATCGGCGTGGGCAGCTACGACGTGAAGCGCGGTCACCACAAGACCGTGGAGCCCTCGGGCCTCGCCAAGCTCCTCCAGGCGGCGTTTGGCAACGCCAAGGACCGCGGGGGCGGCAAGGTCGAGGCGCAGCTGGGCCCCCTCGTCGTCGCCGCGTGGTACGAGGGCGGTGGCAAGGTGCTCAAGTTCGAGTCGAACACGCCCACGCAGGTCGACGACGAGACCGCGACGCGGATCGTGCGCGCCCGCAACCAGTTCCTCGAGGCCGCGACCGGCTTCAACGCCAAGGAGCGCGCCAAGCGCGCGAAGAAGGCGGTCACCGCCGCGGGCGAGTAGGCCCGGGCGGCTCCTGCTCGCGCGCCCTCCGCCGGCTCGCGAGCAGCGAGGCGGCCACGACGACGACGGCCGTGCCGGCGACCACCGCCATCGCCAGGCGGAACAGGACCTCGGGGTCGCCAAGCGGCCCCGAGCGGGAAGCAAGGTACTCCTGCCGCTCGCGCGCCAGGTCGGCCGCCGCGGGGCACGCCCCCGTGTCGGCCGACACCTCCACGCGGACGACGAAGTGCGCTTCGCGGACGTTGTAGGGGACCGTGTTCTCGAGCCGCATGCGCACCTCCATCTCCTCGGTGGCCCGGGCACACCCCGTGCTCACCCCGCCATAGCCGCCCGCCATCTCGCCGTACGGGCGCGCCTCGACCCACCAGTTCACGTAGCCGGTGCCATTCACCGTCTCCCACGAGGCCTGCTCGCCGGCCCGTACGTCGAACCAACCGATGGCCGTCGACTCGCCGGGCGCCAGGTCGACGGCAAAGTCCTCGGCCGCCGCGGCGCCAGCGACGAGGGGAGCGCCAATCGCCGCGGCCACTAGGAGCCACAGGAGGGCGCCCCGCGGCCGGGCGCGGCGCATCGCTGCCACCGCGCACCCGTCACCGGCGCGCCCAAAAGAGGTTTGCGGGCCGGGCCCACCCTCACGCCTTCTGCTTCGGGCGCGCCCCGTCCATCGGGCCCGACACCGCCGCCTCGAGCGCCTCCGTGTGCGCGGGCGTCGCGCCCCCGTGCGGGCTCGTGAGCGGGGCGAATTTGTAAGCGTAATGGATGACGCCCGCCCGCCCGTCCTCCCGCACCTTCCGGAACACGTCCTTCACGCGCATCCCGATCTGCACGTCCCTCGGCTCGCAGTCCACGATCTGCGCCGTCAGCTTCACGCCCTCGTCCATCTCCACCAGTCCGACCACGTACGGGATCTGCGTCTCGAACCCCCGCGGGGGGTCGTGCACGACCGAGAATGAGTGCAGCGTGCCCATCCCCTTCAGCTGGAACGGCTTCACCTTCCCCATGGACTCCCGCCCGCAGTGGTCGCACAGCGCCCGCGGCGGGAAGAAGACCTTCTGGCAGTTGTGGCACTTCGCGCCCAGCCCGTTGTACCGGGACGACTTCTCCCTCCAGAACCGTGCTCCAGCCATCTCCTCAGCCCTCCCCTTCCAGGATGTGGACGAGCGCCGTGCCGCCCGTCCCCCCGACGTTGTGCGTGAGCCCCACGCGCGCGCCCTTCACCTGGCGCCCCGCGGCCTTCCCCCGCAGCTGCTGCACGATCTCCACCGCCTGCGCGATCCCCGTCGCGCCGAGCGGGTGCCCGCGCGCCTTGAGCCCGCCCGAGGTGTTGATCGGCAGGCGGCCCCCGAGGGCCGTCTCGCCCGACTCGGCCATCTTGCCGCCCTCCCCCTTCTTCGCGAACCCGAGGTCCTCGACCGCCAGGATCTCCGCGATCGTGTAGGAGTCGTGCACCTCCGCCACCTGGATGTCCTCGAGCCCGCGCCCGCTCATCGCGAGCGCCTTCTCGGCCGCCGCGCGCGTCGCCGAGAAGGTCGTGATGTCCTTGCGCGCGAAGAGCGACAGCGAGGAGCCCGCCTGGCCGGACCCCGTGATCTTGATGGGGTGCTCCGCGATTTTCTTGGCCCGCTCCCACTCGCAGAGCACGAGCGCCGCCGCCCCGTCCGAGAACGGCGCGCAGTCGAAGACGCCGAGCGGCTCGGCGACCGGAACCGCGCTCATGACCGCGTCCAGCGACACCTTGCTCTGGAACTGCGCGTCCGGGTTCAGCGCCCCGTGCATGTGGTTCTTCACCGCCACGTGCGCGAGCTGCTCGCGCGTCGTCCCGTACTGGTGCATGTGGCGCCGGGCGATCATCGCGTAGAGGGACGGCAAGGTCGCGCCGAAGAACGCCTCCCACTCCTGGTCGACCGACGCCGAGAGCGTCTCGAGGGCCTCCTCGTCGCCGACGTCCGTCATCTTCTCGGCGCCCCCCACCATGACGATGTCGTAGAGGCCCGCCTTGATCCCCATCCAGGCCTCGCGGATCGCGAGGCCACCCGAGGCGTCCGCCGCCTCCACGCGCGTGGCGGGGATGTGGCTGCCGGCGATGCCGGCCCAGTCCGCGATGAGCGGGGCCACGTGCTCCTGGTCGAGGAACATCCCCGGGGACATGATCCCGACGTACAGCGCGTCGATGTCGCTCGACGCCACGTTCGCGTCCGTGATCGCCTTGACCCCCGCCTCCAGGCCGAGGTCGCGCAAGGAGCGGTCCCAGACCTCCCCGAACTTGGTGATGCCCACCCCGATGATCCCGACCTCGCGCGCCACCCTCGGTCTCCCCCCCGCCCCTGGCCGCCTCACTCCGCCATGAGGATCTTGCCGCGCAGCTTCGCGTACTCCGCGTAGTTGATGTAGTGCGCGTCGGCCACCATCGCCTGCACCGTCTCCCCGGGCTTGCGCTCCATACGGTCGATCCCGTCGGTCACCGTGATGTCGAACGCGTCCGCGCCGGCCCCCGAGCCGTACGCGCACCCGTAGATCCGGTCTCCCGGCTTCGCCTTGTCCAGGATCGCCGCGAGGCCGAGCGGCATGGACGCCGAGTACGTGTTGCCGATGTACGGCGTGAGCAGCCCGTCCTTGATCTGCGCGTCGTTGAAGCCGATCTGCTTGGCCGCGCGCACGGGGAACTTGCCGTTGGGCTGGTGCAGCACGGCGTACGCGTAGTCCTCGGGCTTCGTGCCCACCGCCTCCATGCACATCTCGCTAGCCGCGAGCACGTGCCGGAAGTACGACGGCACCCCGGTGAAGCGCCCGCCGTGCGACGGGTAGTGCTGGCCCTCTCGCCGCCAGAAGTCCGGCGTGTCCGTCGTGAAGGAGCACGTGTGGTTGATCCGGGCGATGAGGTCGTCGCGCCCGATGATGAACGCCGCGCCGCCGGCGCTGGCGGAGTACTCGAGCGCGTCGCCAGGCGCCCCCTGGGACGTGTCGGCCCCGATCCCCATCCCGAGGTCGATGATGCCCGACTTCGAGAGCCCCATCGCCGCCTGGATGGCGGCGGTCCCGGCCTTGCAGGCGAACTCGAAGTCCGCGGCCGTGAGCCGCGGGGTGGCGCGGATCGCCTCCGCGACGATCGTCGCCGTCGGCTTGACGGCGTACGGGTGCGACTCCGACCCCACGTAGATCGCGCCGATGCGCGACGGGTCGATTTCCGCGCGGTACATCGCGCGGCGCGCCGCCGTGACCGAGATCGTGATCACGTCCTCGTCCCACCCGGGGACGGACTTCGAGTGGACGTTCAGCCCCTTGGCCATGGCCACGCCGTCCTTCCCCCAGACCTTCGCGATCTCCTCCGTCTTGATCCGGAGCCGTGGGATGCACGCCCCGTAGCTCACGACCCCGATCTCGTCCGACACCGGCATCGATCCACCGTCCCCCGATCGCGCTTCCCCGCTACAGCCGCCCGAGCTCGCCGAGGATCTGGTCGCGGTCCATCTCCGTGCGCACGAGCGGGATCCGCTCGAGCTCCGACAGGCGGATCGCGAGCGCGTCGATCTGCCCGGGCTTGTGGAAGATGACGACGGCGGGCTTGAGCGGGTGCGCGCGGATGGCGACCATGGGCGAGCGCCCGTACTGCACCTCGCTGAAGATGAGGGCCCGCTCCGTCGACCACCCGTACACCTTCAGGTAGTCGAAGGACGAGAGCTGCATGATCGCCTTGACGGAGTCGAGCATGGTGTAGCCGTAGAGGTCGCGGTCGAGGTGCGCGTCGCCGGACAGGACCTCGCCGTGGACAGTCTCGATCACCTTGCGCGCGGGGACGCCCACGGGGAACTCGCGGATCCCGAGGATGGAGTCGTCGCGTGCGGTGACGCCGTACTTCTTGAGGACGCGGGAACCTCGTTGGATGTCGATGTCGATGAGCCCGTGGACGATGCGGCGGATGGAGTCGACGCGGGGCGAGCGGCGCCTCCCGCCTTCGTAGTCGGAGATGACGGAGGGGGACAGCTTGAGGTGGCGGGCCAGGTCTTGCTGGGAGATCTCGAAGGTGGAGCGCCACTTCTTGATGGTGGAACCGGGGTTGGCCGAGAGGGTGATTTCGCCTGCGATCTTCTCGGCCAGTTCCGTACGCATCGGGAAACGCCTTAGCCAGGGCCAAAGGGGCGCGGGTATAAGACGGTTGTGATTTGCCGATGTAAACATCGGCAATTAGTGATTTCCACGCTCAAAACAGGGGCGCGGCGCGCAGTCAACTGCAGGCACCGCCCGCCACGCGCAGCCTTGGCAATAATCCCTTGCCCGGTTCGCCCCCCGTCCGGGCGCGGCCCGCGCGCCGCACGCCTACCGCTGCGCGTTCTTTTCCCGCTTCGTGAGAATCGGCACGCGCGCCACGCCGCTTATCTAGGAGTAACACGGGTGCAGCGGCCCTGGCGGGCGCCGCAAGGAGGATTCGGATGTCCATCTGGTCGAGAGACACCCAGCGGCCTGTCGCGTTCGTGGCGGCGGGCATGCTCCTTGGCGCGGCGCTTGCCGTCTTGTCCTCCGCCCCCGCGACGGCGAGCCTCTCGGCGACGGGGATCTGGATCTTCCCGCACGAGCGCCAGGAGAAGGTGCTGGCCGGCACGCTCGGCTCGCTCTTCTATAACACCACGAGCGGCGACGAGTGGATCGCCGACGCCTTCTTCGCGGACGCGGACGCCGACGGTGCCACCGTGGAGGTCGACTTCTACAACCCGACCTCGGGGAACTTGACCAACGTGATCCTCTGGGTGGCGGTCAGCAACAGCACGCTCTTCACATCCATCAATTTCAGTGGAGGCGCGGGCGGCGACCAGAGTGTGGGCGTCGACGACCTCGGCGCTGGAACGCCGTTTGCCGGCGCCCCGCTCCCCAGCTACGTTTACCCCACGAACTTCACATCGTACGCGGTCGGCGACGTGGACGCCGGCTCGTCGGGCATCGTGACCGTCACGCTCGACGTCATCGGCGACTTCGACGGGGGGCTCGTCCTCCGGCTCGACTACGTCGCGACGAGCGGGGAGAGCGCCGTCTCCGGCCCCTTCGACGCCGGGATGAGCATCTACGAGTGGGGGGACCTGCCCGCCGACGAGCCCGAGGGCCCGGACGGGACGGGGCTCACCCCGCAGAGGCCTTCCGCGTGGGCCGGTGACATCAAGCAGGCCCTCCTGGACGAGGAGCGCGACGGCGACAGGGCGGATTACAACACCTCCGCGTACGCCGCCTTCATGCAAGACATCGCCTTGCACTCGGGCGTTTTCGCCTACGGTCCTTGGGAAGGCGAGGATCCGCTCGGCGGCGAGGACGAGGGGTGGATCGACCTCGCCGACCTCGACGACGCCCGCGACGTCCTCCTCAAGCGTGGCAGCGGCCACGGGAACGTGAAGGAGCTCGAGCAGGAGCTGCTCGCGCTCTGGCTGAACGCCGCGTCGGGGCGCGTGGACCCCGACTCGGCCCTTGAGTGGGCCGAGGGTAAGGGCGGGGACGGCGAGGGCGACGACGGCACGGACATCGAGATCCCGGCGGACGTGGGAGCGATCATCTCGCAGTCCGAGGACACCCTCGCGGAATACCTCGACGCCGGAGACGACTCCGGACCCAACCGGGGGTACCACCAGGCGGCCAAGGCCCTGTGGGACGCCGCCACCCTCTGCTGGCTCGTGAACGCGGGCTGGCTCGAAGCCGACGCGTAGGCAGCCGCCGCCCCGCGGCGGTTCCGCCAAACGTTTATCGGCGCCCCCGCCAGAGTCGAGACCGCCATGCTCCGGCGCCTCCTGGCATTGGTCGTCGTCTTGACCCTGCTCGCCCCGGCGGCAGGCGCGAGCCTGACGGCGCCAGCATCGGCCGCGCCCCCGGCGCTTCCCGGGCTCGAAGCCGCCCCTCCGTCTCTGGGCGCCGCCCCCTGCGCGCCGCTCGCGCCGTGGTGGATGCGAAGCGCGCTCGACCCGAACCGCAACGGCATCCACGACTCCCTCGAAGCCCTCGCCCCGGACGACTTCCCGCGCGTGGTCATCGTCGACTACGACTTCGCGCCCGCCGAGGGCGACGCGGCGCTCCTAGCCGCGCACGGCCTCACCGTCGGCGTGGTCCTCCCCCGCCTGCGCGCCATCGGGGCGGTCGCGCACGACGCCGCAGAGGTGCGCGCGGCCGCCGCGGCGCCCGGCGTGGTGATGGTGGAGATGGGGGGGCGCCCGTACCTCGCCAACGACGTAGCTGTCCCGGCGATCAAGGCCCGCCCCTCCATGGAGTATTCGCCCTTCACCGCCTGGGAACTCAACGTCAGTGGGGAGGGCATCATCGTCGCCATCATGGACACGGGCGTGGACAACGCGCACCCGGGGCTCGCCGGCAAGTGGCTCGGCGGCGTCGACGTGTCCAAGCCCGAGACGCGCTTCACACCCCGCGACGGGTCGTTCGACGCGGACGACAACCAGGGGCACGGCACGTCCGTCACGGGGATGAGCATCGGCTCTGGCGCGCCGGACGGGACGTACACGGGCGCGGCGCCCGGGGCCTCGCTCGTCGACCTGCGGATCGGCACGATCTTCGGTTATGCCCCCGGCGAAGGCCCCCAGGACATCTACGAGGCCACCCTCCAGGGCCTCGAGTGGGCCATCGAGTTCCGCGACCACGACTGGGGCGGCGGCATGCGCGGGATCGACGTCCTCTCCCTCTCGTGGGGCAACGACGTCGGGGGCTCCTCGGACGGGTCGGACATGTACTCGCGCGGCATCGACCAGCTCGTGCAGGCGGGGGTCATCGCGGTCGTCGCGGCCGGAAACGCTGGCCCCAGCAACGACGGGTTCGACGGCCTCGGCGCGTCGTCCTATGCGATCACGATCGGCGCGACGGACGACATGAACACCGTCGACCGCGCCGACGACATCATCGCGGGTTACTCGTCGCGCGGCCCCCGGGCGGACAACAACGACGGCGACCCCTTCGACGAGCTAAAGCCGCAGGTGTCCGCGCCGGGAACGAACATCATCAGCGCGCAGTACGACCAGGTCGGCGACGGGTCGGGCAACGGCTACCAGAACCGGGGGTCCGGCACGAGCTACGCAACCCCGATGGTCTCCGGGATCGTGGCCCTGATGCTGGAGGCCAACCCGGGCCTCAAGGGCGAGTGGAAGATCGTCGAGTCGATCCTCACCGCGACCGCCGAGCGGCGCGGCGAGCCTTCGGCGCCCGAGACGGACCCCGTGTGGAACACGTCGTTTGGGTACGGGATCGTGGACGCCTACCGGGCCGTGCGTGTCGCCGGCTCGCTCGTCGGGCTGCTCGACACGGTCGACACGGGGATCAGCGCCGTGATCATGAACACGAGCGCTGGCAACGGCTCCGTCTCGGACACGCTCACGGTGCGCGGGGTCGCCTACTCGAAGGGGAGCGGCGAGGTCGACACCGTCGAGGTGCGCGTCGACGACGGCCCGTGGACGCTGGCGGCGCGCGTGGGCTCTGCGGAGCAGACGCCGTTCGAGTTCACGGTGGACACGCGGGGCCTTTCCGACGGGAACCACACGGTGAGCGCCCGCGCGCAGGCGGGCGGCGTCTACTCCATCGAGACGCAGGCGGCATTCGAGGTGCGCGGCGCCTCCGCGCGCCCGTCGGCGGGGCTCGCGGACGGGACGCTCCTCTTCTTCGCGGCCGTGCTCATGGTATGCGGCCCCGCCTGGGTGTACTTCGTCCGCATGAAGAAGCACCGCGCGGGCGGGGCGCCCCAAGAAACCGAGCAGGGGCTCGAAAACATCTAAAGGGGAGGCCGGGGTTGCGGCTTCCCCCCGTGGGCCCGTGGGGTAGTTTGGTCCATCCTTCGAGGTTCGGGACTTCGAGACTCCAGTTCAAATCTGGGCGGGCCCACTCCCCACCCTGCCGGCGCGCGCCGACGCCAGGCGCGCGCTGATCGTCGCCTCGAACAGCCCCGCGACCTCCCGCGGGGCGTACCGGTGCCGCGACCACCGGTCCCGGGAGTTGGGCCTCGGCGACCCCTGGAACACGAGTTGGCCCCTGCGCGCGTGGGCGAGTCGGGCGAATTCGTCGGCGCGAAGGATCCACACCACGGGCCCGAGGCGCATTTCCCGCGGCAGGTACGGCGCGATCACAATAAACCGGTCGGGCCGCGGGCGGAACGTGTTCGCGGGGACGAGCACGGTAACCGTCCCGCGGGCGTCGTCCACGAAGGCCCCCTTGATCTGGGCGGCCGTCGAGAGCCGCCCCGTGTTTCCACGGCGGCGGCGTCCCGTAACAGGAGCGCATAGAGGCGGCGCGACGGGCTGCCGGCGATTGACTCCGGCGAATTGCGGGAGATGTATGGATGCGGCGGGCAGGAGCCCGGGCTAGTAAACGTGGAAGCCGCCAAGTTCACTCGCGTCCCGGCAGAACGCGATGAACTCCCTTACCGGCTGGATCGCTCTCTCGCTCGCGCCTATCTCTGCCGCCTTCGGCTCACGGTGCAAGTTGTCCAGGGTGACCTCCTCCGCGGCGACCCATTCGGCTGGGCCTCCCGGCGGGCCGAGGTCAATGACCGCCAAGCTCCGGGGGCCGCGAACCTCGGGGGCCGCGATCCACCTCGGCAGAGCCGCCTCGACCTTGCTTGCGATCTCCGCCGCCTCCTCGGCGGTGACGAGCCAACCGTTGTTCGAGGAAAAGCACAGCATAAGGTCCCCCTCCACCTCGTCCGACTCCATCTCGGGGTCGGCCCACCGGATCGGGTGGCAATTCAGGTTCACGCCGGACTCGACGATCGCCGCGCGCAGAAGACCCATGAGGGTCCAGTTCGCCGAGAACCACTTGTCCTCACGCACGGTCCGCATGTCGTAGCCCATTTCCCCCCTCCTGCCCTTCACGGTCCGACCAAACGTGGAGCTTGGTCACATGCGCGCGCGGCCTTACGGGCCGGTTTGGGTTCTTTACCCCCCACCCGCGGATGAAGCCTTCGGCCGCGGCTTGGGGAGGCGGATTGTCAGACGGAGGTTCCAGCGCTTCCCACCCTCGAAGGCCCCGGTGGGAGCCCGCCTTATGAAACACTATTCCCGAGGCAACCGCGTCGCTTCGGCCCGCCCCCAGGTGGCCCTGCGGTCAGCCGCCCGCCGCCGGTGACGTCCCGAACAGCGGGTCCATCCACCGCACGGGCATCGGCGGCACCTCGGTCGCCCGCACGAACGCCATCGCCACGCGCCCATGCAGCTTCGCGCGCTCGAACTTGTCGCGCGAGCGCCCCGCGAGCCGCTGCGCAAGGTCGAAGGCCCTGGCGTCCGCCGCGCGCGCGGCGACCCCCGCGGCCGCGTCAGCAAGTGTCGCCCGCAGGTAGCCTTCGGCCGCGGGCGGAAGGCCTCCCCCTTTGAGCGTCCGGGCCATCGCGTCAACCGCCGCGCGGTCGCCCGTGGCGGCCGCCGCCTCGCCGCCGACGGCGAAGAGGTCCTTCTGGAAGGCGGCCCGCGTCGACGCGGTGGCCAGCGGTCCGAGGCTGTCGCCCGTGAGCGCCTCGGCCACGTCGACGGCGGGCCAGGCGTCGCGCACCGCGCGCGCCGCATCGCAGGCGCCGGCGACCAGCGCCGCCGCGGGGGGCGCGCGCGGGGCAGCGAGCAACCTACGGCTCGTGGATTCGCGCCCCCTCCGCGTGCCGTCCGCGTGCCGCGCGACGAAACCGAGCGCCGCGAGGGCTGCGGGCTCCGCGGACGCCGCCGCGGCGCGCGCCTCCTCGAGGAGGCCTTGCGCGAGGTCGACCCTCGACTTCCGCACGAGGGCCGCCGCGACGTGCGGAGCGAGCCCGGCCGCGAGGATTCCACCGCGCGTCTTCTCCACGGCCGCCTCGAGCGGCTCGCCCATGGCCTCCATCCGCTCAAGGGCAAGGGCGAGCCGAAGCGCCTCCAGCCGCCGGCGGCCCGCCGGGTTGTCCTCCGACGGGTGGGGCGCGCCGAGCCCGAGGAGCGTCCGGTCCACCGCCGCGGCCGACCGGGAGAGCGCCGCCGCGCGGAACACGAGGCCGTAGGCCGACGCGCGCGGGAAGTCCGCGAGCGCTGCCTCGAGGACAGCCTCCGCCGCGCGCTCCCCCTCCTCCCCCGCAGCGAGTGCGTGGTCTAGCAGCCGCTCGAGGACGTCATGGGCGGTCTCCTCGTCGCGCGGCATGTCGCGGATCCACACGAGGTTCTCCGGTCCACCGCCCCCCCCGGCCCACGCGCGCGCCCCCCGGTACGCCCGCAGGGGACCAGCCGCCGGTGCGGACACCTCCGGGTCCCGCCCCGCGTCTGCGAGCCACATCCCTGCGCGCAGCTCGAGGTCAGCGCGCCCCTGCTTGCGGAACGCCGCCATCGCCGGGGCGACGAGCGCTTCGCCGCGCTCGAGAAACGGAGCGGGGTCGAGCGTCCGCGACGCATGCATCACGAGGCTCGCGCGCGCGACGGCGAGCGGCGCCTCACCGCGCACCTTGAGGCCCGCCGAGAAGGCGTGGTCGAGGGCCTGCCCCGCGTCCATCCCGGGCACCAGGGGGCACGCCGCTCAAATCCGTTGCGCAGTTTCCCCCGAAAAGGGCCCGAAGGGCGGCCCTCCGGCTTGTCGAAGGGAAAGCGCCCCGGCGGGGATTCGAACCCCGGCCCTCAACTCGACAGGCTGAGATCCTAGGCCGCTAGACTACCGGGGCGGGGTGAGGCCGCAGGATGGCGGCCAATCCTTCGACTCTATAAAAGGGTGGCGTCGCCCTGTGCGACAACGCTCCAGCCGTTGCGCGCTAGTGGCTCTTCGAGCCGCGCGCCTGCTGCTTATGCCAATTCTGCTCGCGGCGCACGAGCCACTCGAACTGCTCGAAGAGCTCCTTGTGCCCGCTCTCCTTGCGGAGCGCGTGCACCACGATCTTCGCCTTCGTCCAGAACGGGCCCACGGCGAACCGCTGGAAGAAGAGGTCGGGGTTCAGGCGCCCGTTCTTCATGAGGACGCCGGCCGTCTCGAACCACCCGAGGACGGTCCAGAAGCGGGCGAACTCGTCGGAGTCGTCGGGGTACTTGTTCCGGAAGTCCGCGAGGTCCTTGGCCTCGAACTTGCCGAGGTACCAGTCGCGGGCGGTCGCGTAGTGCGGGGTGAATGTGAGCTCGACGAGGTGGAGGAAGACGCGGGCCTCCTCCAAGGCGGAGTAGTCGGGCATGACGATGGTTGGCGCGGCCGCGCCGGGCGCGGGGGGGCGCTTGGACGAGGAGCTCTTGCTGGGGCGCGCCTTTGAGCCCCCCTTCTTGACCTTACCCTTCTTGGGCTTCGAGGACATGGGAAGTCAACCTGCGCCGAAAACGCGGAGCAGGCCAAATAAACGTTGAGTTACGCCCACTCCGGGGCGGGAGAAAGGTTAAGCCCAAGGACGCGACCGCCGCGCGGGAGCCCGTCAGGCCGGGGGCGGGGGGCCGCAGTGGAGGAAGACGGAGACCTCGCATGTCCCCCGGAGGCCGTCGTCGAGGAAGTAGCCCCACAGGGCGGTGCCGTCGGGGGCGAGCACCTCGAAGGTGGCCTCCAGGATGGCCGCGCGGTCGTGGGGGGTGAGGTCGCCGCCCGTCCCGGCGATGACGATGGCCGAGCGGGGGGCCTCGGGGAGGTCTTGGCGGGCGGCGCCAAGCGCGCGGTCGGCGGCGTGGGCGTAGCCGAGCTGGAGGGTGGCGGTGGCCGACGCGGCGGCGGAGGCGGTGGCGCCGCGCAGGCGCGAGCGGACGCGGGCGAGGTCGGCCTGCCGGGCGGCGCGGCGCAGCGCGCGGATGGGCCGGAAGAGCTCCTCGTCGGCTTTGCGCAGCGCGTCGCGCAGCGTGAGCCCGGGGTGCTCGCGCAGCAGGCGGTCGTTTCGGAAGACGGAGGTGAAGTCCGCGTGGGCCCGCAGCCGGTCGAGGGAGTGGTGGGCGTTGTCGGCGCGCACCTGGCCCTCGACGGTGAACGGGTGGGTGACGAAGGCGACGGTCGTGGCCTTGCGTTCGCGCGCGACCTTCGCGACGACGGGGGCGGCGCCGGAGCCGGTGCCCCCGCCGAGCCCGGCGATGAGGAAGACGAGGCGGGCGCCCGCGAGGCGCTCGGCAAGCTGGGGCCGCGACTCCTCGGCGGCCATCTCGCCCACGTGCGGGTCGGCGTTGGCGCCGCGCCCGCGGCAGAGGTTGCGGCCGAGCAGCAGCTTGTGGTGGGCCTGGACGGTCAGCAGGTGCTGCGCGTCGGTGTTGAGGGCCCACACCTCGCCGAGCTCGTGGGCGTGCGGGAAGTAGCGGTTCACGGCGTTGCAGCCGCCGCCGCCGATCCCGATCACGCGCAGCTCGAGGGCCGGCCCGGCGCCGGCATCGGGAGGCCCGAGGTCGTCGCGCGCGCCCGTAAGCGAATCGACGCGCTCGTCGGGGGGACGGCGTTCGCTCACGTGCATCCCCCCCTTCCGGGGAAACGTCGAGTGCGCGGTGCCGGGCATAAGCCTTCCCATGGGCGCGCGGCCCGCGCCGGATTCATGACCAGGGGCCGCGCGCCGCTTCGGCCAAATAGTCGCCCAGGGGTTCGCGCGGGCGTGGAGCTGAAGCGCGCGGTGGGGGGCGTCGACGCGTTCGTCGGTGAGCTTGGGCCCGCCCAGCGCGAGACGGTGGAGGTGCTGCGCGCGGCGGTGCGCGCGGCGGCGCCGGGCCTTGCGGAGGTGCTGCGCTGGGGGCTCCCGGTCTACGCCGGCCGCTCGAACGTGCTGGCGCTGCTCGTGTACGACGATGAGGTGCACCTGGCGTTCTTCGAGGGCGCGCGTCTCACGGTCACGCGCGCGATGCTCGAGCGCACCGGCGTCAAGGAGGCGCCCTACCTTCTCCAGGGCGTGGGCGACCGCATGCGGTTCCTGCGCCTGCGCGCGGCGCGGGACATGGACCGGCGGACGGTGGCCGAGCTGGTAGGCGAGGCGGTCCGGCTGGACGGGGGCGTGTAGAGGCCGGACTAGCGAGAGGGGGGAGCCCCCCAGGGGAACGCGAGGGCGACCCTCTGGCGCGCGCCGGCCCGTCCCTCACTTGAGCTCGAGCACACGGTGACCCTGCGCTAGGAGGTCCATGAGGTCGTCCTCGCCGACCTCGACGGCCACGACCTTGCGCCGGCGCCTGCCGGCCCGCGCGTAGAGCACGTCGCCGTAGGCGACGAGGTGTCCCTCGAGGACGAGATCCGCGAGCAGGGCCTCCACGAAGCCCAGCGCGCTCGCGGGGACCGCGCACTCGCGCGCGGCCTCGAGCACGGCCGCGTCGCGTTCCGCGCCCTCCGAGCACGCGGCGAGCAGCGCCTCGCGCACGCGCTCGTCGCTCCGGCGCGCCGGGCGTACGGGCCCGGGCGCCTGCAGGTGGAGCGAGGTGAGGCGGCCTGCGGGGCGGAGTTCGAGGGCGACCGGCCCCAAGCGCTCGTCGTCGCGCCCGGCGGCGAGCGACAGTTGGCGGGGCGCGCGCGGCCGGGGCGCCGCGTGCCGCCTTGGCCCCTCGCGCGCGCCGCGCGACGGGGCCACCTCGAGGTCCGGCGCGAACCGGCCGAGCGACGCCTGCGGCTCCGGGCGCGCGGGGCGCTTCCAGTCGACGATCAGCTTGGGCGTGGGGCTGTCCACGGCAACCGCCTCGCCCCCAGCGCCGCGCCTGTGTTTGATGGTTTGCGCGCGCCTGAGCGCGCGCGGCGCGAGGCCAGAGACTGACCCAACAGGTTTTATGAGCACCGGCGCGGGAAGCGGAGCCGTGGCGGTCAGCCCCGAGGACTTCCTCTTTGCGCTCGCCGGTTCGCTCGTGCTCGTCTCGCTCGCGTCGGGCATGGCGCGCCGCGGTGCCGGCCTGTCGGGGGCCGGCCCCGACTTCATGGCCACCTTGTTCCTCGCGGCCGTCGCCATGCTCGGCGCCCTCGTGGCGGCGTTCAGCGAGTGGACGCCAGCGTCCCACGTCCTCGTCGCGGGCACCGGCTCCGGGGCCCTCGTCGCGGCGGGGGGGGCGTCGCTGCGCGTCGCGCGGGTGCGCGCCGCGGCGGCGCTCGGGGAGCACGGCCTGCGCTGGAGCCTGCTCGCCGCCGCCGTCGCCCTCGTCTCCTTCGGGTGGGGTGCCGTGGCGGGCGCCGACGGCCAGGCGGCCGCGGGCGCCCCCGCCGGATGGGTCACGGCCGCTGTGGCTGCGGCGGCGACGGTGGCCGTGGGGTCCGCCGGACTCGCCGTGTGGCGCGCGCGGCCCAAGCCGCTCGTGGCCGCCCAGCTCCTCGGCGGGGTGGGGGCGCTCGCGGGAGGTATGGTCATCGTCGCGGCCGGCGCGGTGGCCGTGGGCAGCGCCGTGGTCATGGTCGGCGGGGGCTTCGTCTACTCGGCGGCACGGGGGGGAGCGCGCGAGGAACCGGAAGCGGGCGATGAGCCCGCACCTGCGCGCGCACGCCGGGAGCCGCGCCCCCGGCCGCGCCGGGACGCGGGCGTGAAGGTCCGCGTCCCGAAGGGCAGCGGGTCGCGCGTCACGCGGTTCCGTGACGACGGCTTGCCCCCGGGCGGCAACGGGTGACGGGGCGCCCGGTCATCCGCCTGGCGGCGGGCGCTGGAGGGGCGCCTCCCCTTCGGGGGCGGGCTCGTCGCTCTCCGCGCGCCGCGCCGCCCACCGCGCTCCCGCCGCGCCCGCGGGCGCGGGGGTGGGGCCGCCTAGGTGGGGGGGTACGCCCCCGTATTCGAGGACCTCCCGGACCACGAAGAGGTACCGGATGAAATTCGCCGCGCCCACGAGCGCCAACGCGAGGACGACCACGGAGAGGAGGAGCAGGTACCCCTCTGTCGCGCCGAGCAGGCCTGCCGCCGGCAGGTAGTCGTGGAGGAAGTGGGCAACGATCGCCGCGTGGATCCCGAGCCGCAGGAAGAGGACGCCGAATACCAGGCCGGCGACCATCGAGGTCGGCAGCTTCCAGAGCTCCCACCCCACGATGTGCGCGAGGCCGAACGCGGTGGCCGAGAAGATGAGGAACGCGACCGCCGGCGCGTCCATCGCGAGCTTCCCGCCGGTGAGGTAGCTCCACGCGGGCCGGTCGAGCGCGCCCCGGCCCGCCCAGTGGACCGCAAGCAGGGGGAGGCCGAGGAGCAGGCTGCGGCCCACGACCTCCTCCCAGACCGAGGCGTGCGCCAGCGAGACGAGCAGCTCGCCGACGGGCGCCTCGGCGATCCAGTCGGGCACGGAGGTCGTGCCCCCCGCGATCTCCACGCCGATGACCACGGCCTCCGTGAAGAACAGGGAGACGCAGAAGAGGCGGGCCATGAGGAAGATGCCGTTCGGCTCGTCGAGCCGTGGGCTGCCGGGCCCGAGGAGCGCGCCGCCGAAATGGTGGAACGCGCCCCGCGCATGCTGGCGGAGGAGGAGCGCGCAGGACGCCACGATGACGGCGACGAGGCCCACGTGCCAAGTGGCCGCCGCAGCGCCCCCAAGGCTCGCGACCGACACAGGGGTGGGTGTGATGAGGAAGATGCTGACGACTTCGTGGTCTGCCCCCGCGGCGGCGCCGACCGCCGCCGGCGCGCTCCCCACGAGCAGCACGAGGTTGTTCACCAGCACGAAGAGCACGAGGGCCGCCGCGCCGGCGGTCGCGAAACGCGCGCCGCGCAGGAGGAGCGCCTCGCCGGAAGGCAGCGGCGGGCCGATGAGGTGGATCTCGTCGGCGGTGGGGAGCTCGTACTCGTCGGACGGCTTCCCCGCGCCCCCGGCGACGCGGTCGGTGGCCGCGGCCGACGGGAACGGGGGCGCCGCCTCGTCGGGCACGCGCGCGGCGGTGGAGACGCGCACCTGCGTATGGCACCGCGGGCAGACGACGAACGAGAAGGCGCCCGTGAAGGGGACGGCCATGCCGCACCTAGGGCAGTAGAGTTTTGCCGCGCGCGCCCCCCCGCGGGGCGGCGAACCCCCCGCCTGGCATAAAGCGTCCACCCTCCGGGCCCCCTCGCCGCGCGGGCGCGCGCGCAACCGCATTCACTCGCCCCCCGCCCGATTTTAAATACAGTCACCTTCCATCTCGCGTTCTCGCCCGCCCGCGCGGCGCGGCGGAGAGGAAAGGGATGCCCCCGAGCCGGCGGACCGCACGGTTGGACGCGTTCGCCGTGGGGGGGGAGGAGCCCGGCGACGGCGGGGAGGCGCCGCCCGACGAGGGCGCACCCGAGCCGCCCGGCCCCGCGGGGCCGACCTTCCTCACCGTGGGGGAGGTGAGCTACCTCATCGAGCAGGACCTGCGCGAGGACCGCCGCCTGCGGGGCGTGTGGGTGCGCGGCGAGGTGAGCGGGCTGCGCGACGCCCCCAAGGGGTGGTACTTCAGCCTGAAGGACGAGGAGGCGGTGCTGCAGGCCGTCGTGTGGAAGTACGGGGCCACGCGCGGGGTCGGCGAGCTGCTGAAGGAGGGCGAGGAGGTGCTCGCGCGAGGGGACGTGACCACGTACCGGGCGCGAAGCCTGTACCAGCTGCGCGTGGTGGAGGTGCAGCCGACGGACAAGCGGGGCGCGCTCTTCCTCAAGTTCGAGAAGACGAAGAAGAAGCTAGAGGCGGAGGGACTCTTCGCCCAGGACCTGAAGCGGCCGATCCCGGCCGTCCCGTCGGTGGTCGGCGTCGTCACCTCCCTCGAGGGGTCGGTGCTGCGCGACATCATCCATGTGGTCGAGCGGCGCTTCCCGCACGTTCGCCTGCTCGTCGCGCCCTCGCGCGTGCAGGGGGTGGGGGCGGAGCGCGAGGTCGTCGCGGGGATCGAGGCGCTGAACCGATTCGGGGGGGTCGACGTGGTCATCGTCGCCCGCGGCGGCGGGTCGATCGAGGACCTGTGGCCGTTCAACGAGGAGGTCGTCGCGCGCGCCGTGCGGGCAAGCGCGGTGCCCGTCGTGTCCGCGGTCGGCCACCAGACGGACTTCACGATCTGCGACTTCGCGGCAGACCTGCGCGCGCCCACCCCGTCGGCGGCGGCCGAGGTGGTCGTGCCGAGCGCCGCGGACCTCCTCGCGGCCCTGGCCCAGCACGAGGAGCGGCTGCGCCGCGGCCTCTACCACACGCACGAGGTGGCGCGCCAGCGCTTCGCGCGCCTTGGCGGCCACGCGCTCTTCCGGCAGCCCATGGCCCTCCTCGAGCCGCGGCAGCAGTGGCTCGACGAAGCGACGGGGCGGCTGCAGGCCACGGCGGCGGTGTCGTTGGAGCGCGCACGCGCGCGCGTCGACCGCCATGGGGCGGCGCTCGACGTCCTCTCGCCGCTCAAGACGCTCGCGCGCGGCTACGCGATCGCGGTGGCGCGCGACGGCCGGGTCCTGCGCGCCGCGGCCGACGTGGAGGTCGGCGACGAGGTGGGCGTCCTGCTCGGCGAGGGCGAGCTCGTGACGGACGTGAAGGCCAAGCGGCCGGGCCGGCTCGCAAGGCCGGGGGACACTTAAGAAGGGTGTCGCCACCATCGGGGGGATCGGGAGCCATGGCGGAGCGGAAGGCGGGGGGAGGGCCCCCCGACGAGGAGCTCGAGGCGCTCACGTTCGAGGAGCTGCTGAGGCGGCTCGAGGAGGTGCTCGCCCAGCTCGAGGGGGGCAAGCTGTCGCTCGAGGACGCGCTCGCGCGGTTCGAGGAGGGGATGCGCCTGCGGGCGCTGTGCGAGAAGAAGCTGAAGGGCGTGGAGCTGCGCATGGAGAAGCTCGTGCAGGAGAACGGCGGGCTGAGGGCCCGGCCGCTCGACCCGGAGTAGGGCCGATGCTCGACGTGAAGCGCATCCGCGAGGAGCCGCAGGCCGTCCGCGAGGCGCTCGCCTCGCGCGGGGGGCCGTGGGCCGACGAGTTCGACGTCCTCCTCGGGCTCGACCGCCGCTGGCGGGAGGCCACCCAGGAGGTGAACGGCTTGCGCGAGCGGCGCAACAAGGCGTCCCTGGAGATCGCCGCCATGGAGGACAAGGCCGCGCGCGCGGCGAAGGTGGAGGAGGTGCGCGGCCTGAAGGAGCGCCTCTCGGCCCTCGAGGCCGAGCTCAAGGACCTCACGGGGCGGCGCGAGCGGCTCCTGCTCGAGCTGCCCAACACGCCCGACCCGTCGGCCCCGCGCGGGAAGGACACGGCGGAGAACGTCGAGGTGCGCGCGTGGGGGACCCCGGAGGACCTCGGGTTCCCCCCGAAGGACCACGCTGCGCTCGGTGAGGCCCTCGGGATCATCGACTTCGGGCGCGGCGTGAAGCTCGCGGGCGAGGGCTTCTACGCGCTCGTCGGGTGGGGCGCGCGCCTCGAGCGCGCGCTCATCCAGTTCTTCCTCGACGAGGCGTGGGCGCGCGGCTACACGGAGGTCATGCCGCCCTTCCTCGTCACGGAGGAGACCGCGACGGGGACCGGGCACCTGCCGAAGAACGCGGACGACATGTACCTCATCGAGCGCGACCGGATGGCGCTCGTCCCGACGGCGGAGGTGCCGCTCACGAGCTTCTACCGGGGCGACCTGATCCTAGCGTCGCAGTTGCCGGTGAAGCTGTGCGCGTACACGCCCTGCTGGCGGCGGGAGGCGGGGCGCAACACGGACACGCGGGGGCTCATCCGCGTCCACCAGTTCAACAAGGTGGAGCTGCTGAAGATCACGGCCCCCGAGCAGGCGTGGCGCGAGCTCGACGGGCTCACGGGTGACGCGGAGGCGGTCCTGCAGAAGCTCGGGCTCCCGTACCGCGTGGTGGAGCTCTGCACGGGCGACCTCGGGTTCGCGGCCGCGAAGACCTACGACATCGAGGTGTGGCTCCCGAGCCAGGGCGCGTACCGCGAGGTCTCGTCGTGCTCCTGCTTCACGGACTTCCAGGCGCGGCGCGCGGGGCTCAAGTACCGCGAGAAGGAGGGGCAGGTGGGGGCGCTCCCGTACACGCTCAACGGGTCGGGCCTCGCGGTCGGGCGCACGCTCGTCGCGGTCCTCGAGAACTACCAGCGGGCGGACGGGAGCGTCGAGGTCCCGCGGGCGCTGCGCCCGTATGTGGGCGGGGCGTCGGAGGTCCGCGCGCAGTAACATCATGCGCCCGGCGGCCTCCCCCGCCGGTGGGATTATCAGGGCGCCCGCCGCGTCCCGTGAGCAGCCCATGCTCGCCGACGGCGCCTTCCTCACCTGCGCAATCCACCTCCCCCGCCGCGACGCGCTCATCACGGCGGACGTGGACGCTGCATTCTGGGGGCTTGCGGGAGCCGGCTTCGCCCCCGACGCCCGCGGGCAGCTTCGCGTGGCCGAGGAGCGGCGCATCCCCGAGGTGAGCGGCGAGACGTCGCGCGCGCGCCTCTTCGAGGGGGCCATCAACATCGACCAGGCGGTGCGCCTGCTACGGCGCGTGCCGGCCGACTACTGGGGGCAGGTCATGCTGCGCGGGCAGTTCGCGATCGGCGGCCGCTTCGAGGCGGTGACGGCGGTCGTCTGCCCGTTCTCGGCGCGCGGGGCCGGGCTCTTCACCGCGCACCTGCTGTTCCGCGACCCCGGGCTGCTCACGGTAGACCGGGCCCCGGCGGACCGGGCGGCCCACGCGCTCGAGGCGCTCGGGCGCGTCGGAGAGGCGATGTCGCCGGTGCTCGCGGCCCTCGACACGCGGCAGTTCGAGCCGGACGCCGGCGCGCTGCGCGCGGGGCGCATCCCGTGGCTGCCTTGGGCCGGATACCTCGCCCCGGGGGCGCTGCGGAGCATCGGCGGGGGAGGGCTTGCGCGCCTCCCCGAGTGGGTGCCGTGGCTCGAGAACGCGCTCGGCGCGCGCGGCGCGGGCGGCGCGCGGCAGACGCCGGGTGGGGGGCTAACGTGGGCGCTGCCGGAAGTCGGGTTGGGCCGGCCGGCGGCGGGCGAGGTCGGCGGGCCGGTGGAGCCGTGGCGGACGTACCTAGGCAAGGTCGTCGGTGCCTGACCGGGCGCTCTCAGTACCTGCTGAGCGCCTTGATGACGGGCGCATACAGGTGCATGAAGGCCTCGACCGCCGCCTGGAGGTCCGGCGGAAGCTCGGGGAGGTCCTCCAACCGACGCGGCCTGCGTTCTGGCCCGCCCATGGTCGTCACGACCCTCCTGCCTCCTCGACAATAAAAACGTTGGTTAGGAACCACGCGGACACCTCACCTTCGGCGGCCTCTCGAGCCGTCAGTTCTCTGACTTCTTCCTCGAGCTCCGCGTAGGGGACGCTCCTGATCCGGTAGCCCATGGAAAGGCCGAGAATCGAGGCCGAGATGAAGGCCGTCCGCTTGTTGCCGTCGAAGAATGGATGGCGGTAGGCGATGATCGAGAAGATCCGCGCCGGGATCACGGCGGCGTCGGGCCCAGGTATCGTCCGAACGTCGTAGCCCATGTCGCGCCGGGCGAATTCTGCCGCCTCGGCGGCATACCATAGGGCGCCCTCGTCCCGCGTCCCTCTGGCTAGGATGGGGCCGAACTCGTCCGGGTTCTCCTCCAAGAAGCGGCGCGACGACCGAAGGAGCGTAGCGACTGCGTCGCTGAACCCCAAGGCCTCGACGAGCGAAAGGAAGGGTTCCCTCGCCCTCCGTAGCTGTGTCGCGTAGTCGTCGCGCGCGGCCGAGGGCCGCGGCGTTTCGCGGCCCATGGCCGAAGCAAGCGTCCGCGAGTATTTGAGCCGAAGCGGGGGGGTGGAGCGAAGGTTGCCGCTGCCTTGCGATGGCACGTGCGAGCGACGAACGGAAGGGAATATAGGGAGGCGCCCGCATGGTTGGAGGAGGCGGCCGATGACCGAGTCCTCCATAGAGAACATGACCTCCACCGAGTTTGCCCGCGCGATCCGCCGCAACCCGCTCGTCATCCTCCCCGTCGGCGCGCTCGAGGAGCACGGGCCGCACCTGCCGCTGTCGGCCGACATCGTCCAGCCGATGGCGCTGGCCAAGGCGCTCGCGAAGAAGCGCGGCGCGCTCATCCTGCCACCGCTCTGGTACGGCTACTGCTCGTCTACGCGCCCATTCCCCGGGACCGTGTCGCTCGAGGTCGAGACGCTGCTCGCGGTCGCGCGCGACCTCGTCGCGGACATCTACCGCAACGGCGTGCGCAAGCTGCTCGTCCTGTCGGGCCACGCGGGGTCGTCGCACATGGCGGCGCTCCGCGAGGGCGCCAAGCGCGTGGCCGCGGCGCACGACGACCTGCGCGTCGCCGTGCTCAGCGACTACGACTTCGCCTACGACCTCCTCGGGAGGGACGGCGTCCCCGCCCGCGACGGCCACGCCGGGTTCGTCGAGACGTCGCGCGTGCTCGCGGTGGCGCCGCGCCTCGTGAAGGGGCACACGCGCGTGCGGCCGGACTGGCCGACGTTCCACCGGTTCGAGGTCGCCGGCAAGCCGGAGAAGAAGTGGAAGACCGGCGTCCAGGGGGACCCGCGGAAGGCGACGGCTGCCGCCGGCCGCCGCGTGAACGCCTACGTCGAGCTGCGCGCGCTCGCCCTCGTCGACGAGTTCTTCGGGTAGCGGCAAGCCACAGGCTTTTAGGGCGGCCGCCCCGATCCCGCGGCCCTTGGCGCGCATCCTCGTCACCGGCGGCGCTGGGTTCATCGGCTCGCACCTCTGCGAGCGGCTCCTGGCCGGCCCGAACGAGGTCATCTCGGTCGACGACTACACCATCGGGACGCGCGCGAACCTGGAGCACCTCGAGGGGCGCCCCAACTTCTTCCCCAAGCGCCACGACGTGACGAAGCCCCTCAGCCTCGCGGGAGACGTCGACGAGATCTACCACATGGCGTCGCCCGCGAGCCCCGACCACTTCGAGGCCAAGCCCGTCGAGACGGCGCTCCCGAACTCGGTGGGCACGTGGCTCCTCCTCGAGATGGCCCGCGCGAAGGGGTCGCGGCTCCTCTTCGCCTCGACCTCCGAGGTCTACGGGGACCCGCTCCAGCACCCGCAGAACGAGGAGTACCGCGGCAACGTGTCGACCACCGGCCCGCGCGCGCCCTACGACGAGTCGAAGCGCTTCGGGGAGGCGCTCTGCCTCGCGTACATGCGCCAGCACGGCGTGGAGGTGTCCATCGCGCGGATCTTCAACACCTACGGGCCGCGCATGGCCAACGACGGGCGCGTGGTGCCCGCGCTCGTCGTCCAGGCGCTGCGGGGGGAGCCGCTCACCGTCCACGGCGACGGCAGGCAGACGCGCTCGTTCTGCTACGTGAGCGACCTCGTCGACGGGCTCGTCGCCCTCATGAATGCGGGGGAGCCGGGCCCGGTCAACCTCGGCTCGCCGGTCGAGACGACGGTCCTCGCCGTGGCCGAGAAGGTCAAGGCGGTCACCGGGTCGAGTTCGGAGGTGTCGTTCGCCCCCGGGAGGCCGGACGACCCGGCGCGCCGCCAGCCGGACATCCGGCGCGCGGCCGAGCTCCTCGGGTGGAAGCCTAAGGTGTCGCTCGACGAGGGCCTGCGCCTGACGGTGGACTACTTCCGGCACCGCGCGCGGTAGCGCGGGCAGCGCGCGCGTCACTCCGGTGCCGCGTGGGCCGAGGCCGCGGCCGCCGGCTTGCGCAGCCGCCAGGCGAGGACGCCCGTCGCGTGGCCGGAGAGCAGCACGGCGACGAGCAGGAGCTCGTACTCGAGCGGCGGGTGCGCCATGCGCACGAAGATGATGAGCGGCACGACGGGCGTGTGCACGAGCCCGAGGAACGCCGTCCACTTCTTCCACGCCGGCGTCCAGCCCTTCACCCGGCGGCTGAGGTAGCCGAAGGGAATCGCGAGCGCGTAGAACCCCGCCGCGGTGGCCGCCTCGAGGAGCACGCCCCCGGGTCGGCGTTGCTAGGCCATAAGCGTCGCGCCCGGCCCTATCGCTGGCGAGAGAGGTTGGCCATCCGCGAGGGGGGGGCGCCCTAGAACTTCGCGATCGGCTGGCGGCCCGCGAAGCCGGCCTGGAGCGTGTGCCACCAGCCGACCTCCGGCTCGCCGGGCTTCCAGCACAGGAACACGATCTCCTCGCCGTGGCGCGCGTAGAAGTCCGTGAGGCCCGTGAGCACGTCCTTGACCTCGATGCCCTCGCCGCTGATCCCCTTCAGCAGGTCGTCGACCGCTCGCTCCTCGGCGCCGAGATCCTCGCGGTAGCGCAGGTACTCGGCGCGCGCCGGGCAGTCGGGCGCGAGCAGTTTCGAGCCCCAGACGATCTCGAGGTCGGCCACCTGGTCGCCGAGTCCGCGCGCCTTGCGCACGTGGCCCCCGATGGCCTCAAAGCGGCGCTCCAGGTCGGGCACTTTGGCGTTGGCCTCCGCGAGCGTGTAGAGCCGGACGGGCGCGCCTGCCAAGCGGGGCACCCCCTCACAAGGTCACGCGGACCTCGTCGCCGACGACCTCGACCGTGTAGGTCTCGAGCCGGGCGGCCGGGTTGAGCGTGGCCTTGCCCGTGGCGAGCTCGTACTCCCAGCCGTGCCAGGGGCATGTGACCGTCCCCGCGCCCGCGTCGACCTCGCCCTCCCCCACGGGCCCGCCGCGGTGGCGGCAGGTGTTCGAGAGCGCGACGAACCGGCCGCCGGCGCGGACGAGCGCGATGTCGCGGCCGCCGGCCCGGACGACGCGCGCGCGGCCCTCCTCGAAGTCGTGGACGCTGCCCACAGGATAGGTCTCGGGCATGGCGGGGGCCGGTGCTCGACGAGGGTGGTAAAAGCATTTGCGGGGCCCCGCGGGGCCCCGCGGGGCGCGCCCAGCCTACGGTAAAGGGCGTAAGGCCGGTAAGCGCCAATCGATTGTGCCCTCCCGGGCGCAATATGGGGTCAGGTGCAGACCATGCAGAGAGCCCAGACGCCCTACCCCCCGGTCTTCGGGGGCCCCCTCGCCTCGTTCACGAACGCCGCCGCCGCGCGCGTGGCCGAGCTCGAGAGCGCGGAGGCCGAGTACATCGCGGCCCTCGGGGGGCTGAGGGAAGAGGCGGTTGACGCGCTTGCCACGGTGCACCCGCAGCTTCGCCACCCGGCGTACAACGTGGTCTTCGGGCTGCGCTCGGCGGCGCCGGAGGCCGGCGGGACGCTCGACCGCCTCGTGCAGATGTACCGGCGGCTCGGCCTGCCGCTCCAGGTGACGGTGTCCCCCACGGCCGAGCCGGCGCTCGTCCCCATCCTCAGGGGCCGCGGGTACCGGCGGATGGCCGAGCGCGTGTGGATGGAGGTCTTCGGGTCGCTGCCCGGCAGGCCGCGCGACCCCACCGTGCGCGCGCGGACGACGCAGGACACCGGCCTCTGGTCGAAGACGGTCTCCGCGGCCGTGGGGGTGCCGGAGCAGGCGGCCTTCTTCGAGAGCGTGGCCGCGCGCTCGGTGTACCAGCCGCACCACCGGCTGGTCCTCGCGACCGTGGGGGGCGAGCCGGCCGGCGGCCTCGAGCTCTCGGCGGAGAACGGCATCGGGTTCCTCCGGCACGTGGGTGTCCTCCGGCCCTACCGGGGGCAGGGGGTGGCCCACGCGCTGCTCCACGAGGCGTGCCGGCTGATGGACGAGGTGGAGGTCGCCCGCGTCGCGACGCGGGCGTTCGCGGGGACCCCGGCGGTGGCCGCCTTCGAGCGCTACGGGTTCCAGCCGAGCCACATGACGCAGGACTTCGTGCTTTCGATGCCGCCGTTCCTGATGGACTGATTGCGCCGGCGCCCCGCCCGAGGCGGTGCCCCCCCCGCGAGGGCTTATCAGCCGGTGCGCCCACACGGTTGGCCGCCCGCGAGGAGGCGCCCGCCGTGGGACTCGAAGGACCGCTCGCCCGGTTCACGGATGCCGTCGTGGGCAAGCTCGTGGAGGTCGAGGCGGCGGAGGCCGCGTATGTCGAGGCCCTCGGCGGCACCCGCGAGGCCGTGGTCGGGGCGGTGTGCGCCGTCCACGACCGCCTCCCGCACCCGGCGTTCAACCTCGCCCTCTCGCTCGACGCCGAGGGGCAGGACGTCGGCACGTTCCTCCGGCGCATCGAGCACACCTTCGCCCCGAAGGGGCTGCCCTTCCAGGTCGTGTGCTCGCCGCTCTCGCAGCCGGCGGACCTCGAGCACCTCGTCCGGGTGCGCGGGTACCTGCTGCTCTCGCGGCGCCTGTGGATGGAGCTCAACCAGCGGCCGCCCTCGGACCCGGAGGTCCCGCGCCTCTCGGTCGACCCGACCATGGACACGCGCGTGTGGGCGGCCACCTGCGCGCGGGGGCTCGAGGTGCCTGCGGCGCAGGGGATGCTGGAGGCGGTGGCGGGGCACACGGCGCGCGCGCCCGGCCACGCCCTGCTGGTCGCGCGGTGGGAGGGCGACCCGGTGGGCGCCGTCGAGGTCTCGGTCAACGAGGGCATCGCGGTGCTGCGGCGCCTGTCGGTGGTGGCGCACGCGCGCGAGCGGCCGGTGGCGCGGGCGCTCGTCCACGCGGCGTGCGAGTTCGCGTACGAGCACGACGCCTACCGGACAATGACGCGCGTCTTCTCGGGGGCGGGGGCCGAGCGGCTCATGGAGTCACTCGGCTTCGGCGGGACGCACCTCAGCGCCGACCTCGTCCGGGCGTACCCGCCGTACTTGCTCGACTGACGCGCGGGCCGTGGTCGCGTCCGGCGGGCGCCGCCGGATGAGGGCGACGATCACGAGGGCCACGCCGAGCGCGGCCACGGCGAGGCCGATGTAGACCCACTCCGGCCCGCGCATGAAGGTTGCGGGGAGCAGGTACGCGCCCTGCATTGCCCAGAGCGCGCCCATGAGCGTGAGGACGAGGCCCACCCCGAGCACGAGCGTGTTCCTCAACCGCGCCCCCCCAAGGGAACTCCGGCCGACAACAATTAAGGATGGCGATCGCGGGGGTGCCGCCGACGCGGCGCCCCGGCGCCCGCCGCGCTCCGCCGGCCCCCGTCCCAGGGCTCAGTCCGTCTCCCCGTTGTCCGCGTGCACCGCGAGGTAGAGCGCCATCCACGCGAGGGTGTCGAAGCCCGCGACGAGCATGTCGCGGCCGCCCGCGTGGGCGGTCATCGTGGCGAGCGTGTCGTCGCGCGAGTGGTACTCGGGGTACTCCACGTCGTCCGCCCCGAAGTAGAACACCGTGGGGGCGTCGATCCGCCAGAACGCGACATGGTCGCTGCGGCCGAAGGGGTCCTCGATGAGCGAGAAGTTGCCCTCGCGCGGGTACCGCAGCTCGTTGTCGGTCATGTTCTCGAGCACCGACACGGTGGCCGGGTGCTCCGCCAACTCCTCGTCGGTGTCCGGCCCCACGAATGCGGTGAACGCGTAGGGCGCGGGCCACGAGAGGCCGGCCATGTCCATGTTGATGTACAGGGTAACCGGGGAGGTCGCCTCGTTGGCGACCCAGCTGCTCGAGCCGTAGAGCCCCTCCTCCTCGCCGCCCCACAGGCAGTAGACGATGGTGTGGTGGGTCTTGAACTGGGAGAGCCCGGCGGCCACCTCGAGGAGCGTGGAGGTGCCCGACCCGTCGTCGTAGGCGCCTTCGACCGCCTGCGGGACGGAATCCATGTGGGCGCCGAGCACGACCCACTCGCTCGACCGGTCGGTGCCTTGCTGGAACCCGCAGACGACGATGATGTTGATGAAGGTGCTAAGGATCACGGGGCGCCGCTGGACCTCCCAGGGGTAGAAGTACATCCGCGCGTCGAGGCCAAGGCGTGCGAAGGTGTCGCGGAAGTCCTCCGCGGCCTGCAGGAGCCGGGGCGACCCGGAGAAGCGCAGGGTGTGCGCGGTCGTGATGTACTCGAGGTTGGAGACGGCGCCCTCCCCCGACACGACGGGCTCCCCCCCGGGGACGACCTCGTAGGTGCGGGAGGAGGCCCCGCCGCGGGGCGAGGTCGCGGCGAACGTGTAGTTGCCGGGCGCGGGGGGGACGAGCAAGAGGAGGGCGTCGCCCGTGAGGTCCTCCTCGGTCACGTTGGGGTCGGTGTCGAGGACGCCGCGGACGACGGGGAAGAACCCGGGCGGGAGCACGAGGGTGGCCGCGGGGTCGCGGAAGGCGATGGCGAGGCTGTTGACCTCGCCCCCCCGCAGCGTCGCGTCGGGCAGGTCGATGGGGGCCGAGGTAGCCGCCGACCCGAGCCCGAGGAGGGACGGGTTGGCAAGGAGCAGGGGCGCGAGCACGAGCACGGCCACGGCGGCCGCGCCCTCACGGGGGTGGCCCTTGAGGAAACGGAGGGCGGGCTCGAACGAGGGGAGGCGCACGGGGGGCCGTCGGCGGGCGGCCGGATTACCTTTTCGCCGCGGGGCGCCGGGTCGGCTACTCTCTCACCTGGCTGCCTAGGGCCTTCCGGGCGGCGGCCATGTCGTCCACCTGGACGACGAGCTCGACGTCGCGCTCGCCGTTGGCGGACAGGAAGATGGACTCGATGTTGATCCCACGCTCGGCGAGCATCGTGGCGACCTTGCCCAGCGCCCCGGGCGCGTTCTCGATGCGCAGCGAGTGGAACGGGAGCGCCTTGGCGTCGTAGCCGCCCGAGCGCAGCGCCTCGACCGCGCGCTTGGGGTCGTCCACGGTGAAGCGCAGGTTGCCGCCGTCGCCGTGGCGGCCGAGCGTGACCCCGAACAGGTTCAGCTTCGCGTCGGCAAGGATGCCGGTCACCTTGGCGAGCGCGCCGGGCGTGTTCTCGATGGTAAGGACGACCTGCTCAGGGATGGCGCGCTCTCCCAAGGGGCCACCCGACCGGCCTGAAGGTCTTAAGGCCGCCGGTGGAGGTTCTCGGCCGGCGCCAATCAGGGCGCCGGGTGGATGGGTGGCAGGACCGATTGGGGGGGCGCGGGCGCCCCCGAAACCCGCGCATGTGGCGGCGGCGCTGCTCGCGGTGTACGTCATCTGGGGGTCGACGTACCTCGGGATCCGGTTCGTCGTCGAGACGCTGCCGCCGTTCCTGTCGGCGGGCGCCCGGTGGGCGGTCGCGGGGGGCGCGCTCTACCTGCTCATGCGCGCGCGCGGCGCGCCCGCGCCCCCCCGGAGAGCCTGGAAGCCGGCGGTCATCGTCGGGGGCTTCCTGCTGCTCGGCGGCAACGGGCTCGTGTCGTACGCCGAGCTTGCCGTCCCCTCGGGCATCGCGGCGCTCATGGTGGCGACGGTCCCGCTCTTCGTCGTCCTCTTCGACTGGGCGGGCCCCACGCGCGCGCGCCCCTCGGGGCGCGCCTTGGCGGGCATCGGGCTCGGGTTTGCGGGCGTGGCGCTGCTCGTCGACCCGTTCTCCATCGGCTCGATCCGGTTCGAGCTGTGGGCGATGGTCCTGCTGCTGGCGGCGTCCGCCCTCTGGTCGGTGGGCACACTCTACGGGCGGGACGTCAAGCTGCCCGACCCCCCGGCGCTCGCGATGGGGATGGAGATGCTAGGGGGCGGCGCGTGCCTGCTCGTGGCGGGCGTGGCGGTCGGCGAGGTCGGGCGGATGGACCTCTCGGGCGTGTCGACCCTGTCGCTGGTCGCGTTCGCGTACCTCACGACCGTCGGCTCGCTCGGCGGGTTCACCGCCTACCTGTGGCTCATCCGCAATGTGCCGCCGCAGCTTGCCACGACGTACGCGTACGTGAACCCCGTCATCGCCGTGGGGCTGGGCGCGCTGCTCGCGGCTGAGCCGCTCACGCCGCGGACGCTTGCGGCCGCTGCGGTCATCATTGTGGCGGTGGCGGTCATCACGCGCGCGAGGGCGCCGGGGCAGGCGGCGGGCGCCGGAGAGGGTGGATCGCCGCCCGCGGCGCCGCCGGAGGAGGTCGTGTAGGCAGTTCCCTGCAGGAGCCTTCGCGCTCACGACGGCGTCATTATCAATTCCAGTGCCGGCTTGGAAGACACCAAGCGAGCCTATGTCACCGGATCCGAAACCCGACCTACCTTTCGTGACGTGGGGCCCCCGGCCCCCGGCCGACAGGTGGGAGGACAACCGGATACGTCGCCGGTCGATCGTCGGCGGCGTCGTCATAGCCGGGTTGGCGGCGTTCATGATCCGCGTTCGGAAACGCAGAAGTCCGCCTGATCGAGGCAACCCCCCCGAGACGTAGCGCCAGGCGCATCGCCCCCCAAGGCCCCACGAAATTCCCCATGTCCACATCCTTATCTACCTCTGGACGGGCCCACTCCGCTTCATTCCGCAGGAACGCGCGGGTGTGGCTTTCCCATTCGCGGCGCCCTGCGGGAAGCGCCGGGCATTCTGCAACGTCTTCACATGCCCGGCCGCGATCAATCGGTGTCAGGGAAATTGGCGGTGCATCCGACCAAAGGGTTCCGGGCCAACGGCAACTGGCCACCCCGAAGTGACGCAACACAGGAAGGGCTTCAAATCAGAGAGGGTCCATCCTTCTCGCGTAGGACGAACTCGCCTGCACATTCTCGTCCTTTCCCTCGCCCTGATAGAATAGGGGACGAGGAGTAGGGCGGCTCATAAACAGCCACGCATGGGCCCCCGTAATTTCAGGCCGCGCAAGGAGCCAATTCTTGTCCTTCCTGGACATCTCCGGTCAGTTCTTTACGGATCACCGGCGCGCACCACAAACGAAATATAGCTGGGGGAGGCGACCAGCGACCACCTCGGGAGCTCTCACATGAAGACCGAACGCCGTCCCGCCATCCTGAGAGGAGGATCAGGTGCCTGGTCCGGACGACGAACATGCAGCGGCCCTCTTTGGTCGCTAGCGCGAAACGTTCCTATATGCCATCGGGGCGGCGACCTCGATGTATGGACAGCTCTCAGCGCCCGCTCAACCCGCCACCTCGCGGTGTCTCTCGTCAGCCTAACGATTCTCTTGATAGTGTGCGGGTTGACCCAGGCATCTTCGCTCCCACCCGCGATGGGAGACTGGATAATAGACGAGAACGTGACGGTCGCAGATGCGGTTCTTCAGATCAATGGTAGCCTACAGATTGAGAACGCGTCTCTTGCCTATTTCCGAAACACGACCTTGATTTTCTTCCTTTCGGGGGGCGGAGAATCGTGGATCAATGTTTCGACAGGCGCGACCGGCCGTTTTGAAGATCTCCAGATGCGAACGGGTGGAGCGAACACGACCATGGGGGGGCGCATCGCAGGGACGCTATGGATATCGAACTCGTCGATAGGGAACCTCACGGCGACTCGTCCAGACGGAACCGCGGGGATCGTTCTCGAAGGGGGGATTCTTGGTGCCCATAACATGTCATTGGTTAACTGCCTGACTGCGTTCACTGTGTCGTCCGGCATGCTGAACGTGATGGATTCGATCATCAGCGGGTGTGCCGATACCTTCGCACTCGGAGCGCCGAGTACCCCTGGCAACTTCACGTTTTCGGTTTACAATACGTCATTCGTTGGAGCCGGCGAGATCCTCCGAATGGACTGCACGAGTTGTAACGGCGCTCCCGTGATTCATTTGGAGGGAATACAATACTCGGCGGGGGCTCCCAACCGATGGCGCTTGATTAACATCTCAGGCGTCGGAGACTTTGGGGGCCTGGATTTTGTTTTTCGAGGTGTGAACGTCTCATCCCCCAATGTGACCTTGCTGTCAGTCTTTGATCCTAGCTCGAACGGCGGACACGTGGGAGAATTGAGTATCCTAATCGAGCGATGCACCGTTAGCGGACCGTTCGGTTCCCTCGGACTCGTCTACCCCTTCCAATTCCGGGGAAACGGTTCTATCGCTATTAGCAACTCTTCTTCAAGCGCGTTCACAAGTTTCCATGTTCAGGATGCCCCCGGCACCCCGACCCCGGGATCGCGCTTCGAGTTGCATGTAGATCGCAGCGACCTACGATCATTGATTCTGAACGTGGGTTCCAGGCGAGCCATTGACATCTCGGGAGACGAGAATAGGTTCGGGATTCTCGTGGTAACCACCCTGGACACATGGACAGCAAGACTGAGGGTTGAGAACTCCACATTCTCTGGTCAGCCGTCCGTTCTGACGGGCGTTGTATTTTTCATGGCGAACAACGGATGGACCGATGTTTTCATCGGCTCCTCCACATTCACTGGCTTTGACAAAGCGATTCGTGGAAACGGCCGATTCAACTTGACCGTTGAGGGGAACTCGTTCGTGAGCACTAATACTGCAATGGACCTCGCCGGCGAACTTCATTTGGATGGGCTCCTTACGAACTCCTACTGGAGCCTCGTTACGGTGGCCAACCTTACGGGGCGAATCGATTTGCGGGCGGAGAACGCCTCTGTAGCAGGTGTCGATGTGCTGATCCGCCTCATAGAGGTTCCGGGAGGCACCCTATCGATCAATGGAAGCAACGTCTTTCTCCGCAACGTCACCGCAGCAGACATGGAGACGCTCCTTGTCGTCTCCACCCCAATTGGCTTAGCGCCGAGCCCTCCCGTAAATGTTACGCTCGTTGATATTTCGATGAGTGGGGGCGCCGCAACCATCCTCAATTACACAGGTCCGGGATCCCCCTCACTGGTCCTCTCGCGAATTCAGGCCGATGGGAATGGCAGCGCCCCTGGAATCTGGATCCGATATGGATACCGGATGAACCTATCAGTGAGTGACATTCAACTAACCAACCACTCCACGGGGGTCTATGTGGATCGCGCCGTGGCCTCATTGCAGCGAGACCGATGGATTCTGAACAACGTCACGATTTCCAAGGCGATCAATGGCGTTGCCTTGGTGACCGCCCACGTGATCGATGCGGACTTTCAGTTAACGGAATGTCTGCTGAACGCTTCTGCAAGCACGGTGTTCCTGGTGGGGGTGGCGGGAGAGATTTCGGGTTGCGAGTTGCATTCTGGAGGCTCTTCGCTGGACGTTCACGATTCGCAGGTCATCCTCCAGAACACGCTTCACGACACCTTCAGTATCATCACCGATTTTCGCCTGGGGGCCGGGTTCCTTGAGGCATGGGCCAATTACTCTTTTTCCTTCCGATGGGGTGTCACGGGTGCCGTTCCCACCGGCTGGCGCGCGCAACTCGAGGCCAAGGAAGGGGGCCCTCTCCTTGACGCAGTCCTGGACTCGGAGGGCCGCCCCTTCCCGGGCACGAGGTACGGATTGATCTACCGCATCGTGCAGAACCTGAGCAACTGGGACGCGCGGACGATCCTCGGAAATCTCTCCATCCCCGGCCGTGCGGCCAACCCGGTACTCTTCTACCTGACGGGGAATATGACCAACATCATCGTCGAGGTGGAGGACCGGGTCCCGCCGGCGCTCGTGCTTTCGCAGCTGAAGGACGGCGAGGTCTTCCTGAACTCGGCCACCGCACCGCTGCAGGTCTCCCTGTACGACCCCGAGACGGGGCTGCTCGGCTTCGAGATCGATTTCTACGGCGTACAGACCGTCCCCTACAACGCAACGGGGGGCCCCGTATGGCTCAACGTCTCCGTGCCGCTCTCGCTCCCTTACACGTCCCTGTACCTTGTGACTTTCCGCGCGTGGGACATCGGGGGAACCGAGGTCCGGGTGGAGTTCAACCTCACCGTCGACGTCGTCTCCCCTACTCCCGCGTTGCTGTCGCCGGCCAACGGGAGCGCGCTCAACACCACCGATATCACGATGCGCTTCGCCTCGGACGCGGACACGGTAGCCCTCACAGTCGACGGGGTGGCGGCCGCCAAGATGCCTGAGTTCAGCGGCGACCGGCCGTGGGGAATCTCGCTGTCGTTGGCGGAGGGTGTCCATATACTCGTGGTGGAGGCGACCGACCACGTCGGGAACCGGGGGGTCCTCCTGGTTCACCTGGTCGTCGACCTCACGCCGCCCTCCCCCGCGATAGACGGCATCTTCGACGGGATGGAGGTGAATGCCACGCCCGTCGCGTTCAGCGTCCGGGGGGAGCCGACGGACACGGTGGTCCTGGACGGCGTCCCCCAGTCGGGCTCGCAGGGCACCTTTGACCTCCTCCTTTCCCTGCCGACGGGCCCCAGCACGCACACCCTCACCGTCACGGACCGAGCCGGCAATCAGGCGACGTTCACCTACCGGATCGTCCTGGATGTTTGGCCGCCCACTGCGACTTTCGAGGCGCCCTTCTCGGGGGGTGGCGTCCATTACGTGAATTCCTCCTCCATTGAGATCCCCGTCCGAACATCGGCTGATGTGGCCTCCGTGGAGATCGCTGGTGTGCGGGTGGCCCCGGACGCATCCCACGTTGCACGCGTCGCCATTACGCTGTCCGAGGGGACCCATGAGCTTGGGGTCGTCGTCACGGACCGGGCGGGCAACCGGGCCACCTTCCCGTTGACCGTCGTGGTGGATCTCTCCCTGCCGTTTCTTGTCTCCTCGAATCCCGCCAGCGGGAGCTTTGTGCGGTCACGGACGGTGTTCGTCCAGTTCACGCTCAGTGAAGAAGGCACCGTCCGCTGGGGATCGGGCCAGCCGACCGCCGTGACGACGAATCCGGGCCTCTCGCTCCCGATGGAGGAACGCGAAGTGGCCTTCCTGATCCACATCGTGGACCGTGCGGGGAACGGGAACACGACAGCCCTCGTCCTGCGCGGCGACTTTACGGCGCCCTTCCTAGAAGTCACATCTCCTGCCAACCGGAGCACGACCTCGGCGGACCATGCCACGATCAAGGGTGGCATTGAGCCTGGCTCACGCCTTTTCGTTGGAGGCGTTCCCTTCGAGGTCTCGGCGGATGGGTCGTTCTCGGTCGACGCACCCCTGAAGATGGGGGACAACACGTTCGTCGTAGTGGCGCGCGACGAGGCTGGGAACGAGGCCACGGTCCTGTTGGATGTCCGGCGCGAGAGCCCCGCGGCGGAAACGTCGATCGTGGTCGTGTTGGGTGTGGCTGCAGCGATCGCTCTCTCGGCGCTCGTCTTCGTTCGGAAACGCAGAAGTCCGCCTGATCGGAGCAACCCCCCCGAAACGTCGCGCCAGGCGCCTCGCCCGCCACGTTCTCCCAGGTAGTCGTCGTCCGCCCGGTAGACCCATAGCGGAAATCCCCCATGTCCACATCCTTATCGACCTCCGGACGGGCCCATTCCACACCTTTCGCGCGCTCGTCCCCGCGAGCGCCCGGCTCTTGGCCGCCCGGTAGGCGGCGGGGCGTTTGGGCCCCGGAATCTGCGCACCGCGTTCTCCCGGACCGAACCCCCCGACCAAACGTTCATATGCACTCGCATACAAACGCATACACATGGCAGAAACCGTCTCTGGCAGGCTGCCCCCCGACCTGCTCCGCGACCTCGACCGCCTGGGCAGGGCGTCGGGTAAGTCCCGCTCGCAGGTGCTGCGCGAGGTCGTCCAGCGGGGGCTCGCGGCCGCGCTCCTCGACCGCGGGCTGGAGGCCTACCGGCGCCGCGAGGCCACGCTTGGGCGGGCCGCCGAGATGGCCGGCCTGCCGGTGACCGCGTTCATCGACGAGCTCCGGCGGGCCGGAATCCTGCGCGACTACGACACGGCCGACCTGCGCCGCGACCTCGAGTGGGCGAGGCAGCCGTGATCGCGGACGCCTCCGTGCTGATTGTGTTCGCGAGGGCGGAACGCCTCCCGCTGCTCCTCGGCACGGTGGGCAAGGTGCACGTCACCCGCGATGTCATCGCCGAGGCGGTGGACTCCGCGGGTCAGTGTCCCGACGCGCAGGCGATCGCGCGCGCCGTCGAGGAGGGGGATCTCGTGGTGGTGGCCGTGCGCAAGGGGGGCGTTGACGGGGTGCGGGGCCGCTACCCGAACCTCGGGCGGGGGGAGGCCTCGGTGATCGCGGCGGGGCTCCAGCGAAAGGCGCATGCGGTGCTGATGGACGAGCGGGCGGCCCGCCGGGCCGCGTCGCTCGAAGGGCTGCGGCCCGTGGGGAGCCTCGGGGTGCTCGCCCGGGCCTGGCATGCGGGGCGCTTCAACTCGCGCGGGGAACTCAGCGCGGCCCTGCAGGAGCTCCTGGAAGCCGGACTCTGGGTGGCGCCGGACGTGGTGGAGGCGTTCTGGCAGGGTGTTGGGGGGAGGTAAGGGGGAGGCCGCGACCGGCGCAAACGGCCGCGGGGGGCGAGGCGCGTGAGGGTGGAACAAGCGCCTTGGGAACCTCCCACGCCGGAATCCCAGCCAAGGACCGGTCGAGGAAGCGGATCCTTGGCCTATTCCGTGGGGTACGCGACACGGCATCGCGTGCGGCTCCAGCCCAAGGCCCAAAACCCCGAGGTATCGGGTTCCGCGCGCCCGCCCTCCCCGGCTCCCAGGAGATGCTAGCCAGGCTCTCCAAGCGCGGTCGAGCGTTCCCCTGCTTCTGATTGCCTATTCCTTGTTCCGCGTCGTCATGTACAGGTCGAGAGCACCCGAGCCGCCCGAGCGCGTCGATGCAAAGTAGAGCGTCGTGCCGTCCGAAGAGATGTACGCCTGCTGCTCGCCGGCCGCGCTGTTCACTGTGGACCCAAGATTCACCGGCGTGCCCCAATCATCGTCAACCGAGCCTCGGGTCGACACCCAAAGGTCCAGCGCACCCTGGCCTCCCGCCCTGTTCGAGTGCAGGAACAGCTCGAGTCCGTCGTAGCGAATAATCGGTCGGAGGTCGCCGTTGGTGCTGCTCAGTTCCGTGACAAGTTCGGCGTCGCCGAATGACCCGTCGCTCTGCTGGACGCTGACATAGATGTCAAACGCGCCCATGCCGCCCGCCCGGTTGCTGCCGAAGTAAAGCACGGGCACCCCGTCGCTAGTGTCGTCGAACAGCGTACACCCTTGCTCCGAGGCATCCGAGTTGACGCCCGAACCCAAATTGACCGGGGTTCCCCAGTCGAAGTCGTCGTGGACGTGTTCCCGGTAGGAAGCCCAGATGTCGATGCCGCCGATGCCACCGCTGCGATTGCTGTTGAAGAACATCCAGTGGCCGTCGCGCGAGAATGAGGGCGCGGCTTCAGCCGCTTCGGTGTTCACCGTCGACCCCAGGTTTGCCGGGGTTCCCCATGCACTGTCCTCGCTTTCCCGCTGCGACACCCAAATGTCGTTGTCCCCGTACCCGCCCGCGCGGACGGAGTTGAAGTAGAGGCTGAGGCCGTCTTTCGAGCTGGCGGGAGCGCCGTCGACGGCTCCCGAGTTGACGGTGGTGCCGAGATTTGTCGGGGTGGACCAATCCGAGAACTTGGTCGCCGCACCGACGTTCGCGCTTACGATCAACATGGCAATGCCCAACATCACAACGCAGACCCTTTTCGACAAGTGAGTTTCCTCCACCTTGTTGTTCGCCTGATGTTGTCGAGGTTACCATAAGGCGTTTGAGACGCCGGCCCTTCAGGTACATATCGCGATTGGTAGCGGCGCTCGGCGCCTTGGTTCAGGCGCGGCTCCGCCGATGACCGGCCGCGCGGTCGAATGAATCTTCCCTAAGTTGCAATTGCAGCGCGAGAGCGACAGCCGAGAATGGCGGGCGAGGGACGCCCAACTCAGTCAAACGGGTGGCTTTCCACGGATTTCAGAACCTCGCAGCGCCTGGCCGTGTCGACTCCAAATCCCCCATCGCACTGGTCACGGCCAGAACCACCATCAAGGTAGTCGTCCCCGGCAGACTCGAATTCGACGTTATTCGCGTTCTCCCCGTTCAACTTGTCGTCTCCGAACCTGCCGAGGATGACGTCGGCCCCGTAGACCACGGTGTCATTGCCAACCCCCGTGCCGTTCACCAAATCACCGGCCACGGCATCTCCATGGATGATGTCGTCGCCCAGCCCGCCGTCCAAGAAATCGTTGCCGCAAACGACAAGGTCGTCGCCCAGCCCCGCGTTGATCCGGTCGCCACCAATGATGTCTTTTCCTGCTCCGCCCCGGATGGTGTCGTTGCCGCCATAAAGCGAATCGTGGTCGATGGCCTCTGGCCCGCCTCCAAGAAGGTCGCCCGTCAGCACATCGTTGCCCGGGCCGCCCGAAATGTCGTCGTCCCCACCGAAGGCAGAATCGTCGCCATCGGCACCGGCAAGCACATCGCCACCAAAGTGATCCGAGCCCGCCCCCCCGATGAACACGTCGTCTCCCCCGATCAGGATGTCGTCGCCCGCCTCCCCGAACAGGCCGTCTCCTCCGCTGTATTGGATGATTCCAAGCCTTGGTGGTGCTGGTTGCAAAGTGCCGCCGGGGCCGGAGATGATGACGTCGTCCCCACCGGTCAAGACATCGTTGCCCGAGCGACCAAAAATGCCGTCGCCCTGAAAGTAGTCCAGCCCCGGACCCCCCACAAGCACGTCGTTGCCGCCCTCGAGCACGTCGTTTCCGTTCGTGCCATTCACAAGGTCCGCATCGGCCCCGAGCAGCCAATCCCCATAGAGCTCGTCATCGCCGCGGTTGCCGTGGAGGAGGTCATCGCCGTACCCGCCGCAGATCACGTCGTTTCCATCGCGCCCGTAGATGATGTCGTCGCCGCCGAGCCCCGCAATCACGTCGTCGCCAGGCGTGCCGAAGATCACGTTGTCGCCGTCATCGCCGACGATCGTGGCTTGCAGCCCAGCGCAAAGGGTCCCGGTCACCGTGGCGGAGCTAGGCAAGAGGCTCGCCAAAAGACCGACACCGAGAACCAACGCCACGATCCTTGGCCGGGCGTCCGTTCCTCCACCCGCCGAGCTTCACAGGGATGGAGCAATAATAACTTCGTTGGGACGCGGGCCCTGCACCTATTAGACCTGTTCGAAGGGCGGCCGGTTCGATCGATGGCCGCACGGGCCCTGGTAGGTCTTGCCGAGCGCCGGTACCGTACGTGCCAAATACGAGGAGAGCCCGGAATTCGGATGGCTTAAGATGTCCGGGGAGAGGAAGGATCGGCCGAAAATCGCGGTGCGGTCGCGTTTCGAAGCAGGTTTCCGATTGGCAGCCGTGGATGGCGGGGTCTAGCTCATGCATGAGGAGTCCTTGCGCGGCGTCTTGGTGCTCATCTTCTTCATGGCAGGGGCTCTTGTTGTGGCGGCCACATTTTCAGTTGCGGCGGAGACGGAGCCGCCGCCCAACGACGGTGAGACCCCCCATCGGGCTCCGATTGCCCTCAGTCTAATGTCCGTGGTCAACGTCACCGTCATGACGGAGCCCCCGGATCTGGAAATCCTTGTAGACGACACCCGCCTTAGATCTCCCCAGACATTCCTCTGGGAAAACGGGTCCGTCCATGCACTTGGGGTGGTTTCTCCCCAAACCTTCGGGAGCATGCGGCGACTTTTCACCGCATGGTCGGACGGCCAGCCAGCGGAACACTATGTCACCGTCACGGGCCCCGCCGTATTTGTGGCGACTTTCCGGACCGAATACGCGGTAAGTATCTCAACGGTTCCACCCGGCCTCGACCTCACTATCGACGACGTGCGATACCCGGCGCCCTTCTTGGATTGGTGGGCGGAGGGTGCCACCCACGGGCTCTCTCTAGACCCCAGTCACTTTGTCGGTGAGATTCGCTACTCGAATGCCACTTGGAGCAATGGCCTACCCAGGCAGCACACGGTCACTGTGTCGGGCCCGATTTCTCTCACAGCGACATATCAAACGTATTACTTGCTAACCGTTGAGTCGCCGGTTGGCAGCGCGGAATCCTGCGTGTCAGCGCCGTGCTACTACCCGGAGGGTGCCCGCGCCTTCTTCAATCTCACGAGCGGCCCCATCAACACGGCCGGCACACGATACCAGTTCCTCGGTTGGGTTGCGGAACCAGGCAATGAGACGGTGTACGGTTCAGTTGTCATGGACAGCGCCAAGCACGTGACCGGGGTTTGGTCGACTCAACATTACCTCTCGGTCGAGTCCACCCACGGGCGGGCCTCACCGTCGGGCTGGTACGAGGCAGGCCAAAACGTCTCGATCTCCGTCGAAAGCATTGAGGCTACGGCGGCCGGGCAGACTTGGCGCTTCGAGAGATGGTCCGGCTCGATCAACTCGACCGCGCCGCAGATTACCCTTCTGATGGACGGCCCGAAGACGGTGACCGCAAACTCAGTAGATAGCGAACCACCTGGCTACCCCCCTGGCGGCAGCACGACCTCGAGCCGCCGATCGTAGCGCTCGCCGCAGACCACCGTGAGGAACACCAGCATCGTCTCGAGCGAGAACCGCTCGGCGA